>ERZ842401.5585-NODE-5585-length-13861-cov-18.986455_pt1 | contig 13861 bp, 5 predicted proteins | sample MGYA00521270_ERZ842401 | MGnify/ENA primary metagenome ERZ842401 (study PRJEB31892, sample SAMEA3878208) | bioreactor metagenome | biome: Moose rumen | place: Sweden | collected 2011-10 | study: EMG produced TPA metagenomics assembly of the PRJEB12797 data set... | reverse complement strand
CTATAGCTGTCTCTCTCTTCTTCAGTAATCAAGAGGCCTAAGTCGGCGCTTAGTTCTTCGAGAGAAATTTCATCGTCGAATGTTTCTTTCCCATATCCGATTAGCTGGTAGAATAGCTCTTTTGTAATGCTAAACGGAGTATCTGCCGTGACTTGACGTCTTATTGCATAGAGTATCGCCCTGACATCTGATTTGATGTGTTTCTTGAGTTCTTCTTCTGCTGCAGACCAGTAATTGCGTCCTTCTTCGGTAAGGCTCCAGTGGAATGCGCTGGCAACGATGTTTGCTGGTGATTTCAGACCATCAAGAAATTCGTTTACGGGCACCTGAGAACTTGCCTTGAAGTTCCTCTTCCAAGGCTCCCACCAAGTCTGAAGTCGAGCCCACTCTAAAACACGAAACATCCCCCGCTGCCGGTAGAAGCCATCCAAAGTTGAATTGGAAGGCGACGAGGATATTGAAACCGGGGTTCTTGAGTGAGTTGTGGGCCTTAGTGAAATCGGTTTGGAAGTATTTGAATCATCGTTTGCGGCTACAATCTCTTTGCGCCAGCGATTGTAGGTAGAGATGGTCATTCCGGCTCCCATCGGCGTTGAATATGCCTGTGGGTTGCTTGAATGACGCTTATTAAACTCATTAATGATATCATCAGGGGCAATGCCGGACAAAATCTGTGTTTTAAACCACTGGTAGCCTTCATTATTATCTTTCCATTTGTCGAGATACTCTTTGGTTTTGCCACCAGGCCTCACATCGTAGCCAAGCTCCTTTGCCCAATGGCTCAATATGGCTTTTGTAATTGGTCTGCCTTGTCTGCTCCTGTATTCTTTGTGGCCTGATTCCTCCAGGCGTTCGATTTCGTCAATAATCTGGTCGTATGACCAGCCTTCTGATAGCCGTTGTTTTACAAGGCGAAAAGCTGGCAGCACATCATTCTTGCTTTTTTGAGGCTGTGGAGAATATGGCGCTTCAGTTGTTTTTTTCCTTTCGGCCGTTGCGGGTATCGTCGATTTTACTTCAAGTCCCGACCGAACTTTTTGAAGTACATCATAAGTTAATCCAAGTCCCCTTGAAACACTATATACTTCTGGTATGGTATTATGTAGGACGCTAAAATCCTCCATTATTTCGCTATCTGTCGCTCCGAGCAGAATTTTATCACGAATGAAACGGTAGGCCTCTGAATATTGGTAATCCACGGCCAATTTTTCCCGTACGAATAGTATGTCGTCAAGTTTCGTCATTGTGTAATAATATTTTGTCAAAACCGCCAGTGGCGGAAATGACGGAATTGGCGGATTGGCATTATAGAAACCAGAGACTGTCGCGCCCCATGTTCTCGGGGATGTCACCACCGGTGAAGTAGGGGGCAATCTGGGCGACCATCTCGGGATACTTGGTGGTGACGGGCAGATTCTGCTGACGGACAGATTTCCAGTATATGCGACTAAACTGATATACCTGGTCTATGAGGCCGGCTATGGTGTTCTGGTCCAATGTTTCCGCGGCATTAGGCGAATGTATTTTCAATTTTACGGGGAAGGGGTATCCTTCAGGCTGTTTGCCGTTTTCGTAGCGAGTATTGTTGCAGAGGAGATAGGTATTTCTCCCCAGATTAACAAAACGGCCGCTATAGGGCATCAAATCTTTTGACGCATTATCGAAAACTATAATATCTTCCGATTCGGTCTTGTTGATGGTGACAACATAGATGGGAATATCGAGGTCCAGAGCGTACAGCGCCTGCTCGATTACCTCAACTTCGGCTTCGCTCATATCCTTGTAGTAGTGGATGATGAGTCTGGAAGGCTCTTCGACAAGATTTCGGAAATTCAGTATGGCGTTCTGGATGGAACCGGCCAACTCTTGAAGTTCGTCTTTGTGGAAGTACTCGAATGAGTTGAATGAGCCAGTGTTGTCGAAAGAGAAGGCTGATCCTATGTACTGGACATTGGTGTCCATATTCTTGAAGGCACCTACGCCTATGACTAATTCCCGCTTTTCCGGAACAGCGATACGCCAGGGAGTACCGCCAAGTTTGGCATTGATGGCGATGGACATATTCTGAAGCGTGTATGTGAAACCTGAACGATTCTTCCTTCTATCCGCGTCAAGATGAGCAGCCATCTTGTCGGTCTCAATACACTGAAGTGCGATGTCATTACGCAGGAGCAATTCCTTGATACGGTAATAAATCACCTTCTGGTTCGAGTCTTTGGTATCCTTGCTTATTGGCGTCAGGTAAATGGCGATGTATTTGTAGTTGGCGTCGAATTGCATCGTGCCCAACTTTTGGCTTATCTCCGGTATTGGGTTATCGACAGAAGAAAAAGTGATACCTTTTACCAATGTGAACGGAAGGCCAAGATAGTGTTGTAGTCCATTATAGTGACTGAAGCCCGTGCCATATCCGCTCTTTATGTATCCGTATAGTTCAATAGCAAGGTCCTTCTGGTCTTCATGGGCAATCAAGAATAGCTTGATATTACTTACATCCGGATGACGGAATGGTCCATGATTTATGCCTCGCTGGGGGACCATGTCAGTTTGGTTAACGCCGTAGTTGTTTTTGCCGAAAACCAGTTTCTTGCTTGAATCCTGGACTTGACCCGCGTTTACGGGGGTAAAATCATCGGCAACGGAAATGAGTTTACGGAAATCGTCCGTGCAAAGGTACTTCTTCTTGAACTCAGTTATCTTGGCAATGTATTTCGTGTAGCGGTTCTTCTTGAGGAACGGATTATCCTCCTCTTCGATTTCTTCTTCAAAGCCGAGGAATGCCGCAAGTCGATTGTTGACAACGGGATAGACGTGAGAAAAATCCACCTCATCTCCTTCGTTCTGGGCTTTGCAGAGCCTCTCGTACTTTGTAACACTATATACCCGAGAATTGTCTTTCTTGCGGCGTACAACCCGCAGGACACGGTTAATCAGGTCGACTGGATTCTCTCCCTGTGTACTGAATGGATCTGTAGAGTCATTGTGTTCTTTGATAAAATCGGCAACCGATTTCCGGAATACTTTGGCTGGGCGGTCATACGAGATGACCAACTCTGGTGCCCGCATTTGGTAATTGTAGTTGACCTTGATGGTGAAGCGATCGAAATAAAGACAATCCTTGACCGTCTTCTCCTGTTTCTCCTTCGTGCGCAGCCATACTTGGTTATCTTTGATGTAGGTTGGCTCAACAATGATTTCGCGTGATGAAAAGAAATGCTTAATTTCACGGTTGTAGTAACGCTTGACCAAGGAGAAGTTCTTCAGGTCGCCAAAGTTGATGTCAAGGGGTGTGAAGCCATCCAACTTCCGAGTGAAGGAAGTGTAGATGGTGTCGGCGTTTCCGATTCCGGGAAATATCGTCTCGATATTGGAGGGAAATAGTTGTAGCGTCAGCGGGGTAAGGGGTACATCGTCTCGATCTTCTTTGGAGAACCAGAATGTGACTGGTTCTGTGGGAAAATTGAAAAGAAGAGAATTCAACCGCAGGTCTTCTCTACTTGCGATAGGGGCATACGAGGGTCTTTGATTGCTTATCATTTTGGAGCAGTAATAATGACTAATAATCAATGAGTTATAGTAGATTCATCCGCCTCATAATCTTCAGGAGGAAGGCGAATGATTGGGCACGGGCCGGTTCGAGTTCACCAGTATCGAATAGGACTTTGTTCTCCTCGTACCAGGCATATTCTTTTGAACTGGGATATGGCAGCGACTCGTTTTCTGTGATGTGTTTTGCGAAGCGCTCAAGCCGCTCTTCCCAGGATACTCGCTCTTTTTTGACACGGAGGTGACCATAGGTTTCGTCAATCCGTTCAAGTTCTGCAAGTTCTTCGGGAGACAGCGTGCCTTTCTTCTGGTTGCCTTTGGCGACGGAGTAGAATCGGCTTAAACGAGCCTCTTCTCCTTCAACACCAGCTGTGTAAGGGAATCGATCATTAGCTTTTATAAACTCTTCCAGGCGAACTATGCTGTCCTTGAAGGAGCGACGTCCCTGACGCTTTTCTTGCAGCACATATTCATCTCCATAATCAATATCGGAGAAGCCGATATGCAAAATGTCACCTTTATAGTACATGCTGAACCGATTGTTGGATTCGGCCAGCAGATTCGCCTTGACACTACTTTCCTTGACATCTTCCCGGAACTTGGCAATATAGTCACAGATGTCGGTGAGGGGAGCAATGGGCTTGAAAAGACTGTTGAGATATTCAACGGCAAGATCTCGAATAGTCCCGCCGCGTTTTTCAGTATAGTTCCATTCGATCAGGGCATAGGTGCTGGTCCGGCTGACAGCGACAATATTGCTGTTGCGGAGAGCATTGGGGCCAATTTTGGAAGGGATCTGTTCGAGGTCAGGGTATCGGCTGTTCAATTCCTCACAAATCTCTTCCGCCGTCATTGGCCGGTTAAACTCTCGCAGAATGTCTTCGATTATGTTGGGGATGGTTTTACGGGCGTTGGCGGGGAAGTATATCTGGCTGTTGATGATATTCTCAGGATAGCCCTGAAGCATAATCTGGCGGCACTCTTTGAGAATATCGTAAAAGTCTTCCTCGGATACGAATTTCTTTATCAATCCCCGTACAAAAACTTCCAAATCATCCCGATAGGGGTAGAAACGCTTTTCCGACAGCATTTCCTCCACTGAAAGGAGGAACTTATCAAAGTCGAAAATCTTATGGATACGATTCGGAACAAGGTACAAGCGCCGAACCGTACCAGATGGTTTTACTAAAGACTTTCTGGTATCGCCGATTATGTGCAGATCGGGTTTTGCAATGGCTATACAAATAGTAATGAATTCGTTGCTGAAATCTACTCCCTCTTCCTCGCGAATATATTTGAAATCATATTCAGACTGAGCCGCGTATTGACAGCTATCCAAAAGATTTGCCCGAGAAAGTACTTTCGGATATGTGAGAAGCTCATCCAGGCAGTTGTCTCGCAGTTGACGGACTCTCTCGCGTGAAAGGCCCAGAGATTGGGCTAATTCATTGAGATCCCTGACTGACTCGCCATAAACTGTATTAAGTCCTTTTCTTGCAATCTCATATTTCCGCTCGCCCATTCTTGCCATCATATAGTTAATGGCTGTGAACATGGGGAAGTGACCGCCACGCTCAATGATTTTGACGATATTTTCCCTCTGCTCCTCTGTAAAGTTCAGTTTATATAGTTGGCTACTGTAAACGGCGGCAGGGCTTGCATTTATACCAATTAGAAAATCATCAATTGTGGAGAGAAGTCTTTTGAATGTGTTGAGTAATTCTTTGGATTTTGTTGGGTTCAGGCCCTCAAACTTGACGTCGGTATCCGAAGTCCCAGCCACCTTCAGGTAAAAATTCAGGATAGAATTGTTGCAGGAGCCCATAAACTTCTGATAGGAGTGATAGGTGCGTACATGTTCGTTGGCCATCTCTCTATCTATCTGAGGCGCAATCAGTTCTGCCTTATCTCTTTCGTTATAGACGTTCCTTGTGCCAGGGTGGTGGACGATGGCTCTCATCATGTTGCACAGCTTGTTCACTTCTTTGGCGGAAATCTCACCAATTCCAAGTTCTTTTCGCGCCCTGGGGATGTCCATGTCAAGCACCTTCTCATAGAAAATGCCAGCATCTCCGGTTCGGCTGCGCAGAACGCTCAAGAGGATGGCAGAAGCGGGGAACTCCTTGGTTACAACATTCTTGTAGATGTAGTTTAAAAATGGAATATTATCGGGGAGCGTGGCGTCAAAAGGCTGTGGTACGGATTGTTCCTGAATCACAGTTTCTTGGATTTGCTCGACTGGCTCTTCGTTATTTTCCTCAACGATTTCAACATGGGGAGAGGGGATTTCTTCCGGCACGGAATCAGCCACAGGTGACACAGCGGTTGTATCATCCAAATATTTATTCAGGTACTCGTCAACTGATGATTTGAACGCAAGTATCTTTTCGTACATTAACCTTGATGGTTCCGCTCCAATGCCTTCATACTTAGGAGCCGCATGGTCCATAATGAGTGTACGATAATACAGGACTTTGATGCTACGGTAACAACGGTCACGCCAGTATCGATTGAAGGAATTAATAAAGCGGGAATCTACAGAGGACATGCTCTCCATTAATGACTCAAAAAAAGGAAGCAGTTCATCTTGATGCAGGAAGACCTGATACGCATGAACATCATTCACTACTTTTTTGAAGTTGCCCAAAAATGGCTCTGTGTATGCCGCTATCAGTTTACCTTTCCGGTAAGCTCTGCCCAGAAGTTCATCACTGGATTCCAAAAGAACGGAGAAGAATACATTTTCATCTTTGTATGACCTCTTTTCCCCGGCGAGAAAACCGGAGGCACGATAATTCGTAAAACGGACTAAAGTTGTGTAGACGTCCTTCCTGAAATTGTATTCCTCTTCTCTTACCATAGTGCTATAACTTTACACGGATGTCTGGCATCGGCCTGGAGAACGAACTCTCATTGTCGATATTGGCGCACTGCTGACGGACCTGGTCACGACGGTGGATTGCCGGTTGAAGACAGAATCTGTCAAACTCCATCTTGTCTATGTCTTCGACGTTGGTGATGTGCGGGAAGAGAAGTTTACAGTAAGCCGTAGCAATGCGTCGAACGGCATTCAAATGACGCGTATCGGCCTTTTTAGGCACCTCAATCGCATTGTTGACCAGTTCGGCGTATTCCGGAGCAACACGGAGTTTATGCATCACCTCTGAGAAGTATTCCACGTTGATAGTCCAGTCCCTGAGAATCATATCGTTGTTCATGCGGGGGAGGAGCCAGCCCTCAATAAAACCGTGGAAACGGTCAAGAAGGGCGGATTCGTGGAAAACGCCAGGAAGCTCATCGAAGTAACGGTCGCTGCGAGGGAAACCTTCGGAAGTCAGCTCAATATTGCCCAGGAGCATGAGCCCGCATTCTGACATAAACTCATAGTTATCCACTGTTGCCTTTCCGTACTCGAGGTACCCTTTGAGGATTGCCCGCATTTCCAAAGGGTCGGTAAAGGTGATACTCTGAATCTCATCGAAGGAAACCAGGTCATGGTCGTGCATGATTCCTGGAGTGCGACGCGACTTGTCGAAGAAGAGTTTGGCGCGAGAGACAGCACCACCGCTTACAAGCCATGAATACTTGCTCAAGTTGCCGAAAACATACGACTTACCAGTACCCTTCGGGGCCAATTCCACCATGTTAAGACGCGGCTCGATAAAAGGAAGGAGGCGGGTAATGAACTCCAGCTTCTGGGTTAGGCTGACAAAGGAAGTGGGGTTGTACTCCATTGCCGAGATGAGAACATCTATCCATTCTTCTGTAGTGAACTCCGTCCGGAACTTGCGGTAAAGGTTCAAATCCAATTTCTGGAGTGGCTTGAATGGCTTGAAATCGACCATTTCAACATGGCCGGCACTACTTTCATCCGGCGGGAGGTAAACCACCTTCAGCAGCCCCCATTTTTCACCGTCAATCAGGTCGTTGGGGTAACGCTCAACCAGATAAGGAGGAATCAGTGTCTCATTCGGCTTAATACCCATATCAGGAATCTGGAACTGAACTTTGTTCGCAATGAGGTTGGTATTGACGATAAAGCGGGTGAGCAAGGTAAGCGTTTCGCCATTGCGGAGGCGAGCCTTCACCGCATTATTGTTGCTGGGAATATGCTCGTCCAGGTAGCGTGCCAGTTCTTGCTTACGGAGTGTCCCATCCGGCTTGGCGTATTGGGAAATGAGAAAGTCCTTCACGAATGAAGGGAGATTCCTGCCCAGAAAGACATCATAGTTCTGGGGGTTCTTCAGGATGGCGGCTGAACCAAATACCGTTTTGATTTTTTGTCCTAATTCGCTCATTTCTAAAAGTCTAAGAAGTCGTTTCCACCGAAACCGGTGCCGATAACTTTTATAATTTCACTGTGAGAAGTGCCGCCAGGGATGGTGAAATCTACTTTGTATTCGCCCTCCTCCAGGCCCTCAACACGTGCCGACCACTTGTTGCCACTGCGGGTCATATTGTATTCCTGGTCATCGATAGTAAGCTTAACCCTTGAGGGTTGAGGCATCACATTGACAGTGACCGTCGTGTCGGAGACCTCGACTTCCTTCGTGAGAACCTCGTATCGATAAGTAACCAGGTTCTGTTTCTTATTGGATATGATAATGTAGGGAACCAGCACCTCTTCGGGAGTACAGCCACCGTGTACCTCGTGTACGGGTTTGCGGCCCAGCGAGGAGTGCGTCAACGCAACTTTATAGCGCTCGCCGTCATTCTCGTTGACATGGACCACATAGTCAGAATCGTGGTAAAGTTTGTTGTCACCGGTGACTTTGATATAGCGTCCATCGTGTTCCACCTTGGCATCATATTTCTTGGAATCCGCCAGACGGGAGAGACAGCTGAGGCCGTGATCTGAGACGATGGCAATGGTGTGCTCCCCGTGGGAATTGCTTGTGACGATCTCCCACATCTTGGCAGTCAGCACCTTCAACTCTTTCACGAGGGTAGCGTTCTTCTTGTACCCGGCAGCATCGTGTGCAATCTTGTCAAGGTCCTCGAACTTCACAACATCGTCAAAACGGTTCTGGGCGGTCGCAGAAGGAATTGTGCATCGCGTAATCTCTGAATAGAGTAGACGGAAGCCGTGGCTGCTGTCCTCAAAGATGGAGAGGAGATAAGGAAGGAATTCTGCTCCCAAGGCATCGACCCAGTACACTTTATCAGGCCGTAAATCGGCAGAATTCTGGTGTTTGTGTAGCAGATCGTGTGTTTCGTTGAAGGAGTGATACCAGTCGTAGAAAGTATCACCGTCGTGGTTCTTTTCTGCGATGAAAGAGGCAATGTCATCAGTAATCTTATCATAGAGCTTGGCATCACGATAGCTGGTCAGGTAGTCAAGGTGCCAGTTGTCTTTACGCTTCTGCGAGGGCTTGAGATCAGAGAGATACATCCCGAGGTCAGGGAACTTTTCAGCCGCTTTTTCGAGGGTGAGCCCGGTGTTATCCCTATCGGCATACCAGGCAGTTATAAGGACTTTCTCAAAATCAAATATGCCCGTGGTCAGCGTTATAGCCAGTCGTGTGTTATTCTGGTCAAGTTCGCCGAGGCAGTTCTTGATGTAGTTCTTGGTGGATTCGTCCGTAAATTCGTTGAATATAACTGATGAACGCTTAATCAGCATTTCCCTTTCAGCGGCATATTTATTCTGCGTAGACGGTTCACTGAAATAGAAGATGCGTTCAGCAATCTTGGAGGGCAATTCGCAGTAATTCTCATACTCCGTAATCTCATCGAAACAGATCTTAAGGTATTGGTACTTGTCTGCAATGGCAGATGAAAGGAAGTAGTTCTTCAGCATCCAGCGTTCATAAGGAGTGGTCTCTGTCTCAACCCACTGGCGGAACAATTCGCGCGGGGAGAGACTTGTGAATCCGAAACGAGCCGACACGAAAGACGAGAAACTGAATGCCGCCGGGCCGGTCTTAATTATGTCATCAAGCAGTTGAGCCCAGAAATCTTCTTCTGTAGCATCATAGGCAAACGGCACATTGACGCCGAGGAAAGAATCAATGTACGCGTGAGAATTCTTTATGTGTTCGAAAGTGAAGATATTGTCGGGATCTGAATACTTCTCTTTGCGATTGATGGGACCGGAAGAGCAGATAATCTGCTCCTGCGGGGCGTGTGTCTTCCAGAAACGGAGCCAGTCGTAGAGTGTGTCAAGGCACTTGATATTATCGTGGCCGGAAAATGCATTCGACTCATTTTTGATAGTGGTAAGGAAGACTTTGGTCTTATGTTCTTCGGTCAAGTAGGCCCAGATAGGGGCACTTTCTTCTATGCGAGCAAAACTACTGAGAAAACTACTGAATCGATTCTGGAGACCAATCAGGGGAATATAGATGCGCTTTTCGGGGTGGTCAATATCCTCTGTGTTTATCATTATCTCATTGAAAAAGCCACGGAAGTCAGTGTCGCTATAGAAACGGACCAATTCCGAGAAAGGGGTAACTAAAGATGTTACCTTGAGCTTTTCTATCGTGCGGCTTAGTTCGTCGGTCGTAATCCAACGCTCGTGGTTGTCTTCAATCAGCTCCTCCAGGTTAAACGGCTGTACCCCCAAATTGGGTAAATCTTTCGCTAACTGATGCCAGACATCGAAGTTGTTGAGCATGATGAAGCGGACAGGGTACCGACAGCGAAGCGGGTCTCCGTCCTTCATGTCGCGCTTGATTTCGTCAAGCAGCGCATCATAGGAGTCGAAACGGATGATTTTCTCTGATGCATCCATAGTTTACGAAAGATAGTTGGTTACGAATTCGGCCACTTCTGGATTAGCCTCGATGATGTCGAGGACTACCTTCTGCCACAGGACACCGGGCATATTGGCTTCTTTAACCAGATTCTTGGCCTTCTTTACTGTATCCTGATCAACTGGCTTCTTAACCGGCTCCAGCGCAGGGGTAACGGGAGTATCGCCAGGGTTCGCCGGGGCGGTGCCGCCGGGAGTACCAGGCGTTGTTGGTTTTGCAGGCTGAACAGGTTTCTGGGCATCTACTTTGGAAATGTAGAAGTTCAGAACACACTCGCGCACATCGGATTCCTTACGGAAAGCGACCTCGGACTGCAGATGCGAGATTTCCTCTATCAGTTCGTTCCACCAATCCCGCTGGATTTTGACGTTCTTCATCGAATTGATGAAGTTCAGGAATCCGTTCTCGTAATTGTTGGGGTTGGAAACAAGCTGAGCGATGTCCATCTTTTCGCCGTTTACAAGGCGATAAAGGTTCTTAATCTTGGCAATATCGGGATTCTGGTCCGCCTCCAGCACCTCGATAAGGAGTTTTATTATTGCGGAACGATTCTCATTGATGTTGTCGCAGTAGGTGAGTACCCAAAGCGGGTACTTTGACTTCTGCATACAGAACTCGTTGATGCCCCAGCGAACATTGCTAAGGCTCTTCACCTCGGGAATATCCTTGATAAACTGAAGCTGGAACACGTCGTACAGCAACTGCGTGAGTTCACTCTCTTCCTTGGAACCAAAGCGAAGCATCAGCTTGTTGCTGGCCTCTGAATGACCGTCATTCCACATCTTGAACAGTTCCACAACCATTTCCGCGAGTTTCTCATCGGATATGGGCTGGGAGATGGTAGTGACAAAGAGATCAGCCTTATGTTTGCGCAGCGCGTAGGCGAATGCAACCCAATTGGCACGGGAAGGGAAGAAACCGAACGGAGGACGCATCAACGGGGCAAATATCTCGGAGAGGGAGAACTTGTCCACATATTTCTTCTTGGCATCTTCGATGCACTGGTCGACCTCCTGGCAGACCTGGGCAATCCACGCCTCACCTGTTATGGCTGCCGAGGTGAGTTTGCACTCTTCATCAACAAGATGATTGTCGTTTTCTTCGAAAATGTACTTGGCCGGAATGTCAGAACCGGAGAACTTTACCAGCTTGTCGCGGGTAGGGGCCTGGAGCATCTGCAGCACCAGGGCGGGGAAGTTCTTGTTCGCAAGGAAGGTGTTGGCAACACCCGTGCGATAAGCCTTGATGGCCTCCATGCCCTTCGGGAATACCCTGAAACTGAACTTCTTATTAATGAGCGCGTAGATGTTGCCAACAATACCCTCGCGGGTCTGCTCGCCGTTGAAATAAAGGCTGAAGGAGCCGTTGACAAGCCGGTTGCCCCACTTGTTTATCAGTTGCTTGGCCGCCAGCTCGCTTTCTTTCTCGATGGACTCCTGATAGTGGCTCTTGGCAACGTTGTGGTTGGCGATGAGGTCGATGAATTTAGTGCGAGCTTCGCTGGAGAACACCTCGTCAGGAATGATATGGACAGAGTTGAGGAATTCCGAAGAGAAGTCCTTCACGCGGTTCTCGAAGGCCCGGCGCTCCTCTTCCGTTACAGCCAGATAGATGGCCACGTGAAGCGTGTTCGGTTTCTCCGAGGTGTATTTATTCAGTTTGGCGCGAACAACGGATTCCTGGTCTGAGCATGAGAATAACTGCGGTTCACACTTGCGGATAAGGTAGTCGCCTACGGTAAAGAGTTTGGTAATATTCGTCTTGGCGGCGAAGTTGTAACCCAGGAAGTCGTTGGCAGTCTTGAACTGGGCGGCCACTTTCTCCTTCTCCTTGGCAATCTCTGCCGGATTGAGGGAGCTGACGGAAATCTTAAACTCACCGAATACGTCGCGAGCAATAATCTGGTTGGTGTCCAAGAATCGCAGGATGTCATCCATCTTGGGCTCCAGACGGTCATCGGCAAACAGGCCACGGATACTCTTCTCGTTAGGGGAGATACGTGCGATGATGTCCGTACTCTTTGTCGCGAATTGGGTGGAAAGGGTGTTCAACAGGAGAATACCTTTATACACGCGCACGTAGTCGTCACCGGCTTCCTGTACCCGATGTATATGGTTCTGGTAGTTGGATGTAAAAGCGCCACACAGCGGATTGGCGGCGAAACTGTCGAGGAAGAAGTCCCAAAGCCATTCCGCAGTGAGGAGGCCTCGTAGCTCATAGACGGATTCGTCGGTAATGAACTTGCGGAAGCCCTTCTTATCGTCGTTCATGAAGTTTACGACGGAACGGTTAGCTGAGCCCACATAGTCGGAGAGTTTCGAGCAGAGGAACGCGCTGTAGGGATGCATCGGGAATAGTTCAAGAATGCTCTTGCGCTCATCTTCAACGCCACCTTCGCAAAGGTAGTCTATGAGTTCGTTCAGCTTGACAGTGCGGTTGTAGCGAAGCTGAGCATAAGCATCATCTCCCTGAATGTCGAAGGTGTGCCGCATGACCTTGTACGTGGAAACCTCATCCATCATATAGCGGATGGTGTAGAAGCGGTCGTTCATCGTCTTGACATCCTCGCGCTTACTGCCAGAGGTAACCTGGTCTTCCACGCGGTGGGAAATCAGGAAGAGGAATAGATTGCAACTCTGCGACTTCTCTGCGATATTCTGGAGCACGTTGATGCGGTCGCTGCCAATGGCTTCCATGATGGAAGTAAACTCATCCCAGAAGATAATCAGGCCGTCTGCGATACCTTCGGCTTCAATGGCGTGTTCCACTTCGGCAAGCCACTCACTGACGTTCTTTGTGGTAAGCGGAACTCCCACTGTTTTGTAGAGTGCCTCCTCCAGTTCCATGTAGGCCTGGATATTATTGTCTTTCAGCAGGGTAATGACCGATTCCGGGGTAGGGGCAATGTCCTTGAGGTCCTCGTGCTTATCAATGGCATCCTGCGTGTATTGCATATGTTCCTCAACGTATTTCACGGCGCTCTCGAAGTCAGACTTGACCACGATGTCGGAGTGACCAGCTGCATCAAGAGCCTCCTTTACTTGACGCTGCAGGGACAGGGAGAAGCGGGGAAGATTGTATGCTCCCTCGACACCCTTGATAACCACGGAAAAGAAACGCTTATTCTTACGGAAGTTGTCCACCTGAGCGCGAAGGCTGGGGTCTTCTATCTTGTTGAAATAGAAGTTCACATCTTCGTACCTGTCGCACAGAAGGTGACGGACAACGGAGCTGGCGTGTGATTTACCAGTTCCGAAGGTTCCTTGAACCCAAATACTCTTACGCTTGAACTTGTCGGACGAAGACACGGCTGTCATCGTCTGTTGCAAAAGGTCGCAAAACTGGTTCGTGGGTATGAAAGAAGCCCATAGACGATTGCTTGACTCTGCCGTGATGTCGTACACCGGCAGGTAGTTTTGCATCTGTATAAAATCGGAATAGCTTGCCATAATATCGCGTCTGAGTTGATTCTACTAAAGCATCATCTTGATTATGTCGGCAGAGGAGATGTCCTCACGGAGATTGATGTTGTCGAGGCCCAGGTTGAGCTGGACGTTGAG
>ERZ842401.5584-NODE-5584-length-13865-cov-3.245764_pt1 | contig 13865 bp, 10 predicted proteins | sample MGYA00521270_ERZ842401 | MGnify/ENA primary metagenome ERZ842401 (study PRJEB31892, sample SAMEA3878208) | bioreactor metagenome | biome: Moose rumen | place: Sweden | collected 2011-10 | study: EMG produced TPA metagenomics assembly of the PRJEB12797 data set... | reverse complement strand
TCATACGAACCGAACAGAATCGACATGAGCGTAGACTTACCCGCACCGTTTTCTCCAAGCAGCGCAAGCACCTCGTTATCGCGCACGGAAAGCGTAACGTTGTCGTTAGCTACCACGCCCGGAAACGTTTTTGTAATGCCGCTCATCTCAATGGCGTTTGCTTTGTCCATCAAGGCCCCCGTAAAAACAAGCATGGCGCACAACCTTGTGCGCCTAAAAGCACAGACGGGAAGGACGTTCCCGCTGTCGCTTTCGCCTCCGTTTAAACACGGAGGCGAAAAAATTAGTCGTCGAGTGCGCTTAAGCCCGCAGGTGCAAGGCCTTTTGCAAGCGCGCCTGCGTAAGTCGACTCAATAGTCACCTTGCCGTCGATGATTTCCTGCCGCAACGTCAGGAGGCGCGACGCTACTTCCGGCTTTAAGTCTGCGTTAGAGATTGCAAAGCCCACGCCGTCATCCTTCATAGACAGATTTACGACTTTGCCGCTAAACGTGCCGTCAACTACAGCCTTTAAGCCATACTTGGTAGCGCTTTCTACACGCTTTACCATCGACGTAAGCACAGCAGACTTTTTGTCTTCATACAGGCCGTCCTCGTACTGGTCACTATCCACACCGATAGCCCACACGTTCTTACCCTGAATGCGGTACTCTTTTGCCTGCGCAATGGTGCCGTTACCGGTACCGCCCGCGGCGCTAAAAATCGCGTACACGCCGTTGTCGTACCAGTTCTTAGCCTGCGTCTTTGCAAGCTCTGGCTTTCCCCAGTCGTTAGCGTAGTAATCAACAATGTCGGCGTCGGGCAGCACCGTCTTAATACCCTGAATGTAGCCCATCTCGAACTTGGTGATGGTAGCACCAGGCACGCCGCCGATAAAGCCAAAGCGCGGAGCGGCAACACCGTCAATCTGCGCCTGCAATGCCGCAGCTACGCCCACCAGGTAGCTTCCTTGCTCTTCGGTAAAGATAAAGTTCATAACGTTCGGCTGGTCAACCCAGTCTACATCTACAATCATGTACTTCTGATTCGGGTACAGCGGCGCAACCTCGTCAAGCGCGTCTGCAAACGTAAAGCCCGTAGTAACGATAAGGTCATAGCCTTCGTCGCTTGCCTGCTTTAAGGTCGGAATGTACATATCCTGCGTCTGACAGGTGATAACGTCGTACTTAATGCCGCGGCTTTTCGCATTTTCCCAGGTCTCGCCGTAGAACTCAAGGATGCCGCGCCATGCTGCTGCATTAAAGGACTTGTCATCTATGCCGGTGGCGTCCGTTAGCAAGCGGACGGTGGGGCGGCTGTCCTCAGTGACAGGCGCCTTCTTAGTACACGCCACGAACGAAAGCAACGTGGCAATAACAGACAAAATAATTGCTACCTTTTTCATATAACCTCCATAAAAGAGAGCAAAAAAAATCACCAACGCAATCTTTGCGCTGGTGATGTATTATACCGCGATTACCCTCTAGCGTGCAATGCCCTTCTTTTTGTCGTGGCTCAGCTTGTCGCGCCACACGAGCGCCTTCGTCTTAAGCTCCTCGCCTAAGTCCTTGTCGCCCGTCACGTTGCAGATGCGCCGCTCGGCAAGCACGTAGTTGATGGCAAGGCGGATGTCGTCCAAGCGGTGCGTGGAAAGCTCGTAGCGGTCGCGGTACTTAGTGCCGCTCTGGTCGAGCATCTTCTTGATGCGGCGGATGTAGTACACAGTGTTGTCATAGTCGGCGCTCTGCGTGTCCATGTAGTCCTTCGTCGCCTTCTTCCAGTCGATGAGGTTCTTAGACACCGTGGCAAAGCGCCCCTCAAGCTCCACGAACGCCCACTTCCACTTGGTGTTCTCGCCGTAAGCGTCTATCAGCAGGCGGATGGCAAGCCCTAAGCGGCGGATATGCTCGTAGCGCTGGTCGAACGTCAGGTTCGCGATAAGCTCAAGGCGGTCTTCCAGCTCGGAGAACTGCACGTCAATGCCGTTGGTGACCACTTCCTCTAGGTAAATGATTGCTTTATAGAGGATTTTGCGCGCTTCGTTCAGCATGTCGTTGTTCTTGGTGTCGAGCGCCTCTACCGAAAGATTGTTCATCGCGATGTACACGGTTGACATGGAAATCATCAGCTCGGAAAGCACCACCTTCTTGTAGCCGACGGCAGCGGCGTCGCTTGAAATCGTGGCAAGTATCTCACGTTCCTTCGCTTCCATCTCTTTTATCTGCGCAAGGTACGGCTCGCACCGCTGCTGGAATTCCTGTCTGTTTGCCTCGCTTACCTTTGCCATCAAAACCCTCCGCTGGCGCTGTATTTTTGCAGCATGGCGCGGGCGTGCTCCTGCGACTCCGCCGAGGCGGGGTCGCCGCTCAGCATACGGGCAATCTCCGCCACGCGCTCGCCTGCCGCAATCGGGAACACGCGGGTGCTCGTCGCCCCGCCCGAAACGCCTTTTGCTATCTTCACTTGATTATCGGCATAAACGGCAATGCTCGCTAGATGCGTGATGCACAAAACCTGCTTATTTTTTGCGAGCGACTGCAAGTGCGCGCCGATGGAGACGGCAATCTCGCCGCCGATGCCTGTGTCTATCTCGTCGAACACGAGCGTCTGCACGGGGTCGCTTGCGGCAAGGATGGTCTTTAGCGCCAGCATGACGCGCGAAAGCTCGCCGCCAGAGGCGATTTTTGCAAGCGGCTGCAAGGGCGAGCCGGGGTTAGCGCAGATGAGGAATTCCACGTTGTCGATGCCGTAGGGACCGCACTGCTGCTCCGCGCTCGTCGCCGCCTTTGCCACAAGGCTCACGCTAAAGCGCGTGCCCGCCATGCCGAGCTTAGAGAGCACCGCTTCCACGCCCGCCGACATTTTGCTGGCGGCAGCCGCACGGAGCGCGGAAATCGCCTTCGCCTCGGTGTACACCTGCTTTTCAAGCGCGGCTATGTCGGAAGCAAGCTGCTCTTTTCCCTGCGCGCCGCCTTCAAGCGCGTCAAGCTGCGCCTCTGCGTTTTCGGCATATTGCAGCACCTCGTCTAGCGGAGCGGCGGGCGAGGAAGCGTATTTCTTTTTAAGCTGGTAGATGAGCGTCTGGCGCTCCTGCACGGCGGCAAGGCGCTCGGGGTCGAACACCAGTGACTGCGCGTAGCGCTGGTACTCGTCCGCGATGTCGGAAAGCTCGTAGAAGCTGCTGTCCAAGCGCTGCTCTAGGCTTTCAAGGCTTTTGTCAAGCGAGGCTGCGTGCTGGGAGACAGCGCGCAGGCGCTTCAACGCGCCCACCAAGCTTTCGCCGCCGCCGTCACCGCCAAGGGCGCCGTTAATCGCCTCGATGTCCGCGAACAGCTTTTCATAGGAAGAAAGGCGCGTCTCCTCCTCTTCAAGCGCGGTGTCCTCGCCCGCCTTCAGCTTTGCGTCGCCGATTTCCTTGATGGCGAACGTCAGCAGCTCGATTTTCTGCGCGCGCCCCGCGTCGTCGGCGTTCAGTTCCGCAAGGCGGCGCCGCTTTTCCACCAGCTGCGTGTAGAGCGCGGTGAACGCGGCGACGCGCTCGGTAAGCCCCGCGTAGGAATCCAGAAAGCGGCGGTGCTCGGCGACGCGCATAAGCGACTGGTGCTCGTGCTGCCCGTGAATGTCCACAAGGAAGGCGCTGAACGCGGCAAGGTCTGCGCGCGTGACGGCGGTGCCGCCAATCCATGCGCCGCTCTTTCCGTTCTCGCGCACGTAGCGGCGGAGCAGGATGCGGTCGTTCTCTGGCTCTATGCCGTGCTGACTCAGCCATTCCCGTGCGCTCCGCGCCTCAACTGCGCCGTCGGCATCGTCTGCGGCGCTAACGGCAGCGGGCGCGTCGTCAAGCAGGAAGGTGCCGCTTACCGTCGCCTCGTGGCAGCCGGAGCGAATCTGCTCGGTGCCGCTCTTTCCGCCGAGCAGGAACGAAAGCGCGCCGATTAACAGCGACTTACCCGCACCCGTCTCGCCCGAAAGCACGGTAAAGCCGTGGTCGAATTCCACGTCCGCGCTGTCGATGAGCGCAAAATCTTTTATCGAAAGGTCTTCAAGCATGGGGCACCCCTGACCAGTTGAGCTTTGAGCGCAGCGCGTTGTAGAATTTTTCCTGCGTGCAGCCCACCAACAGCGCCTTGTCTTTCAGGCGGCGGATTTTTATGCAGTCGCCCACGTGCAAGTCCACGGGAATCTGCCCGTCCACGGTGATGATGACGTCGGCGGTGCGCGACGGCAGTATCGTAATGCCGATTTCGCCCTTGGCGCTCAGCACTACGGGGCGGCTCGAAAGCGAGAACGCATTGATGACCGTAAGAAGCAGCGCGTCAAGGCAAGGGTCTACGATGGGACCGCCAGCGCTCGCCGAATACGCCGTGCTGCCAGTCGCCGTGGAGATGATGGCGCCGTCCGCCTTGAACTGTCCCAGCGGCACGTCGTCGTAAGTGACCTCGAACTCAATCGTGCGCGCGGCGGTCTTCGCGCTTATAACCACGTCGTTCAAGCCGGTCGCGGTAAAGCGCTTGCTTCCGCCACGGAACAGCGCCGCCTGCACCATCATGCGCTCGGCGACCACGGCGTTCCCCGCAAGGAAAGCGTCCAGCTGCTCCTTCCACTCGGTGCGCTGCACGCTCGCGATAAAGCCGAACTGTCCGAAATTCACCGGGAACACGGGAATTTTAAGCGGGGCGCAGCCGCGGCTTGCAAAAAGCACCGTGCCGTCGCCACCGAGCGTCACCACAAAGTCGTAGCCGGGGAACGGGTACTCCTCGCCGAAGCCGTTGTAAAGGAACACGTCGGCGCCCATGCCCAGCGACTCCAAATACGCCTTGATTTCAGCGCCCATCTGCTTGGACGCATCCTTGTACGTGTTGACGATGATAAGAGCTTTTTTCATGCAGTTTCCTTACACGCAAGCCGTTACGGCAGCGTGCTGATCACTTTCGCGATTTTTGTGGCGGAATCGTTGGTCAGGCGCGGATAGAGCGGGAACAGCACCGTGCGCAAAAAGAGCGACTTCGCGTGCATACACTGCGGCGAAAGCTCTTCCTCCTTCAGCGCGATGACAGAATCCGCGTAAGCGCTCTTTATTTCGATTTCCTTGCGGGAAGCATACTGCTTTGCGTCTTTAAAACTCCCGCCAAGCACCACAGGGAACGACCAGATGGTGCTGCCCTCGTCGCTTTCGCGCACGAACGTCTTGTTGCGCCCGCTCATCAGCGAGCGCTGGAAGACCGCGAAGAGCTTTTTGCGCAGCTCCTCGTTGCGCTTGTATTCTTTAAGCTGCACCCATGCAAGGGCGCTGTTGATGTCCGGCAGGATGTCGGTGCGCGGAGCGGCGTCCGTGTACTTTTTAAGCACAATCCATTCGCGGCGCCGAGGAGCCATAAGCACGGCGCCGCCGCCTGCGGTCACGGTGTCAAACTCTTCCATGCCCATAATCGCATACATGCCGAAGCTGCCCGCACGGCGCGCGGCGCTGGAAGCGGCATCGGGCGCGCTTCCGTCCTCGCCGCCAAGCGCTGGCGACAGCACGGCGCCCACCGACTGGGAAATGTCTTCGATGACGGGAATGCCCAGCGCCATGATTGCGTCCATGTCGGGCATGATGCCCATCGTCTCGTGCAGCAAAAGCAGGCGCCCGCCCGCCTGTGCCCCCGCTTCCACGGCGGAGGCGGTAACAAGCCCCGTCTCCTCGGCAACGTCGAGCACGACCGGCTTATAGCCCAGCTGCTCCACCGCCTGATACTGCCAGCTCGGCGCAAGGGCAGAAAGCATGATGCCGCTCCCCGCCTCCAGCGCAAGCGCCTTGAGCGCGTAGCCGAGCGCAAGCGCGGGGCTGCGGAGCGCAACCACGCCGTCCGCGCCCATAAATTCCTTTACCGCCTGAATCAAGCGACCGTTCAGCTCGCCCGGCCCGATTTTCTCATCGACCATGCAAGTCAGAACGGCATCCATTTCCTTTCTGCGGATAGTAGAACTGAAGGTTTGAATCATTTTTTACCTAAAAAAGCGCCTACTCGTCGTCGTCCTCATCGTCAACGTCTTCCTCGCCCAAAATGCGCTGAAGCTCGCTGGCGTTGAACAGGCGGCGAATATCAAGCATAATAAGGTATTCATTTTCTTTACGAATAACACCGTGAATATACTCAGTGCCGATACCGCTAATCATCTGCGGCGGTGGTTGGATTTCTCCAGTATTAACCGTAACAACGCGGGCAACGCGGTCTATAATGATACCAATTTCATTTCCATCAATGTTTAAAATGACAAAACCACCGTCATCTTCTGTTAATTCATCTGTGACCAGCTTCTTTAGCTGAAAACGTTTATGCAGATTGACAACAGGGATAATCTCACTGCGCAACGTAAAAATGCCTTCAACATAATACGGTGCATTTGGAATAGGACGAACTGGTGTAATCTTTACAATTTCCTTAACGTCCATAATGTCAACGCCATAAATCTCGCCGCCAAGTTGAAACGTGACAAGCTGAATTTGTGTATTTTCTGCCATGTGAGCCCTCCATACAGCTACACTACTAGAATACACTGAAAAAAGGTAAAAAACAACCGTGTAAGCGAGTTATTTTTAATATACTCGCATTTTTTTACCTATTTGCTACCTGCTGCTGCGTTTTGCAGTAACTGTCAATTCCTACGGCAATTTTTTTGCCTTCGCGCATTGCAAGCACAACCGTTTGCGGACGATGCACAATATCGCCCGCTGCAAAAACGCCAGCAACGCCTGTTGCGCCATAATATGGCTCTTGCTGTGTCGTAATGTAGCCGCCGTCATCAAAGCGCAAAAGCGAATACGACTGTAACGTAGGAGCCGGACCGGAGCCAATAGCTGCAACAATCTTTGTTGCAGGAATGACAACCTCGCCGCTAGCCGTCTTTGCGCGAAAGCCAGCAACCTTGCCGTTATTTAGCTCAAAAGCAACCGGCACATGCTCCCACTTAAAGACTACGCCATCGCTCACGGCGCCGTCATATTCTGCACGGGCGGCACGCATACACTCTATGGTGCGCCGATAGCAAACGGTGACTTTTTTTGCGCCCATGCGCACCGCCATACGGCAAGCGTCCATTGCAACATTTCCCGCCCCAACTACAACAACCTCGTCGCCTTCTGCAATGGGTACTTCAGAGCGCTTAATGGCGCCGGCTTCAAAATCATGCACCTTATGCAAAAAATTCAGTGCTTCAACGGAGCCTTCTGCGCCTTCACCCGGAACGCCAAGCTTTTTTGGCATCGTAGCGCCAATTCCCAAAAAAACTGCATCAAAGCCTTCCGCTTGTAGACTTTCAAGCGTAATGTCTTTCCCAAAGGAGACTCCTGTTTTAAACGTAACGCCCATTGTTTGCAGTCTCTCAACCTCGCGGCGTACCACGCTTTTTGGCAAACGAAATTCAGGAATACCATAAGTAAGAACGCCGCCAAGCTCTAAGTCGCGCTCGTAAGCAACGACTTCGTAGCCGTTTTTTGCTAAATCCCCAGCGCACGCAAGCCCTGCGGGTCCGGAGCCAACAACCGCAACCTTCCCTTGCGTATGCAATGGCTTCTTTAGCTTAGTAAGCTGTTGCTCTGCTTCAAAGTCGGCAATAAAGCGCTCTATTCTGCCGATGTTAATCGCAGGCTTTTTCGCCTTATTCAGTATGCAGTGCCCTTCGCATTGCACTTCATGAGGACAAACGCGCCCACAAACTGCCGGTAGATTACTGCGCTGCGCAATAATAGCGTAAGCTTCGCCAATATTGGCCTGAGAAAGCGCGGTATTAAATGCAGGAATGTCATTTTCTATAGGACAGCCAGTTCTGCACATAGGCGTCTTGCATTTTAGACAGCGCTTTGCTTCTGCAATCGCTTCTGGAAGCGTGTAGCTAGGGATTTCTTCCTTTTCCATTGTTTCGAGACCTCATTAGACTGTTGCTAGAGCAAGTATAGCTGACACCTAGTGAAAAAGCAAATAAAAGTCTTTTCTGCGCTGAACGCCACCATTATTCCACAGCAAAAAGCGTAATAGCGTACACTCGCTTTACCCCCGCAGCCTTCAATACGCGCGCACAGGTTTCTATCGTGGCGCCGGTTGTAAGTACGTCATCTATAAGCACAACAGCAGCTGGCAGCCGCCCTTGTAGCTGGAGCCGCTTTGCGCGACAAGAAAGCATGTACGCAGCGCCAAGCGCCTGCAATCGGCCTTCTCTATCAAGCGATTTTTGCTGTACGCGCGAAAGTCGCCGTAATAACGCAAGGCGGGGAATCCCGTACCCACGACATACATGCGCGCAAAGCTCGTCAATTTGGTCCCAGCCGGTACGCCGAATTTTACCGGGACGCGGCGGAATAGGCACAATCGGTAGTTCAGTGCCAAGCTGCGCATACAATTCGTGCAAGGCGCGCTGTATAATAGCTGCAAAAAGCGGCGACAGCGTGCGGCGATTTTCCATTTTCCATGCGTGTAGTAGCGATTTCTTCCACAGTTGATAGCTATGAAGCGGGAATACGCCATCCGTATGCGTCAACACCCGCTGTGCACGGCATTGCATACAATGCTCTTGTTCGCTTACAAGCAGCTTGCCGCATATTTTACAACGCGCGTAGCTAGCAGAAAACAACGGCGTAAACGTGCACAGAGACTGAGCACAAGCGCTACAAATTGGAAGCACAACACATGCACTACCACAGCACAGACAGCGCTCGCTTACGAAGCCGCTAGCTACAACGCTGCGCACTGCATAAAGCAAACGCTCTCTTACGCGATAGCCACAACGCGCGGCCGCTAACGCAGGCATAGAAGCTACAATAGTGTTCTTCATACACTATTGTTATAAGTGCTAACTCATTACAATTTGACAAAGCGGACGACTAAAAATCGCATTTTTTTCAAAAATGCTATCAGTAGCTACCTACTGCCGCCAGAAAGCGCTGACTTCCAGCGCGCCACCAGCTGCAACGCCTGCATCGGTGTAAGCTCGTCTGGCTCTGCGGACAAAATTTCGTTCAGAATCATCTCTTCTTCGCTGAATAAGCCCGGCGCTATCGGCATGCGCGGCTCCGCTGCGGGCGCCGTTGCCGTTGTAAGCGTTGCAGCGCCGTCAGCAAGCACAGGCTTATCGCCGGCGGCCTGTTGCAAGCGCTCCAAAATCTCCGACGCGCGCGTAATTACGCTATCGGGAATGCCCGCAAGCCGCGCTACGTGTATGCCGTAAGAATTCTCACTTGCGCCTTCTTTTATGCGGCGCAAAAACACGACCGAGCCGTCGTTATCGCTTACTGCCATACAAAGCAGCTTTAGCGCGGGGTGCTCCATGCGTGTAAGCTCGTGGTAATGGGTAGCAAAAAGTGTCTTACAGCGCAGCGTGTTCAGCAGGTGCTCGCTCACCGCCCAGGCGATAGAAAGCCCATCTTCGGTGGAGGTGCCGCGCCCCACTTCGTCCATAATGACAAGCGAGCGTGTTGTTGCTGAGCGCAAGATGTGCGCCGTCTCCGTCATCTCTACAAGAAACGTAGACTCGCCGCGCGCAAGGTTATCGCTCGCGCCCACGCGACAGAAAATGCGGTCAACAATGCCAATGCGGGCGCTTTCAGCAGGCACACACGAGCCAATCTGCGCAAGTAGCACGATGAGCGCGTTTTGGCGAAGATAGGTGCTTTTTCCCGCCATGTTCGGCCCTGTAATCAGTGCGAACGCCGTCGCTACAGCGTCGTCACCGTCGCTAGCGTCAGAAACGTCATCGCTGCTTGCCGCTATTTCCAAATCATTCGGTACAAATTCGCCTTCCGGTAGGTGCATCTCCACCACTGGATGCCGCCCTGCGCGTATCGTAATTTTCGTGCCGTCATCTACCACGGGACGCACCCAGTTGTGCAATATTGCAGCAAACGCAAGCGAAGAGGTAACATCAGCATAGGCAATCTCGCGCGCCGTCTGCAACAGATACGGCACGTCCTCTGCAAGCCGCCGCCGCACTTCAAGAAACAGGTTTTTCTCGGTTTCCACAATGCGCACGTTCGCTTCGTTTAGCTTATGCTCTAGCTCCTGTAGGCGCACGGTCGTGTAGCGGTCGGCGTTCAGAAGCGCGCGCCGCAAAATAAAGTGCTCCGGCACCTGCTTCAATTTTCCTTTCGTTACCTCGATGTAGTAGCCAGAAAGCGAGTTGTATTTGACGCGCAGGTTTGAAATGCCCGTCTTTTCGCGCTCTTCCTCAGTGTAGGCTTCAAGGATTCGCGCAAAGTTCTGCTGAATATTGCGGTAGCCGTCAAGCTCGGTAGACCAACCATCGCGAATAAGTCGCCCTTCGGTAAGCACGGTAGATGGGTCGTCAATAATTGACGACTGTATCAGATTGATGACCGCACGCGCTTTCTCTAGCTCGCTTGCCGTAAAGTCGTAAGCCTCTAAATCCTTCCGCACGGAAAGCCACGCCTCTAGGCTTGCGCGGAGCGCCTGTAGGTCCTTACCGTGCGCGCGCTCCATAGCAATGCGCCCCGCAAGCCGCTCTATGTCGAGCACGGCGTTAAACTTTTCATGCACAGCGTCAAGCAAGCGGCGATTTTGCATAAAAAGCGCAATATGCTCCTGCCGCTGAAAGATTTTTTTGCTGTCGGTAAGCGGGTACAAAAGCCAAGAGCGCAACAGGCGCTTTCCCATCGCAGTTTGCGTATGCGAAACACAGTCCAAAAGCGAAAACTGCATTGTGCCATCGCGCAGGTTCGTAAGAATTTCAAGATTACGCCGAGAAGCGTCGTCCATCACCACGTAATCGCTGTCACGGTAGACTTTTATGCCGCTTACGTGCGGCGCCGTAGTAGAAGCGGTCTTTTGCAGGTAATCAAGCAGAAAGCCCGCTGGTGCAACCTCCGGCGCTTCCTCCATAAGCGAAAAAGAGCGTAAATTTGCTGTCTTAAACTGAGTGACAAGCCGCTTGTACGAAAGCGAGCGCTCAAAATTCCAGTCGGGATAGTACGACACCGCAAGCTTGGGATACTGTAGCAGCGTTTCTTGCACAATGCGGTTATCGCGGAGCGCGTCCGGTAACAAAAGCTCGCGCGGGTGTGCACGCCCTAGCTCTTTCGGTAGCTGCTCCTCCATGTCTTTTGTAAGCCAAGAGGTAGCAAAAAAGTCGGCAGTTGTAACATCTATGTACGCAAGTCCAACATGAATGCCCGAAATGACGAGCGAAGCTAGAAAATTGTTCGCGCCGCCGTCAAGGTAGGCACTGTCAATAGCGGTGCCGGGCGTAATCACCTCGATGACTTTGCGCTCCGTTAAGCCCTTTCCTTTGTTTACCTCGCCAATTTGCTCGCAAACGGCGATTTTTTTTCCGTGCCGTAACAGGCGCGCTATGTACACCTTTACGGCGTGGTGCGGAATACCACACATGGGGCGCCCTTGTCGGTGCGTAAGCGTCAGATTCAACAGGCGAGAGATTTCCACCGCCTCATCGTCAAACATCTCGTAAAAGTCACCTAGCCGAAAGAAAAGCACCTCGTCTTTGTGCTCCGCCTTTAGCTGCTGGTACTGTAGCATGAGCGGCGACTCATCATTTGCGTCAGTGCGCTGGTGTGGTCGTCCAGCGACAATGGGGTCTCGTGCGCGCGGCATGGCTACAATCCCAGCGCCGAAATAACTTTATCTGTAATGTCAACAGAGGAGCTGTACCAAAGCACGCCATTCGCCTGCTGCAAGCTCAAAACAAGGCTAATGCCTTCGCTTTCGGCAACACGTTCCAAGGTGGAATACAGCTTTTTATAGAAGGCGTCCGAGCTTTGCAGGCTTTTTTTAAGCGATTCAAGCTCGGTGTTCTTTGCGTTCGTGTACGCTGTAAGCGAATCGGTTTTCTTGGTTATTTCTGCGTCAAGCCGTAGCGCTGCACTTTCGTTTCCGCTCGATTCGTAGTCCACCTTCTGTTGGCGTAGTTTCTGTATCTCATCGCTGCGCTTGTTTATCTCGTTCTGAAAATCTGCCTTCTTCGTCTCATAATTGCGCACGGGCGCACTGTTACGGAAATACGCTTGATAAACGCGCGCTGTATCTACCACACCAAAGCGCGTTATCTGCTGCGCGCTTACTGCGCATACGCCCGCTACAAAAAGCGCTAACGCCACCATCAGTTTTTTCATTATACCCACCTTGCGGCGCACTAAGCGCGCACTAGGCGCGTTCGGAAAAACAAACTGCCGAACACGTCTTCTATTTGTTCACAATATTGAAAGACAACACAAACTTCCAGTGCTTATCCCACTGTATGCTCTTGTCTTCGTCTAGCCGGAACGTATTAGCAAACAGCAAACGTAGCGGGAACTGCGGAATTGTAAAGCGAATGCCGGGGCCGGTACTGTAGTAGAAGTCCTGCAACGTAAGGTCTCTAAGATTATCCGGCGATTCCGTAATAGCAGCAGCGTCGCCGAACCAGTCGATAGCGAGCACACGCGGCACCAGCGGCATACGCAGTTCTAGGTTGCTTGCCCACATAGCGCGACCACGCACCTTGTTGTAAATCGTCGTCCAGCCGCGTCCGTAGAACATGCCGTCGATGTACAGGCGGCTCGATTGTCCAATAGGGTGGTCAGGATGCGGGAATTCCATAGAAAGCCCCGTGTAGCCGGCAAGCACCAGCTTAAAGTCCCAGGTCTCGCTTACGGGGATTCTTAGCAGCGTGGCATAGGCTTCCAGCTTGGTGTCGCTACGCAAGAAGTATTCCGTCTCCATGTCCCAAGAAAATGGCGTAAGTCCATACCAGGTAAAGCGCTGGCTTACGAACCAGCCGCGCGACGGGTCGTAGTTAATGTCGCGGTCGTCGATAGAGAATGCAGTCCAGATTGAGTTGCGCCAGCCCCAGCGGTTGGCATATTCGCTTACCGTCGTGTCTACCGGCGTAAACAGGTCTTCGTCGTAGATATTGCTTAAAAGGCTTCCGGTAACACCGCCTGTCCAGGCAAGGATAGCCCAGTCGGGCGTCCAGCGGTGCCCAAGCGAGAAGCCCGCCGTCCAGCGCCACTGCTCATACTTCATGTAGTAGGAGTCGTCATCAAGTGTGCCGTCAGGACTCCAGTCGTTGCGAAGCGCTGTAAGATTAGAGTGAGAAACGCCAGTGCTGACAGAAGCGCTAATCGGCAGCCCCCACAGCCAGCTTTGCCCGTAGCTTATGTCTACAGACTGTTCATCGGTAGAAATCGTCGAACTTGCGCTGATAGTCTTTCCTTGCCCTGCTATGTTGCTGTTCTGCCATTTGACAAAAAGCGCAAACGGCAAATCGTTCGCATCGCTTACACCGCTAAACGTAACGCCGAATTCGATGGACGTCGTAGACTGCTCTTCTACGGTGAACACAATGTCTACGAGGTTTTCTTCGCTGCCGCTCACCACATCGGGCACAACGGCGCTGAAATACTGTAAATTGTAGAGGTTGCGCAAACCTGTCGTAATCTTTGCTTTAGAAAAAATATCGCCAGCTTCCAGCGGAATTTCGCGGCGGATAACGTAGTCTTTTGTGCGCGTGTTGCCCTTTATGATGATGTTTTCCACGTGGCTACGCACGTTTTCTGTAATCTCGAAAACATAGGCAATGGTTTTGTTGTCGGCATCTTTTTGCGGCACGGGCGAAAAGCGGTTGGATGTGTAGCCGTTTTCATAATACAAGTCGGCAACAGCCATCAGGCTTTCTTGGTAGCGTGTCTGGTTGAACACGGCACCATTCCGCAGCTTTATAAGCGATTGCAGCTTTTCGTCGGTAAAGATGTGGTTGCCTTCAAACGTCGTGCCCGTGTAGGTGTACTGAGAGCCTTCCTGCACAACAAACGTAATCGTAAGCTCGTCGCGGTTTTTCTTTTCGTTAATAGCAACTTCGCGGGTAACGTCCACGACACTCGCGTCGATGTAGCCGTTGTC
>ERZ842401.5583-NODE-5583-length-13870-cov-18.865509_pt1 | contig 13870 bp, 8 predicted proteins | sample MGYA00521270_ERZ842401 | MGnify/ENA primary metagenome ERZ842401 (study PRJEB31892, sample SAMEA3878208) | bioreactor metagenome | biome: Moose rumen | place: Sweden | collected 2011-10 | study: EMG produced TPA metagenomics assembly of the PRJEB12797 data set... | reverse complement strand
AGCCGATGCTTTCGACCAGGACATCGGTCGATGGGACACATCCAAAGTCACCAACATGAAAGGCATGTTCCGTGGCGCCGCCTCATTTAACCATGACATCAGCAGTTGGCACACATCAAAGGTAACTGACATGTCGGAAATGTTCCGTGAAGCCAGGCACTTCAACCAGGACATCAGCCGCTGGGACACCTCCCGGGTCACCGACATGGGCGGTATGTTCAATAAGGCATTTTGCTTCAACCAGGACATCAGCGGATGGGACACGTCAAAGGTCACCGACATGAATTGTATGTTCTTCGCAGCCGATGCTTTCGACCAGGACATCGGTCGATGGGACACATCCAAAGTCACCAACATGAAAGGCATGTTCCGTGGCGCCGCCTCATTTAACCAGGACATCAGCAGTTGGCACACGTCAGAAGTCACTGACATGTCTGACATGTTCGCCGAGGCCTGCTCTTTCAACCAGGACATCGGCCGGTGGGACACATCCAAAGTCACCGACATGCATGGTATGTTCGCCGAAGCCCGTATCTTCAACCAGGATATCGGCAGTTGGGACACCTCAAAGGTCACCAACATGAGCGGCATGTTCGCTGGCGCATCTGGCTTTAACGGAGACATCGGCAGATGGAACACATCCGCCGTCACCGCCATGGGCAGAATGTTCAGTGACACCAGCTGCTTCAACCAGGACATCAGTTCCTGGGACACCGCCCGGGTCACCTCCATGCAGGAAATGTTCCAGAAAGCGCTGATGTTCAACCGTGATCTGAGCCGCTGGGACACCCGGAAGTGCCAGGATTTCCAGAGGATGTTCCGGCATGCGGTGTTCTTCACCCATGACCGGGAACTGGAGCGCTGGTTTCAGGGACGGGAGCAGGACAAAGACCTCCTGCGGAATGACTTCCTGACCGGGGCCGGCTCAGCGGTCAGCTGATACGGCGCGGGAGCACGCTGATCCGGCACAGCGATCAGGTGTCCAGCAGTGGGGATGCGCCGCATCTGCCCTGCCGCCCTGCCCAGCAGCCTTAATCCCCGGGGCGCAAAATGGTATCATGTGCCGGTTGCGGAAAGACCGCAGGCAAAACTACAGGAACAACCAAAATGAAGAGAAAAGCACCCTATCTGGCCCTCCTGACCGCCATGGCAATGCTCGCCGGATGCACCACCCCCATCGATCAGCCCTTCGAGCTGGAAACCGGTGACTTTGCCCCCCTGATGCAGAGTGAGGCGGTGAACACGGCCTATGTGCACCCGGCCACCGACGTCCGGCATCTCACCGCCGCCGAGTCCACCATCCACCCCGAGGAGATGACCTACAGCAGTTACACTCCAGATCTGTCCTACACCAAAAGCCGGATCATCGCCCGCAGCCAGACCCCCACCGCCTGCACCGCCACCGACAGCGTGGCCTCCTGCACTGCTGACGCCACCACCTTCAGTTCCCTGGCGGAAAACATCTGCTTCAAGGACATGGCTGCCGCCAGATATGTGGAGGAAGCGGTGAAGCGGGGCCTGGAGGACGCCGGCTACCGGATCCTGGTCCGGGAGACCGACATCAACCGGTACACCACGGAGATCCGGCTGAAAATTGAAAAGTTCTGGTACTGGGTGGACTACCAGGGAGATGAGCGGCATGTGCACACGGAGATCTCCGCCGTGTTTGACACCCGGGATCACAGCACCGGGGAAAAGCGCAGTTTCCGGATCAAAAACCACTATCAGAGCAAGGTGCCCGGGTTCATGAACCCCATGAAGGGAACCGTAAACTCCGCCCTGACAGAATACGCCCGGACGGTGAGTGCCAACATTGCCAAATCCCTGGGGAAATAGACACCTTCCGCAGGAATTTCAAGAGGCAGCGCCCGCATGTTATCTGCGGGCTCCCGGCAGGATCACCCGGCACCAAAGCCCGGATAACCTGATCCTGCCGGTGCCTTTGCCCTGGGCTCCCGGGAAGCCGTCCCGCCCTGCCGGACTTCCGGGAAAGCATTCCCCGTCAGCCCGGTCCCGGGAAACCTGCCCGCCTGCTGACACCTCACTCCTCCCCCGTATCCACCCGGTATGTCCCATCTGCCTCCCGGCGGATCTGATCAAAATCCAGATCAAACACCCGCTCCAAGGTCCGCTCCACCACGCCGCTGCGCTCCTGATCCCCGATCTCCGAGTCCGTGTAGTCCAGATCCAGATCAGTGCCCGCCCCGGTGAGGCCATCCGGATCCAGTTCCCGATCTGACGCATAGTTCCCCGTAAGCTTCAGCAGGCCCGTCCACTCGTCAAGGCTGATCCGGTCCCAGTCAACCCGGCCCAGATCCTCCGGGCTGATCCCCGAGCAGTCCGGGGATCGGGGATCCATGGCGGAAAGGGGCGTTCCCAGCTGCTCATGGATCTGCTCCTGGATGATGCGGCTTAAAGGCGAGGAGTAGCAGCAGTAGCTGTAGGTGCGGCTGACGCAGATCTTCAGGGCCTTCCGGGAGCAGTATTCCCCCACATAACTGCAGTTCTTCAGGGATCGCTGGGCGGCCAGCTGCAGCTGGGAGGCATCACAGCGGAACAGCATGGAGGAGATCATGCAGGAGATCTGGTAGATCATGTAGACATAGCCCACCACCGCCAGGGCTGAGGAGGCACCCTCCACGATGGCGTCACTGGCCGCCTCCCCCGCCTGGCCGCCCGCCTCTCCGGCGGTACCCCCGGCAGCGGCGCCCTCCGCCCCGAGGCGGTCCCGGGCCTCCCCCAGGATCTCCCGGAGCACCTCCCGGGCCTTGTCCTTCAGTTTGTCCCGGACATACTCCACCACGGACTGATCACCGGAGAACAGCCCCTTCATGCCGGTGACATTCTCAAACCAGGAGGTAAAGGGCCGGGTAACCTGCTCCAGGTAATTCCCCGCCTCCGCCAGGCCGTTGAACACCGGGCGCCGGAGTTCCGAGTAAGCCCCGTAAACCAGGGAGGCATGATCCATCCCGGCAATGATCCCGTCCAGGCGGCTCACCAGGAGCAGCCCCCGGAGATACTGGGCCAGGGACACCCCGGCAGGGCAGTCACAGCAGTCCACCTCCAGCCCCCCGGCACCCTTCATGGATCGGGTGCAGCTCCGGTGCTCCCCGGCGAAGATCCGGCAAATCACGTCCTCCTGCCCCGTGGGCCGCCCCTGGCTGTCCAGGCCGGTGCAGTTCAGATCCTGCCCCATGAACGATGCGGCCTGGAGCAGGGCCGACACCCGGGCAAAGGAGGTGCTCACGGTTTTAAGTTCCCGGGCGCACTCCTGCCCCAGGCACCGGATCCCGCCGCCGCACTCATAGGAGGCAGTGGGGTAAACCTCCTGATCGGTCAGATCTTCCCCGCAGTCATATTCCTCCTCATAGGAGTAACAGTTCCCCCCGGATCCCTCATCGGCACACCGGGAGGTGAGAAAGCCGCAGCGGCCCTCCAGCTCCCCGCAGTTCCCCGAGCCCTCCCCGAACACCGAGGCGGCGCTGACCGACGCCCGGGCGCAGAAGGGAGTGATACTCCTTATGGGGGCGTTCAGCAGTGCCGGGTAGATCACCTGCCCGGCGCTGATAAGATAGGAGGCCCCGGAGGGATCTGCCACCAGTCCCGGCAGCTCCTCCGTGCATTCCGCACTGCCCGCGGCGGCCCCGTCATCAAGCTCCCTTGCCAGCTCCAGGCAGTCCGCCGGGGACCACTCATCCCTGAGGGGCAGACGGGAGGGATCCAGCCGGATCCGGATCTGCATCCGGTAGCGGCCGTCGTCCTCGGTGGAGGTCAGGGAATCCAGGGTGACCACCTCCCCGGCGGGGGTGCTCCGGAAGATCTCCGTCAGGCTGAGCCCGTCCTCAGTGCTCCGGATCCCGGGATCATAACCGTCATTGCACCGCCCTCCGCCCCGGCAGTTCTCGCCCCCATGCCAGGTGTTCTCGCAGTCCACAGAGTTCATCACCGCGTCCCCATTGAGCCGATCCACCACCGCCCAGCCCTGGCGCCGGATCCAGCCGGCGGCCGCGGGATTGGCAGTCTCATCCACGCTGGTGATGTAGACCGGCAGTTCGGCAGTGGGCAGGTGCATGGGGTGGCGGATCCCGTCGGCGCCGGTGATCCAGGATCCCCAGAAGTCATCCCAGGCTGCCTCGGAAAGGCTGACCTCCCGGATGGCCTCAGGATGCAGCACCGCCACCCGGATCCGGTCGGGATAGGGAAGGCAGCGGCCGTGGTTGTCCTTGTACTCCCGGCCGGCAAACAGCAGCAGGCAGTTGGCCTCCCCGGGACAGGGGGTGATGTTCAGGCTGTTGTCCAGACCCGTGATCCCCGAGTCCCTGAGGCTCAGGATCTCCTCCGCATAAAGGGAGTGATTCAGGACGCACTGGCCGGATCGGGCGGCAAACCGCCAGCAGGTGCGGCGATCCGGCACATGGTAGGTGCGGGTTATGCTCTCCGTTCCGGGGATCTTCCGGCAGTCCCCCAGGAGGGCGGACATGCTTTCCTGATCCTCACCGGAGAAGATCCGGTCAGCCTGGCGGCGCAGCAGGGGATCCTGCCGGAGATCATGCTCAGGCCGGGCCCGGCGGCTCTGGATCATCACCTCCCAGGCCCCGCCCCCGGCAAGTTCCGCCGCCTCCCCGGCTGAGGCGCCCTCCCCGGTCCCCCCAGCGCTCCGGGCCAGTTCCCGCCGCCGCTGCCGGGCAAGATCCAGAAGTCCCTGCTCATCAGTCAGATCGGCTTGGGGCACCTGGCAGACGCCCCCGGAACAGAAGTTCCCCTGATCCCGGGTAAAGTCCCGGAAATAACCCTCCAGGGGATCGGCTCTAGAAGATGAGCCGCTCCCGGCTCCCCCGTCACCAGAGTCGGCACTCCCGGAGCCGGACAGGGCCTCCCCGGCGGCGGCGGAGGCCTCAAGGCCCAGCTCCCGGCCCCGGGCAGCGGCTGCGGCCACCGGATCGGCCCTTTCCGGTCCCGCCTCACCACCCCAGGCCGGAGCCATGCTCCAGGGCGGGGGCAATGTGGCACACAGCAAGGCAAGGATCTCCGCCTGGCACACACCCCGGATCAGCAGTTTTCTCATCTCAGCCCTCCAGCTCTCATGTCCTCCTTCCCCGGAGGAGTGCCCCGCGGCTTAATAGCCCCCGGGATCGATGGTGTTGCAGCAGTCCCGCCAGCGCCAGATCAGGTACATGGGATTCTCAGCCACCCCGGGGATCCCCCTGCCCCGGCCCCAGATCAGGGCGGACTCCCCGAAGCCATGGGCGCTGTCCGCCTCGGGCACCGGGCGCAGCATGGAAAAGCGGTACTGGCCCTTGGGCAGTGTCACGTCCACCTTACCGCCGCACATGGCCCCGTCCCCCATGGTCCGCCAGGCAAACCCCCGGCGGTGCAGAGCCGCCAGCACCCGGGCGGTCAGGAGGGAGGTGGTCCGGGGAGCCCCGGCAGGATGGTTCACAAAGCCTGAAAGTGGATACAGGAAACCCCAGGATCCGGCGCACCAGAAGAGGCTCTCCAGAGGCGCATGGGCCTGGCTGGCAGCGGCGTCCCCCATGCAGGCGGCAGCAGCGGCGGGATTGGCAGCCAGCACCGCCTCGGGGCTGACAAAAAAGGCCAGGGTGTCATCATTCCAGGTGGGATCCAGCTCCGAGAAGTACATCAGATCCAGATCATGGTAGCCGTCGGCGGCGCACAGCTGACCCGAAAACAGGGACAGCATCTCCAGGATGGGAAAGGCGTAGTAGTGATAGTGAAAAAAGGCCAGATCCCCGGCGCTGTCATCCCGCCGGCCGTGGGTGCCCCGCCGGATCCCGTCGGCGCTTTCCGTCCCCAGGCTGGTGTCCAGCAGGGAGAGACAGCCGGGCACCGTCTCAAACTCAATGATCCGGGCCGGCTCCCAGAAGGAGGTGGCCACTCCGGGAGACGGCAGACCGCCACGCTCGCAGGAGCACAGGTATTTGCCCGTGGCCCCCTCCGGGATCCAGGATCCCCCGCCGCCGCCCAGGGGCACCTGGGCCACCACCAGGGGCAGAACGCAGTCCCAGCAGATATCAGTGAACAGAGCCGGCCCCAGGAGTTCGGACTTCTCACACCTGGCATCCGCCGGATAGAATGCACTCCCGGAAAATGCCAGGAGGGATCCGCAGAGCACACGGATCCAGCAGAGCACACGGGCCCCGCAGAGCGCACGCCCCCGGACCGCCGGAAAGGATCCTGCAGATCGGACAGAGCAGCGGCCTCCAGATTGATCTCCAGATCGGTCTCCAGATCGGCCTTCAGTTCGGCAACCGGATACGGCCCTGGATCTGGATCTGGATCCGGATCCAAATCCCAATCCAGCCCGCCAGCCACGGACAAACCGCATTCCTTTTCTCAAGGCAGCCCCTCCTCCAGCAGGATCCCGCCCCGGGGATCTGGGATGATCCGGCTGGGAGTCCTGCGGATCCCGAAACGCCGGGCCACCTCCGGGGTCAGCAGGTACACCGGACCGAAGCGCCGGGTCAGTTCATGGAAAAGGCGCCAGTCCTCCTCCCCTTTAAGATGGGAGACCATGAGGATCCGCCGGATCATGCCCCGGGGGGCTGGAAAGGCGATACCTGCGGCGGGACGAGTTACATCCTCCGGCCTGTTTGCGGCAGCCGGGCAGGAACCGGCAAAACCGGACTCTGCCCCGGTGTCACCGCCAGATCCGTACACTGCACCGGAACTTCCGGGAGAGCCGGATCCGGCCATGGATGCCGGCAGCCCCGGGTGAAGGCAGGACACGATCTGCTCCGCATACTCCCGCTGCTCCCGGACATGGAGATCGATCACCAGCAGTTCCCGGTCAAAAGCCCTGAGGGCCAGGGGATCAAGGGACTGTCCCCGGGGGATCAGAAGGCGTCCCCGGTGATCCCGGATATCCTGATCCGGGATCCAGGTGAGATCCGGTCGCCGGACCGATCTCCCCGCCGCCGGCTCCAGGGGATGACCCCAGAGGCGGTCCCGGATCCGCAGCCTGGCGTCCCGGCGGAGATCATCCCAGGGAAGCCGGGCAAGACGGCGATGGAAGAGTTCCGGCAGGGGGATCTCCGTCACCGGATACAGTTCCCCGGGAGGAGGCAGATCCAGATCGGTGGCCGGTGCCGCCATCCGGGCACCCCAAGCACCCCGGAGGATCCGCCAGGAGCTGCCAGAGCCATCTCCGAGATCCTCAACCTTATGGTCCCTTTCTCCATGCCGCCGGTCCCCTGCACCCAGCAGTTCCCCGACTTCCTGCGGTCCGCCACCGGCACCGTCCCTGAGCCGCCAGGCCATGATCGGCACCATTGCAGCCTGAAAACGGCTGAAGGGCCGGTGATCCAGCAGGATCCGGATCCCCCGGGGGCAGATCTGCCGGGCAGCCTGCTGCAGGCGCCCCAGAAAAGGCAAGATCCCCATATCCACCTCGTCCTCCGGGATCCCCCGGAACACCAGGGAAACCGACGGATCGCCGCAGTGCTCCCGGAACACCGCCTCCAGCAGCAGGGGCGGCATGGACTCTGACAGCAGGATCAGGACTTCCCTTCCCCCAGGATCCGGGAGGCCGTTGTCATCACCCCTGACAGGAATGCCGTCCTCTTCACTGGCCACAAACTCCGCCCCCGTCTTATCCCGGGCCTCATCTTCCCGGGCAGCCCCATCCTGGCGGCGCCCCGGCCCAAACCTGAGATCTTCCGGGATCCCTTCCCGGACATCCTGGGGGCTCCCCTCCCAGAGGAGATCCTCCCAGGGAGTCCCCCGATCCCCCTCCGATCTTCCGCCGTTCTCCAACGCTCCAGTTCCCGTTCCTGCCGCCGTGACCGTCCCGCCGTCACTGGCACCGGTCTCCCCCTCAGGGAGCGGAAGCAGCGCCGGCAGAACGCTGATACACCAGGTAAGCCCTGCCCACCAGATCCTTTGCATGAACATTCCCCCAGTAACGGGAATCCAGGGAGCGCTCCGATTCTCCCAGCATGAAAAACTCATCCTCCCCCAGGGTGAGGGAGCGGACAAACAGCGCCGGATCAGCCCCGGCATAAACGGCCGCCCCGAGACCCCGGGCCACAATCTGATCACCCACCCGGGTCTCCGCTGCTGTCACCTGGATCCTGTCCCCGGGAAGACCGGCCATGTGCTTGATCATGATCTGATCACCGGGAAAGAAGCCGCCGCCCCTGCTCCGGAAGGCAAACAGTGCGCCCCGCTCCGGACTCCGGTCAGCGGTGTCCACCAGGAAGATCCCGGCACCGGGAATGCAGGCGTGATCCTGGAAATCCACCATGATCCGCCAGCCCATAAAGGTCAGATCATCCCCGGGGTGCCACAGCAGGGGAAGCAGCAGAAACAAACCTCCGGCAAGAAGCATCCTCCTCCGGAGCCGCCCCTTTCCCGGATCCGGGGAACATGATCTCCGGGAAGAGAGTCCGTCCCCCAAATCAGGCACATCAGACACCGCCCCAGGACTCTGCCGGGCTCTTTCAGGACTCTCAGGATCTGCTGCCATTCTCTTCACCTCATGTCACCCCAATGTCACTGACCTTCAGAACTGTCAGGAGCACCTGCCCGCTCTCTGTCCATGCCATGTCTGTCCTCCTGCCTGCTCCCGAGAATGTCCGCACCGCCAGAACTTTCAGGAGCACCTGCCCGCTTTCTGTCCATGCCAGATCTGTCATCCTGCCTGCTCCCAGGAATGTCCGCACCGCCAGAACTTTCAGGAGCACCAGCCCGCTTTCTGTCCATGCCAGATCTGTCATCCTGCCTCCTCCCGGGAATGTCCGCACCGCCAGAACTTTCAGGAGCACCAGCCCGCTTTCTGTCCCCACCAGGTCTGTCATCCTGCCTGCTCCCGGGAATGTCATGACTGCCTGACCAGTCGCGGCTCTCCTGCTTCTCCCGTCTCCGGTTCTCCTCCAGGCAGACACAGGCCATGGCAGGGATCTCCTCATCCAGAAGCAGGGAATCAGTGAGGCTGTAGTTCTCCACGGCCGTCCCCCGGTCCCGCATCACCTGCCGCACCGCCTCGGCGGTGGACAGCCCCTGGCGTACATAGAAGGCGATGTCGCTGACATCCTCCGGAGAGGTGGAATAGAGCAGTTTCTGAAACTCCGACACAATGAGCCGCCCCACTCCGATGCCGGTCTCGGACTTGATGAAGATCTCCGAATAGACTCCGGCCATGGTGTGGACAGTGCGCAGGAGCTCATAGGCTCCGTCGCTCATGGCCAGGCGCCCAGATCGGCGCACCGACTCCACCGCCTCCGGACTCTGTCCCAGAAGGAACATGGAGGCGGAATTCTCCGCAATGGCCCGCCCGGCGGCGGTGGCATACAGATCGTTGATGGACTGGGTGGCGATCACCGCCGAGCCGCCATATTTCCGGAACTTCCGGTAGGCATGCTCCAGAAACAGGGACACATCCCCGTCCTTCAGCAGATCCCAGGCCTCGTCAATCAGGATGATCTTCCGCCGCCGGCGATCTCCCAGGAACACCTGCTGCTGGATCTGGTAGATGAGCTGTAGCAGCACCACCTGCCTGAGGTGCCGCCGCCCGTTGAGCTCATCCAGCTCCAGCACCGTGAACCGGTTCCTAAAGTCGATGGTGCTGCGGCCGTTGAAATAACGCCCGTAGGATCCCTCAGAGCTGAAGGAGTGCAACTGGGCCCCGATATCCGCCACCCGCTTGTCCGGACTTTTGAGGCACTCCCGGCGGATATCATCCACGCACAGCTCATTGCCCCTGGAGGCGAACAGCTCCTGCATGATCCGCCTCAGGGCACTGCGCTGGAACTCATCCAGGCTGTTGGTCTGGGAGGCCATGTTCTGCACCAGGGACACCACGGCGTCCTCATCCTCTCCGTAATCCCGCACCAGCATGAAGGGGTTAAGGCACACTCCGCTGTCTTCCCCAAACTGGAGGAAGTCGCCTCCCAGGATCTCGCACAGGTTCTTGTAGGACTTCCCCGCGTCGATAACCCAGATCTGAGCTCCCTCGGAAAGGTAGGACAGGATCAGCTCATTGGCGAAAAAGGACTTGCCCGAGCCCGACTCGGCGGCAATGACCGCGTTCTTGTTGGTGTGGGAATCATGAAGGGACAGGCTCATAAGCTGACCGTTCCGGGAAAACAGTGCCGCATGGAAGGTGCCGGTGCCCCGCCACTCCCCCATCACCGGCAGGAGGGGGACAGCCATCTGGGAGGTCAGGGTGAAATACAGGAACAGATCCCGCACTGACCGGTGATCGCCCCCGAAGGGAAGGGCGTTGAGAAAGGCCGGCAGCTGGCAGCAGTCATCGGTCATAAGTTCAAAATGCTGCTCCCGCCAGATGTTCCGCATGGCGGTGCTCAGGGCTTCCAGTTTCTTCACCGAGGGGGCCATCAGGGAGACGGTGTAGCAGATCCGCACCGGCCGGTGGCCGTTCTGCATGGACTCGGACAAATGATCAAAGGCCTCCTTCTTCTTGCCCAGTAGGGGCACAAACTTCAGGATGGGGCCCATGGCCTGCTGCACGGCGAACTGCCGCTTCCGCTCCAGGCTCTGCCGGGTGCTCTCGGGGCTGGGATAATAGACGTTCACCGTGACCATGTAGTTGGCCCGGACGGTGCTCAGGCCGCTGAGCATATCCCCCACATAGGACAGGGCCGAGCCGGGGAACACATACTCCGGCAGCCGCCGGGCGGACAGGGTGCGCACATAGCTTCCCTTCCCCAGATGGAGGCTGTCCCGGTGCACCATGACATGGGTGGCGGGATCCAGGATCTGCTGGCAGATGAGCCGATCCCGGAGCCAGTCCCGGCCGGAGCCCGAATGCCGCCAGGAGGCATCCGGCCCGTGGTTGAGCACAGTCTGCATAAAGCGGATGTAGGCCGGGGGATCCATCCTGAGGGGCGCCAGGCCAATGTTCCTGAGATGGGCCTGGATCTTCTCCCCGGCAGCCAGGATCCGCTGCTCCTCGGCCCCGGCGGGAAAGGGTCCCTCAAGGGGGATCTTCAGGACAATGACCAGGCGGCAGGAGTGGATGATGCCGTTGTCAAAGGACTTGCCGATGAGGTTCTTCCGGGTGTGGTGGCGGATGAAGCGGATCCGATCCTCAGTGATCTCCCGGAGGAAGGGATCCGCCAGATCAGCCCGGAGCTTTTTGTAGCGGTACATTTCCCCGGACACATCGGGACTACGGTAGAGACAGAACTGGATCACTGTGCCCGTGGGATAGTCGTCATTGAGGAAGCCGTTCAGGCGCTCCACCACCCGGTCATCCTCAAAGCACAGGGGCATGCAGTCCCAGCAGAAGCCGGCGGTCTGATCGGTGCCCAGGATCATCAGGGAGTCCGGATCGGCGGCGGCGGCGGGAAACAGGTTCGCCGCCCGCTCCTCCTCCCCCAGGAGCCTGCCGGAAAAAGGGTTCCTGAACCCGAGTATCTTCATGATCATGCTCCTCTGGCTGTGATCCCGGGATCCCCGTCCGGCACGTCTCCAAAGAGCGAAACGTCCCGTCTCAGGCAGCCCGGCTGAAGCCGCAAAATCCGCCGGATCGGAAAAATCCTAGCAGAAAATGACCACCCCACATGGTGCCCCAAAGGTCCCCGGGGAAAGATCTCCGGGGGCGGCGTGACACCGTCTGAGCCGTGAGTCATAGGGCGGGAATGAGAGAGGATGGCAGAACAGAGAAGGCATAAGGCGGAAGATGGAAAGATGAAGGAGGAAGGAGAGACGTGGAAGGTGGATGATGGAAGAAGGATGGAGGAAAGAGGGAGAGTCGAGGAAGGTGGAGGATGGAAGGCGGAGGATGGAAAGTGGAGGATGGAAGATGGACGGAAAAGTTGGAGATCCGACTGCCCGCCCAGTGTGTCTGAACCGACCCGGGACTCACCGCCGGAGATCAAGACCGGCAACTTTCCGGATCACCGCAGAACCGGTCATCGGCAGTTCCGGTAACATGGCCGATCAACTGCGGTAAAGGCCAGGATCAGGGGCAGCTCAGATCGGAAACCGCTCCGGCTCAAATTTTTTGTCAAAAACGTTAACCGATCTGAAAATTATGGTTGCATAGAAAAAATGTTTAGGTGATAATGCAGGTAACAGGAACATTTTACTGCAACAGAGAGAGAGATAATTCATGGCAATTAACAAAAGCGTCTTTATGCAGAACCTCAAGGCTCTCCGCCAGGACAGGCGCATGAGTCTCAGAGATCTGGCCGGCTATCTGGACTGCTCCTACGGAACGGTCAACAAGTATGAGAAGGGCAGCGCAGAGCCTTCCTTCGACATGCTCAACCGCCTGGCCAAATTCTTCGGCGTCAGCGTGGGCTCCCTCCTGGGTGAGGTGTCCGCCCCCAACACCCGGATCTCCATGATCCCCCTGGTAACCTCCTCCCAGGCTCTGGCCCTGGCTGAAAAAGGACTCCAGGATCTGGGACAGGCCATGGTTCAGGGCAACGGCGAAAACAACATGGATTACCTGCCCACCTCCAAGTACCACGACTGCTTCGCCCTGCTCTACCAAGGTCGGAGCATGGAGCCGGTCTTCACCTCCGGGGACGTGCTGTTTGTTGATCCCAGCAAGACCCCCACCGGCGGCTCCTTTGCCGCAGTGGCAGTGGAGAAGGACACTGAGGTCAGGATCCGGAAATACCGTGAAATGGTGGACGAAAAGGGTCAGAAGTACATCCAGATGGTTCCCATGAACCAGGACTGTGCCCCGGTGGACTCAAGACTGACCAGCTTCAAGATCCTGGGCTGTGTGACAGCCTGCACCCACGAGTTCCGCTGATCTGACACCCTGCCTCTCAGTCCCCCTGCGCACCCCTCAGATGTGGTACAGGGACAAGGACTGATCAGCATCTGGTGTCTGATCACCAAAGTTCATTTTTTGCTCCATAATGAAATGAATGAAATCGGGGACGGAAACGGAGCCGCAAGGCTTCGGATGAAGTCCCCTTCTTTTTGTCCCAGTTCCCCCGCCCTTCGCCCACAGGAGCCCAGCAGCGGAACATTCCGGAAAGACTGCCGCCCTTCCTACACCGTAAGTTCCAGCAGGATCCCCTCCACACCAGCCACCACGCTTTCGTAGTAGCCATCCCCGGTGATCCGGGGTCCGGACAGCACCTTATAACCGTCACCACGGAGCCTTGCGGTGAGTTCATCCACCGCCTCCCGGCTTCCCAGGGAGAATGCCGCATGAACATATCCGGTACGGAGGGACCCGCCGGTGTCATCCGCCAGTTCCGGCCGGGTCATGATCTCAAGCCGCGCTCCCCCGTCAAACTCCAGGAAATAGGATCTGAAGCCCGTGACCTGGTTGTGGTAGCACGCACCTGCCCTGCCCCCAAGATAACTGGCAAAAAAATCCCTGGCACCTTCCAGATCTCTGACATACAGGGCCACATGCTCAATTCTCACTGCCATTCTCTTCTCCTTTACTCATTCCCAGATCCTGTCTGTCTGCCTCACCACGTGCACCATCAAAGTTCCAGATCTCCGGATCCGGCAGAGTTCTGCCAGGCAACCGGCCTCAGGCAGTAATTTTCCCCGGCATACCCATTCCAAATCCGCTGTTTGATCAGCGGCGACAGTCTTGGCGTTGCCTCGCAAATGCAACGATAAACGTTGCGTTGCATTTCTGTTGCAGTCGATTCCAATGCAATCGTACCTTTTGCGTTGCACCGCAAATGCAACGATAAACTTTGCGTTGCATTTCTGTTGCAGTCGATTACAGGGCAATCGAACCTTTTGCGTTGCATCGCAAGTGCAACGATAAACTTTCCGTTGCATTTCTGTTGCAGTCGATTCCAGGGCAATCGAACCTTTTGCGTTGCACCGCAAATGCAACGATAAACTTTGCGTTGCATTTCTGTTGCAGTCGATTACAGGGCAATCGAACCTTTTGCGTTGC
>ERZ842401.5582-NODE-5582-length-13871-cov-18.618703_pt1 | contig 13871 bp, 10 predicted proteins | sample MGYA00521270_ERZ842401 | MGnify/ENA primary metagenome ERZ842401 (study PRJEB31892, sample SAMEA3878208) | bioreactor metagenome | biome: Moose rumen | place: Sweden | collected 2011-10 | study: EMG produced TPA metagenomics assembly of the PRJEB12797 data set... | reverse complement strand
CGCTCAGGGTTTTTCAGCTTTGTGAGGAAGGCTTTCAAGGCCGCAAGGTCGGGGACGGGAAGATTCGGTATTTCCAGCTTGTCCACGACCATCTGGTCCAGCTTTTCCGCCTCCATGTTCAGCGGGACCTGATAGATGCTCCATGCATCGACAGACTGTATTACATGGCCGGGCTTTACGTTGCAGAACAGGGCAATCTTATGCCGCAGCTCCGGCGAGAGTTCCTTTTCTGTCCGGCATACGATGATGTCGGGATGGACCCCGAGTGCCTGCAGTTCCTGCACGGAATGCTGCGTGGGCTTTGTCTTCAGCTCCTTCGCAGCTTTCAGATAGGGAATGAGCGTGAGGTGGATCGACAGGAAATCCTCTTCCGGGAGCTCCCACTGGAGCTGACGCATCGCTTCTACGAAGGGCTGGCTTTCCATATCGCCTATGGTTCCTCCCACCTCGGTAATGATTACATCATAGTTTCCCGTTTTCCCCAGAAGAAGCATGCGGCGCTTTATTTCGTCGGTGATGTGAGGGACGATCTGGACCGTCTTGCCAAGGTAGGCCCCTTCCCGCTCCTTAGTGATTACCGTATGATAGATTTTGCCGGTCGTCACGTTGTTGGCCTTGGATGTATGAATTCCCAGGAACCTTTCATAATGTCCCAGGTCAAGGTCGGTTTCGGCCCCGTCTTCCGTCACGTAACACTCTCCATGTTCATATGGGTTGAGCGTCCCGGGATCGATGTTGATGTAAGGGTCGAATTTCTGGATGGTAACGCGCAGGCCGCGTGCCTGAAGGAGTTTTGCAAGAGATGCAGCGATGATTCCCTTCCCCAATGAGGAAGCAACTCCTCCTGTTACGAAGATATACTTTGTTGTCATGTTCCGATTTGTAAAAACCGGGATACAAAAATAATCAAAAAATACATAAATGACAATCTAATCGTAATTGATTATATTCGCGTATTTATTGATAACAACCTGCGCTTTCTGGTGCAAAAGAGCGCTGCGGATGGCCCACTGTTGCCCCCGAACCGCCATGTGGTTACAAAGAGCCGGGAATTTCAGTTCGACTAACTGTATTTATCATGGAACTTATCGAAGCAATCAAGGCACGGCATTCCGTGCGGAAGTATCTGGACAAGCCGCTCGAAGCGGCGGGGCTGGACGCGCTCAAGGCGGACATCGACCTCAAAGCGAACTGCACGCCGACGCCGTATCAGCGCTACCTGACGAACCTTAGGCGCAGGTCGAGGGGGATGTTCTCCAGCGCCAGATTCCTGCGGTCGGAATTGAAGTCTGCGGAGAGTTTGGAATACCGCGTTTCGAAATCTTCCGCAAATGCCCTGTCTCCGGTAGCCTGGGTCTTGAGCACCAGGGCGGTCAGTTCCGCAAGGGCGGCTTCCATCCTGTCGTAATCCAGGGAATACTTGCCGGAGGCCTTGCGCTGGAATGCTCCCGCCTCCGCAAGGTAATTGTACATGATGATATTGGCTCGGCCCAGCGAAGATGCCTCACCGAACAACTCCGAACGGACCATTGATGCGAAGAAGGTGGCAAGTGCATCTTCCCTCGTCAGGATATGATGGATGTCAAAGTGCCTCTGCAGCTGGCAGACAAGGAGCACTCCCGCCGCATTGGCCTTGATCTCTTCGAAGGTCTGGGCCGTACTGCCGAGGGCCTTCTCGACGCTGCCGTTTCCGTCAACCGTTTCCTTGACGCCGAGGCCGTGGGCCACTTCGCGCAGCACAATATTCCAGAAGAAGGCTTCGGAAGACAGATTAATGGTGAAATCGGGTTCGAGGAGGAGTTCACCTGCCGGACCGACGATGTAGTTGTACTTGGCGTTGATGATGTTCTCCAGCAGGATAGTGCGGGTGCCGCGGTCGCGCTGGACGTCGGCATCGAAGGGCAGGTTGAGCGCGATGACCTTCACGCCTGCATTGGCCTTTCCTGCATAGTACAAGGCGTCGCATGAGAAGATGTTGGAACCGGATCCGGGCCGGAATGCCCTATAAGCCGGGTCGCCGGGAAGATCTTCTTGAAACTCTTCGATACGGGAGACGTACTGCATCAGTTCATTGGTGCGGGCCTCGTTCTTGAGAAGGACGAAGGCTTCGAACGAGCGCTTGACCCCCAGCAGCTGATCGTCCGTCACCTCATCCGGTCCGATAACGAGGTCCATCTTGCTGTCGTCCATGTCCAGCCATGCGAGAGAACTCTCGTAGTAGTTGTCGGTCTGCAGTGCCTCGGCCTTGCCGTGCAGGTACCTGGCCACGCTGGGTTTGATGGTAATATCTGCCGCCGCCTCCAAATAATTGGCGATTTTGTCGATGTGATCCTTGTAGGCGTCGTGATACCAGACGGCCTTCAAGGAGCCATCGGATGCGCGCCTGACAAGGGTATAGGGGCTGTTCTTGTCGGGATTGTCCCAGGCCTCGAACTCTTCCTCAGTCATGTCGGCCGGATAGAATCCGGCACCGGCAAGCCGGGGGGCGTATCCGTCCACGAAAGACTCTCCCGTCGCGCGGTCCCAGGGACCATAATTGATTTCTGCGAAGGTCCTCTGAATGGGGTCGGAAATGCCGTCCAGGAGGGCCTGCTTGTCTCCGAAGTACTGTTCCCAGTATATTGCGTCCACCTCGTCGGCCGCGAACCGGTAAAGGTTGAGCACCTCTTTGCCATTGTCCGTAATTCCGCTCATATCCGGGGTTTCGATGTCCACCAGGGCATATTCGGCTACCTTGCGCGCAAATGGAGATTTGGTTTCGTTGCAAGAAACGACCGTCATGACGCACAGCATGGCGGGAATGATTGAAGAGTATTTCATACAGTTAAAGCATTAGCATTATCATAACCTGTGCGGCGACCACACGCAGAAACATGGTAAGCGGATACACCGTAGCATAATTCACCGCGATGCGTCCGCTCCCGTACATCTGTTCCGTAAATGAAAGGAGAGCGGGGTCGGTCGTTCCTCCCGCAAGGAGACCGCAAATTTTGAAGAAATCCATCTTGAAGACAAGGCGGGCAATAAGGGCCGTCAGTGTCATGGGTATCAAGGTGATGAGGGCTCCGTAGAGCACCCACACATATCCGCCACCGGTCAAAGAAGCGACGAATGTCTTTCCCGCTTCCAGTCCCACTGCGGCCATGAAGAGCGAAATGCCGATTTCGCGTATCATCAGATTGGCGCTCAGGGCGGTATAGGTTGTTATTCTGAGCTGCGGGCCGAAATGGCCGAGCAGTATGGCCACAATCAGAGGTCCCCCCGCAAGCCCCAGTTTGAGCGGCTGCGGCATGGAAGGGAAGCGGATGGGCAACACTCCAAGAGCCACGCCCAGGGCGATACCGAAGAAGATGGGTATAAGATTAGGCTTGTGCAACGATTCCGGCTCGTTCCCCACCAGCCGGGACAGGCGTTCGATACCTTCTTCCGACCCCACTACCTTCATGCTGTCTCCCACCTGCAGCAGCAGGTTCGCATCTGCCTGAAGGTCCACCCCTGAACGAAGGATCCGCGTCACGGTGACCCCGTACTTGCGGCGCACGTCCAGTTTGCGCAGGCTCATCCCCGTGATGGAGGATTTCGTAATGGAGAGACGGCTGGCCACCAGTTTTGTTCCGGGTTTCTGCCATTCCCTCATGTCCACGGGCAATTCTTCGCCGAAAATGATGCGGGCCTTGTCCTTATGATGCACATCCGTGACGACTAGCAGCAGGTCCCCCTCCTTCAAGGGCATGTCAAGATCGGGGAAAAACACTTTGCCGTCCCGTTTCATCCTGGCGACTACAAGATGGTCTGACTTCTCCTCTCCTACGATATCATGGATACTTCTTCCGAACAGGGCGGGATTCTCTACCTTGCAAGCCATCCTGTATGCACTCCCCTCGTTGTCGTCGTCCCGGGAAGCAATTTCCTTTTCTTTATGCAGATTTACCCTGAATACCACCTGTGAGAGCAGCACCACGGCTATCGCTCCCAGCACGCCCAACGGATATGCAACCGCATAGCCGGAGGCTATCTTGCCGGCCGCATCAGCAACCAGCGCGGACTTTTCGGCCGGGAGGCCGCCTGCGCTGGAGAGAGTCTGCTGCGCGGCTCCCAGTCCGGGCGTATTGGTAACCGCTCCCGACATTATGCCGGTCATAATGCCCATGTTTTCACCGCTGACAAGGTGGATGGCATATGTGACAGCGACCGCAAGCAATATCATTCCCACGGACAACAGATTCATCTGAAGCCCGTCCTTGCGGAACGAATGGAAAAAACCCGGCCCCACCTGAAGGCCTATGGCAAACACGAAAAGGATAAGGCCGAAGTCCTTGATGAACGACAGCATCACGGGATTGACACGCAGGCCCAGATGTCCGAAGAGAATCCCCATGAAGAGAATTCCAGTGCTTCCCAGCGAAATTCCCTTTACCTTGAATTTCCCCAGAAGCAGCCCCAGAGATATTACGACAGCCAAAATGAATATCGCTCCGGCCGTGTCTCTATTTGTCAGCAGGTTCAACATATCTTTACCAACAAGAGCAAATCGGAGTGCGAAGGTACGACTAAAATCCGACAATACCAACACCAAAAATGCGTTTCTCTTGAATACATATCATCTCCCACCGGCTCCTGCCACTCATTGCTTTGCTAGTGCCGGTCTGTGGACGGGTTGGACTTTAGCGGCTCCCCTAACGGCATTTTTAGGAGAAAACCATGCAGACCGTGTATGTGGGTCTCCTTCCGAAGTTTGAGGAGGAGATTCAGAGCTCGTTCATATCTGATGAGCTCAAAGCATCGTACGTCGATCTTCTCCATCGCAGGCTGTGTGTATAATCCATGGACCAGGGATTAAAAACGGCGCTGCGTGGGCAGGGAAGGGCTGTTTTGCACACGAAGGTGCCGAAAGTGCCGCTGCGGAGCATGGCGCACAAAAAAAAGGGGAATGACGACTATAGCGTATGAAAAACAAATGGCGATATAGGGGCCGGGAACCGCCCGCAGTATACCCTGTACACGCGGAAGCGAAGTGAAGACTCTGCAAAGATTATTTTATGGCAGCAAATTGGTCCAGGTACCGGTTGGCGGCAGCCAGTTCGGGGAGATTGCGCTCTTCGAAGGCGGCGCAGTACAGTTCCCGGAAGCGGCACAGTTCCTCCCACATGGCACTGCGCTCCGCAGCAATCTTGCCGATACGCCCATATCGGATGGTGAGGTCGATGAGCTCCTGGAAACGGGCGAATGCGCTGAGGGCGCGGGCATCCTTTCCGGCTTCCAACGCCTTCAGGACGCGGGAAGTTTCGCTGCCGATGTTGGCCATCTGCTGCGGAAAAGAGAGTTCGGCCCATCGGCCGTTTTCCAGGGAAACGTGCTGCATTTATGCTGTAATGAATTTATTGACAATTGCCTTGATGGCTTCCCGGACAGAGGGATCCTCAACATCCCTTGAAGGGTTTCCCTGCCAGGAGCGAATGTTGATGAGCGAGTCGTATTCAATGAAATCCTCGCCTGCTTCTTCCACCCAAAGGTTGAACCCCCAGAGGTTCTCCTGCGCAGAACCGCTTTCCAAAAGAAGCCGCTCCAAGTCCGCGTGCAGTTCGGCATCAATGGCCAGGAGGCCGCGCCCGACATCGACCACACATTTAATCATGTCGCCAAAAGTGTTTTGCGCCAAAGTTTTAAGTTCAGCATTTGTTATGGGCTGCACAAGAATCTGCATAACCAGGAGTTTTGACAAAGATACAGATTTAAGATGAAAACAAAAAGCGCCATTTCACCTAGGGTGCGTTTGCATGTGCAGGAGAAAATGTGTAAATTTGGACTCAAACTATGGCTTCGAAGAAAGGAAAGATACTGATTGTGGACGATAACGCCGGCATTCGCCAGGCGCTTAAGATATTGCTGCCGGTGCATTTTGCCGAGGTGGAGACGCTGCCGTCGCCGGTGACGCTGGTAAATACGCTGGAACGGTTCCGGCCGGATGTGGTACTGCTGGACATGAACTTCAACACCAGCATCAATACCGGCAACGAGGGTCTGTACTGGGCCGGGGAAATCAAGAAGATGATGCCGGAGGTGGAAGTGGTTCTCTTTACCGCATATGCCGATATCCAACTGGCGGTGGAAGGGATGAAACGGGGTGCGTTTGACTTTATCGTGAAGCCCTGGGACAATGAGAAGCTGGTGGCTACGTTGACGGCAGCACGGGACAAGGCCCGGAAGGCGATGGGGAGAGAAACCTGTCATTCTGAGCGCAGCGAAGAATCTATGTTCTGGGGCACGTCCAAGCCAATGATAGCTATCAGGAAAACTGTCGATAAGATTGCACCGACCGATGCCACGGTGCTCATTACCGGCGAGAACGGTACCGGCAAGGATGTCCTGGCCCGGGAAATCCACGCCCATAGCCTCCGGAGCGAAAAGCCGATGGTGGCGGTGGATGCCGGGGCCATCACGGAGACGCTGTTCGAGAGCGAACTCTTCGGCCACGTGAAAGGCGCTTTCACCGATGCGCATACAGACCACGTGGGCAAGTTCGAGCAGGCCGATGGTGGCACACTCTTCCTGGATGAAATCGGCAACATCCCCCTGCACTTGCAGGCGAAGCTGCTGCGGGTAATTCAGAACCGGAGCGTCGTGCGGGTTGGCGGCTCCAAGGCCATTCCGGTGGATATCCGGCTGATCTGCGCCACCAACATGGACCTGGAGCACCTGGTGCGTGACGGCCGGTTCCGCGAGGATCTGTACTACCGTATCAACACCGTTCATATCGCCCTTCCGCCCCTGCGGGAGCGTCGGGAGGATATCGTTCCGCTGGCGGAGCGCTTCATCGCCCTGTATGCAGACAAGTATCATCGGCCGGTGTCCGGGCTTGACGAATCGGCCAAGTTGGTTCTGGAAGGTGGCCGCTGGAGCGGCAATATCCGTGAGCTGCAGAACTGCATTGAGAAGGCGGTCATCCTGAGCGAAGCGAAGGATCTTTCAGCTCAGGACATCCAGATAGATTCTTCGGTCGGCTCCGCCTCCCTCAGAATGACAAACCTCCAGGAGAATGAAGAACAACTGGTCCGGGATGCCATGGCTCGCAGCAACGGCAACATTTCCGCTGCCGCTAAGGCCCTTGGCATCAGCCGGCCGACACTTTACGCAAAAATGAAGAAATACGGGCTCTAATGTCATTCTGAGCGAAGCGAAGAATCTATGTCTGTCTGGCAAATCATACTGCTCTGTGCCATCATCGCCATCCTCGCGGCGGTGATAGCGACCATAAGCACCCGCCGGAAGGACATTAAAAAGGTGGCTTATATGATGGACGCCCTGGAGGACGGGGAACTCAATTTCCGCTTCCAGGACAGCAGCAAGTTCAACCGCACGCTGAACCGCATCCGCACCATCTTCGAGAAGCAGCGCCAGCAGCACGAGCAGGATTCCTGGACCAAACTGATTCGTGTGCTCACGCATGAGATTATGAATACGGTGTCGCCGATAGCCTCCCTATCCGATGCTTTGTCGAAGTCAATGGATGAGACCGGCCACAGCGAGTTGGATGTCAAAGCCGGATTGGACACCATCTCTGACTCTTCCAAGAACCTCATTAAGTTCGTAGAAACCTACCGGGAACTCTCGGGAGTTGCCCGGCCTGTAAAGAAAGCCATTGACCTACAGGAACTGATGGACAAGGTCATTGGCCTGGACAAAGAGTTGCTGGCCGACAAGGGCGCCGTCTGCACCTACACCCCGGAGGAGCCGGACCTGATGGTCTATGCCGACGAAGGCCAGATCTCACAAATCCTTATCAACCTCATCAAAAACGCCCTTCAGGCTGGGGCAAAGCATATCAACATCACCGGCAAGATGGGCAAGGAGGATGATGTCATCTTACAAATCGCCAATGACGGCGACCCCATCCCCATCGCCGCCCAGGAGCAAATCTTCGTCCCCTTCTACACCACCAAAAAGGAAGGCTCCGGCATCGGACTCTCTCTTGCCCGTCAGATTATGCGCCAGCATAACGGCAGCATCGACCTTCTGAAGAGCGACGTGAATGAGACCGTGTTCCAGATGGTTTTCCGGTAGTGGTGCGTTTTCGGGGAATAGACTACCTTTGTCTTCGATAAATCGGGATTTGTCGGTGCCGCCGTGTCCAATGTCCCCAAATCCGGGACATTGGGCGCAAAATCGGTTCTAAATGTTTCCAATGTCCCAAAAAGTGGGACATTGGAAACACTGGGCGCGTTTGCCTGCAACAAAAAGAGACTGACCTAAGTCATTTTGACTATTTGGTCAGTCTCTTTTCATGGGACAGGCAGGGACCTACTTGATAAGGTCGTTGTAGTCCTTCTCCTTGTTGGGGATTACCCAGGTCCAGTTGTTGGCATCGGTGGGTTTGAGGGTAATGGCAAACGTGGAGTGGAAACTGCCTCCGTTGGCGATGGACTTGCGGACGATGGGCTGCTTCCAACGCTTGTAGTCGAACCAGTCGAAGCCTTCACCCCACAGGTCGATGCGGCGATACAGCTTGACCTCGGTGAGCAGGTCGTCTCCGGTCTTGGTGCAATTGTAAGCGCTGTCGTGATTCTTGTTCAGCTCGTTCAGCAGCTTCTGGGCTTCGGCCTCCTTGTTCAGATGGCAGTCGGCCTCCGCTTCGGTGAGGTACATTTCCGCGGAACGGAAAATGTTGAAGGAACCTCCGCCCGGATAGAAGGAGCACATGTGCTTGAACTGCATATACATGAACACGAGGCTGGTGCTGTACAGCTTGTCGCCGAATTCCTTGAAGGCACGGGTCTGGAGCAGACCGGTGCTGCGCCCGGTGGTCTTGTTCAGCTTGGATTCCGCGTATTCTTCCTCGGTGGGCTCCAGCCAGAGCCTGCGGCGGCTGTCGGTTTCCGGAATTTGGTCGTAAAGCTCCTTGCTGATGGCGGTAGGATAAGAACGGCAGTTGCTGGAAGAAGCGTTGGAGCCTTGGTAGGCGTAGAAGCTATAGTAGTAGATGGTTTGGTCGGAAGCTTCGTACACACCCCAAATCCATTCGTCGTTGGGCTCGTTGAAGCCGCTGTCCAGATACTGGCTCTCGGACATCAGCGGATGGTCGGCACGGGCCAGGGCTGCATACTGGGCTGCGGTGGCCCAGTCTTCGCGGGTAAGGGCGGCACGGGCATAGATTGCGTACGCAACTTCAAGGTCGGGAGCATAGAATTCACCCTTGCCACGGCTGATGCCGGAAGCCTTGAACAGGGAGATGGCCAAATCCAGATCGTCATAGACCTGCTTGTAGGTCTCGGCCAGGGTGGAAAGACCCTGGGCTCCGTCTGAGAGATCTATGCGGAGGACGATTCCAGGATCGGCGCCATTGTTGCTGTCTACCCAGCGGTGGCTATAAAGCTGGGAAAGCATGAAGAACGAATAGGCGCGGAAGCACAGGGCCTGAGCCTTGATGAACTTCAGCTCGGAAGCCACGTCTTCCCCATCGGTTTCGATGCCGCAGATAACCTGGTTGGCATTTCCCACCAGCTTGTAATAATAGAACCAGGGATAATAGTCGTAAGGGGATGTGTCACGTTCCTGATAGGTACTGTTCCACAAGGCAGCCCAACCGGTTTGGTTGCACTTCTGCATGTCGTTTCCGGTAAAGTTGCCATACCAGGACTTGATGGTGCCTTCCCCGTTCATGCCCTGCGTACTAAGATACTGGGTAGTCATCATCTTGCTGAGACCGTTGACGGCCAGGCGGGCCGCATCGGCATCGGAGAAGATGACATCGGGAGAAGCGGCGTATTCAGGCTGCGTATCCAGATACTCCTTGGAGCAGGAGACCAGGGCAAGGACTGCAGTGCAGGAAACCAAAATGCTATATAAGATATTCTTTTTCATGTCTTAATTCCTTTAATCAGATTAGAACTTGAAGGAAACTGCGGCAGAATATACCCTTGCGGTAGGCAGGTAGTTATACTGATAACCGCTGAATACCTGCTGAGGGTTCATGCCCTGACGGGCGGTGAAGGTGGCCAGGTTCTCGCAAGTGGCGCTGAGCGTGATGCCCTGCATCTTGAGGGCCTGGGCCCATTTCTTGGGAAGATCGTAGCTGATGGCCACATTCTTGACAACCAGATAACTGGCGTCGGTGAGCCAGCGGGAGCTGGTGCCGGCGTTGTTGTCGGTGGATGTTCCGTAGTTGATCTCCGGGAGGCCGTTGGGGTCGATACGGTTGGGGTCCGTTTCCGTCATGCCGGCAGGGGCCTGCGTCCAGGAATTGAGCAGGTCGCGGTGCATGCTGTGAGGAGTGCTGCCCACGCTCATAAGGCCGGCATACACATTGTCATAAGTATATCCGCCCAGCGAATAGGTGAACAGGGCCGACAGCGAGAGGGATTTCCATCTGAGGCTGGCATTGAAGCTGCCATACACGTTCGGGAGGGAAGAGCCGTAGAAATCACGCTTGGCATACGTGGTCTTGTACACGTAAGGCGTGTCGTTGATCACGACATAATTGCCTGCCGCCATCAGGTTGTTGGCGAGCCCTTCTTCATCCGTGGCCGAGCCGAAGAGGACGGTTCCGTCGGCGGTATCGTCGTCGGTGATATAGTAGTCTTCCGAGTTGAACTCGTACAGGGACTGTCCGGTGAGCTGGTCTACGCCGGCGAACAGATACACGAAGTAGGCATAGCGGTCACGGCCTTCCACTATCTTGTGCGGAGCCGAGACGATGCCGTCCTTGTTCTGCTCCGGGAGGGTGATCACCTTGTTGCGGATAAAGGAGGCGTTGGCGCCGATGTTGAAGGTCCAGTCGCGAGTGCGGACGATGTCCACGTCGGCCTCGACTTCCACACCCCGGTTGGAGATGACGCCCAGGTTCTTGGTAACCACAGATTCGGCGCTCCCGGAGGAAGTGGCGCCCGCGGAGAGCGGATTGTACACGTCGAAGAGCAGGTCTTTGTTCCGCTTGTCAAAGTACTCGATATTGAAGTTCAGGCGGTTGAACAGGCGGGATTCGAGACCCACGCCCCAGGACTGTCCGGTTTCCCATTTGAGGTCCGGGTTGGGGTTCTGGGACAGATAGTAGGCGCCCTGGTTGGCGTTCTGGTTGGCTGAATAAAGGGCCATGTAGCCATAGTATCCGGCACCGGCGTCGTTACCTACCTCGCCATAGTCGGCGCGGAGCTTGAGGGAATTCACCCAGGTAACGGAGGCCATGAAAGGCTCGTTGGAAATCATCCAGTTGGCGCCGACCGACCAGAAGTTACCCCAGCGGGCTTCCGGAGCGAAACGGGAAGAACCGTCCCGGCGGAAGGAAGCCTCCACATTGTAACGGTCCATGTAGTTGTAGCGGACACGTCCCAGCCAGCTTTCCGTACGGTAATTGTCGGCATAGCCGTCGATATCCGTCATGTCGGTGAAGTTGGTCATGTATCCCTTGCCGGCAAAGACCTGGGTGGTCTTGTAATTGTACAGGTAATCCCTGTTCCAATAATAGTTCTCATGGCCGGCGAGCACGTTCACGTTGTGGTTGCCGAAGGAGTGCGTCCAGCGGAGCTGCTCCTGAACATTGTAATTCTTGTAGCGGTAAACCACCTTCTTGGCACGGCCGGAGTTGCCCTTGCCGTCGCCGATGATGGCGTTGTTGTACGTGTGGTTGTCTGAATTGCGGACGTTAAGGTCTCCCTTTACAGTGAAGGTAAAGTCCTTGAGGAAGTAGAAGTCTACGAAGGCGATACCGTCCAGGGTGTTGCGCACCGTTTCGTTGGAATCCAGGGCATTCTCCCAGATGACGTGACGGTCTAGGTACTGGTTACGGGTGGAAACGATGGAACCGTCTGCGGCCGTGTAGGAACCCGGATCGTACTGCTTGGCGCCGAACTCGTCCAGCATATAGTTGCCGGTTAGCACGTCGTGCAGGTGAACCGGATAGATGGGAGCGATGTTACGGCAATACATGAACGGGTTCACGTAGCTGTTGCTGCCGTCGCCGATACCGGAGGAGTTCAGGGAGGACTGGTGGCTGCCGGACAGGTTCAGACCGACCTTGATGTAAGAAGCGGGCTGCACGTTAACCACCGCGCGGCCGGTGAAACGGTTGAAGTTGGAGTTGTACAGGAAGCCGTTCTCGTCCAGGTAGCCGAGCGAGAAATAGGCATTGGCCTTGTCGCTGGCCGTGCTGGCGGTGAGGTTATACTCCTGACGGTATCCCTTGCGGATGGTCTGGTCGAACCAGTTCAGGTCGTCGGTATAGCCAGACAGGATGGCTGCGTCCGAAACCAGTTTTCCGTCGGCGGTGAACAGGGCGTCGTCGGCCTTGTTGTAGATATTCAGGTAGAGAATGTCTCCCACCAGGTTGGCGCCGGCATAGGCACCTGCGGTTTCCAGGTCGTCGCCCTGCGAGACCCGGTAATTGCGCAGGTTCTGCCACTCCATTTCCATGAATTCATTGGCGCTGGCCAGGTCGTATTCCTTGATACCCCGCTCGAAGATACCCTGCTTGATGTCCAGGGTCATGGAAAGGCGGGTGTTTGCCGTAGCGCTCTTGGTGGTGATGAGGATGACGCCGTTGGAGGCGCGGTTGCCGTACAGGGCGGCGGAAGCCGCATCCTTGAGGACGGTCATGGACTCTATGTCGGCCGGGTTCAGGTCGGAAATGTTTCCGCCGAACGGAACGCCGTCAATCACATACAGCGGAGAAGAACTGCCGTTTACCGTTCCCACGCCACGGATGCGGATGCTGGGCTCGGTACCGGGGGCGCCATACGAGCTGGCCACCTGGATACCGGTTACCGTTCCCTCCAGGGCCGAAGTGACGCTGGAAGAAGGCCGGTTCACAATTTTATCGGAGTCCACCGAAGAAATGGCGCCCGTAAGGGTGGAACGCTTGGCGGCGCCGTAAGCGATGGTGACCACGGCTTCGTCCAACAGTTCCATGTCGGCCTGCAGGGCCACATTCACCACATTCTGGATGGGAACCTCCACGGTTACCATGCCGATGGAGGAAATCTCCAGGGTGGTAGCGTTGGCGGGAACGCCCGGGAGGACGAAATGACCATAGACATCCGTAACTACACCGATGGACGTACCCTTGACAATGACGGAAGCGCCGATGGCCGGAGAGCCGTCTTCTTCCAGGGTAATGTTACCGGTGACAGTACGGGTTTGAGCAAAGATACCCCCCCCAATAGTAAGGAAGAGGCTCAGCATGAATAGCAAAGCTTTTTTACCCATAGTGTTTTAAATTAGAATATATTGTAGTTTCTGTTTATATTCGGATACAATAATAGTCATTATTTTCTAATAATAAAAATCGGCCCGATACTTTGGTAAAAGACCGGGCCGGTTTAAAGGAACTTAAGAACCGCCTCAGAGGTCGTTCATCACCTCCATCGCCTCGGTTCTGGAACCCACTACAATGTCTTGGTAGCGGGCCAGACCCGTGCCGGCGGGAATCAGGTGGCCGCAGATGACGTTCTCCTTGAGGCCCTCCAGATAGTCCACGCGGGCGCGGATGGCAGCTTCCGAGAGCACCTTGGTGGTTTCCTGGAAGGAAGCGGCCGAGATGAAGGAACCCGTCTTGAGGGCGGCGCGGGTGATACCCTGGAGCACCTGGGAAGCGGTGGCCGGACGGGCCGGACGCACTGCCATCATCTTCATGCCCTGACGCTCCAGCGAGGAATTCTCGCCGCGCACGTCGCGGGCCGAAATGATGTCCCCTTCCTCGTAACGGATGCTGTCGCCGGGATCCTCTACATAGAACTTCCCGAAGATGGCGTCGTTGCGGTCCATGAACTCCCACTTGTCCACCAGTTCCTCCTGGAGGAATTCGGTGTCGCCGGGGTTGTTGATCATGACCTTGCGCATCATCTGGCGCACGATGATCTCGAAGTGCTTGTCGTTGATCTTCA
>ERZ842401.5581-NODE-5581-length-13872-cov-11.064124_pt1 | contig 13872 bp, 1 predicted proteins | sample MGYA00521270_ERZ842401 | MGnify/ENA primary metagenome ERZ842401 (study PRJEB31892, sample SAMEA3878208) | bioreactor metagenome | biome: Moose rumen | place: Sweden | collected 2011-10 | study: EMG produced TPA metagenomics assembly of the PRJEB12797 data set... | reverse complement strand
CAATCCCCAATCCCCAATCCCCAATCCCCAATCCCCCAATCCCCAATTAAAAATATATAAATTCTTTATTTTAATTTAATTCATTTAAATTAAATTAAACATTTAAAAACTTGAAATTCTAAATAATTAAAAAAATGGAAACTGAGACTGAGATATTCAATGAAGAAATGTATCGTCGAAAAAAAATATTTTTCGAAAACAGGAAAAAAGAAGAAGAGAAATACTTAACTAGAAAAGAGGATAAATCTCAATTTTTAAAACATCTCAACTTAGAAGTGTATCCCGAAAAATACAAATTTAAAGAATTAGTTTCGACAGTAATAAAAGATAAATATTACTTACTCGAGCAAGAATACAAAAAAAAAGGGATTCCATTTTCCCCCCATTTGTTGTACCCACCGGGAGGGGAGGACAAATCAAAGTCATCCGAGAAAAAAGAAGACGAAGATTTCGATTATTATAAAAGGCATATTTTATTAGAAAGTTACGACGAAGAACCCGAAGAACCTGGAGTAATTTTACAAAGAATGGAAGAACTGAAAAAACGAGATGGTAAAATCGGTGCTAAAACTCGATGGTTTGATAATGAGGGAAATCAAGGATGGAAAGAATGCGAAGTGTTAAATTATGATGAAAAAACAAATATGTTTAATATAAAAATAATTAATAATGGCAACGTGATAACAAAATCCGTAACAAGATTTAATTGTTTATTAGATAATGAAAAAGAAGAAAATATCAAAAAAAGAATGAATTTAGCAAATAATTGGAAATTCTACGCTCAAAAATATATCGCTCTAGATCATTTCATTCTCGAAAGTTCAGTACCAAATCCATATAATTTTATCACAAAAAATTATATGAGGAAATTATTATGGTTAACTTATTATTACACAGGGAAAAATAAACATCAATGTAATCCTATCGAGTTCGAAAATATGAACAATAATCAAAGATATGGTATATGGAGAAGATTTGCTTTCCCTAGAGAAATTGATATAAATAAAAACAAACTTGATTTCATTATACAAAATCTACCGCCGAAAATCATCGAAGATTTCATGTCAGAATTAAAAATCCTTAATGAAAGAAGTTACCATATAGAAACCTTTTATAAAAATTTACCAATGAATTTCCACTATTATAAATTATTAAAAGATATTGTTCCTGTTAGAAAATTCTTGACACCTTCTGAACAATTTTTAATAAAAGAAAAAAATAATGGTCTTATTACTATAAAACGAAAATTTAATTTTTTAGATGTCTTCACTAAAATGGAATTTAAATTACATCAAAACGAAGATGACTTTACACAAATATTATTAGGATTAAAAGCTTACGAAGAAAAAACTTCCAATCATTTATTTTTTTACCAGAATTTTTTTAATAAACCAGTGAAACTTAAATTCTTTTTCGAAAAGAATAAAATGACCGAAGGTGAATTGGTCAAAGAAATCACAAATATAATAGGACAATCTAATTATTTATTAAGTCAAGCATTAAATAAACGAAAAGAAACTAATGAAATCGTAGATAGAAATGCCGGTATTCCTGAACATATAAAGCACAAATCGAAAAAATTCGAAAATTTAATGAATAAAATGACAAGTCATATAGTGCGTAATACTTTTCATAAAAGTATGAAATATATCATAGGTGTATTTAATGATATTAATAAAAAAATAAAATCAGAATATAATATGAACTTTGAAAAATTCGCCGAAGAATATTTCAAATATCACTCGGTCGATATTGAAATAAAATCAGCTAAGGAAAAAATATATAAAGAATTAATCGAGAAAGAAAAAGAAGAAGAAGAAAAAAGAAATAAAGAAATTCAAGAAAAAGAAAAGAAAGGAGAAAAAGTAAAAAAACATGATAAAATAAAAGACAAAATAAAAAAGGAAGGTATACTCGAATTAACACCTGAAGAAAAAAATAAATTAAATGAATTACAAAATAATATTCCTGTATTTAAACTCGAGGATATATATCAAATAAGAGATAATTATCCTTTGGAATATATATTTCAAACTGATTTTAATTTAATGCAATTTGAATTCGAGCTTAAATCGAACAATAAACATTTTTATCTCGAACCAAATTTTGATTCTTTCTGGGCTTCTTTAGAAGGACATATTAGAGAATCTTTACATCATTTAGAGTCGTTTAATAATATAGTAGTCTTAGATCGTTTATCACATGAAGAACAACAAAATCAATACTTAAACGATTCAAAAAATAATCTGAAAATATTTTACGAAGATGATAATTCAGTAAATGAAGAATTAGAAGAATTAAAAAACGCAGTGAAACTTTATTTCACACCAGTTGAAATATTTTTGAGAATATTAAATACTGAAGTGATGAGTCATTTAAGTGAATTAATGAAATTTGCAAATATGAAAAAACAAGATGAAGAGAAATTAAATATAACTAATTTTAGATATTTCATAAATGAAAATAATAAATATATCGAATTTTTCGAGAACGAATTCAAATATGATTATTTTTTCCTTGGTGGATTTAGTCTTAGTGTGAAATCAATGAAAGAATCCTGGCTTAAAACATTAAATGTCACAAGGGAAAAACTATTTACTTTAGTTAAAAAAAATAATGAATATATTACAACCAAAATCGAAAACGAGCGAAAAGAAGTCGAAAAAAAATTAGACGAAGACCCCAAAAATGTCGACGAATATAATGATAACGTGAAATACAACGCAGCTTTTCCCGAAAAAATTAAGGTAATATGGGAAAATATAAATCAACAACAAGCGAATGCTAATTTACTCGAGGATAATTTACATCATATTGAAGATAAAGATTTTTTCAGAGTTTGGAGTTGTTACGGAGTACCAAGAATTTTACAAATAAAAAAAGAAGAAAAAGATGCTAAATTAGAAGCAGATCGTAAAAAATTCAAAAAACAAGTAAAGCAAAGATATCGCGATGCTCTTGTAGCAATATCAAATATCAAAGCTGAGTTTGAAAATTATATCGATGAAAGAACAATTGACTCTTATGAAAAAATTTTTAATGCGTTTTGTAATCAAAAATTTGTAATAGAAGAAATGATCGCAACTTGTCGTATATTAAATGAACATGAATCAATTTTAAGAATGAAGACATCAGATTTGTCCGAAATTCGGGAAATAAAAGGCTCATTTGACCCTTATTTTGAATTATGGGATAGCGTTCAGAAATTTTTAACCGGAAGGAAAAATTGGATGGAAAAGAATTTGAATCAAATTAACCGTAAAGAATTAAAAGAAACATATGAAACATGTATTTATACCTTGGATAATTTAGAAAGAACCATTTTCAGAAAAGATAAACCGAATCCACATAATGTAATAATATTAATCAAAAAAGAAATAGATAAATTCCAACCAATATTACCAGTTTTATATGATTTAATCAATCCAGATTTCAAGGCCAATCATATAGGTGATTTAGGTCATGCTATTGGAATACCAATTCCTGAAAATTTAGAAATAAATTTAACAACCTTGATAGAATTAGGCATTTTAGAAAAGAGAGAAGAAATCGCAGAAAGATCCATATATGCCACAGGACAAAAAAAATTAAATGCGACTTTGGATAAACTTAAAGAAAAATATAAACAAATGAAATTCGACTTAATATCTTTTAATGAAAGTGATGTATTCATTTTAAAAGATATCGAGCCACTTTGTGAAGAAATTGATAATATTTTGACTAAAATAGTATCATTAAGTAGTTCGAAATTCGCCAAATTTTTACAAAAAGATATTCATTATATTTGGTCAAATATAGCCAAAGCACAAGATATCATTGATGCTTGGTTAAAAACACAAAAATTACTTACTCAATTACAACAAATATTTGCTTTTGGTGATTTGAAAAAACAATTAAGTGAAGAATATCCTAAATATTTAGGTGTCGAAAATCAATGGAAAAATTTAATGGAACAAATAAAGGGCTCTCCTCAATTAAGTGAAGTTGTTCAAATGATAAAAATAAAAGAGAATTTCATGAACTGGGGAAGAATATTAGAAGAAGTCAATCAAAGTCTTAATGCGTTTTTAAATACTAAACGTGATGCTTTTCCTCGATTTTATTTTGTATCAAATGAAGAATTAACTCTCATGTTAGCACAATGTAGTGAACCAGCAATAATAGCTACGAAATATATTCAACAAGTTTTCGAAGGTATGAAGTATTTAACATATTCAACAAAAGATTTTTATTTCAATGTGCCCAATTATGAAACAAATGAAGTCTTTAAAAAAGAATATCATTTACGCACGATTGAATCTTTCGTGTCAGAACAAGGCGAAAAAGTCCTTTTTAATACACCAATAAATCCTCATCAAGAAATAAAACAAAGAGAAGAAACGATTTATGTTACAGAAGCGTTGGAAAAATGGTTGGGAGATATTGAATTTCAGATGAAATTAACTTTGAAGAAAATTTTTAAAGAATGCTATTTTAGTTTGAATCCACATTTAATGAAATATTTTTATGAACTCGAAGAAAAAGATAAAAAGATTGTCGAAATTCCGAAAATAAAAAACAAAGAAAAAATAAAAAGAGTCGATTGGGCTATGAGTCATATTGAACAAGCTGTTTTAACCATAAGTCAATTAGACTGGACTCAAAGAACCGAAGAAGCAATAAATAAAGTAAAAGAAAATCCTGATTCTTTAAAAGATTTACACGAAAAAGATAAAAATACTTTACTAGAATTAATTGTCGCAATAAGATCAGTTTCAAATAATTTCACAAAGACATTTAAGAAAACATTAGTATCTTTAATAATTCAAGATGTGCATGCGAATGATGTAATAGATTACTTATATAAAAACGGGGTTAATTCTTCTTCTGATTTCGATTGGATAAGTCAATTAAGATATATTTTCGTAAATCAAAAAGGAAGAGAAATAGAACATATTAAAGATATATCAAGTATTAATGTTAAAATGCTCAACACGGAAAGAGCATATGATTTCGAATATTTAGGAAATCAAAAAAGATTAGTTATTACACCATTAACAGATAGATGCTATAGAACAATGATGGAAGCTTTATCAAATAATTTAGGAGGTGCACCGGAAGGTCCTGCTGGTACAGGGAAGACTGAGACAATTAAAGATTTGAGCAAGAATTTAGGAAAGAAATGCTTTACTTATAATTGTTCAGAAGATTCCGATTTTATTCTGATGACGAAATTCTTTAAAGGTATTTCCATGAGTGGATGCTGGGTATGTTTTGATGAATTTAATAGAATTACTTTAGATGTTTTATCAGTTATTGCTCATCAAATTTCAATTTTATTAAATTGTCTCAAAGCTCGAGCAACTTTTTGTAATTTTGATGGTCATCAATTTAACTTCAATTTCAATATGGGTATTTTTATCACAATGAATCCTAATTATGCCGGGAGAAGTGAATTACCAGATAATTTAAAAGGTCTTTTCCGTCCTTTAGCAATGATGATACCAAATTATGAAATGATTACTGAAATAATGCTTTATTCATATGGGTTCCAAAAAGCACGTGATTTAAGTAAGAAAATAGTCTCTTCTTTAAGATTAGCCAGCGAACAATTAAGTTCACAATATCATTATGATTATGGTATGAGAGCATTAAATGGTATAATTAATTATATAGGTGTAATAACAAGTGAACATATGATAGAAAATGAAGAACAAGAATCTGACTTAGTACAAAAAGCCATACTAGATTCAAACATGCCGAAATTCATAGCAGATGATTATAAAATATATACAGGTATTTTATCAGATTTATTCCCGAATAGTAATTTCGTGAATAAAATCGACGAAAAATTATTAACATCATTAGAAAATAAAAGCAAAGAATTAAATCTTAGACCTAATAAATTTTTAATAGATAAAGTTGTCGATTTTATTAATATATTATCAGTCCGTCATGCAGTAATGATAGTCGGAGCACCAATGTCGAATAAATCATCCATAATGAAAGTATATTTAAATGGCTTGCCAGATTTTTTCGCTGCTACTGGTAAAAAAAATACGATCAAAGCCCAATTTATTAATCCCAAAGCAATAACATCTCCTCAGCTTTTTGGTTTTGTTAATAAAAAAACAATGGAATTTACTGAAGGTATTTGCTCTAAAGCATTAAGAGGATATTTCGAAGACACTTCAGATGATTTGAAATTATTAGTATTTGATGGTCCTGTTGATACTTTATGGATAGAAAATATGAATTCGGTCTTAGATGATACTAAAAAACTATGCTTAGAAAACTCGGATCAAATTCGTCTCGATGAAAAAACCTTTATCATTTTCGAAATTGATGATTTATCTCAAGCGTCTTTAGCCACAATTTCCAGATGCGGTGTAGTATATACTGATCGAGTTAATATTGATCCTAGTGATTTTTTCTATAGTTGGTTGAATACTTTACCGAAAAGTTATACAAAAACAAATTATCCTGAATTAATTACTTGTTTATTCGAGAAATATTATAAGGAAATTGTCAATGGGGTTTTATTCGATGAATATAATAATTTAAAGAAAAAATTAGGAGTACCTATGTTCAAAAATTGGTTCATGAAGACTTTTGTTAATGTATTAGAATGTAATATTTTCAATACTATGAGTAAAGAAGATACAATTCAAGATGATATTGAAAAACAACATTTAAAAGAATTAAATGAGGGTGATAATACTATAGGAACTAATACTAATGCTAATAAACAAAAAAAAATAATTTTGAATCAAGATGGAATAAGAACCATATCAGAATCAGAAAGGGAAAATTTATATAACAAATTTATATATACGATATTAGTATGTTTCACTTGGGTCTTAGAAAATCCAAAAGATCAAGTTGAAATAGTCGAAAAATTAAAATCAATAAATGCTAAATGCATCAAGGACCCAAATTTCCAAATGGCCGAAGAAGCTTTGCAATTTAATCGTAGTTATGAATCTAATTATAGTCAATTATTAAATACCATATATAATTTCGAAGAAAAAGCCTTTGTTAATGTGAATCAATTACTCAAAGAAAATCACGAAATTGCCACAAAAAAAATCCAAGAGGATTTACTCAAAGGAAATGATATAATGATTCCCTCGACACAAACTTATCGAGCAAAAGAAATTCTTAAATTAGCGCAAATAAATAAAATGCCGTTATTATTATATGGATCTACTGCAAGTGGTAAAAGTTTAAGTATGATGAATTTTATACTTAATATGAACAATGAAGAATTAGAATTATTAAATGAACAAAATAAACAGGAAGATAAATCAAATAATAACAAAAAAGATTCAAATGTGAATCAAAATACGAATAGTAAACATTGGTTAAATTATACTTTTATTTTCAATTCTAAAACAACTGCGAATAATATTTGTGATCTTATTGAAGAAAAAATAAATTTCAAATTAAAAAAAGGTTCTTTAGCACCACAAGGAAATAAAAACGCTCTTATTCTTATAGAAGATTTAAATATGCCTACTAAAGAACGATACGGGGCACAACCTCCCATTGAAATTCTGAGACAATTTTTCGATTATGGAGGATGGTATGATAGAAAGGAACAAGATTTCATTAACTTTAATAATATATTAATTAATTCTTGTTTGACTTTAGGAAGACCAATTGTTTCTTTGAGATTATTATGGCATTTTATTCCTTTTAGTTTCAGCGAAATTGATGATATTACTATGAAAGATATATTCAAAGAATATTTCGAAGCTTTATTCCGTCTTTATCCAAACCAAGTTCGAAAATTAAAAGAAACCATAGTCGAAGGCGCTATAAATTCATTCAAACGTGTTAAAGAAATTTTTAGACCTTTACCAATAACACCTCAATATAATTTCAATTTAAGAGATTTAGTCAAAATATTTTCATCAATAGCTATGGTTAAATCCGAAGTTTTATCCAAAGTGCAAAATAGTACTGATTATATGTTATCAACACTCTTACATGAAACATGCAGAGTGTATCAAGATCGTTTAGCAAGTGAAGAGGATCAAATTAAATTTAAAAATAGTGTTTTGAAAGAATTACAGAATTTTATATATCATGGTGTGGAAGATATTGACGCAGAGAAACAATATAATTCATTACTTTTTTCACAAATAAATGAAGATGAATTATATACCCAAGTAAATGATATTGATGATTTAAAAAAAATTGTATATGAACAAATAAGTATATATAATGCAAATAGAAGAGCTAAAGAACGTCTCGATTTAATTTTGTTCGATTATAGTATGAAACATTTATTAAGAATTGATCGGGTTTTATCCCGAAGTGGTGAACATAGTGTTTTAGTTGGATTAACTGGAAGTGGAAGAAAATGTCTTATAAATATTTGCGCTTTTATTAAAAAATTTAAAATATTTTTAACAAGAGGAAAAGACGAAGTAGAAAATTACGCGCATAAAGATTGGTTAAAAGATATTCAAGAATTATATAGACAAACAGGTGTAAGATTAGAAAATTCAATATTTTTATTAAATGATAATAATATAAATGATGATCAAATGTATGTCGATTTGAATTGTATTATATCAAGTGGTATTGTCTATAATTTATTCACCGGAGAAGAAAAAGCTGAAGTCATTGGAAATGCAAGGCAAATGAAAGAATATGAAGAATTAAATAATATCGATGATAATTTATTTTGGGATTATATTATGAAAAAAGTAAGAGAAAAATGTCGTGTGTTTATTTGTATGAATCCTTTAAATAAAAATTTCACTAAAATATTAAGACAATTCCCTGCGTTGATTAATACATATATTGACTTTTATGAAAAATGGCCCGAGGATGCTTTGTTCTTCTTAGCTCAAAGAGAATTATGTAAAGATGATTATTTAAATAATTATAATATAACTAGTTTAAATACTATAAAAGAAAATGTAACATTAAGTAATGAAAATACCAATACAAATAATGAAAATAAAGATGAAGAAAATAAAGAAGGTCGAAATCAAGTAAGAGGAATCATGAAAAAAAGAACAGTTAGAGGTTCAAGTATTTTATCTCATTCAGAAAAAGAAACAATGGTAGATAAATTAAGTCATATATTCGCAAAAGTTTTTACCGAGATTAATAAACAAAGTGATAAATATTTTATTCAAACTAGAAAAAAAGTAATAATCTTACCGAAATCATTTTTAGACTTTATTGAATTCTTTTTATCTTTTAAAGATAAACATTCCCACAAATTAGAAGATGATATCAAGAAATATAAATGGGGTGTTAAATGTATCGAAGAAGCCGGCGAACAAATTAAATTAATGCAGGAATTATTAGAAAAGCAAAAACCGAAATTATTAGAACAACAAAAAGAAATAGATAAAACTTTAGCAGAAATAACAACACAATCAGCCGAGGCAAAAGAAGCAGAAGCTGAATGTTCCAAAAATGAAAAAATCGCAATAGAAAAACAAAAAGAAGCCGAAGAGAAAAAAACAAAAGCGGAAGAAATGCAAAAAGAAGCCGAAATAATAAAAGAAGAAATAAAACAAAAAATAAATAAAATAGATAAAAAACAATTTATGGCATTAAGATCATATCGACAACCACCTAAAGAAATAGTTACAATGATGAGAGCTATATCAATAATCATGTCCAATTTCGAAAAAAAGCCTCTAGAAACAGTGCCTACTCAATGGGATTATTACAAAAAAAAATTAAATGATGTGAGTTTATTAAAAACATTACAAAGTCTTCCCAAAAAATTAGAGTCAACTCAATTTTCGCCGAAAATCGTCGAATTATTAACCCCGTATATAAATGATAGAGATATTGAGCCTTCTTATATGGAAAAAAAGATATCATCAACTTGTGCATGTTTTTGCCATTTTATAATAAACATGTATAAATTAGATATTTTACTCAAAGAAAAATTAATCCCTTTAGCTAAAGAAAGTGCCGAAGCTACTGCTGCTTTTAATGAAGCTCAAGAAAACCTTGCGAAAATTCAAGCAAGTGTAAGAGCTATTAAAAATAAATTGGAAGAATTAAATGATCGATATCAAGATATTAATAAAAAACAACAAAAATTACAAATGCAAATATCCGAAAGTCAAAAAAAATTAAATCGTGCTCAAAAATTAACAAGTAAATTAGGTGGCGAAAAAAAACGTTGGGCAGATTCAGCCGTTGAATTAGCTGATAAATTACCTTATGTATTTGGTGATGTATTACTTAGTTCGTTATATATTGCTTTCTTAGGGCCTTTCATTGTACCATTCCGTGAAGAATTTGTGAAAAATGTGATATTTAAATTATTAGAAGAAAAAAAGATACAATTTAGTCATATATCAGAAATTAATAAATTAATAGGAGATCCTTTTGATATATCTAATTGGGTTATTAATGGTTTACCACCTGATTCTGGTAGTTTAGATAGTGGTATTATATTATTCGAAGCGACTAAACCTTGTTTATTAATAGATCCACAGAAACAAGCGGTTAAATTTTTCCAAAAATTATATAAAAACGATTTCACTTTTTATAAAAAAATCGAAATTAATGTGAAAAAAATTCTAAAGCCAAATGAAAAGAGGGAAACTCTGATGGAAAATTGTATATCAAATGGAAAAGTGTTAATATTCGATTATATATCATATGATATTCCTCCTGACGCCGAATCCTTATTAAATAGTGAAATAGTGAAACATTCTGATGGATTATATTTAAAATTAAATGAAAATTATGAAGTTAAATATGAACCAACATTTAAATATTATTTAATTTCTTACTTAGTTTCACCAGTATTTAATCCTGATTTATACGGAAGAATTTCCATAATTAATTTCACAGTAAATAAAGAAGGCTTAAATGAACAATTACTTAGTGTCATAGTAAAAGAGGAATCTCCTGCGGATGAAAGCGAGAAAAATAATATTTTGCAAAAAAAATTCCAACTTAATGAAACAATACACAAAACAGAACAAGATATTTTAAATAAATTAGGTGTATCCAGTGAGCAATTACTCGAAAATGACGGACTTATTTTTTCTCTTGAAGAAAGTAAAAAATTATCAGATGAAGCCACCATTCAAATAACCAACGCGAAAAAAACAGAAGAAAGAATAGATCATAATCGTATGTTATATATGCCCTTGGCTAAATTAGCTCGTTTAATTTTTTTCGCAATTAGTGAACTCGATAATTTAGAAGAAATATATCAATTTTCAATATCATGGTTTATTAAGGATATTCTTATAAATAGTTTGCAAAGTATTGATCCAGAAGGAGAAAAATATTCAGGACCAAAAACACAAGAAATAGTTTTAGCTCGTATTAAAATATTAGAAAAGTCCTTGTTAAAAGTGGCTTATACTGCTGTATGTCGTTCATTATTAAATAAAGATAGACTCGTTTTTAGTTTGTTATTACTTATAAGAAAATTAGTTGAAGAAGATATCATTAAACAAGAAGATGTCGATTTCTTTTTAACAAATGCGAATACTATGATTGATTCAAATAATGAATTTAAAAATAAAAAGCCTAAATTTATCGAGGATAATTTATGGGATATAATATTAACCTCAAAAAAAAATGATATGATATGTAATTTACCTGATAAAATATTAAAAGATGAAAAAAAATGGGAAGGATATTTAACCTTAATAAATTCGAATGAATCTACTAAAGATGAAAATAAAGGAAATTATTTAGATCATTTTAATATTCCCGATTGCGAAGAATTAAATATGTTTTATAAATTAATGCTTTTAAAATTATTAAACCAAGAAAAATTAGTACCTTATGTTCGATTAGTGATATCGAATTATTTAGGCGAAGCCTTATCACAATCGGTATTATTTTCAATTCCTGAATTATATGAATTAAGTAACTTTAATACTCCTTTAATGTTAATTATAACACCAGGTCTTGATCCTACAGCTGAAGTCAAAAAATTAGCAGAGGATAATAAACATGATATAGTTAGTGTATCTTTGGGTCAAGGTCAAAGTAAAAAAGCTTTAGCGAGTATTGAAGAATGTCAAAAAAAAGGGCAATGGGTTTTCCTTCAGAATTTACATTTAGTTCCTTCTTTTATGAAAGAATTAGAACAAGTCATATCTAATTTACAAAATAACGAAAGGGAAATGAATATTAATTTTAGATTATGGTTAAGTTCATTAATTGCTGATAATATTTTACCTAGTATATTAGTTAATAGTATTAAAATGACAGTTGAATCACCAGAAGGTGTAAAATCCAATTTGATTAATTTATTAAAATCGCAACAAAAGCAATGGAATTATGATTATACTTCAATGAAACAAAAAGGAAAAGAATATGTCTTCGAAAAATTATTCATAGGTCTAATGCATTTTCATAGTATATTATTAGAAAGAAAGAATTTCGGACCCATTGGTTGGAATATTCAATACAATTTCAACGAGGCTGATTTCCTCATAGCCAAAAATATTCTTAAGTCAAATTTAGAAAAAAAATCGAACATAAATGTTCCTTTTAAAGCTATCACGTATTTAACATCTGATTGTATTTATGGAGGAAGAGTCACAGATGATTGGGACCGTAGAACTCTAACAGCGATTTTATCTGATATATATAGTCCAAAGATGATCGATGATGATAACTTTAAAATAAATGATTTAAAAGAATATCCTATAACATTCTATGATGATTATGACCCTTATGAACAACACTTTGTATCTTTACCAGAAAATGAATCGCCTGAAATTTTAGGCTTGCATAAAAATACTTTATTAAGAAAACAAATCGACGAAGGAAATTTATTAATATCTTCTTTAGATATTTTGCAAAAAGGTAGTGCGAATATAACTTTGCAATATAAATTGAAAAGTTTAGAACAAATTAAAGCTTTAGCTGAAGAAAAATTAATAAAAGAATTCAATGTTGATGATATTAAAAAGAAATATCCTTTGAAATATGAAGATTGTATGAATAGTGTACTCATTCAAGAAATAATGAGATATAATTTATTACTCGAATTAATTTTTAAAAACTTAGACGAATGTGTCAAGGCATTTATGGGTCATATGCCACTTACGGATGAAATAGAAGAAATGGCTTCTCAATTAATCAAAGGACAAATTCCTTCCTCATGGATTAAAGCAAGTTATCCCAGTAAAAAACCGATTTTATCATGGATAAAAGACCTTTCAAATAGAATTAGTTTTTTCAATAATTGGATTGAAAATGGTACTCCACTTAAATTTTGGTTTTCGGCCTTTTTCTTTACGCAATCATTTTTAACAGGGATAAAGCAAAATTATGCTAGGAAAAATAAAGAATCTATTGATCGATTGGAATTTGAATTTGATTTTGACGATGAAGGAAATTATGATATGGAAAAAGTTAAAAAAAGAGAAGTGTATTATATTTACGGAGTTTATATCGAAGGAGCGCAATGGAATCCAAAATCTCATACTATCGATGAATTGAAAGGAAAAAATATTACTTGTGAAATGCCACCAATTATATTAAAGGTTAAAGTATTTGATGAACATATGAAAACGGGATATGGAAAATATAATTATGAATGTCCTGTGTATAAATGTTCTTCGAGACAAGGATCACTTAGCACTACTGGACATTCGACTAATTATATTTTTACGGCTTATTTACCAAGCAATAAAAATCCAAATCATTGGATTAAAAGAGGAGTTGCTTTATTAAATCAATTAGATGATTAAAATTAAAATTTCATAGGAATAATTATATTTATTCTTAAATTTAACTTTCTTTAAATAAAAATATTTTTGTGAGGAAAATTATTGATTTTAAATATTTAAGTCATTATTATTTTTAGGAAATAAAATTATATTTAAAATATAATTATTGGGGATGGGGATTGGGGATTGGGGATTG
>ERZ842401.5580-NODE-5580-length-13875-cov-12.933502_pt1 | contig 13875 bp, 11 predicted proteins | sample MGYA00521270_ERZ842401 | MGnify/ENA primary metagenome ERZ842401 (study PRJEB31892, sample SAMEA3878208) | bioreactor metagenome | biome: Moose rumen | place: Sweden | collected 2011-10 | study: EMG produced TPA metagenomics assembly of the PRJEB12797 data set... | reverse complement strand
GACCCACGCCTTAAAAGGGCGTTGCTCTACCTACTGAGCTAATAGCCCAAGCTATCTTATTAGCTAGCAATTAAGTTTTACGCTCAATGCTTGTACAATATACAATTTTCGCTAAAAGATGTCAATAGGTCTACAGTAAAAAATGCAAAACTTTTTACTTTTTTATCAGCCGCACATTATTTTAATCAAGTGCAAATCGCCTTCAAAAGTAATCGTTTCGCTCGGACGCACCATAAGCAGCTCTCCCTCTTTTATCTCAAGAGAAGAGCCTTCGCTTGTCGCCTTGCCGCTGCCGCTCACCACATACAAAGCTGTCCAATCTTTTGGAGATGGCACGCGCCCCGCCCCATCGGCTTCAAACTCATAGCTATCGTCAAAAGAAATATCTTCCAAAGAGAAATACGGACAGCTAAACACGCCGAGAAACTTCCCTACAGGGCGAATAGTGTGCGGCTTTATCACAGCCAGAGCCTTTTCCAAATGCAGCTCTCTATCTCTGCCCCAATCGTAAAGGCGATAGGTTACGTTTGAAGACTGCTGCACTTCAAGCACCTTTAAGCCCGCTCCAAGCGCGTGTACACAGCCCGCAGGAATATACAAGAAATCGCCAGCCTTTACATTGACATAGTTCAAGCACTCTTCAAATGTGCCGTCTTTTACAGCCTTGCGGATTTCGCTCGGTGTGAATATGCCTTTTGTGCCATACACCAACTTTGCATCTGGCTCAGCCTCCAAAACATACCAACATTCATATTTGCCGCGGTCGTGTTCGTAAAGAGATGCCATTGCGTTATCGGGGTGGACTTGCACAGAAAGAATATCGTGCGTTTCTATCACTTTGACGATAAGCGGATAATCGCCGCCGACAACGTCTAAAAGCTCTTTTTGCAGACCGTCGCGGTGCGTAGAAGCAAGCCAAAGCTCTCTGCCCCATACTTTCGTTGATTCAATTGGATTAAACTTATACATAAGCCTTTCTCCTAGTTATCAGTTACTTGTCCCACAGCTTTTCAGGGTAATAGCCTTCTGCGATTTTCTTTGCGATTTCCGCTTTCACAAGCTCGCGGTCTTCAGGATAGGTCATACCGAACCATTTTTCTGTCGATGTCAAAAACTTGATTGTTCCCCTACCCTTCTGCACAATCTCGCTTGCAGCCACAGGGAGCAGAGCCTCAGTCTTCGCCTCGCCCAGCTTTGTCGCCTTGAAGTTTGCCCAATACTCGTCGAACGTCGGGAACGCGGCAGGAGTGAAGCCAAAGAGGTTCATACTCACGCTTTCGCTTCCCGTCATCTTAATGCGCTGTCCATTCAATTCAGAAATAATCTCATCGCCCTCATAGCCGATTTTTGTATTCTCGGTGATAGACTCAAGATACCCGCCTTTCACCGTGCAAACGCCGCGGCTCACCGTACCATTACGGCTCATCGTGTTGCCCAATACATAGCCGACCATAGCGTGTTCTGTGCTGTCATTAGAAACAGAAGAAAGGTACGCGCCCAACGTCTTAAAAGCCTCTCTGCCATAGTAATCATCGCTATTTATCACAGCAAACGGCGCATCTTTAATTTCTTCTTTTGCGCACAAAACGGCGTGAATTGTGCCCCACGGCTTTTGTCTGTTTGCCGCCTTTTTAAGCTCTTCAGCAGTCAAAAGGCTGTCGAGGGACTGAAAGACATAGCTTGCGTCCATATTGCGCGCGATACGGTCAAAAAGACGCTCGCGGAAATCTTTTTCAATATCTTTTCTGATGATAAAAACAATCTTGCCAAAACCACTTTTGAGAGCATCGCTTGCCGCAAAATCAAGCAAGCACTCTCCATGCTGCCCCACACTATCAATCTGCTTCACACCACCGTAGCGGCTTCCCATACCTGCTGCCAAAACCAATAATGTTGGTTTCATTTCCAATCTCCTAGAAATAAAATATATGATTTATTATACAATAGTATCGACAGTTATGCAAACAAGATTTTTTTCTTTTCTTTCGCACACTGCAAAAGATACAAATTGATTAAATTCTTGTATCCAATTCCCGTAGCTTTTGACATATTCTCAAAATACGCCAAAACACCATTATCAAGATTTATAGTAACAGCCTTTTTCTCCGTTGCATAATACGGCTTAAACTCTTTTAGCTCTTCCTTTGTCATCGCAGGACAATCATCTGTTGGAGTAGGCTTTGCATTTCTTATAATCTCTTTGTCCCTTTCAGAAAGAGGCGGCAATGCTTGTAATTCATCTAAGGTCATAGTCGTTATAGTACTCATTTTTTTCCTCCGCAGTCGCAATTCTTGCAGAAATAATGCGTATTGTTTCTTTTCGTTCTGTATACACAACGAAAAGCACATTTTCTACTTTTCCAATAATATTCCACCTATCTTCATCTAAAGAAGAATGTAAACTATCGTATTTTTCAATTCGTTTTTCATCTAAAAAAACACGAACAGCATATTCAAAACTTATTCCGTCGTGATGTGCTATATTATAAGCATTTTTATCATTATCCCACTCAAATTGCATATTTACATTATATATACAATGGTATCGTTTATCAACTCTTTCGCACATTACGAGTGTTTTGAGAGAGAAATACGGACGCATTTAGGGAGCAAATACGATCGTATTTGGGAGGCACATAGCTTCGTATTCGGGAGTAATACACGAAGCTATGTGGGACTCTCATCTAACTTGACGAGGGTATCTGTTCTAGCTTAACGAGGGTGAATGTTTAAGTTTGACGAGAGGAAACAATCAAGTTTGATTTTAGTAAGCGTTCAAGTTTGATTTGAGGTACAAACCAAACTTGATTTGTGCCATTATTCTTGTTTGATTAGTGATACTTTTTCTCTTATGCTATGTATATATCTTTGTAATATATACATATAGAAGTATATCACAATATATGAGCCTTTACAAGCTCTTTTTATATATTATATCATTTTCAGAGTACTTTTTTGCTACGATAATAGAAATAAAGAGAGGATTGAATTGAACGATTATAAATCACACTGCATAAAAGTCGCAGGAATGCTCGCCCTCATCGGCAACGCCCTTTTAGCTCTCATCAAGCTCACGCTCGGAAGCCTTGCACACAGTCTTGCTGTTGTAGGCGACGGAATCGACAGCTCTACCGATGTGTTAATTGCGATTGTTACGCTCATCATAGGCTCTATCATTGCGCAACCAAGCGATAAAGAACACCCTTGGGGACACGGCAGAGCCGAAACAACCGCTACAATGGCTCTTTCGTTTATCATCTTTTTCGCAGGCGCGCAGCTCGTTATGCAATCTGTTACAAAACTCGCTCACGGCTCTTTCGGCTCTGATGAATCCACCATCGCTATCATTGCTTCACTCATCTCTATCGGGGGAAAAAGCGTGCTATCTCTTTTGCAATATCACTACGGCAATCTTGCAAACAGCGACATCGTAAAAGCAAACGCCGCCAATATGAAAAACGACATCATTATGAGCGCGGCTGTTCTTGTCGGCTTAGCGTCTTCAAAGCTCCTTCATTGCCCCATACTCGACCCAATTATTGCTTTATTAGTGGGCTTGTGGATTATCAAGAATGCGGCAGTACTATTCTTTGATATGAATATGGAGTTAATGGACGGAAACCCCGATTCTACGCTGTATACAAAGCTCTTTGAAGCCTCTCAAAGCGTGGACGGCGTAAAAAATCCGCACGCCGCTCGTATTCGCAAAATCGCTTCTCACTACGATATTGACCTAGACATTGAAGCAAAGCCGACGCTGACGCTTTTTGAAGCACACGAGCTATCGGAGAAAGTGGAAGAGGCGATTCGAGAGGCGATAAGCGATGTGTACACAATCACGATACACATCGAGCCAGAGGGGAGCAGCGCGCACCAGAGAGTTGAAGAATACGGCTTGACTCCCACAACGCTCAATTATTCTACCAAGCCTTCGGGAACAAAGCCGTCGCGATAAGCAGAAAGCAGCGTTTCAAGCTCTGCGATTGTTTCGCTGATGATACGCCCGTTTTCCGTATCGGCTACATAGCGGCGCGTTTTAAATCGCTCCACTTCCTGCGTGTCAGAAACGATGTCGGTTTCATCTTTAATCGCTTTTTCTCTCGATTCAAACTTTTCGTGAACAACTAATCTCATACCTCGACTATTCGATACGAGCGTATAGCCCGCAATACCAGTAGTTTCGTGATATGCCGCGCTAAAGCCGCCGTCGATGATTAAGAGCTTTCCGCCGCATTTTATCGGAGTTTCGCCTTTTTTTACGACTTGCGGAACATGCCCGTTTATGATGTGGCTTGTTGCAGGGTCTAAGCCAAACTCCAGCATTATACAGTCTACCGTTGTTTCGTCTTCGACGAGCTTGTAATACATATTCTTGACTTCTTTGCGCGCTTCTTTGTCGCTCACGAACGCCGCTTCAAAGGTCGTCATCTTGTCTTTGCCAAACAGGGGAGAAAGTTTTCCTGTCCATAAATACCATAGGATATTTTGTCCCCGCTCTCGCTCTATGCTTCCCACTGGCGAAAAATAGCCACGCCGCGCCCACGTTTCAAGGCAATCAAAGAGCTTTTTGCCAGAATACTTTTTGCCGTAAATATCGACCAATGCAAAGCGTCCGCTTTCGTCGAGCGGCACACAGCCATGATAGAGCAAATTGCCGTTGTAGACTTTGTATAAATTGCCTTTTGAAAATAAAAATCGAACGTGCTTTTGCAGCTTTTCGCAATGAATAAACGACTGCTGCAAGCGAGAGATGACGTTTTTCTCTTCTGCCGACAACGCATACGGATTTGCACGGTCTATTGTGGGGAATGTGGTATAATTGAGTTTCCATTCTTTGCCCTCGATTTCAACCGAACCGCGCTCAAAATCGATTTTATCTAAAAACAGGCGCGACGCCATATTAAAGCTCGGATTTTCTTTGATGATTTGGCTTTCGAGCTTCATTTGAATTACGGTGATTGCACGGTGAACATCGTCAGCACTCATTCCGCCATACGTCTGCATAGTGAACGTGATGAGCGGCGTAAGATTTATGCCGTATCCTTCTTCTAGCACATCGAGATTTTTATATCTCGCACACAAGCGCACAACATTAGCAATGCACGCAAGGTGTCCGCTCGCCGCGCCCATCCATACAATATCGTGATTGCCCCACTGCACATCAACGCTATGATATTCAAGCAGCGTGTCCATTATGACGTGAGGCGCAGGTCCTCGGTCAAAGATGTCGCCGATAATATGCAAATGGTCAATGACGAGTTGCTGTATCAAAAGGCACATCGCTTCAATGAGAGCGTCCGCCGCGCCGATTCGGATTACGGTTTGAATAATCGCGTTATAGTAGGCTTGTTTGTCGCTGATTTCCTCTTTTTCTGTGATAAGTTCTTCAATGATATAGCTAAAGCCTTCGGGGATTGCCTTGCGCACTTTGCTTCTGGTGTATTTGCTTTGCACACGGCGAACGACGAGAACAAGGCGATGCAGCGTCGCAGTGTACCACGAAGGCATATCGTTTTCACTCGCTTTTACCAGCTCTAGCTTTTCTTTCGGGTAATAGATAAGCGTCGCGAGGCTTCTCTTTACAACAGGCATTTCAGAGCCGCCAAAGATTTCCTCGATTTTCTGCCGAATAGACCCAGAGCCATTTTTTAAGACGTGAGTAAATTGTTCGGCATTGCCGTGTATATCCGATAAAAAATGCTCCGTGCCTTTAGGAAGTGCAAGGATTGATTGAAGATTAACGATTTCCGTTATGACGGCTCGCTCCGACGGATACTGCCTAGAAAGCAGGCGTAGGTATTTTTCTTTGTCGTGTGTCATATTGAATAGTATAACAGGCAAAGGAAATTTGTGTATGTTTCTATCCGTCAAATATCTGTATTAACCCGTCTTTACTACGATTGCTGTTGAGTTTTTGCGTATAATCTAAAGAGGGTGGTCAGCATATCCTCTTCGCTAGGGAATGTAGACATATCAAATCCATACGCTTCTAACACAGCTCTATCATTGTCTTTGTGCGCATTCTCTAAAAGAGGGAACATATACATTTTTTCGCCATAGAGGTCTGCAAGCGAAACTGTAGGATACTGTGCCCTTGCGTCAAGAATTGCATGTGCGCTTGCCTCAATCTTCTTTTTCTGCTCATCAGTCGGAGTACACCACGGGAAATTGTTATACACAATCTCTTTACTGTAGCGATAATCGATTTCAAGGCGACCGCATACAACTCTCATCCACGCCATGTGTACAATACTTGTCAGCACACCAAATTCAAACAGCGTCGCATTGGGAATTATTTGCACGCTATCATTTACAATGATTTTAGGAGAAATAAAGCCAATAGGAACATATTTTCTACGTTCTGAAGAAACTCGAGGAATAATAAGATAATTCGAATTTGGCTGTCGTATCTCTTGAAAAAGAGTGGGATATGAAGCACTTTTTCTCGTTGCTTCCTTTTCACTTTTTAAACGGAACGTGCGAACTTTTTCCACTCTATCCATTATCATAGGCATATGTATCAATTTTGCAGGGTCAGCATTAACAAGCCATAAACAATATCGAAGTTGTTTATTTATATATTCTTTAGCCCCTAATATCTGCTTTATATATTTTCTACTCTTAGGCTCTTTCTTTAAAAACTCCTTTCTTTCCTCTGCTGTCAAAAAAAGATACCCGCCATCAGTAGGCTTGTTACCATATACCATTTCGCTGACATTTCCTAAAGGCATTTTTCTATTTTCAATAAAAATATCTTCCATAGGCAACAAATAGCCGTTTATATGCGATGCAGTTTCTATAGAGCCATCATCATTGTATATATACTTTACGCTATCATTTTGTCCATACGAAAAACCAATAACAACACAATGCACTTGAGCCATATTCTTATCGATATACGGATTTTCTTTATTTGGGTCGTCGTGACGATTATCCCATTTGAATGTGCGATATGCAAAATCAATTTGTATACCCTGATTAAAGAGGTGTTTCCATAAAACTGCGACTTGTTCACCTTGCGTAATAGAGCTTGTAGAAACAAAAGCAGCTTTTATATCAGTATCTTTTATAAGCTCTGCAGCTTTTTGATACCAAGATGATACATAATCTAAAATGCCTGCACTTTTCACCCCATTAAAAATACGCTTCATATCTATTTTTTGGATAGAATCATTTTTCATTTGTGAGTAACCTAAATACGGAGGGTTACCCATAACGTAATTATAATTGATAACAGAGCCGTCAACTTCTGTTGTAGAAAGAGCAAAAAGCCCCTCTATAACAGCACTGTCGTCGATAGGCTTCAGCGTAGCCCAATCGAGTCGTAGCGCATTGTTTTCAACGATATTAGCCGTTGTTGTAAGAGGAAATAAGACTTTTTTGTCTTGCAATATCTCGTTTACCAGTTCTGCAACTTGGCTTTCGGCTATCCATAAAGCCGTTTTCGCCACTGTTACCGCATAATCATTGATTTCTATGCCATAGAATTGGCTAATATCAACTTTTGCCTGCCCTGTAACAAACATATCATTTGTATCTTTCGTAGCTTTCAGAGCTTCTATTTCGAGCTTTGCAAGGCTCAAATAGCTTTCTGTCAAAAAGTTTCCAGAACCGCAGGCTGGGTCAAGAAACTTTAGTGAACTGATTTTGTCTTGAAACTCTTTTACAGCAAGTCTTCTCTCTCTCAAGCTAACAATAGACTTGATTTTTGAGAGTTCCGCTGTTAATGAATCCATAAAAAGCGGGTCTATCACTTTATGTATATTTTCTATACTTGTGTAGTGCATTCCGCCTTTATGTCGCGTATCGGGGTTTAACGTGCTTTCAAATACTGCGCCAAAAATAGTAGGGCTTATTTCGCTCCAATTAAACACAGCACATTCATCGATTATTAAATCAAGTATTTCTTTTGTTAAATGAGGAATAGTAACGCTTGTATCTTTGAACAAACCGCCATTCACATACGGAAACGGCTTTATGCTCTCATCGTATTCGTCGCGCTCTTCAAGAGGCGTATCAAGAGCTTTGAAAAGGTTTATCAATCCATTTCGCACATTCGGCAAGTTAAAAGATTTTAGATAATTAACAAAAGAAAAGCGCGTTTCAAACAGCCCCGCAGTGTTTGCATATAAACAGAACACAAGGCGCACACAAAGGATATTGAGAGAAGACAACTGACTTTCGCTCAGCCCTCTCGGATTTCCTTGCGTAGCCTTTGCATTTTTAGGCGGAACGTATTCACCATAAAATGCATCGTACAGCTTTCCTACAAGCGTTCCTGCGGCTTTAGAAATCTCTTCTTCACGTCTTATCGTTTCAATTTTCTCATCGATTAAGAACTGCAAGCGATAATATTCTTTGCTGAGGTCTTTGAGCAACACAGTTTGAAACGTGCATAATTGCGTATCATAAATGCGGAACTCACGAAAATTACAAACAATAAGCCATCTCGATTTCTCAGAAAACGGCAAATTATCATCATATCGCTTTAATTGCTCAAACGGCGTTAATTCGCTTCCGTCGCTCTGTTTTTCTGCTTTATCAAGGTCGATATAAGAGCTTTTCTGCTCAATCGCAATCTTTGTATCTGCCAGATACGCATCAATGTATTTTGTGTTTCCGATTTTGACACGCTTTTCAAAGTCTATCGTGCGCTCAGGAGCATATACATCTAAAATATCTCTGAGCAACATTGACCAAAACTTTTGGGTGTCTTGCTTTTCGCCGCCTTTCTGTATCCAATACTCAACAAAGTTTTTTGCCGCTTCTCTCTTTTCGCTTTCGCTCTTCATCGCATTTCCTTTTATAGCAATACAGTTACTGCAACAGTGCAAGTTCTTCTGACGTGAGTTCTCTGCACTCCCCTACTTTTAGATTGCTATCAAGCTGTAACTCACCTATTGCAACACGCTTCAAAAATACCACTTCATTGCCGAGAGCCTTAAACATTCTTTTTACTTGATGAAATCTGCCCTCATATATCGTCAAATAGCACGCATTGCTTTCTATCCATTCTAATTCTGCGCTCTTGCAATCCCACTCCCCGTCATCGCCCTCGCTTGCGATATGTACACCTTGAGCAAATTGCTTTATATACTCGTCTTTTACATTCTCTTCAACGCTATCACGCACATGCACAAGATACTTTTTAGAGCAATGCGTTTTCGGAGAAGTGAGGCGATGAGTCAATGAGCCGTCTGTCGTTATAAGCAGCAGTCCCTCTGTATCGATGTCAAGGCGACCAACGAGGTGTAATTCCCCTCCTAGATAGGAATGACAATATTCTTCAGGAACACACGCAAAGACCGTTTCATGCTCGCCGTCTTTTGTTGAACAAACGTAATCTTGCGCCTTGTTCATCATAAGATACACATTTTCTTTTATATCGATGTTCTCTCCGTCTACGCTTACATTATCGCGCTCCGTATCCACTTTAGCGGCAGCATCTTTTACTACTTCGCCATTTATGAACACAACGCCAGCTTTTAATAACGATTTCACATTTTTTCGCGTGCCAAATCCTGCGTGAGATAAGATTTTATCAAGTCGTTCCATATTATTTTCTCCGAAAAACAGATTTCATCTGTAACAAAAAGCCGCTTGCACCGTAAAAGGCTTTCCGATAGTAGCGTTCGTTTCTCGACGGAATGAGCCGAACGGATACTTTTTCTCAATACAATTTTTATCAGTTGTACAGCAAGTGCAATCAACAGCAACAGTGATATTTTCGTCTTTTACGCCAATCTTTTGCAATACTGCAAGATTTGCCTTTGCAAGACTCAGATGATATTTGCCGTCAGATGTTGCTTCAACGCAATCGCTTGAGAAGTTCTTTATAAAATAATCAACTCTTTCTTTATCTACGCAATAACAACAGCTTTGAATATGAGGAGCTAAGACGACAAGAAAATCTTCGGCACGCGCTCCATACCTTTCCCCTGCAAGCCGTATCGCCTCCGCAACTATTCCCGTTCCCTTCCAACCAGAATGAAGAGAGCCGAATACCTTTGTTTTTCTATCATAGATGAAAATAGGCATACAATCAGCTACCGTTACCACAGGCACAACAGCGGGATTATCGGTGATTATGCCGTCGCCTTTTCTTTGCTTTATTTCGCTTGCAGAATCGATTGCATACACAATTTTAGAATGGATTAACTCCACACTAGCAATATCTTTTGTAGAAGAGAAAAAAGAATTAAAAAACGCAGACCGATTACTATTTACTTCGTCATAGCGAAACCGCATAGATTGAGCAGCTTTCAAGCTCATCGCCCAATTAGGAGCATCTTCAACTTTCTTTCCACAAGAATAAAAGAAGCCTGTATAAAACGGCGTTGAGCTATCTATAAAATCAGATATTTTTATCGTTGTCATACATTATTTTGCAAGAACAGGCACATCAATAGATTCAATTTCTGTCAACATCTCAAGAACGCGTACTAAGCCAATTTGCGTATCAGCAAGCTCTCGACGGAACTGTTTGTTTTCGTGTCCGTGAACAGTATTGATATTTATAAGAGAATCATAGCGAGTATCAAGGCTTTGTCCTAATATGCCAGAAATAATCACGCCTAAAATGCGACACGCATTACCAAACCTTCTAATGATAATGCTTACTGTGTCTTCCATTTCGCTCATCACCGATTCAACCTGCATTTCGACTTGACTATTAAAAAGCCCTCTATGCTCGAATTTCTCAAGGATAGCACCATATTCCCCAGTGTCCTTGAGCTTATCGCCGAGAGCCTTTAACTCTTGCCCTAAAGCCCCCAAAACATTCATCTGCTCTGAAAATTCGCTTTGATTGTCTTTTTGTCTAAATTGTCCTTCAAGAAGCACAACTTTCATCGGCTTCATATACTCATTGTATTGCGATGTATAAAACGAATGTAAAAAGCCCAACGTAAGCTCATAGCGGAATGTCAAGCTGCTCGATATTTCTTTCCACGGTCTATATGGAAATTGTGGGAAAGAGGTTAAGCCGAAATAATCTTGAAGACGCACACGCAGCTTTTCTTTTTTGCAATCTCTAACCCACGATTCCCAACGGCTATCAAATACCTTTCGCCATTGCGATTTGAACTTCACAAACCAATCTTCTCCTCCGCCAAACGGTTCAGCTCGCCACTTAGCATTATTGTAAACAATACAACCGATTGAGCTAAGAGGAATATTCGTTATAAACGTGTTTATCATAGAAAGCTCTGTAGTTGCCTTTTGGATAAACTCCGTCGCGCCGCCGTTCCCAGAATCTATATCAAGAGCCTCGCCTGCTTCGTTCCTCATCGAAAACAAGTACAACGCCTCAAGCACCGCATTAGAGATTTTGTACCCCTTTATAAGTATTCTAGCACATTGCGCAAGCTCTGAATCAATAGAAGAGAAATTGCAAGAATATGTGCCGTCAAAGACCTGTGTAAATTTGCCTAAAAAGTTTTTTACAGGCAACTTGACAAAATGCTTTAGCCACTCTATCGCTCTTGCACCAGAGTACATAATCGCTCTTTCTTTTGCAGGCAAATCTTTCAAAATATCGTCCATCTTGTGAATAAGCGACACGCGAAGCTCACCCGTAATTTGTCTGTCAAACGACATATTATAAGGGTCTACCTGTGTTTCTATCTCGTTATCAACACCAGGCATAATAATAGAGCCGAGCAAAACAAGGAATGCCCCTTCATTTTCTTCGTAAAGCTCTACATACGGTTTGAAAAAATCTATGCAATGCTGTATTTCTACAAGGCTATTATAGAACATTACAAGCAAATATTTTCTTTTATAGTCAATTAAATCGGGAACATCTTTTGAAATCTTTCTCGCCATCTCTACAACGAGTTCATCATTATAGACATTCTGAATACTATCACTTTTTATAAGAGCCTTGAACCAAATCCAAAATCGAAACAAAAGAGATTCTTTTTTCAGACTTGTTTCTAAATCAGGGGTATCTTCCTCTAAAGGAATCTCATCTGCCATAACAGACTCGTTTACTTCAGATGGCAAATCTTGCAATTCTTGAGTCTGCAATTTCTCCAAAATTGATTTTCGTTCTTCACGAGAAATACCAGACACCATTTTATCAAAAGTGTTAGATGAATCCATATCGTTCCATTCTATGAAAAATAGCCCTTCATAGCAAGGCGCATATATAATAATTTTCGTCTTTATTCACATCATTTTTTAATTTTTTATGTATATCCAACCCGTTCATTCTTAATTTTAGCTGCTTATAATAAAAAAGAGGAGATTTCTCCCCTCTTTTACGCTTTGCCAAAAAGATTATTTCACCTGTGCATTGAGCCACGCAAAGATAGAATTATACTCGCCTTTGCTGTCGCGTGCTTTGAGAGTACCGCCTCCATTATTTGACGGAACAAGGTTTCCCGTTTCTTGAACAGCGGTTACTTGGTCATTGAACAAATACACCCACACCCAATGTCCCCAAAACTGTGTTTCTGGGTCGTCAACGCCATGCACATTCTCGAAATACGAATAATGCACATTCTCCGCCCCTGCGTCTAACAGCGCACGATACGTCGGGATAGAATAACCAGCAGGCGCGACGACCGTATCATCAGCAGAATGTACAAACCAAATCGGGATATGCTTTATGCTCTCGATTTTCTCATCAGTCATAAACCGCTCGCCTGTAAGCTTTAAGCCTTTCTCTTCAAAGATGTATTTGCCGTTTTCGTCGCGCGCATATTCATTGAACGCATACGCCTCGCAGTTCGGATACGCCGCCGCAAAGTAATCGGGGTACTCCACGAGCATATTCATCGTCATATAGCCGCCGTTTGAGCAGCCGCCGAGATAAATGCGGTTCTCGTCGATGTCGCCGTTTTGTGCAACATACGCGGAGATGAGGTCATACAGCGCCTTGGTGTAGCGAGAAACGAGGTCGCCTGCGGAATTCGTGCCGTCGCCGCCGTCCATCCAATACGTTTCGCACTGCGGCACAAGCACATACGCGCCCGATGCACCGCCCTCCGTCGAAAAATAACTTTGGATTTTGGGAGCGGCAAGGGCAGAAACTTTATTGCCCAAAATCGCCACATCGACATCTTTTCCGCCCTCGCCCTGCCCGTGCAGCCAAATCACCAGCGGATTCTTTTTGCCGTCGTTTTTGAGGCTTTCGGGTTCATACGCCTTGTAGCGCAGGGTTATCGTGTCCGTCGCTTTTGTCATCGGGTTTTCATAAGTGCCCGAAATCTCTTTTTGCGCGCTAAAGACCGCGGTCGCCTTGCAGATACGGCTGTCGATTCTGTCCGCTTCAAAGCCCGTGCCGTCCGCAAATCGCACCGAAACGGGATATGATTTCACCCAATCGTTTTGGAATGTTTTTTGGAAATCATAGACAAACGGCGAGCCTGAATTTGCAAACGTCGTTTTGAGCGATACAAGCACAAAACGGCTTTTTGCATTTTTTTTGCCGCGAATGGTTTCGCCGTCTTCTGTTGCCAGCGAAATCGACGAAACTTCCCGCGCCGCGCCGTTCGTTGTCACGCTCGGATTTTCCAGCCGCTCCACATACGCCGCGCTGATTTCGCTCGACATCGACAGCACAATCTTGTCAACCGCCGGTCCCCAATCATACGGCGACACGATGATTTTCGCGTCCGAAATATACGCCGCCGTATCCACCGCCGCACCGCTCTTCGTCGCGCACCCAGTAATGCCCGCCAAAATCGCACCTCCAACCAATGCCATAAACTCTTTTTTCATATCAAAAGCTCCTTTACAAAAAAAGGGGATTTCCTCCCCTTTTTGCTGCACAAACTGCCTACAGATTTTCGCCGTTAGACGCAATCACTTCTTTATACCACGCAAAGCTCTTTTTCTTGCTTCGCGCCAAATCGCCCGTTCCGTCGT
>ERZ842401.5579-NODE-5579-length-13876-cov-5.903336_pt1 | contig 13876 bp, 7 predicted proteins | sample MGYA00521270_ERZ842401 | MGnify/ENA primary metagenome ERZ842401 (study PRJEB31892, sample SAMEA3878208) | bioreactor metagenome | biome: Moose rumen | place: Sweden | collected 2011-10 | study: EMG produced TPA metagenomics assembly of the PRJEB12797 data set... | reverse complement strand
ATGTAACGTGACGCGGGGGGGCCGATGAGACCACCCCGCGCTTTTTATATATTAATAATGTGTACTCCTATCAGAAGAGGGAAAGCTGACGGGGGTCCTCTCCGGGATGGGGAGGCATGGAACCGTCGTCGGCCCAGTCGATATCATCGATAGCCCCCATGGCAGGATCGTCCTGAACGATCGAGGCTCCGTAGGCGGCAGCTGGTTGTGCGCTTGCCTGGCTTGCCGATGTCTTAAGGTCCTCGAGCTGCTGCATGAGCGAAGCGATGCGACGGTCTTTCTCGGCAATGGCATCGGTCATGGCCTGCGCTTCGTGCTGTTTCTTGGACAGGGTCACCTGTGTGCGCTTGAGTTCGGCCTTGGCATCATCGCGCTCAGCAGTGATGCGAGCGAAATTGGCCTGCTTCTCATTGCCATCGGCACTGAGAGAGTTGAACTTGCGCTTGAAGTCCTCGGCGACGGCGTTGGCGTTAGCCAGCTGCTGCTTCAATCCGTCGATGAGGTTTCCCGTCTCGATGCTGCGGCGGTTCTGCACCTGTGCATTCTGCTGTGCGGTCTGCTCGAGCTGCTCAATGGTCTTCTGGAGCTCCTCAACCTGTCCGTTGAGGACGATGTTGGCCTTGCGCATCTCATCAAGCTCAGAGGCGCTCTTCTGAAGTCCGGTCACCTGCTCACGCAGCGAGGCGATTTCGGCGTTCTTCTTTTCCTTAAAGTCTTCGACCTGTTCAAGAGCCTTCTGCAACTCGTCGACGGCCTTGAGGTCCTCGGTGGCAGCATTCAGTCGCTCCTGCATTTCGTCGGCATCGGTTCGCATCTGCTCGATCGTCCTGTCGCGCTCTTCGATTCTCATGGTGAGTTCCTCAACCGTGGGACCGTCGTTCTGTGCTTCAAGGTTGTCGCGACGCTTGATCTCGGCATCTCGCTCAGCCACCTGTTGTTTCAAGTCCTCGATCGTGTGGTTCAGGTCCTCGACCTTGGCATTGAGGTCCTCGGTGTTCTCACCGCGCGCCTCCATGGCTTTGAGCCTGCTCTCGAGACTCATCTTCTCGACATTCATCTTCTCGTGCTCGGCCTCGAGCTCGGCGATCTTGGCCGACAGGTCATTGGCTCGGGATTGCGCCTGGCGACGGTTGGCCTCACCAGCCTGCATCTTCTCCTTGTTCTCCTCGACCATCTTCTTAGCGTCCTCGACCATCTTCATGAGGTCCTCGCGCTCCTTCTTCCAGTTGCCCTTGAGCATATCGATGACGGCTTGGGTATGCTCGTTCATGAGTCGTGCTGCCTTGTCGGCGAACTCGGCATCAATGGCATATTCCTCACTCTTGTTCACCTCGATTTGCACCTCATCCTTGGCATGCTCGCGATCGGTCACGTTCTTGTCCTTGCTAAAGGGGTTCACGAAGGTTGTCGGCTGTCCAAAAACATCATAGTCATCACCATCGGACGCGCCAAAAGCATTCTTGATAGATTTTATGAAAGACATAATTCAGTAATTTTTTAGTATTTGGTTTGTTTTGTTAGTATTCAGTTAAAAACCACGTGTGAGAGAGCTTGAAAAACCTTAAAAACGGCTTTAAGTATCATCAATTAACCAGTTGTTCCTTAATGTGATAGACAATCAAATCACATCGAGAACAATGATAGGCTTTTCTCTCCAGTCGGTAAAGTTACGATGAATTTTTCTAATAGAATGCCATTTGCAAGAAAAATTTCACAATTTGGATTGATTTTTTCTGAAACACAATACGAAACCACAAAAGCAAGAGACTGTGTGATAGTGTTTTATATCACACAGCCTCAAGTAATACATTAATAGTTATTCGTTTCAACTCCCCTAAGATAAGGGTGCGAAATGACTGATTCTCATTTCTTTTTGGCCGTTGAGCGTGCCTTGGTTGTGCGACGGCGGGCGGTGCCGCGTGAGACATTGGCCTCGTCGGCCACAATCTCCCTACACTCCTCGAGGGTGAGAGCCTCGGCATCCTTCCCCTTGGGAATCTTGACGTTCTGTTTCTTGTAGACGATATAGGGTCCGTAGCGTCCGTTCATCACCTTGAGTTCGGGCTCCTCGTCAAAGGTCTTGAGTACCTTCTTGGCCTCGGTTTCTCGTTGTGCGAGGATGAGGTCTGTCGCTTCCTGCAAAGAGATTGCCGTGGGGGAAATCTCCTTAGGAATGGAAACATACTTGCCATTGTGCTTCACGTAGGGTCCATAATGGCCCACTCCGATAGTCACTTCGGAGCCCTCAAAGAGTCCCAAAGACCTGGGCAGGTCAAATAGCTTGATGGCCTCGTCGAGGGTAAGCGTCTCGATGCTCTGCCCCCGCTGTAGCGGGGCGAATCTGGGCTTGCTCTCACCGTCGGCCATACCCATCTGCACGAGAGGTCCGTAGCGTCCAATCTTGACCATGACAGGTAGTCCCGTTTTGGGGTCGTTGCCCAGCAGCCTCTCTCCTACCTTGTGTTCCAGCCGCAACGTGGACACGTTGCTGATGCTGGGATGGAAACCCTCGTAGAAATCGGCAATCTCCTTGTTCCACTCTACGTTGCCCTGGGCCACCTCGTCGAACTCGTTCTCCACCTTGGCAGTGAAGTTATAGTCCATGATAGAAGGGAAGTACTTCACGAGGAAGTCGTTGACCACCATACCCACATCGGTGGGGATGAGTTTACCCTTCTCGACGCCATAGAGTTCTTCCTTCTTGCTGGTGGTGAGTTTGTTTCCCTTGAGGGTGATGATCTCGTACTCGCGCTTGACGCCCTTGCCCTCGCCTTTCTCGACATAGTTGCGGTCCTGGATGGTCGAGATGATGGGCGCATAGGTTGAGGGTCGTCCGATTCCCAGCTCCTCGAGGCGACGCACAAGCGATGCCTCGGTGTAACGGTTGGGCTGCTGGGTGAAGCGTTGTGTCGCCGTCATCGCATTACGCTCCAAGCGGTCTCCCTGTTTCATCACCGGGAGGGTTCGCAACTCGGACGGTGCTGCCATCTTGCCATCGGCCTGACTGGCAGCATCATCGGCACTCTCGAAGTAGACCTTGAGGAAACCGTCGAACTTGACTACCTCGCCCTCGGCTACAAAGATCTCATCCCGCCCCGAAATCGCGATGTTGGCCGTGGTCTTCTCGAGCTCGGCATCAGCCATCTGTGAAGCGATGGTGCGTTTCCAGATGAGGTCATAGAGTTTCTTCTCTTGCGGAGTTCCAGTAATGGTGTGGTTGGCGATATAGGTGGGTCGAATAGCCTCGTGTGCCTCCTGAGCGCCCTTGCTGGTGGTGCGGTAATGGCGCACCTTGAGGTACTGTTCACCGATGTGCTCCTTGATTTCCTTGCTGATGGAGCCCAGGGCGAGCTTACTCAAGTTAACCGAGTCGGTACGCATGTAGGTGATAAGACCTTCCTCGTAGAGTCGCTGCGCCAGACGCATGGTCTGCCTAACAGAGAGTCCCAACTTGCGCGCCGCCTCCTGTTGCAGCGTGCTGGTGGTGAAGGGAGGTGCGGGCACACGCTTGAGAGGTTTGACGGCCACGTCCGTCACCTGGAACTCGGCCTGCTTGCATCCCTCGAGGAATGCTACTGCAGCCTCGTGGTCGGGCAAGTGCTTGTTGAGCTCGGCAGTAAACTCAGCCCCGTTAGCATCGGCAAAAAGCGCCGTGGCACGGTAGTAAGGCTCACTGACGAAGTTCTTGATTTCCTTCTCACGATCGGCGATGAGTCGCACGGCGACACTCTGCACACGTCCTGCCGATAGCCCCGGCATGATCTTGCGCCACAACACGGGAGAGAGTTCAAATCCCACAATGCGGTCCAGCACACGCCTTGCCTGCTGAGCGTCCACCAGGTTCAAGTCGATGTTGCGCGGATGCTTGATGGCCTCGAGGATAGCGGGCTCGGTAATCTCATGGAAAACGATGCGCCGCGTCTTCTCGTTGGTCAATCCCAGCACCTCAAACAGGTGCCATGCAATGGCCTCTCCCTCACGGTCTTCATCACTTGCGAGCCACACGACTTCGGCCTTATCGGCCTCGGCTTGCAGCTTCTTTACTTGGTCGACCTTGTCGTCGGGGATTTCATATAGGGGCTTAAAGCCATTCTCGACATCGATGCTGAACGACTTCTTGTGCAAGTCACGGATGTGCCCGAAGCTCGACATCACTTTATAATCACTGCCGAGGAACTTCTGGATTGTCTTGGCCTTGGCAGGAGACTCAACGATAACTAAGTTTTTTGCCATACTCAATAATCAGTACATTTTTTGAAATCGGCTGCAAAGGTAATCCAATAAATCGAAATACGGGCAGGGGAAAGCGAGATTTTTTTGTCTGCCACATCTTTTAATAATATATTATTAATGTGTTTTTAAAACTACCGTTTCTGGTAGTGTCGTCAAAAAAAAGGATGCGTCCTGGCGGCTGGCAGTGCCGCGGGGACGCATCCCAAACATTGGTTACTATATACTATATCAATTTCTTTTAAATTGAAGTTTAGAGTTTAGGGTTTAGGTTTAGAGAGATTTGTCTGCTCGATTACCTAAAAAACTCCATACTTCAATTACTGAGGATTTCTCAACTCACTTCATCACCTTAACGGCGCTGGTGGTGCCGTCGGTATAGGTGGTCACCTGGATGGTCAGACCCTGTGCCTGCTGCATCTCCTGGCCAGCCATGTTGAAGTAGCGCACGCTGGCCACATCCTTACCGGCAAAGGGCTCTGAAATACCAGTAGGCTGCTTGTCCTTGACCTGGAACTTATCCATGCAGAAGTAGGCAGCGGTGTTCATTCCGTAGGGGCCCACGTCGGTCGAGTTCAAGGTGAAGTAAACCGACTCCACCTGGCCCAGACTCGACAGGTCAAAGAAAGTCCAGTCATTGGCGGCATGGAGTTCGCCGTTGGTGAAATCTACCAGGTTCATTGAGACTGTGGTCTCATTGCCCTCGGCATCAACGCCATGGGCAATCAGTTCAAAGTAGTCGCCCTCGGCAAAGCCAGTGCCGAAGCCATCGCCGTGCAGACAGCCGTAGTAGGGCCAGGGGTGGTTGCTGATGTAAACGCCCACGGGCTCAAATTCAGTGTTGCCGTCCTTGTCAACAAACATCACCTGGTTGCTGGGACCCTCATAGGCCCAGATGCTGTAGTAGGCCACAAAATAGGGCTGAGCGGCATCGGCAGTCACCGAGCCGTCGGCATTGATGACACAGCCGCCACCAGCCATGCAGCCGCCGAACATGGTCGTCCAACCAGCACTGCTGCCAGCCTGGCCATAGTCGGTCACGTCACCGCCGATGGCGGGAGTGAAGCCGTCCCAGTAGTAGCCTCCCCATGAAGCGCCCTCGCCATCGATAAGGTGAGAGAGCATGAATGTGCCGCCACCGGCGCTGAACTCCAGCCACGTGTAGTCAGCGTCGTTGTAGCACTCGGTCCACACGCCGTTGTCACCATACTGGATGCTTGAGGGGTTGACGGGAGCATTCATGTCGAGGGTAATCACACCAGCCCAAGCGGCCGAAGCCACGAGAGCCGAAACTGCTAAAGTAAATAATTTCTTCATGTTAATTATAATTTAAATATTGGAACAAAAATTGATTTTTCAGTTATTTAAAACCAGCTCAATGAGAGCCACCACATCGGCGACATCAATTAGAGAGTCGCCATTGAGGTCAGCCACAGGGTCAAAGGCTGCGCTATCGAGCACCCGACTGATGAGGGCTACCACATCAGCGACATCAAGGTGCCCATCGGCATTGAGGTCACCCAATGTGCCACCATCATTTACCGTGACGGTGAAGGTGGTTGCCGCCGACTTGCCGTTGCTGTCGGTCGTCACAGTGACAGCCGTTTGACCAGCTGCAAGAGCCACGACATGCAATTCCAATCCTTCGATCCATGCGCGAGCAATGGTATTGTCCTCACTGCATGCAGTTGTGACTGCCAGCGCCGCCATGTTATCGGCGTCGCTGACAGCATCCAGCAGGTCAATGACAACCTCCTGGCCAATTGTCATCGTCTGGTTGTTGACCGAAACGGAGGGTGCGAAGAGGTCGGGATAAACAGCCTGAGCGGGGAACCAATAGGCATCACGCAAGCGCACCTGCCGCTTGAGGGTCGCGGTAGCCGCGTCATAGAAGAGCACCCAGTTGTGGTTAAAAATCTGATAGGCATACATCGGGGCCGCCTCAAGGGTCTGCACCACCAAGTCCCCAGTGTGAGGGTCGAAACTCAAGGCCGAAGCATACAGGCCCTGGTGATTGTGTGTGCCATCCCAGTTGATATCGGCCGCCTCAGGCAGGTCGATGAAATGATCTATCCACTGCCGTGACGAGAAATCGTAGCAACTGATGTGGTTCTGGAACTCATCATAGTAGTAATATACCCGCTCGGCCACAGGATCGACGCACAGCATGCGAGCGCGCCATGCTCCCCACGTGCTGAAGGCTCCATGCCCGTCGCCCAACTCAAAGACATCAAGTGTCTCGAAAGTCACGGGGTCAATCCGTGTAAAGTTGGCCACGTCAGGGCCAGAGCTGAAGTCGTAGGCCTCACGTGAATTGTTAGCGACAAACAGATGTCCACCCGCCGTGACAAACACCGTCACCACATGCGGGAACTGGAGCGTGGTGACAAGCGTGTCGGCTACAGGGTCGATCACGTGCACTCCCCTGCCCTGTTGCACAGCGAACACATACTGGCCAAAGCGCATCATGTCGCCACACTGCTCCTTGTAGAGGCTATTGTAGTCGCCACGGGCACTCGACTGTGTGCCCTCGATGGGTCCGCTCACAGACATGGAGGCCACATCGAGCACAAAGATGCCCGCGCTAGTCGCCACATAACCCTTGCTGTTGTTCACGGCACAGTAACTGCGGCCGTCATAGACGCTGTCGGCCGACTGGCCAAAACGCAACAGGCCGGCCTGCTGTTGCAAGGTTGCGGCATCGAGCACCGCGAGACGTGACCCGACGGTACTGCCCGCCGCTTCGCTGCTGTTGGCCTGCTTGCTGACGAGGAAAAGGCGTCCGCCAAAGACTTGCCCCTGCTGGGTGGTCACACCCAACTTGGTGTCAGGGTTCACCAGCGCATAGACATTATACTCCATCTCATCATAGTCATAGTTGTAGAAGTTGATGGAGCCCTGGTTGGGGCCGTAGCGGTCCTCGTTGATGAAAATCACGCCGTTAGTGAAGGTGAGTTCCTGAGCCCACACCATCATCGTCGCCAGACAAGTAACGGCTATTAATCCTATCCTCTTCATCTGTCTCAATTATTAGTCAACACAAGGGCAATTAATGCGGTGACATCGGCCACATCGATGACTTCGTCGCCATTAACATAGGCCGCTGCAACGTTGAACACATGCACCTCGTTGCCCAAGATATAGGAAATCAAAGCGGTGACATCACCGACGTCGACCGAGCCATCCATGTTCACATCTCCCAAGCTGAAAGGCGCGGCATCGGGATGCAGGTCCTCGGCACCACACACTTCGGTCGAGGTCTCGCCCAGCCAGCCGCAATAGTTCATCTGACCAGTATAGACCTTGACGAAATCGATGTGGTCAAGCACAACGGGATTGCCATCTTCATCAATTGCCCAGTCGATCTTGAACCCGGGTTCCTGGCCATTGGGGAGATTGTCCACATAGCCCTCGCCGATGAAAGGTTGGAACCAGTTGTTGCCACTTCCGTTGCTCATGTCGATAGCCTCGTTGGGCAACTTGGTGCCCTTGAAGGTGAGGACCGTGTCCTCGATCCACAGCGGCCAATAGGGCTGTGTGTGGAAAGAGTTGCGCCACACATAGCCGCTGGTGCTGTCGGCCACCAGGTCGTTGCTTGTCCAGCGGACATACTCGACATCGGTGATGAAGCGCCAGGAGGGATGAGGCACACGTGCCTTGTTCTCATCGGGCTTGTAGTAGGTGATCTCGTAACCGTGCTGGCACCGGTCATAGGATGCGCCCCTGATTTCATACCACAGGTCGCCCTGCGAGGGCACGCCGTTGCCGTCCACATCCACGCCCACCATGATGATGCCAGGCTCGCAACTGCCACCGGCTATATCGGGGACAGACACGCTCTGGATGGAGTTGCCGTGGATCTTGATGTCATAACCGTGCATATTGAGCACAGGATGATCAAAGCCGAAGACGATGTATCCGCCATATCCACCCAGACTCACAGACCCGTCCAGCGAGCCGCACAGGCTGGCCTCGAGTTGGGCATTGATGCTGTCCTGGGTATATCCAGGCCTGTAGGCAGGGAAGACGTTCACAAACTGCCCTGGCGCCGGCATGTAGTCATAGACATGTGCGATGTAGGGTGAATTACCTGCACTTGCCACTAATGCCGCCAATGCCATCAAAACGACGCTTAATGATTTCCTCATCATAATCATATACAAATCAATTGTTTCACATACAAACTGTTGTGAATCAAGCGACATATTGAGCCCAGCAGGGGCAATCGAGATGTTGACTGATGAAAATGGGCAGATTGCTCTGCATCATCCACTTCGCCAGGGTCCAAATGCCACGTGAACCACAATGAATGGCTGTGTGGAGGCAGGTCTTCTGACTTCTGCCCCATCGCGCTGACGCCTTCCCGGTGATGATGCAGAACAAAGTGTCCTTTCAACCAGTGGCATGAGTGCCGCGCGATGTGTTGCGGGGAGTTACAGCAGCGGGTACTGTCCAGGACTTTCACCTGATTCCCTTTTGATTCCTTTTCCCTTATTCAAGGAAGAGAAAACCTCGACACATAATCTTGGTGCAAAGTTACTCATATATTTTGACATGGCAATGTAAAAAAGTAATTTTTAACAGGACAACCGCACCAAAATCGATGAAAACCATCCAAAGGGTGGCCTCCGAGTAACCCTGGATAATGCAACCGACTGAGCGATAGTGAAGTGGGGTGCATCACCCAGGGCCTCGGCAAATCCCCACTGGTGACGCTGGAGGAGACTCCCAACATGCGACGAAATGGGGTCGCCCATCGGACGACAATGGGATGAGACAGCACCACCCTCAGTGAATCAGACTCCCGTGCCGCACTTGGTAGCCTGATTTACTGAGGGTTACTCAAATGGCCGCCCTTTGGGCGCCTGCTGACGCTCTCCATATCCCGAACCTCAACAAAAATTTGGTGCGATTGCTCTGGTGATTTTTAATGCCAAATGAGGTGCGAATGAAAAAAAAGGGTTAAATTTGCGGTGAATGAAAAAGTCCATCCAACCCATCGGTCACTGCGTGCGAGCACTGTGGATTGCGGTGCTGCTGGTCGCCTTCCCTCTTGTCATGTGTGGAGAGACGATGGATTCACTTTACACCATCTACCTGAATGCCTCCGGCAGCGACAAGGTCCTCACTGCCAACAAGATTTTCACTGAGTTACACCAGCGAGAGGTCATCGACACACTGATGCATTTTGGCAAAAGCGACAAGACAGTGGAAGTCGAGATCCACACCCACTATTGGATGGCCGAGTACTTCTTCAACCAGGGCCAGTTTGAACAGTCAATGCTGGCATGCAAGCGCGCCCGCGACATGAAAGACACATCAACCGATGACCACCTCAAGAGCGAAATTATGGGTCTGCTTGCCAATGCGAACTTCAGGCTTGGGAGATATGACAAGGCTCTGGAGTCCATTATTACTGCCTACCACATTGACAAACGGTTAGGCGACAACGAGCTCATCAGCAGCGACTTGAACACGTTTGCCGTTATCTATCTGGCTGTTCAGCAACCTCAGCCCGGCATCAGTTATATCGAGCAAGCCATCGCCATTGAGCGCAAAGTGGGCAAGCCCGACCGCTTAGCCGCCAGGCTGGGGATTGCCAGCGAGCTGTACCTGATGGACGGTCAAATCGACAAGGCCATGCAGACCATCAAGGAGGCTTACGAGATCGACCGACGCAATGGCCGTGAAGACAAAGCCGCCGTCAGGTTATCGCAGTTGGGAGCCGTATTAGTGGCACAGGACCAGCTCGAAGCAGCACGCGACACCGTTAGCAAAGCCCTCACAATCCTCGAGCGGAGCCAGAACATCTATTCAGCCTCAGTGTGCCACAACCAGTTGGGCGATATCGCCCTCAAACAAGGAAACAACGATGTCGCCATCACACACTACAAGAAAGCTCTGGAACAGAGCATCAAGTGCGGTGCCCCCATGGTTGAACGTAAAGCCGAGCACGGCCTGTGGCAAGCCATGCGACTGTCGGACCCCGCAGTGGCCATGATTCACCTGGAACGGTATACTGCCTTGAGCGACTCACTGAGCAGTCATATTGCCTCAGTTCAGATGAATGTGATGAATGCCACCCTGCACAACATGGAACAAGACGACCGCAACAGGGAGGCCGATCACAACCGCTGGTTGATGATTCTGGTGGGATGCCTGTTGTCGCTTATCATCCTTGTTGCCGTCGGCATGCTGTTCAATGCCTGGCTCCGCAGCAAGCGGGTCCTGCAGCTGCAGCAACAGACCAATGAGTTGAGATCACACTTCATTGACAACATCACCCACGAGTTGCACACGCCGCTCACCGTCATTATTGATGCCGGGCAACAGCTTCAGCAAGGAGTCAAGACCACAGGAGAGGAGACCCGTCGCATGGGAAACATCATCTCTACCCACGGCAACAAGATGCTGGGCTTGATCAACCAACTGCTTGACATCGAGTCGGCAAGCAATCTCAAGCCCGAGATGAAAGCCGGCGATTTGGTCATGTTTGTGCGGATGCTTGTCGACAACTGTCAAGAAGCCGCCCACCGTCAAAATGTCATGCTTGAGTTCCACTCGAGCGTCCACCTGTTGAATGTGATGTTCGCTCCCGAGCACATCCGCAAAATCGTGCACTCGCTCATCGCCAATGCCCTCAAGTTCACACCCTCAAGAGGAAGCATCACCGTGAAACTGGAATCACCCGAGCGAGGACGTGCTGTCCTGCAGGTCAGTGATACCGGCAAGGGAATTCCTCCCCAAGAGAAAGACAGGGTCTTTGAACCGTTTTATCAGGGAAACAACAACGACGAGGGCGTCGACACAGTCGTGAACCTAACCCTGGTCAAGCAGCTTGTACTAGCTCTTGACGGCAGTATCGATGTTGACAGCGGTCCAGATAGGGGCACCACGTTCACCATCAGCATCCCTGCCCTGCCCTCAGCGGGATATGAGACCGTGAGCGAAGATTCCTCCTCGGCCAATGCCGATGGAGGCATTCCCATGGCTGAGGCAACACGCCAACGCCCCCTGGTGTTCATTGCCGAGAACAATGACGACTTTGCTTTCTTTATCGCTCATTACCTGCGACACGACTATGAGCTGCGTTTCGCCAACGACGGCATGGAGGTGTTAATTAATGCCCGTGACCTGGCTCCCAACCTGATTCTCGCAAACATGACATTGCCCGTCATGGACGGCAAGAGTCTCCTCAAGGAATTGCGCGAGGACGAAAACCTCAACCACATTCCCGTCATCGCGATGACCTCCAACCCCAGCGAGGAGGAACGTGTGGCATGCATCCAGGCCGGAGCCGACGTGGTGCTTGTCAAACCGTTTAATTCCACCGAGCTACAAGTGCAGGTCGATCACCTGATCAGCCAATACACACTGGTCAAGCAGAGGTATGCCAGCATCCAGATCGAAGCGCCGTCTTCACCCACGAACGATGAAGACAAGAAGTTCATCCACAGGCTGATGGATGTCACCATTGTGCAGTTGAACAAAGGCAACGTTGACATCGACCTCATCGCCACTGCCATGCAGATGAGCCGCGCTACATTGCGCAGCAAAGTGATGGCCGCCACCGGCCTGACTCCAGTGGCATTTGTGTTGCGAGTTCGACTGAATAAGGCTCAGTACATGATCACTCACACCGACCTGGCTCTGAGCGCCATCGCCAACAAGTGCGGTTTCCAAAACATCTCCCACTTCTCAAAAGCCTTCAAGCAACAGTTTGGAGTGAGCCCGATGCAGTACCGCAAGCAGAATAAAACATCATGGAACGATTGAATCACCCTAATCAAAATGCTACGTCATGAAACGTACCTTAATTATAGTTCTCATGTTTTGGAATCTACTCTTTGGCGCCGATGCCCAGTCTCAAGACCCCGGATGGGCCAACAAATCCCGCTATGAACAGGCTAACAAAGACATCATGTCCCAGCCACCAGACCTGCATCGCGTGGTGTTGATGGGTAACTCCATCACCGAGTTCTGGGCCGAGACCCATCCCCAATTCTTTGCCGACAACCACCTGGTGGGGCGCGGCATCAGCGGACAGGTGTCGAGCCAGATGCTGGTGCGCTTCAGGCAGGATGTGCTGAACCTGTATCCCCGCGCTGTGGTCATCAACTGCGGAACCAACGACATTGCCGAGAACAACGGCCCCTATGACGAGGACATCACGGTGGACAATATCAGGTCGATGGCCGAGCTGGCCCATAGCCACGGCATCGATGTGGTGCTGTCATCGGTGCTGCCGTGTGACAGGTTTGTGTGGAATCCGTCGGTCAATGGCGTGCAGGGCAAGATAGCATCCCTCAACCGCCGCATCATCCAATTGGCCGAAGAACTCAACTTGCCCTATATCGACTACTTCACACCCATGGAAACTGGCGAACAGCACGCCCTCAACCCAGCCTATACCGAGGATGGCGTTCATCCCAATGCTGCAGGATATGACGTGATGGAAGGGGTGCTACTCAAGGTGATTGGTCAGCACGACCCCACATCGCCACAATGAAGAAGAAATCACATTATAATATAATCATCAACAAACACAACTTATGAAACGTATCACTTTATTACTCATGACACTTGTCACATTGACAGCCGTTGCCGGCACGCCCATCAAGGCGGTGGACCGTGCCAACCTGGACACTAAGACCAAACCGGGCACCAACTTCTACCAGTATGCCTGCGGAGGCTGGAAATTAGCCAACCCGCTCGACCCGCAGTATGCACGCTTCGGCACGTTTGACCAACTGGCCGAGAACAGCCGCAACCAGGTCAAGGACATCATCACGACCCTGGGGACCGACAACCCCCGCGGCAGCATCAAGCAGAAGGTGGGCGACCTGTATGCCCAGGGCATGGACAGTGTGCGCCTGAACAACGAAGGAATGGCCCCGCTCAAGTCTTACATCGACGCATTAAAGACGCTCACGCCCGAGATGTACATGGCCGCCATCGGTGACCAGCACAAGGGTATCTCTTCCCCCTTCTTCAACTCAGCTGTCATGGCCGACCTGAAGGACTCCAACACCAACATGATGTACCTGATGCAGGGAGGCCTGGGCATGGGCGACCGTGACTACTATCTGGACAATGATGCCAACACCGTGAAGGTGCGCAACGCCTATGTCAAGTACATCCAGCAATTGTTCCAACTCATCGGCTACAAGAACTCCGCAGCCAAGAAGGCCGCCCAGCACGTGATGTCCATCGAGACCGAACTTGCCAAGGTGGCCATGACGCGCGAGGAGACCCGTGACTACAGCAAACTGTACAACGTGATGAGTTATGACCAACTCAAGAAAGACTATCCCAACATCAACTGGAGCCAGTATTTTACCGCGCTGGGCATCATCGAGATGGACAAGGTGTGCGTTTTCCAGCCCAAGTCGCTGGCCAAGGTCAACGAGATGTTGAAGACGCTCAAGCCTGCCGACATCAAGGAATACCTCATCTTCAAGTATGCCGACGCCGCATCGCCCTATCTGAGTGATGCGTTTGCCGACGCCAACTTTGACATGTATAGTCGCGCGATGTCGGGCAAGCAGGTGAAGATGCCGCGCTGGAAACACTCGCTTGACGTGCCCAACACGCTGCTGGGCGAGGCCGTGGGCCAGCTCTACGTCGAGAAGTACTTCCCCGCCGA
>ERZ842401.5578-NODE-5578-length-13878-cov-5.660276_pt1 | contig 13878 bp, 5 predicted proteins | sample MGYA00521270_ERZ842401 | MGnify/ENA primary metagenome ERZ842401 (study PRJEB31892, sample SAMEA3878208) | bioreactor metagenome | biome: Moose rumen | place: Sweden | collected 2011-10 | study: EMG produced TPA metagenomics assembly of the PRJEB12797 data set... | reverse complement strand
ACGGGAAGGTTCCCCAGCGATTGCCGGAACCGAAACGGGTGGAGCCATCCCAGCGAATGGTGGCATCCAGGATGTAGCGGCCTTGATAGGCATAGTGCAGACGGCCCAACACAGCCATCGAGCGCCATTGGCCCTGTTCGGAGTTCAGCTCCTGAAGATTACCGCCTGCGGTGGCATCGGTGATGGCCTGCGAGGGCACGCCGTAGGTCACGAAGCGCTGGTTCTGCGAGTTGCCCGTGGTCATCTGCCACGAACCGTAGAGCATCAGAGAGTGGCTGTCGCCCAAGTTGGGCATCCACGTCAGGTTCTGGTCGGTCATTACCGACAGTCCCTCGTTCTCCTGTTCCTCACTGCGGTTGATCTGGTCGTTCAGCCATGTCTTTGGAACAATCTCCTTGGGCAGGAAGCGGTTAATCTTATAGTTCTCTATATCAAAGGTCACGTAGCCATTGTAGCGCAGGCGTTGCTGGTCGGTAGGTTCTATGAAGTCATACTGGATGCGCAGCGTGGGAATGATGCGCATATTCTTCTGCACATTCTGGGCCAGATGGGCCACGGCAATAGGATTATACAAGTCTTTCTGCGAAGCATCGAGACCCGAGGAGGGCAGAATGTTGTAATACACATCGGTGTCGTGGCCCATATTGTCCTGACGATAGATTCCCACGTTTGGCAGCTTGCGATAGGCAACGTCGAGCAGTCCGATGTTAGAGCCAGTAGCAGGATAGTACTGTTCGTAGTTGCGGTCGTTGTTGGTATAGGTCATCGAGAAGTCGCTGGTGAACTTCAGCCGGTCGCTCACCTGATACTCCAGGTTCATGCGTGTGGAGAAACGGTCCATCTGCTGCTCTATCACCGTGCCCGTCTGGTTGTAGTAGCCTAAAGAGGCACGGAACCGAGCTTTCTGGCCGCCACCGCTGATGGAGAGCGAATGATCGTGCGTCCATCCCATCTGACTAACTTCTTTCACCCAGTCGGTGTTGTTGTTATACTGTTCGTACTCCGAGAAGTTCGGGTCGTAGTTAAACTCGGTGATGTCAGCCTCACGCTCGTCCTGGTTGCGGTTGAAGTAGGCTTGCTTCATCAGCATCGTGTAGTCATCGCCATTCAGCATCTTCATTCCTTCGGGTTGCCAGTTGCCGCTCAGGCGATAACTATAGGTAACACGTGTGGGGCCTGTCACACCCTTCTTGGTCTTGATCGAGATGATGCCGTTGGCACCGCGGGCACCCCAGATGGCACAGGCGGCACCGTCCTTCAGCACGGTAATCTCCTCAATATCCTCGGGGGAGATGTTCAGCAAAGTGGCAAACTGGTCGTTGGAGGCTGTGTTGTAGTCAAACGATGCGTCAATCTGAGACTCGAAGGGAATGTCGTTGAGCAGGATGAGTGGCTCGCTGTTAGAGTTGATACTCGTCGTGCCACGCACGCGCAGCGACGAACCACTGCCCAGGTCGCCAGAGTTGGCTACTATATCCATGCCAGCAATGCGCCCCTGCAAGGCATCATCGACCGAAGCCACCGACATGCCCTCAAACGTCTTCATCGAGATGGTCTGTTGCGCTCCACTCAGTTCCCTCACCGGCACGTTGAAACCATCGGCACCCGTGCGTCTTTTTCCTTTTACCTGAACTTCGGCGATGGTCTGACTATCGTCTTTCAGTGCCACCACGAAGCGGCGGCGGTCCTTGATGGGCAGCACCTGCGCCTTGCAGCCGACGTACGAAATCTTCAGCGAGTTGTCAGTGTTCTTTACCTGCAACGAGAAGTTACCATTGAAGTCCGTTACGGTCGACGACACGATACGCCCTCCCTTGTCTTGTTCCACCACCGTGGCACCTATACACTCACCGTCAGGAGCGGTTACCTGACCAGTAATCATTGTTTGCGCGGATACGCTACTAATGAATAAAGAAATAATGAATAATAGCAAATATCGTTTCATAACTTATTCTGGGATTAGTGCACGGTCTATCAGATGAATGACAGATTGCGAGGAACTGATGATTTGTGTGGCGTTGCGGTAGTCGCTGCTGTTGACGATGAAGTCGCGGCTCTGCAGGTTATATAGGCCTGGGGTCTTAACGACATGGGCCTCGTGCCCGTAGGCGTCAGTGATGGTGAGGTTCTGGCCATCGCCGCTGACGGTGACTTTCTGGAAGCGGCCACTGGCAGAGCGTGCCGCCGTCTCGTAGGTCAGGGCAGCGAAGGGCTGGCTGTCCACGTAGGTCGAGTTATCCACGAAATGGTATTGCAGGAAGCGCATCAGACGGACGGCCCACTGGCGCTGTATGTCGGTATTGGTCTGCAGGGCTATCTCTTCCCAGGTGTGCAGCGAAGGGTCGGCAGCGAAGGCGGCATCGACGGCCTCATTGGTAGGTACGAGCACGGTGTACTGGAAGTTGCCGAAGGATGACACTACGTTGCCCAAGCCAGAGGACGACGACGTGCGGTTCAGCGTGAAGATGCTCTTGATCTCGGCATCGTTCTGGAACACACGGAACACCATGTCGTTGCCGTTCAGCAGTTCAAAGAAACGTGCGTATTCCGGATGTGCCTGCAGGTTGGTGTAGACAGAGTTGGTGGGGTCTTGCAGAATGCGGTCGATGATGTAGCAGCGTCCGTTGTCGGAGTCGTAGTGGCTCAGTTGGTGCGCTTCAGCGACCTGCTGTTCCAGGTCGCCGCCACCCGTTGCTGTCATCTGCCCGGCGGCTCCGCTGACGCGAATGGTGGAGCCTCCCTTCGACTGGAAGAAATGGAGGGTGCCGTCGTCCACATAGCCGCTCATGCGGCCCTCATCGTCTTTCTCGCCCACGATGATATGGCGGTCGCAGATGTCATAGAGACGGTTGCGCAGCATGCTCGCCTCGTCGATGGTGCGCAGGAACTCGCCCTTCGTGCCGTCGTCATTGACGGAATAGACATCAGCCGAAACGGGCTGGTCTTTCGTCTCATCGTAGCGGAAAGCCCATATCTGGCGCTGGCTCTTGCCCTTGGCCCAACTCACGGGGTCACGATAGTTCTGCAGCGCCTCGTCGGTAGGCACGAGAAGGTTGTACATGTTCTCCATCGAGCGCAGGTAGAGGTAGAATTTCATCTCGCGGTCCTGCAGTGCCCAGTTCATGATGCGCGTGTCGGCGTTGGTCATCACGGGTGCGTAGACGCTCTGATAGTCGATTGGGGGATAGACGCGGTTGGTGACATAGACCACGCCGTTGCCTGCCACGTAGGTCGTCACGATGTCGCTCTTGTCCACATGCATGGCAAACGAAGCTTCGTCGTTCATCGTCGGCCACATAGAGGGCAGGCTCGTCATGAACGACTTCTTCTGGTGGTTCTTCACGAAGAGGGCCACCAGCGGCGTTGGCACCTGGTCCCATGTGCCGTAGGCATCTTTCAGATAGGAGCCCTTGCCGCCGTTGATGTAGTCTTGCATGGCCTCGTCGGTGGGTACGAACATCACGCCCATGTCCTGCATCGACTGGTAGGTATTCTGCGATGGGTCGAAGTAGAGCAGGCCGTAGTTGGTCATATCGTTGCCCTGCGGGTCGTAGGGCTGTGCTTCGGTGAAATAGCGCTTCACGAAGATGCTGTCGCTGATGAGCGGATGGTCGGCATCGCTGCCATCGTAGAGCTGGTGCACGGCCTCGGTCACGGTGCTATTATAATAAGGTGCGGAGAAACGTTCCAACAGCCGGGCGAACAATTGCGTCTGCACATGCTGGCCGATGAACTGACTCATGTTGCTGCTGGGTGTCAGCACATGGTCTACAACATGTACATAGCCGTTCTTGCAAGTGATGTCCTTCTGGGTGACGTGCGAACCATTCACATACACATCAGTAGGACTGTATTCCTGACCCAGAATGAGCGACAGGTCGGCTGTGGGAATCTTGTTGGCCGCAGTGTGCTGGGGCGTAAAGTGCACCATATAGGTGTCGCCCTGGTCGGCCAGGCGCAATCCCGACGACTGGTATTTGCTCCAAAAGGGAGCGTCCAGCTGACTGGCTTCACGACACATTTGAATACTGTCAAGATAACTGTACTGGGTGGCACGACGCACAGCCGTTCCCTCACCGCTCTGGCTCTCTGAGTCGCCCGTGTTGGCCAGCATATAGGCCAGATAGGCCATGTTGATGGTACTAGTCCCTAAGAGGCTGCGCTTCTGGGCAGCCGAGAGCTGTTCATAGGAGGTCACTCCCCACGGGTTGCCACCCTGAAAAAAGCGTGCCCAGGCTTCGTCACGGGCGGGGAACACGGTCTTCGAGCCTGTCAAGCTGAGTACCTGCTTATAGCCCAGATCATCGACCAGCCGCAGATAGGTCGTGAAATCACCCTGCTCTTTCAGATAGTCGTAGATGCTTGCGCCAAGGAAGTCTGGCTCACGGCTCTCATACTCATAGTCGTCTGAGCACGCCGTCAGTCCACCTGCCAACAGCAATATTCCCAGCGACCTCAGTGCCCTTTGGCTTAAGCCGTCCCCCCGTTTGCCGGGGTATCTCATTTTTTTCATACGGAAAATGTTAGATTGTTTTTGATTTTGATGCAAAGGTAACATAATTATAAACATGTCCCTGCAACGATTCACGCCAGAAAATGAAACGATTGTCGCAATGGTGACACGAATGCAACGTTTCTATTATTTTATGCGCCCAACCGATGGGCTATCTGATACAGCAATTATGTAATTTTGCACCATTATTAATAATTAAGTAACTTTTGATATGAAACTGAGACATTCTTTTGTTTTTCTTTTTGCGGCTGTGCTGGGATTGAAGGCCATGGCTGGTGAGGCCCCGCTGATGCTGACATACGACAAGCCCTCACAGAAGTGGATGGGGGCCTTGCCGTTGGGTAACGGTCGCTTGGGGGCAATGGTCTATGGCGGCATTGACCGGGAGACCATAGCCCTGAACGAGGTGACACTTTGGTCGGGACAGCCTGACCCCGAAGCCAATAATCTGTGTGGCCCGGAGAAACTGCGCGAGATGAGGGAGGCTTTCCTCAGTGGCGACTATCGCCATGGCAACGATCTAGGATGGCAGAACCTGTGCGGACATGGCAAGTCGTTTGGCACGCATCTGCCATTTGGCGACCTTGTCATCACTGAAGAGACGGAGAACACGTCAGTGACCGACTACTCGCGCTGCCTGTCTCTCAACGATGCGGTGGCTACCGTCAACTATCAACGGGGCGATGTCCGCTTCACGCACGAGTATTTCACGTCTAATCCGGCTCAGACATTGGTGGTGCGGTATAGTGCCAGCAAGTCTCATGCCATCAACGTGGCAATTGGCATGAACATGCTGCGCTACAGCACCATCGATGCTTCATGCTTATCACAGGAAGTGGGACGCCTTGACATCACAGGCGATGCGCGTTTCGACAAGAATGGTGAGGGCGGCGTGCGCTTCCGCGGCATTATCAGGGTGCAGGCTGAAGGCGGCAACGTCAAAGTTGAAGGCAACCGCCTCATCGTCAGCGGAGCCAACACGCTGACCCTTATCACAGATATTCGCACCGACTTCCAGAACATGAATTATCGTCAGCAGTGTCTGCAGACCGTGAAGGCAGCCGCTGCTCAGTCCTATCAGCAGTTGAAGGACCTTCACGTCGAGGATTACCAGCAGCTGTTCAACCGTATGTCGTTCTCTTTAAATGAGGGCAGTGGCAAAACCACTGCCAACACTTATGTACTTTTCGCTGAAGCCCGCCATGGCAAATCGACCCCTGCTTTCGATGCTCTTTTCTTCCAGTATGGACGCTACATGCAGATCAGTTCCTCACGCGAGAACTCTCCTCTGCCATCGAACCTGCAAGGCATCTGGAACGATAATCTGGCTTGCAACATGCCCTGGACGTGCGACTATCATCTGGACATCAACATTCAGCAAAACTACTGGAGTACGAATATTGCCAATCTCAGCGGATGCAACACCCCGCTTTTCACCTATCTTGGGCTGCTGGCAAAGTATGGCAGCGTGACGGCTCGGAAAATGTATGGCTGCCGTGGATGGGTAGCTCATACTATAAATAATGTATGGGGCGACACGGCTCCAGGCAATGCATGCTCGTGGGCCATGAATGTGACGGCAGGTGCATGGCTTGCCACTCATCTGTGGACACACTACGAATATACGCAAGACCACGAATATCTTCGCGAGGTGGGGTACCCCTTGCTGAAAGAGACGGCACAGTTCTTCATGGACTACATGATAGAGGATCCCAAGACAGGCTATCTGCTCAGCGGTCCCAGCATCTCGCCCGAGAATGGCTTCCGCGGCGATGATGGGCGCGGCTATTCGCTCTCGATGATGCCCACGCTGGACCGCGCCACCATCTATGAGATTTATCATGCCTGCATCGAGTCGAGCAAGATTCTCCATGTCGATGCCGATTTCCGTGCGCGCCTGGAGCGTGACATCAAGAAACTGCCGCCCTATCGGGTGCGCAAGAATGGCGAACTGGCAGAATGGCTGCTCGACGTGGGGCGCGACGATCCCTCGCATCGCCACGGTTCGCACCTGCACTCGCTCTATCCCTACGGACACATCACCCCTGAAGGCACACCTGAGCTGGCACGTGGCTGCGAGACGTTCTTGAAAAATCAGACCTCGCATCCCAACTGGGAGGACACGGAGTGGACTCGCGGCAACAACATTTGTTTCTATGCGCGTCTGCACAACGGTGAGAAGGCTTATGAGAGTCTGATGGGACTCTACACGGGTTTTATGCGCGAGAACCTGATGACAGTATCGCCTGCCGGCATTGCCGGTGCCGAGAGCGACATCTTCTCGTTTGATGCCACCGAGGCTGCGGTTGCGGGCATGTGCGAAATGCTGTTGCAGAGTCATCATGGCATACTCGACTTCCTGCCTGCCCTGCCTCCAACATGGTCTTCTGGCAGCATTCGCGGACTGTGTGCCCGTGGGGCCATCGAGGCCGACATGGACTGGAGAGACGGTCGGGTCACGAAAGCAGTGCTCCGCTCCAAGAGCAACCAGACGGTCAAGGTGCGCGTCAATGGCGTGACGACGACGATTCGTCTGAAAGCAAACAGCCATACAAAACTGAAGATATAACAAATATGATGCACATGAAAAAACTCTATATAACCTTCCTGTCGGCACTGCTTCTGTGCGTGCCGACAATGGCTGAGACGGTTCTGCGCCCGCTACACGACGGATGGCGCTTCCGTCAGGGGAACAGCGATATCTGGCATCCGGCACAGGTGCCTGGCAACACGCATCTCGACCTGATGCGTGAGCGTATCATCGACGACCCGTTCTTCCGACTGAACGAGCGTTCGGTGCAGTGGGTCGATAAGGAAGACTGGATGTACGAGACGCACTTCCAGCCATCTGCCGAGGAACTGACAGCCACCCATCAGACGCTGGTCTTCAAGGGGCTCGACACCTATGCCGATGTCTATCTGAACCACCAGCGCATCCTGGTGGCGGACAATATGCACCGCGAATGGCGGTGCAACGTAGAAGGCATCATGAAAGAGGGCGACAACCTGCTGGAGGTCTTCTTCCATAGTCCGGTGAAGGTCAACGTGCCCAAGTTTGACGCGCTACCCTATCGCCACAACACAGGACCCGACCACTCGCAGATGGGGGGACTCTTCGACAAGACCATCTCGCCCTTTGCTCGCACGGCGGGCTTTGAATATGGCTGGGACTGGGGCCCCCGACTGGTCACCTTTGGCATCTGGCGCCCTGTGCTGCTCGAGACGTGGAGCGACATGCGCATCGCCGACGTGTGGTACATACAGAAAGACGTGAACAAGGCGCGCGCCCAACTGCGCACCGTCGTTGAGGTGGAGACCGACGAGCCCGTGGCAGCTGCCACGCTCACCATCACTGCCGACGGCAAGCCCGCCACCACGAAGACCGTGGCCCTTAAAAAGGGACACAACACCATCACCCTCGACTACACACTGAAGAGTCCACGCCTTTGGTGGACCAACGGCCTCGGCGAACCCTATCTGACAACGATGGAACTAAGCCTCTCCCCACTCCCCTCTCTACTTGGAGAGGGGAGTGGGGAGAGGCTTACAACTCGCCTTGGCATCCGCAGCCTGCGTCTCCACAACGATAAGGACCAGTACGGACATAACCTCTATTTTGAACTGAACGGCGAACCGCTCTATGCAAAGGGTAGCAACATGATACCCAACGACAACTTCCTCAGTCGTGTCACCGACAGCATCTACCGTCAGGTGGTAGCCGATGCGGCAGCCGTCAATATGAACATCATTCGTGTGTGGGGCGGCGGCATCTACGAGGACGACAGTTTTTACAGATACTGCGATGAAATGGGCATTTTAGTGTGGCAAGACTTTATGTTTGCCTGTCAGACCTACGAGGTTGACTCGGCCTTCTTGGCCAACATCAAGGAGGAGGCTATCTACAATGTGCGCCGTCTGCGCAACCATGCCTGCATGGCTGTCTATGCCGGCAACAACGAAGAACAGGATGTGTGGTTCGGCTGGGGTGGCAAAAAGCGCTATTTCGAAGAACTGGGACAGGCAGACCGTGTCTGGAAGATGCAACACAGCATCTTCTATGAGGTGCTGCCCGAGGTGGTGCGACAGTATGGTGGCGGCATTGCCTACCGCCCCTCATCGCCCTGGGCTTTTGAAGACACGCCGAGCGATGGCATCAACGGCGATGACCACTACTGGGGGGTGTGGCATGGCGGCGACCCCATCGAGGCCTACTTCGACCATCATGTGCGTTTCCAATCAGAGTACGGGTTCCAGTCTTTCCCGGAATATGAGAGTGTACTGCTCTACAATCCCGACTCTCGAGACCATAATATCTATAGCGAAGTGATGATGGCGCATCAGAATGCGGGGACATACGCCAACCACCGTATCGAAGAATATATGAGCCGTGATTATCGAGTGCCTACCGACTTCAAACGTTTTCTTTACGTGGGACAGGTTCTGCAGGCTGATGCCGTGAAGATGGGCATGGAGGCCTTTCGCCGCGACCGGCCCTACTGCATGGGCAGCATCGTCTGGCAACTCAACGACTGTTGGCCAGTGGCTTCATGGAGCAGCCGTGACTACTACGGTCGCTGGAAAGCGCTGCACTACGTCACGCGCAAGGCCTACGACGACATCCTCGTCAGTCCCCGCGTAAAAAGCGAAGACGCTAAAACACAAGAAAGCAAACAAGTCGCGGCCCTTCCAGGACAGGAAGACACAGGTGTAAAACAATCGCAAGATGTTGCCTTGTCCAAGAAGGTGTTAGAACTGAAACTCGTCAACGACCGCCGTACTTCTGCCCGTGGCACGCTTTGCATCCAGACCATGACCATCGACGGACGTGTGGCCTATGAAAAGAAACAGGCCATCACCCTGCCCAAGAATACGGCCATCGACATCGTCACCCTGCCCATCCAGGACATCCTTGGAGGCGAACAACCCGAAAACGTGTTCTTCTACATCACCTTCGAGACTGGCAGCAAAACTTACTACAACATCGCCTATCCCCTACGTCAAAAGGACATGGTCTACAAAAAGCCGAACTTCTCCGTCACTTGTAGTCCCGTATGTGACGGTATCAACGTCACCATCTCCACTGACCTCTTCGCCCGTGCCGTTTATCTAAAAACAAAAGGCATCAGCGACTTCTTCTCCGACAACTACTTCGACCTGCTGCCCGGTCAGAACCGCACCATCCGCGTGCGCACCACAAAATCGCTTGCCCAGTTCCAGCAGGAGCTGGAAGTAACTTCTCTGGGAGACGATTACGAATAATAAAGCATCACAGCTCATGAAACATAACCTCCTCATCCTTGTCCTGTGTGCAGTAACCCTGATGCAGCCACTCACCACCCACGCCCAGCCCCCGATGGGCTGGATGACATGGAACCTCTACCAAGACAGAATCAATGAAGAACTTATTAAGGAGATGGCCGACGCCATGGTCAGCGAGGGCTACCGCGAAGCAGGCTACAACTATATCTTCATAGACGACTGCTGGCAGGGCGGGCGCGACAACCACAACAACCTCATTCCTGACCCACGGAAATTCCCCTCCGGCATGAAAGCCTTGGCCGACTACGTACACAGCAAGGGTTTGAAGCTGGGCATCTACAGCGACGCCGCACAACTCACCTGCGCAGGCTATACAGCCAGCTATGGCTTCGAGGAGCAGGATGCCCGCACCTTTGCCACTTGGGGCATCGACTACCTGAAGTACGACTACTGCAATGCCCCTGCCGATAGTGCCGAAGCACATCGTCGCTATTCTGTCATGGCGCAGGCGCTAAAGCACAGCGGACGCGACATCAAGCTGGGCATTTGCGAATGGGGACAGCACCATGCCGAGCATTGGGCACACGAGGCCGAAGGTCTGCTCTTTCGCACCAGCGGCGACGTGCGCGACATGTGGCGCGACGTGACAGGACAGGGCGGCATGGGCATCCTCGACATCATTAACATCACGGCTCCGCTTCATCCTTTCGCCAAAAAGGGCTGCTGGCTTGATATGGACATGCTTGTCGTGGGGCTCTACGGCAAAGGTGGGCCTTCGAGCGACCTTGGAGGCACTGGATGCACCGACACCGAATACCGCACGCAAATGAGTCTTTGGGCCATGATGGCATCACCCCTGGCTATGAGCCACGACTTACGCCAGACGAATGAAACCACTCGCGACATTCTGCTCAATGGCGAAGTGATAGCGATTGACCAAGACGGATTAGGTTTGGTGGCAGAAAGAAAAATAAGCAACGACTCACATCAGGTGTTTCTTCGGCGACTGGAGGGAGGACGGTATGCCTTGGCCATTCTAAACACAACTGACCATGAGACTCAGTTGAGCGTAGATTTCGGAGCGTTGGGACTGAACGGGAAATACACATTACGCAATGTCTGGAAACATCGCGACATAAAGCGCCATGCTACGAAATGGCACGGACACGTAGCAGCGCACGAAACTATATTAATGGTATTGCAATGAAGAATCTCTTGTCACTTTTACTGGCATTGCTATTAGTGCAAAATGCCTCGGCCACCACCTACAATGTTGCACCCCAGGCACACGTTACAGCCTCGTCGGTGATGGATAAAAACCATGGGGCAGGCGGTGTCAACGATGGCATCATCCGCATTGATGGCAAAGGCGAATGGCGCTCGGATACAAAAATGACGTTCTGGGGCGAGATAGACTTCCCCTGGATTCAACTGGACTGGGACGAGGAGGTAGAGATAGGGGGCGTGACACTCTATGACATTACTTCGAAGGATGCCACCTGTGCGGGAGGAGAACTGGTGTTCAGTGACGGCAGCCGGCTGCTGGTACGCGAGATTCATGCCAGCGGTGCACCTAAAGTTGTTACCTTCGCACCCAGGAAGACCCGTTCGCTGCGCTTTGAGGTGACCGATGGCGACGGCGACCATATCGGGCTTTCAGAGATGGAGGTCTGGGCTGTGCCCACTGATTATGTGACAATTGTTGACCCTTACATCGAGACCGCCCGTGGGCGCTACTTCTTCTTTTCTACGGGTTCGCAACCTTTCGGCATGATTTCTGCGGCACCTCTTACGCGCAACAAGAACCAAGGCGGGGGCGGCTACAACTACAACGATGCGCAGATTCTCGGTTTTCCACAGATTCATGCCTGGATGCTCTCTGGACTCGTGATGATGCCAACGACGGGCGAAGGCACAACATCTGACTGGCAGTCACCCTTCACTCATGCAGGCGAGGTGGTGCAGCCAGGCTATCACCGGCTATTTTTGGAACGCTACCAGATATGGGTGGAACAGACCGCTACCGACCGCGCTTCACTCTATCGGCTTACTTTCGCTCGCAATGATGACGCTCATATATTACTGAATCTGGGCGGATTTGTGGGAACTTCGACTATGGTCAATGCTCACATCACTCACCACGACAACAGCAGCCTTCGCGGCTATTTTGATACGACAGGGCGGCTGTGGGGTGGCCCTGATGTTGTGCGTATTTTCTTTGCAGCTGAGTTCAGCCGTCCCTGCAAGAGCCTTACGCCCTTCGGCGAGATGAAGCGTGAGGCATCGGCTTTTGTTGCCCAGACGGTGGCTACCCCTCGTAACGAAGGCATGAGCTATGCCGATGCTCCAGCATCAGGCGTCAGTGCCAGCTATGACGTGCATGCCGGTGATACGCTCTTGTTGAAGATGGCCATCAGCTACACCAGTGAAGAGAATGCTCTGCGCAACCTGACGGAAATAGAGGCTTTCGACTTCGATGCCACGCGTCGAACCTCGCAGCAAGAGTGGAACGAGATGTTGGGGCGCATCGAGGTGAAGGGTGGCTCCGCAGAGGACCGTACCAAGTTCTATACCGACCTTTGGCACTCTCTTCTGGGCCGACACAAGATAGACGACCACAACGGGGACTATCCTGACCGAACAGTGGGGGGAAAGGTGGAAGGAAAAACCGTGAAGAATGCTGAAATGAAAATTCGGAAGGTTCAAGGCTTCCACATGTACAACAGCGATGCACTCTGGCTCTCTATGTGGAACCTCAACACACTCTGGGGATTGGCCTACCCTGATGTGCTTGACGACTTTGCCGCCTCATTCCTTCAGTATTCTCTCAATGGCGGACTTCTGGCACGCGGCCCCTGCGGGGGAGGCTACTCTTTCATTATGTCGGGATGCCCGGCAACATCGCTCATCACCAGTGCCTATCAGCGAGGCATACATCGAAAATACTCTCCGCAGACGGCTCTGCGGGAAATCGTGCGCAATCATCAGCCAGGCGGCATGATGGCCTATGGTCAGGAAGACGACCTGCGTTTCTACGAACGACATGGCTATGTGCCTAATGCCGCCGGGCTGACCATCCAGTGGGCTTTCGAGGATTGGGCTCTGGCAGAGATGGCCTCGTCGTTGGGAAAGAAACTCATAGCGCGGCGCTTCTACCGGCGTTCCCACGGATGGGTACATTCCTTCAACGAGCAGTTGGGGCTTGTCTTTCCCAAGACCACCGAAGGAAACTGGCTGCACACCGCTCCTATGAACGGCTGGGGCTTCGAGGAGGCAAATGCCTGGCAAGCCACCTTCGGACTGTCTCACGACTTGCCGACGCTGGCCACGCTGATGGGCGGCCAGGACTCGCTCTGTGCCAAGTTGAACTACGCCTTCGAGCAGTCGCAGCGCGATGACTTCATGTCGGGTTATGGCAATGGCTACGTGAACTACGGCAACCAGCCAGGACTGTCGAATGCCCATGTCTTTGCGCATGCTGGCAGACCCGACCTGACGCAAAAGTGGGTGCACCGTGTGCGGCGGCAGACCTATGGTGGAACCTCGCCCGACAAAGGCTATGGTGGCCACGACGAAGACCAGGGACAGATGGCGAGCCTCTCGGCTCTGATGTCGCTTGGTTTCTTTGCCATTGACGGAGGTAGCAGTCGGTTCCCCGTCTACGACATCACAGCGCCGCTTTTCAATGAAATCACCATTCGACTGCATCCTGACTACTGCGAAGGGAGTGAGTTCTGCATCACAACCCACAATGTAGGCGACGAGAATTGCTATATTCAACGCATGCAGCTCAATGGCCGCAACCTTGATGTGCCGCAGCTGAGCCATGCCGACTTCCAGCGAGGGGGCAGACTGGAACTTTGGCTCGACAGAAAGACTTCGGCCAAATGACAGCTAATGGCTGCGACTTATACTGGAATAATTATAAAGAAGCTTATCAAGCAGATGAAACGAAAGATGATATACGGCATTCTGTTGGTTGTGGCCTTGCTGCTAGGCTGGCAAGGCTACGAGTTTTGGGTGGCGGTAGGCCGTCAGCCACGTGGTGAACGGTTGGAACGGTGCAAGCAGTCACCGCAGTGGCAAAACGGTGAGTTTGTGAATGT
>ERZ842401.5577-NODE-5577-length-13880-cov-4.189367_pt1 | contig 13880 bp, 2 predicted proteins | sample MGYA00521270_ERZ842401 | MGnify/ENA primary metagenome ERZ842401 (study PRJEB31892, sample SAMEA3878208) | bioreactor metagenome | biome: Moose rumen | place: Sweden | collected 2011-10 | study: EMG produced TPA metagenomics assembly of the PRJEB12797 data set... | reverse complement strand
GACAAGTCCATCCAAATAATGGATCTATTTTTTTGCCTTCACTAAATCCTATCTTTCTAGATAAGTCTGCCCCAGCTAAAATATTACCCCATTGATCTGAACCACCAATTTGTAATCTACATCCAAATTCTTTATTTAAATGTACGAAGTCAAATGCTTGCATTAGCATATATCCCATCTCTAGGAATGTTAATCCACCATTTTCTAATCTTTTTTTGTAGCAATCTGCTGATAGCATATTATTAACATTAAAGTGAACTCCTATATCTCTCATAAAATCTACATATGTCTTATCGCAAATCCAATCTGCATTATCAACTATAATAGCTGGATTATCTCCATCAGTTCTTACAAATCTTTTTACTAATTCTTTTACTTCTGCTTTATTGTGAGCGACCTCTTCTTTTGAAAGCATTTTTCTCATATCACTTTTTCCAGTTGGATCACCTATTAATGCAGTAGCACCACCTATTAAAATAATTCCAAAAAGTCCAATTCCTTCTGGCATAATAATTACCTCCTGTTTGTTTTTAATTTCCAATAAAACCATTATAACGATTCCGCCGGGAGGTGTCAATCCGAATCGGGGGCGGAGGGCGGCGTTGTGGCGCGCCTCCCCGCTTTTTGACAAACAAAAAACTCCGTCCACACGGGACGGAGCTTTTGTCTCTCAAATTACTTGAGCTCGACGGTGGCACCGACGCCTTCGAGCTGGGCCTTGAGGGCCTCGGCATCTTCCTTGGAGACGCCTTCCTTGATCTTGGCGGGGATGCCCTCGACCAGAGCCTTGGCCTCGGCCAGGCCCAGACCGGTGATGCCGCGGACTTCCTTGATGACCTTGATCTTCTCAGCGCCGAAATCGGTCATGACGACGTCGAACTCGGTCTTCTCCTCGACAGCAGCGGCAGCGCCGGCGGCGTCACTGCCCTGGACGCCACCGCCGCCTCCTACAACGCCTTCATCGGCGCCCAGCGGGACCCCGCGGTGGCCTATGACGCGGTGCTGGATCTCTACTATCATGGAAAATACGAGCTGCGGACCGTGGCCCAGCTGGGGGCCTCCGTCTCCACGGGAGACTGGGTGGCCACCCATTACGGGGATTGGCCCGCTCCGGAGCTCTGGGTGATCAATACCGCCGGGTGATGGGACCCGGGTCATTTCGAATGGTGGGAGGTCGTTCTCCAATGAAACGAATCGGGAGAAAAATCATCGCTTTTCTGTGCGTTGCGGGGCTCATGCTGTCCAATCTGGGGAGCATGGGCTTTGCCCTGCCCGCCACTTACAGCCAAAACCTCACCGCCACCGATGACAAGACCTACCGGGTCACCGTCACCGCCCAGGCGGACGCCGACGCCCCCGAGGCTCTGACCCTCCAGGTGGAGCCCGTCACCTCAGGGCAGGATTCCCCTTACGACGGCTACGTGGAGCAGGCTGCCGCAGAGCTGCGCCAGCAGGTCAGCGATTTCCGCTATGCCCGGGCCTTTGCCCTGGCCCTGACCAATGCTTCCGGCCAGACCGTCCAGCCCGCCCAGGGCGCGAAGGTCCGGCTGGAGCTGCTGGATGAAGACCTGGGCAAAAGCGACGAGCTGGCCCTCTTCTCGGTGAGCGGGGGCCTTCGGAAGCTGGACTGCCAGGTGAAAAACGGCGCCGTGGAGTTCACCCCCGGGGCGCTGGGGGTCTTCCTGCTGACCCGCACCGCTCCCGAGACCACCCTGACCGCCACTGCCGGGCAGGTCACCGTCACCGTGACCTACGGGGAGGACGCCGGTCTGCCGGCTAACACCCGGCTGATCCTGAGCGAGCCTGCCTCCTCTGCGGAGGACTACAAAGCGACCGTGGACGCCGCTAAAGCCGCGGTGTCCGATCTTCCCAGTATTTCGGGCTTTACCCGTGTGCTGAATCTCTCTCTGCAGGATGCAGACACCGAACAGCCGGTGCAGCCCTCCGCCGGGGTGCAGGTCTCCGTGAAGCTGGGAGACGTGACCCTGAGCGATCACATCGCCGTGGACGTGGTCCACGTCTCCGGGGAGAGCGCCCAGCGGCTGTCCAGCCGCCTGCTGGGGGAGACCATCCGCTTTACCACGGAGAGCTTCTCCTCCTTCGTTCTGCTGGAGGCCCCGGCCTATACCATCACCTGGAAGAACGCCGACAATACCGTCCTGAAGACCGACCGGAACGTCCGGGCCGGGGAGACCCCCTCCTATCAGGGCGTGACCCCCACCAAGGCCCCCACGGCGGAGCAGGTGTTCACCTTCTCCGGGTGGACCCCCGCGGTGGTCCCTGCCGCAGCGGATGCCACCTACACCGCCGCCTTTACCGATAGCCCCCGGCCCTACACCATGACCTGGAAGGACGAGGACGGCACGGTGCTGGGCACCAGTGAGGCCGGCTACGGCACCCTCCCGGAATACACCGGCGCCACCCCCACCAAGGAGCAGGACGTCCAGTACACCTACGCCTTCTCCGGCTGGGAGCCTGCCCTTACCGCCGTGACCGGCGACGCCGCCTACCAGGCGGTGTATGAGGCCACCCCGCGGAACTATACCATCACCTGGCTGAACGAGGACGGCACTCAGCTGGGCCAGACCCAGGTGCCCTACGGCACCGTGCCCGCCTATACCGGGGCAGCCCCCACCAAGGAGCAGACCCCCCAGTACACCTATACCTTCAAGGGCTGGGAGCCCGAGCCTGTGGCCGTCACCGGCGAGGCCACCTATACCGCTGCTTTTGAGGAGACCCTGCGGACCTACACCGTCACCTGGGTCAACTACGACGACAGCCTCCTGCGCAAGGACGTGGACGTGCCCTACGGCACCGTGCCCGACTACGGCGGCACCCCGATCCGCACGGAGGATACCGGCAACAAGTATACCTTCAGCTACTGGGACCCCGAGCCCTCGGCCATCACCGGGGACGTGACCTATAAGGCCACCTACACCGCGGCCCCCATCGAGCTGTGCCTCCAGGACCAGCGCACCCACCAGCCCTTCGCCGGGGCCCGCTTCACCCTGACCAACAGCGCCGGGGTGGTGGTGTGGACCTCCGCCGAGACTACCGATAACGGCGTCCTGTGGATCCCGAAAGTGGAGAACGAGGTGGCCGGAGGCGCCGGGGCGGTGTTTGCCAACGGCAGCACCTACACCTTAAAGCAGATCGCCACCAACGCCGCCCACTACCTGCCCCAGGGCACCTGGACCCTCACCGTGGACGACAAGGGCGCCTTTGCCCTCAAGCGGAACTCCCAGGCCGGTGACGTCTCCACCTGGGAGGCCAGCGGCCCCTACGGCATCCGGTTCTACCTCTATAATGTCAGCTCCTCCCGCATCATCTATGACTATAACTACCCCGAGGGCGTCTCCGGCCAGCCGGAAGATCAGGAATTCCTCCTGGGCTTCCTGGCCTACGACGGCGCCTATCAGGTCCCCCTGGACGACCCTGCCCTGGAGGGCTATGAGTTCGCCGGGTGGATCGTGGACGGCACCACCCTCACCGCCAAAAAGGGCGAGACCGTGGAGCTGGACACCGTGAACGTTCCCGAGCACACCATGGCCGCCGCCTGGCGGGTGCCCCTGCAGGTGCAGGCCTTCACCTACGCCGGGGGCAGCCCGGAGGCTGCCGGGGCCGTGGCGGAGAGCGCTTCCGCCTACCGCATCACCGCGGAGAAGCCCATTACCTTCGCCGGGCTGGAGGCTGTCGCCGCCGCCTACGGCCAGCAGAACGCCGCCGTGGCCGGGCTGAACAGCAGCGAGGATTACAGCTTCGCCTTTGCCGCCATCCGGAAGGACGGCGCTCTGCAGCGCATCACCGCCCTGCGGTACGATACCGCCGTCCACGGCTGGCAGTACCGCACGGCCGGGCAGGGCACCGTCTGGCTCGACCTGGCCCTGGGCGAGGAGCTGGGCCTCTACTACGTGTCCACCGTCGTCAGCGTGCGCTGGGTGCTGGAGGACGACTTCGGCGCCTTTGCCCCCCTGCCGGGACGCAGCGGTCCCATGACCGTGGCCGTGGGCAGCGCCTGGACCGACTACACCTGGCTCATTCCCTCGGAGGATCGCCCCGTAGTGGACGGCCTGGCCTACTACCGCTCCATGGGCGTCGGCCCCCGGGACGCCGCCTCTGCGACGGACCTGGAGGAGAGCGGCCTGCAGTCCTTTGCCCTGCGAAACACCGAGGAGGGCTTCCTGTTCCGCGCCGGCTCCTCCGGGGAGGGCACGCTCCTCAGCGGCAGCACCATCTATCTGATCTATTCCAAGACGCCCCCGGAGGGCAGCACCGCCCTGGAGATCAAAAACCGCACGGAATACCCCTACCAGCTGCACCGGCTGCTCCTGGGCGCCGAGGCCGATAACAACGACCTCCTGGCCCGCAGCGCCGTGGTGCTGGTGGGGGACGAGAGCCTGCAGCTGGTGTCGCCGGACACCCAGCTGGCCCCCGGCGCGGAAGCTTCCCTGGTCCTGTTGAGCACCGGGGCCAAGGCTTTTGTTCTGGACGGCGGCTTCGTGGAGGCCGCTCCCCAGGATACCGTGGTGAGCATCGGAGTTCTGGCGGCAGGGAAGATGACCCGCACCGCCGTGGCCAAAAACGACGAGGGCAACGGCCTGGCAGCCACCGGCAGCGTTACCCGGGGCATGCTGGAGGCCGCCCCCGGGAAGGTCGTCATCACCCTGGACGACCAGCTCTCTGACGTGACCCTGATCAAGACCTGGAGCGAGGACGCCTACCCCGAGCACTATGAGGTGGACCTTGCCCTGTATGAGGACGGCGTGCCCTGCGTGACCGCCGACAGCCATAACGGCCTCTACACGGTCAAGCCCAGCGACTGGACCCTGACCCTGCCCTACCTGCCGGACGCCTGTACCTATCAGGTGGCGGAGCAGGCGGTGCGCCGGGTGCAGAACAAGACCACCGTGGCCGACGAGACCGGGGAGTTCACGCCCACCTACAGCCGGGAGGACCGGACTCTTACCGTGTATAACCAGCGCAGCAGCGAGGTCTGCCGGGTGAACGGGACGCTGTTTAGGACCATCCGGGAGGCGGTGGCTTACATCACCGCCAACGACCTCCACACCGCCACCATCGAGATGCTGGATAACTACATCATGGCGGCCAGCGGCGCTGTCACCATCCCTGCCGGATATGACGTCACCCTGACCACCGCTCCCGGCCTGGACACCAAGCGGGTGACCCGGGGCTTCTCCGGCGGCGACATGTTCCTGGTAGAGGGCAGCCTCACCGTGAAGGACCTGACCGTTACCGGCAAGCTGGACGACGTCCGCTATGCCAACGACGGCAACGGCGGCCTGTTCACCGTCACCGGTGGCGACCTGACCCTGGGGGAGGGGACCCTCCTCACCGGAGGCCGGGCCGTCAACGGCTCCGCCGTGTACGTCACTGACGCCGGCACCCTGACCCTGGACGGCGCCCGCATCACCGACAACCAGGCGGTCAGCGGCGGCGCCATCGGCATCGGCGACGCTGATTCCCGGGTTTTCCTCACCGGAGACACCTATGTGTACAACAACCGGGATGGGGACAACCGCAACCAATATAATATCTACCTGGACCAGGACAGCAACGAGGTGCTGCAGGTGTCCGCCGCCGGCCTGGGGGACAGCGCCCAGATCGGCGTATACTGCCCCAGCGCCACCTATGACGGCCACGGCGCCCCGGCCAAGCCTTTCGCCACCTTCGCCGAGGGCGGGGACCGCAACCTGGAGAAGCTGATCAACGACCGGCTGTCCAGCGGCCCCAGCAAGACCGGCAGCGCCAGCACCCTGCTGCCCCACACCGTGGTGTGGGGCGAGACCTTCTCCTTCACCGTCACTGTCCAGTGGCTGGATGAACACCTGGAGCCCACCACTCCTCCCGCGGACGGAGAGGTCTCCCTGAAGCTCAACGGCGGCAGCGTCACCCCCGGGGCGGACGTCACCGCCACGGTGAACGCCTCCACCGGCTGGACCGTGACCTTTGAGGCCCTGGCCAAGTACAACGGCAGCGGGTACCCCTATGAGTACCGTATCCAGCAGACCGGCCTGACCCCCTCGACCTACCGGCAGATCATCTTCACCGGCGACAAGGCCACCTCCGACGATCCCCTGACCTACAGCCCCGCCAGCGGCGACAGCCAGCGGGTCATCGTCTCTGAATACTATCGTTATACCCAGTTTACCGTCCACAAGGTCGCCCAGAACATCCCGGAGGGCCAGAGCATCCGCTCCACCTTCGCCCTGTACCGGGTGCTCAAGGACGGCGTGGACAACGCCTCCGCCATCCGCAAGGGCGGCCTGGGCGGCCTGAACGACCTGCCTCTGTCCCTGCGGGGCGGGGTCTCCTCCCTGTGGGGCAGCACCGCCGCCCTGGAGGATACCGCCTCCGTCTCCCTGCCGCAGACCGACCGCTTCTTCACCGTGGACGGCGGCAACCGCTGGTACATCCAGCTGGCGGAGGAGACCCGCACCGGCGCCGCCGTGAAGCAGGGCGTGGAGGCCAATGTCAGCGGCAGCCTGGTGAAGTTCCACCGCTTCTACGATCAGTCCCTGGGGCAGTTCACCGCCCAGGGCGGCGCCTATACCCTGAACGGGGGCTCCTGGCAGCCCGGCGACGTGATCTCCGTGGGCGGGGCGGTCTCCGTCTACGGCAACGACCACGCCTGGCACGCCCTGAGCGCCTCTGCCTCCGTCACTACCCTGAGCTTTGACCGCCAGGACGGCTACACCGGCGTGGAGAGCGTAGGGGGCCAGAGCGCCGACAAGACCTGCGTCATCGAGAACAGCGGGGACTACACCTTCGACCTGGAGCGCCAGCTCTCTTCCGATTACTATTATTACGCCGTGGAGACCCAGGTCCAGGAGATCGGCGGACCCGGGCGCACCATCGGGGACAGCCACAAGCTGGTGGCCGTGTACGATCCCCGGTACGTTTACGATCAGCTGGCCGCGGAGCAGACGGTGACCAACACCCGCCGGGACTTCCTCAGCGTGGATAAGCGCTGGGGGGAGGACGCCAACCAGCGGGAGTGCGTCTTCGAGGTGTACGAAGCCGTGGGCGCCACCGAGGACCAGATCACCTTCCTCAACGACGCCGCCCGCTTCGAAAAGCTGGTGAAGGGCCAGGATATTTCCGGGGTGACCCTGCAGTTTGTCACCAGATTCTCCCTGCCGGAGCCTACGGGCAGCTGGGTCCATGTTCTGGAGGAGCTGGACACCTCGAAGATCTACTTCGTCCGGGAGACCTCTGCCGGCGGCATGCCTATTATGAGCCCGGACGTGAAGGACAACGGCGCCGCCACTGACGCCGTGTACAGCTATGACTACCTGGTCAACCAGATCACGGTCCGCAACCTGAGCGACATCCTGTGCAAGATCGACGATAAGGACGGGGAGAATCCTTTCCGCACCCTGAATGCCGCTCTGGAATACGGCCGCACCCGGACCAACGGGGAATCCAACAACACCTTCACCATCCAGATGCTCCGGGATTACTCCATCCCCGCCAGCGACATCATGCAGATGAAGGACGGGGAGCACATCACCCTGACCACCGCCTCCACGGAGACCGGCTTCTACCGCTATGAGGGCAAGAATGGCGCTACCAAAGCCACCATCACCCGGGGCGGCGGGAACGCCTGGTCCTTCTTCGTGGTGAACAGCACCGATACCGACTCCTCCCACACCACCTTTACCCTGGAGAATATCGCATTCAACGGCGGCAGCACCGGGGTCAGCTACAAGATCTCAAACACCTGGTTCTACTACGGCGGCGTCGTCTACGCCAAGAACGCCGACATCACCCTGCGGGACGGGGTGGAGGTCCGCTACGCCAAGGCCAACAGCGGCGGCGCGGTCTACGCCACCGGCGGCAACGTCACCGTCAGCGATTCCCTCTTTGAGTTCTGTGAGGCCACCGAGCGCAACGACAATAACCGCTCCGGCGGTGGGGCCATCTGGACCAACGGAGCCCAGGCCACCGTCACGGACTCCACCTTCACCTCCTGTGTTTCCGCCCGAGTGGGCAGCGCCGTGGCCAGCGTCAACGACAGCAGCGACCTCACCGTCATTTCCGGCTGCACCTTCACCGACTGCGTTTCGGGCCCCCAGCACGGCGGCACCGTCTACTCCCGCAGCATGCGCCTGGAGGTGGGCGGCTCCGCGGCCAACCCGGAAAGCGCCTTCCTGCGCTGCTCCGCCGGGTACTGGGGCGGCGGCGTGTACCACGACAACATGAAGGCCGGCTCCGAGGCGGTCATCACCCACAGCGCCTTTACCCAGTGCAGCACCACCGCCGGCGGCACCAGCGAGAACCAGCGCCACGGGGGCGGCGGCGTCTGCGCCAACTCCGACCACCTGACCCTGGACTACGTGACCTTCACCGGGTGCGATTCCTACATCCGCGGCGGCGGGGCCCTCCACTTCAACCTGGCGGCCTCCACCTCCACCGTCACCCACTGCACCTTCCTGGATTGCGTCACCCAGACCTCCGGCGGCGGCGGCTTGGGCGATACCGCCCTGGTCCAGACCATCAGCGACTGCACCTTCACCGACTGCAAGGCCCTGACTAGCGCCGGCGGCGGCCTGGATATCGCCTGCTTCAATATCGACAAGGACGCCGTGGTGGAGCGCTGCCTCTTCGACGGCTGCGAGGCCTTCGGCTCTAACCGGGGCGGCGGCATCTGCTTTGGCGGCCGCTCCCTGGAAGTGCGGGAGACTACCTTCCGGGCCTGTATCTCCAACGGCAGCGACGGCGGCGGTATTTCTGTCAGCGCCGGCGGCAGCCAGGAGGAGCTCCTGGTCTACGGCTGCACCTTTGAGGACTGCGCCGCGCTCAAGGGCAGCGGCGGCTCCATCTACACCAACAGCATCCTCCTCCGGCTGGAGGACGCCGTCTCTTCGACGGACGGGACCGTGACCCACACCTCCTTCCTGAACAGCCGCGCCTCTTCCAGCGGCGGCAGCATCTTCCAGACCCCGCCCTCCGGCAGTGCGGAGAACTTCGCCCTCCTGGCGGAGAACGTCGTCTTTGCTGACAGCCGGGCGGAGAGCACCGGCGGCGCCATCTACGCCAACGCGGCCACCGTGTCTATCCAAGGCCTCCCGGAGACCACCGCTTTCCGTCACTGCACCTCCGGCGGTACGGGCGGCGCCATCTGTCACAACAGCAACCTGGTCAACGCCCACCTCACGGTGGAGGACTGCGGCTTTGAGCGCTGCGCCTCCGATAAGAGCGGCGGCGGGGCGATCTACACCTACGGCCCCTTCCTGGACCTGGACAGCGACGCCTTCGACCAGTGCACCGCTCAATCCGGCGGCGCCGTGTATCAGAACGTCAACAACGGCAACGCTCTGCCCGGCTCCTATGCCAAGATCGACGGCAGCTGGTTCCATGACTGCTCCGTCACCCAGTACTCCGGGGCCATCTACACCAATGCCCTGGGGGTGACGATCCAGGGCGACCCCGATTTGGTGACCTTCGAGAACTGCCAGAGCGTCACCGAGGGCGGCGCCGTATACCACGACCGGACCAATACCGATGCCTTCACGGAGCTGACGGACTGCAGCTTCATCCACTGCGCCAGCAGCGAGAAGGCTGCAGGCGCCCTGTATTCCCGTGGCCTTAATCACGTGACCATCCGCCGGGGCGTCTTCCGGGATTGCTCCGCCAAGCAAAGCGGCGGCGGCGTCTACACCACCAGCCCGCACCTGACCCTGGAGGACGTCACCTTCGAGGAGTGCGTCACCCGGGAGAGCGGCGGCGGCTTCTGCCAGAATACGGACGGCAAATACCTGGAGGGCAGCTTCGTCACCGCGGAGGAGACCTGGTTCCATGACTGCACGGCCAACAGTAACGGCGGCGGCCTCTGGGCCAATGCCCAGCAGCTCACCGTCACCGGGGAGGAGGACGTGACCACCTTCCTGTCCTGCACGGCCAACAGCAACGGCGGCGGTCTCTTCCACAACCGGGGCAGCACCGGCGTCCTGCACCTGACAGACTGCGCCTTTGAGGACTGCCACGCCGTCACCCAGAACGGCGGCGGCATCTACACCTACGCCGGAGAGATGGTCCTGGAGAACGACTCCTTCCAGAGCTGCACCTCTCGGGGCAACGGCGGCAGCGTGATCCAAGATGTGAACAACGCCAACTATGTTTCGGGCTCCCTGGCCCGGATCACCGGCACCTGGTTCCATGACAGCCAGTCGGAGAACGGCTCCGGCGGCGCGCTGATCTCCAGCGCCGAGACGTTGAAGCTCACCGGCGACCCCGCAGAGGCGACCTTCCTCAACTGCACTGCCAGGAACTATGGCGGCGCCATCTCCCATAACCGGGATCGGGAGGGCAGCAGCACCGAAGTGACCGGCTGCACCTTTGAGAACTGCACGGTCCAGGTGGAACGAGGCGGCGCCATCTACCTGGTGACAGACCACGTCACTATCCGGGGCGAGGCCGACCGCACCACCTTCCGCAACTGCATTGCCAACAACACCGGCGGCGCTATCTCCCAGGAGAAGGGCCGGGTGGACTCCTCCTTTACCCTGGAGGACTGCTCCTTCGATACCTGCACCAGCGTCACAGGTGCGGCGGGCGCTGTGCGCACCGAGACCACCCAGTTCACGGTGACCGGCTCCTCCTTCGCCCACTGCACCGCCCGCAGCAGCGGCGGCGCCATCTACCGGCACCTGCAGATCAACGACCAGATCCCGGTCTCGACCGATCTCTACGAGAACACCACCTTCACGGACTGCCACTCCCTGCGGGAAAATGGCGGCGCCCTGCAAACGGAGGGCCTGGCGATCACCATTCGTGGCGAAGCCGGGAAGGACACCTTCTACGACTGTTCCTGCGCAAAACTTGGCGGGGCCATCTACCACAACCGCACCCACGAGAGCACCAGCTTCACCATGAGCGACTGCACCGTTCGGGCCTGCACGGCCCAGACTGAGACCGACCGGAACGGCTACGGCGGCGCGGCTTACCTCCGTGCCCGGGAAGTCACCCTGACCGACTCCTCTTTCCTGGACTGCCTGGCCCAGTATGACGGCGGCTTCCTCTACCTTTACCGGGACAACTACGTTGCCGTGGTGACGATCACCGGCTGCACCTTCTCCAACGGTCAGGCGGTCCTGGGCAGCGGCGGCGGCATCTTCAATAACAAGGGTGCTATCACCCTGTGGGACACCACCGTGGAAAACTGCACCGCCGGGAACAACGGCGGCGGTCTCTACCAGACCTCTAACAGCAGTCAGCCCATGACCCTGGACCACTGCACCGTCACCGGGAACACCGCCAAGAATTACGGCGGCGGCGTCTTCTTTGATCCACAGAACGAGCTGACCCTGCGCAACGGCACCTCCGTCACCGGTAACCATCTGCTGGTGGAGACTGTGGCCAACGGCGCCGGGATCTACATCTCTCAGAACAGCGTGGCCACGTTGGTCCTGGGCGGGGACGGCATTGGCCAGGATACCCTGACTGTCTACGACAACACCACCAGCCTGGGCGAGCAGTCCAACGTGCGGCTGAGCCTCGGCCCCTGGAACAGCAAGGCGGGCAAGAACCAAAACCGAGAGACCAGCGTCAGCCTGCTGAGCGACCTGGTGAAGCCCGGGATCGGCGCCACCGGCAGCATCGGCGTGTGCGATCCCGGCCCCGAGAACACCCGCTTCGGCCTGGGGGACGTCTCCGGCCACACCGGGGTGGAGTACATCATCTCCGATATCGACACCCTCCGCGGCATGCTGGATCCCTCCGACAAGACCAAGAAGATCATCATCTGGTACGCCCCGCCTGTGTGCAAGATCACCGACCAGAACGGCCAGGTGCTCACCTACCAGGACGGCGACGTGCCCAAGCCCGCGGTCTTCTCCCGCCTGAAGGACGCCTTCGACGCCGTGAACGTCCTCACCGAGGGCTATTTCCACGATAATAACGATGTGGTCCCCAGCCAGCTCCAGCTCCAGATGCTGGTTTCCGAGTACCCCTTGGAGGCCAGCATGCCCGAGCTCAAGCGGGATATCACCCTGACCACCGCGGCCCCCGGCCCCGGGGAGTATGACTACCCCCTGAGCGCCACCTCCGCCCAGAGCACCATCGTCCGGGGCAAGAACGCCAAGACCTCCATGTTCACCGTGGGCTCCGGGGTGGAGCTCCAGGTCACCGGCATCACCCTGGACGGCGGCAGCAACACCGCCCAGCACCTGACCGCCTCCTCCAACGGCGGCATCCTCCTGGCCCGGTCTGACGCCGTCATCCACCTGGGGGAGAACGCCGTCCTCCAGAACGCCCAGGCGGCAGCCAACTACAGCGGCGGCGCGGTGTACGTCACCGGCGGCACCGATCCCACCAAGCCCGCTCTCGTCCTGGAGAAGAACGCCACCATCCGCAACTGCTCCGCCCGGGACGGCGGCGCCGTGTACCTCACGGGCAACGTTCTCTGCGAGATGAACGACGCCCCCCATATCGAGGACTGCTCCGCTACCCGCTACGGCGGTGCGGTGTATGTGGCCCCCTACGCCACCCTCTCCTTCCGGGAGAATCCCAACGGCGTCATCCGGGGCAATACCATCACCGATCCCTCCGGCAAGGGCGCCGGCATCTACCTGGGCTCCAGCGCCAGCCGGCTGGACCTGAGGCTGGGCGCCAACGCTTCCTTCGCGGACAACACCGTCTCCGGCAGTGAGGACAGCGCCCGCACCAACGGCGGGGAAGAGTACCCCCTCCTGCGGCAGGATATCTACCTGGCGGAGACCGCCGACCCCGTGACCTCCCTCCACCTCACCGGCGACCTGGCTGTGGAGAAGGGCTCCATCTGGGTTTGGGCGGAGGCTCCCATCCACTACCTGTCCGAGATGCAGTTCGCTGTCATCGAGGAGGGCGTCACCGTCACCGACAGCACCCTGAAAGCCTTCCGGGACGCCCGGGACGACGAGACCCTGGGCAACCGCAGCGGCCAGTTCCTCACCGGCAACCGGGGAGACAACGAGCTCTACGTCTACTGGGGCGTGGAGGGCCTGGACGTCCGCTTCAAGAAGATCGACGGCTACGGGGCGGCCCTCACCGGCGCCACCTTCACCGTGTATACCGACCCTGCCTGCACCGTGCCGCTGGAGAGACTGGGGGAGCGGATCACCGCCACCTCCGCCGACGGCGCCCAGGCCCGGGACGCCGACAGCGTCCTGCTGCCCAAGGGCCAGGTGTACTTTGAGAAGGTCCCCACCGGCACCTACTTCCTCAAGGAGACTGCCATCCCCGCCGGGTACTCGAACGGAGAGACCTACATTCTCCTGGTGGGCAACGCCGACCTCATGGCTCCCCAGAACAAGACCGGCCCCTGGGCCGCCCTGCTGGAGGACATCACCCCCGAGGACGTCACCGCCCAGACCGGCACCGGGGACGACGACACCGGCTTTGCCATCTTCCTGCTGGACCCCGACACCAACAAGGCCGTCACCACCCCGGATATCGCCCGGTACGGCGTGCTCAATGAGTCCACCACCACCCGCCGGGTGATCCTGAAAAAGAGCGACGACCAGTACGATCCCCTGTCCGGCGCCACCTTCGATATTCTCCGGTACGACCGCTCCGTGGTAGCGGAGGATCAGGTCTCCGGCGCTGCCGGGGCCCTCTGGATCGGCCAGCTCCCCTACGGCACCTACTACCTCCATGAGAAGATCGTGCCTGCGGGCATGTCCTCTGGTCCCGACGGCCTGTGGTTTACCCTCCGGGTGGACCAGAACGGCGCCGCCCTGCTCCATGAACGGGACACCTCCCCCTGGGACCCCAACCAGCCCTGACCTCTCAAGCCCCGGCTCTTCCGAGAGCCGGGGGGTTCCTCTTGTAGCTTCAGCGAAAAGAACCACCAGCTTTGCTGGTGGGATTAAAATCTTTAG
>ERZ842401.5576-NODE-5576-length-13880-cov-4.677975_pt1 | contig 13880 bp, 18 predicted proteins | sample MGYA00521270_ERZ842401 | MGnify/ENA primary metagenome ERZ842401 (study PRJEB31892, sample SAMEA3878208) | bioreactor metagenome | biome: Moose rumen | place: Sweden | collected 2011-10 | study: EMG produced TPA metagenomics assembly of the PRJEB12797 data set... | reverse complement strand
ATAAATTCTTAGCTTCACCATAATTTTCGCACAAACATGTTTTTTTTCAAGAAATTATATTTTCATCGGTAAAATTTAGTTACATTAAACCGCCAAATCCAATACCATGATATAATAACTGTATGCTTAATGACATTGATAAATATTACTCTAATTTCTTATACAATTATTTGCATCATTATCCCAAACCCCGCCAATATCAATGCAGCTTTGTATTCCAATAACTTTATCAACGGTTGGAATATTAAATGAAAATTTAAAGAATATTACTTGTAGAATTAGTAAAATAAATAGTAATGGTATTTTGAATTTGTTTAATGATTTTGTCAAAAATATATAGATAAAACTTCCAAACGATATTAGTATTAGAAGCAAAAATAAGAATATTTGTATATCAAAATTTTCTGTAATGATTGATGTTAGAGCAATTATTGAAGCGTGAAATCCCAATATCACCAAATTAATAAGAAATAATATTATAAAAATTAAATACGCAGTTATTCTAACTATTCTTACAATATTCTCTTGCATAAGCTTATATTAAACTATTTTTTATAATCAGGCAATAAGTCGTGCATAAGAATTGAGCAATCACAATATGGATATTTTCGACCTCTTTCTCTCCCCAATCTGTTTGCAACTCGATTAATTTATGAATATAATAAATTTATGCTAAACAAAGTTGATAAATGTTTTTTTATAACTACAATTATGCTCCTCTTTAGCATAATATTTCCTGTTATTCTTATTTTTACTCTTATTGCACATGATATTAAATTTTTATTTGAAATTATATTTATATGTGCAGTTATCAATTACATACTTATAGTCCCAATATTATTTATTATACTGGTTATTACTTTTATAATGAAAGTAATAGCAAAAAATAAATGTAAAAAAGATTGGTTGATAATTTTATTTAACCTAATTACAATTTTATTCTTTGGGTATATTTATTTGGCATTATGGCTGGCAGCTATAACTCTTTAATTTGAATATTTATTAAATACATCTTTATACACATCTTTTACTTTATCTGAACAATAACCGTGTTCTTTTGCCTTTTGGATTCCGTACCAATCAGCTTTCAAATCTTGCATGCAATCATTAAATACCTGTTTATAATCCATGTGTAATTTAAATACTTTTTTATAGTAATCATAGAATTCCTTACTAATACTAAGTAACACTGCATAAAAACCTTGGATAAGTCCTAACTCTGCAGATGTACAGTTTGCTTTTGCATGGTAGTATTTATCCATACCATCTCTCGCTTCTTGCATTTCATGCTTATGTTCCAAAAATATCTGATATACCTGTCTTGATTCATTTGTTAGACTAAATATTTTTTCTGCTGTACTTTCAAGTTTTTCGTCATTTGTTATGTTTACTGCCATACCTGTTATATATGCTACACAATTATCTCCACATGGTGCTATGTCAACAAGTTTTGACTGCGAATTTGCAACTTGTTGTTTAAAATTTTTTATTTCATTTAATAAATTATGAGTTTCTTCATCGATGTTATCTAATTCCGAAATTAAAGGCTCAAATTTTTCCTGCCATGAATCTGTTTCAGCTACTAAATCATCTATTTTATCCCAGCAATCGCATGATTCTTCATCTTCGTTCGGTTCAGACGAAGAATTTTCATTATCATTTTCAACTATTTCAACAGTGCACCTACAATTCGGATGCGGGCGTTCAGGTACTTCTTCATAAAAATCAAATTCTTGACCATCCAAACCTGCACAAATATCACAAGTATGTTCGCCGTTTTCGGAATGCCAAACATATTTGTTATAACTTACTCCGCCTTTTAAAACTTTACGTTCGATATTTTCTTTTTCATCTTGTGCGTTTTGAATATTATTATGTTTTTTTAAAATATCATATTTATATATTGATTGACCTATCGCTTGTAAATCTATATATCGCTTTAAAATTTTTTCACGGTCATTTTTTGTAAACACCGGATTTGAATAATTTTTCAACAAATTATCTTGCAATTTTGATAAATTATTCAGTAAACCATCAATAGAGGAATTATCATTCATTGCATTTATAATTTTGTTTTTCAGGTCTGCCATTTATATTTCTCCTATAATTTCAAATAAACATTCTCATTATAAAAGTTAAACCATAAGCCCTCAAGTCCCCAAAATCATCTAAGCAATAATTACAAAATAGTTATATATAATTTTAATTTTTCCAATATACTTTAAACTTATCTATAGCTGTCTTAGCTTCTTCAAAATCTCCTTTAAAACATATACATCTATCGTCTATATACAAATATGCAGGCTCCTTTACATTGGTTATATCTTTAATATAACAATCAATCTTATTTTCTATCAATCATTTTGAAACAATTAATTTGTTTCTTGATGTAAAAATTTTCAGTTCGTAATCTTCAATAAGTGATTTTAAAAAATTTTCTGTTCCAAATTTGATAGGTGGAATTTCATTTTCTTTAAATACTCCATAATACTCATTTAAAATCCCATCTAAATCTAACATTAGTAACTTTTTATGCATACTACCCCTCTTTTTAAATAGTGCTTATATAGCAGTGGTGCTACAGAAGTATATATCATAAGATTTTTTTATGTCAAGTTTTATGGAAGAAACCTACAAAAAAATAGGTCAAAATGTCAGAATTTACAGACAAAAAGCCAATATATCTCAGGAAAAATTATCTGAAATATTGGGAGTAAACAGCAAATTCATAGGACATGTTGAGCGTTTTGAAAGATTTATAAGTTTAAAAAAACTTATTGAAATTGCAGAATTTTTTGATATACCCGTTAAAAATCTTTTTGATTAAATTTTAGTAATTTTTTGATGCAACAAAATTCCCGCTTTTAAATTTAAAAGCGGGAATTTTGTTGAAATTTAAAAAATTATATGCTTACAAATTCGCCAAAATTTTTCATCAACTCGGTAACTTTATCTTTTTGCACAGCCTCTTCAGCAGCCTTTTGGGCAGCTTCAACAGCTTTTCGTCTGCCACGATTTTCTATTGTTTCCGCAAACGCTTCCGCCTTATCCAAGCTATCCGATTTTGGATCATTCAAGGCTTTGCGCAAACGTTCAACTTCCCATGTTGAAGATAAATTAAATACATCACTAACAGTATCACCCGCTTTGCCAAATGTAGATGTAGAAGCTGTACTTTCATTTGTTGCTGTAATAGTTGCAAAGCTGTTTAATGCAGGTTTATCTTCCATTCTTATATTACTGTATGCATTACCGGCATTTTTAAATTTAACAACCGGAGTTACATCTTCTTTGATAAAAATATCAACATATTGATAGTCTTTAATTTTCTCGCCAAGTTTTGACAATTTTAATAAATAATTTTCTGATTTTCCTTGTAATGCCTCAGCAGCTCTCGGATCAATTCTGAGTGCCATACCGAAATTCTGATTGTTGTTAATACTGTTAATTTGCATGTTTTTCTCCTTTATTTTTTATAATTATAATTGCGTTTTATCACCATATTTTTTCATTAATTCTGCCGCTTTATCTTCTGTTGTTTTTACAATGGAAGATACCGAATATTTGCGAACGGCTTGCTCGTCAAGTAATTTTACCATTTCTGCTTCACGTTCAATATTTGATGCACCCATAAGCTTACTCCAAGCCTCATTTAAAGCATTCTCGTTTAAAAAGCTTACAGCTGCGCTGTATGGTTGTCCTTTTTTTATTCCGGCTCCGCGATCGCTGTCCCAAGTAGTATCAAATTTTATCCAATACCCCCATTTATCTTCCTTTGATAAATTTCTGATTCCCTTATATTCATTTGCAAAATCGGAAATTATTCTGCTTTCGCCGTTTCCGTCAATTTCCAAATGATAGAATTTAGTATCTTTTAACGCTTCGCCTATTCTTTCTATGGCTTGTAATTGAGTTAGATTTTTTCTCTTTAACCCGTCCGGTTTAATCTTTAGTGCCATGCCAAAACTTTGATTATTGTTAATACTGTTAATTTGCATGTTTTTCTCCTTTATTTTTTATATTTTATATCATTGGTTTTCTTATCGAAGAAGCCTCAAATGCTTGCGCTATAATACCCATTTTGGTTAACCCTTGATTTGGAACTTCTACATTTTTTAAATCTTTGTATAACTGTCGGGCTTGTTCAGGTGAATCAAATTTAAACTTTTTAATACGTTCTTTTCCTTTTAACTGCCCAAATGGATTTTTTTCCTGAACTACACTTGCAGTGACTATAGAATCTTTTGGAAAAGCATTTATTTTTATATCGCTATAATACAAGTTTCGTCCTTTTAACTGAATAACAGGAGTTAAATCATCTCGGATAAAAATATCCACATACTTTGAGTTTTTAAATTCTTCATTAATTTCTCCTAATTTATTAAGATATTGAGTCGGTTTTTGCGCAATCTTTGTCTTTGCTCTCGGGGAGATTTTGACTGACATCCCGAAATTAGGGGTATTGCATTTTGAACTTATTTGCATTTAAAAACCTTTCAACTGCTCATTAAAAAACTCTAAAATTATTTTTTGTCATCTTAGAGTTTTTATTTTACATTTCTTAACTTTGTTAAAAATACATTTATTGCTTGCTAAATTCAATAAGAACTTTTAAGGTATCTTTTTCTTTATTTTTTTCAAACGCTTCAAGGGATTTTTCGGCAGGATAAATACCGGAAATCATCGGGGTAAAATCAATTTTTTTCTTTTCCAAAAGCCTTAGAGCAGGCGGGAATTGTCCGCAGCGTGAACCCAAAACCGTTATCTCATTAATTACAATCGGCGCAAGATTTAATTCTTTACCTGAAGCCACGGTACTTTTCAAAACCAATGTCCCGCGCGGCTTGGTTAATGCCATAGCAGTTTCAAATCCGTTTGCGCTTCCTGTTGCTTCAACTACAACATCATAAATTTTTTCAACTTTAAATTCATTTAAAAGCTGAGTTTTTACCCCTTGAGCTTTTGCAATATCAAGTTTATTTTGGTGTTTTCCGACAAGTAAAATGTCAATATTTAGAGCATTTAAGGTAAGCGCTGTAATCATTCCTAACTTCCCGTCACCCAGAATTACAACTTTATCCATAGGTTTTATATGCAATTGTTCGGTTATTTCACAAGCCGCCGCAAGCGGTTCGACAAATGCTGCCTGATTAGTTTCAACATTTTTTGGAACTTCAAACAAAACTTCGATAGGCATAGTAAAATATTCCGCCATACATCCGTCTTTTTTCCAAATTCCGAGGGTATGACGATTCGGGCAATGTCTGTATAATTTTTGTCCGCACCATTCGCAATTCGGTTCTTTACATCCGTAACTTATTTCAGGAACCACTCGTTTGCCCAAAAGTGATTTATCTTCATCGTTAACTTCTTCGACAATTCCGACAACTTCATGACCTAAAATCCCGTCATAACCCATATAACCCTTTGTTATTTCGTAATCAGTATTACAAATCCCTGCAACCAACACTCTTACAAGCGCTTCTCCCTTTTTAGGCACAGGCTTTTCATAGTCGGTTACAAATTTTAATTCATTGTTTTTATTAAATATAACTGCTTTCATTATTTATTTTCCTCCAAATTTTTGATTTTTTCTCTTAATTCAACAATTTCATAAGTAAGTCTTTTAATTTCACAATGCACAGGATCAGGAATTCTGTTGTGCATAAGAATCCCATTTTCATCCTTAAATTTGCGAACAACAACACGCCCCGGAACTCCGACTACCGTTGAATTTTCAGGAACATCTTCAACAACAACGGAACCTGCCCCGATTCTTGAATAGTCCCCGATTTTAATATTTCCCAAAACTTTTGCGCCTGCACCCACTATAACTCCATTACCGAGTGTCGGATGTCTTTTGCCGTGTTCACTTCCTGTTCCGCCAAGTGTCACCTGCTGATAAATCAATACATCATCACCAATTTCTGTTGTTTCACCTATCACAACGCCTTCGCCATGGTCTATAAAAAATCGTTTACCGATTTTTGCCCCCGGATGAATTTCTATCCCCGTTACAATCCTTGTAATATAAGATATCATCCTCGGAATAAGGGGGATATGCCATTTGAAAAGTTTATGGGCTAATCTGTGCGCTATAAGTGCATGAAGTCCGGGATAGCAAAGTATTACTTCAAAAATACTCCCTGCTGCAGGATCTTTTTGATAAATCACTTTGATATCTTCTTTAACATTATTAATTCCGCGTTTAATTGTTTGAAGCATTATTATTTAACCAATTTCGCAAATTTTCTCTTACCCGCTTGTAATATTACATCGCTTGATAAATTTACAATGTAACCCACATCGCTTATTTTTTCGCTGTCAAGTTTCACGCCTCCGCCTTGTATAAGCCTTTTAGCTTCACCACGGCTGGATGTAAAGTTAAGCTCGCACAAAATATCAATTATATTTTTTCCGTCCATACCTGAGACTTCTTCAATATCATCAGGTATTCCTTTATTGGAAAATACACTGATAAATTCTTCTTTAGCATGTTCTGCACCTTCTTTTCCGTGATATTCTTCGGTAACAGTAAGGGCTAATTTCATTTTTATATCACGCGGATTAACCGAACCTGATTTTAGCTGTTCCTCAATTTCTTTTAATTCATTGGGTTCAATGTCCGTCAACAATGCAAAATATTTTTCTATTAATGTATCAGGAATACTCATCAATTTACCGAACATATCTTTTGCACTGTCAGTTAACGAAATACAATGATCAGGATAAGTTTTTGACATCTTAACAATTCCGTCCGTGCCCTCAATCAACGGTAAAAGCATAACCATCTGCGGATATTTTTTACCGTAAGCGGCTTGAATATCGCGGCCTAGAAGGGTGTTAAACCTTTGATCGGTTCCGCCGAATTCTATATCCGCATCAATTGCCACAGAATCATATGCCTGCATTAAAGGATAGAAAAATTCGTGTATAGAAATCGGACGGCCGTCAGCATAACGTTTTGCAAAATCATCACGTGTCATCATCTGGGCAACGGTAACTTTTCCCGCCAATTGCAACAATTCGGTAAAATTCATTTTATGAAGCCAATCGGCATTGTTTGTCACTTCCGCTTTTGTAATATCAATAACTTTGGAAATCTGTTCAAAATAAGTTTTTGCATTTTCTTCAACTTGTTCTTTGGTTAACGCCGGACGGGTTTCTGATTTTCCCGAAGGATCACCTATCATAGCAGTCGCACCGCCTACAATAAGAATTATTTTGTGCCCCAGCTTTTGAAATTCTTTAAGTTTTCTCAATACTACCGTGTGTCCTAAATGTAAATCGGGACGAGTCGGATCCATTCCGAGTTTTACCCTTAAAGGAGTATTTGTATCCTTTGCATGCTGTAATTTTACAGCCAGTTCTTCAATCCCCCCCGGTAAAACCTCACAATTCCTAGCTAATTTACTTGCCTGATCAATAAACTCTTGTCTGATTTCCAATTTTACATCCTCTTATTTTCTGTTAATATATGTAAATTATATCAAAAAAAAATTTTATTTATACGCAAAAAAAATTTTTACGGATTTTAAAATAAAAGAAATTTAATCGAAAGAAGATTTATGCAAGTTAATTTTACAGGTTTTATAAACTCAAAAGCATACACATACAGACTCAATGACAGGAAAAATCAACCTGTTTTGGAAGTTTCTGAAGTCAATACGGAATTACTTGATGATGATTTTTACAAATTTTTGAGCGCTAACATAAATTGTGGAGAGGATTTTTTTAATAAAACACAAGGTTCGCGCTGCCTGAGCTTAAAAACATACCAATATCTTGATATTAAAAATCCTGAATGGGTGGATGTGTTTGTGAATGATAAAAAATTGCTTGCAACCGGCAAAAATTATCCTATGTGGGATTTTTTGGCAAGATTTTTCACAAAAATGACACATACGCCGGACAGTTTATTCCTCGTAGAAGATAGTTACATTGAAGGACAAAATTATAAACAATTTTTTGAAGCTTTTCCTTATAGACCTAAAAATACAATTGATTATTTAAGAACCGAATGCACAATTTTTAATCCGGATGAAATAAAAGGTCTGGCTTATGATTTTGCAAAAATGACTTTAAACATATTGGAAGCTTTTCATGGTAAATAAATCCGGCCGTAATAACAGCCGGATTATAAATTCTAACTATTCAATTTTTTTCTTAATTCTGTTGCTTGTTTTTCAAGTTCACTGAGCCTGTCTGTTTCACCGCTTCTGATTGCTCTGATAGATTTTATATCCAATTCATATAATTGAGTTTTTATATCCTCATTGTCATAATATTTTTTCTCTTTTGCAATCATGGATTTAAATTCATCTGTTTCCGTTTTTTCGGATAAATACCAGCACCCGTCTGTTTCAGATTTTGTAACATCCACAGGCTTCATGCCGATACTTTCGTAAAATTTGGAATCTGTACCCGTTCCGACATTACAAAGTCCTGTTTTTTCATCAACAATTTTTGCATATTTTATCATAATGAAACTCCTTTCAACGGGAAGAAATAAACAACGGTAAATTGTGCATCTAACGGCAGTGAGGTATAAAATGTATCATTTTCGCTTAACAAAAAAGCTCCCGTAAATCTTGTAAGATAAGCGGTTGTCCTATGAGTTTGCCCCAGGCTGACACCGTTAATGTAAAATGTAGTCCACTCCCCCGCTCTTGAAACTATGTTTGTCAACAAAATTCCGTCACAAGGTGCGTATTGTACTTGATTCATTGCACTTGGGGCATATCCTATACCTGCAGAATAATTTGGATGACGTGTTTTTAAATATTTGACAATATCAGAATGTTTAACAAGGTTTGCAGATCTATAAGCCTTAAAATCACTTATAACACCTGAACTACAATTGAATTCCGCAAGAATAATTCCTTTAAAAACTTCATAAGCACTTCCTAATGTTGTAATCATCCAGTAATTTGAAACTTCGTCATAATATAACCATTTAAGATTGGTATTCGGAGCAAGGTAATTATAACCGATTTCTGTTCTTAACTTTAAAGTAAGATTTAATCTTTCATCCATTAAAAGATAATATTTTCCGTTCGCTTCTGCAGTAGAAACGGAAATATCCTCATCTAATGTAACAGTCTTGCTTTTTAAAGTGTTATCGGAATTCCGCCCGTCAGAAATCAGCACCTTCAACCCTTCAAAAACGGTAATCGTTGAGGTTTCGGCATTTGCTACACCATTTGGTGCTTCTAGAATACAATTAGTCATTCTGACCGTATCCGTCAAATAAGGATCGGTTTTAGTATCAATTTTAGCATCCAATTCGGCAACGGATTCATTTATTTTGTTATCGGTTGTCGATGCAACTTCACCCAACCCGACAGCTAATGCTTCAAAATTGGCATTCACCTCGGATGCTTTCGCCTTTGTCCCCGGAGTAAAAGTGTAGGGGACCAAAATATTTGATGTCATATGTTATCCTTTCCGCAGGATAACCGAATAATAAAAAGCTTACTAATATTAGTATAACATACAAACCTTGTTTTTGTAAACAAACTTTTATGTCAAAACATTTTCTTGTACTTTTGATTTAGGGTAAGAACCCAAAAATTTAAAGAATTTGGTTGAATTTTTAACTTCGTTTATAGCCTCGAGAAGTTTAGGATTAGTGTAATGCCCGTCAAGATTAACGATAAGAGTATGTTCATCAAAATTGTATTTTGAAGCTTGAGATGAAATATATGAAATATTTATCCCGTATTTTGCAAAAATATTCATATTTTTAACTAACTCTCCCGGTTTATTTTCGCAGGCAAAAGCAATAGTTGTTTTATCGAAACCTGTCACTTTAGTTTCATAATCTCCAACAAGAACAAACCTTGTAAAATTATATTTATCATCATTAATTTGAGGTTTTAATATATTTAGATTAAATGTTTCAGCAGTTTTTTCCGTGCCGATTGATGCGAAGGTTAAGTTGTGGCAATCCAAAAGCCTTGACGCTTCATATGAGGTAGGAGCTTCAACAATATTGAGATTCCGCGGCAGTTCATTTTCTATAAATTCGTGACATTTTGCAAGCATTTGAGGAGTAGCTATAACTCCTGTTATACTGTAAAGCTCAGTCGTTTTTGAAAGCAGGCAGTAATTCACAGGTAAAATAACTTCAGAAAGGATTTTTATATTCGGGTTTTTAGCTTCAACTATACTGTCAAAAGTTTCTCTAATCATTCCGTCAATAGTATTTTCCGCAGGTAAGACGGCAAGAGTATTCGGAGTTTCGTCAAGATATTCTACAATTTGCTTGATAGAACTTATCCCTTGCAAGTATGTTTGCAGATTAAACTTATTTCTGAAATAATCCGCAGCAATTTCGCAAAACGATGATTTTGGCTCTAAATAAACTACACTTTCAACATCTTCAAATTTCATTGTTTACTTAACCCCATATTTTCTGTATAATCATTATAGTTTAAAAAGTTTATAAGGGCAAATTTATGGATAATATAAAGTTCGGAACAGACGGTTGGAGAGCAGTTGTCGGGAAAGATTTTAACAAAGAAAATGTTGAAAAGGTTATAAATGCAGTAGGAACATATGTTAAAAATGAATTTTCAACCGACAAAAAAATTATAATCGGATATGATCCCAGAAATATGGCTGAAGAATTTTCAAAATTGTCTGCCGAAATTTTATCTGCTTCAGGGTTTAACGTAATATTAAGCAAAAAAATTGTACCTACACCCGTTTTAGCATATAGTGCAAAGCACCTCAATGCCTGCGCTTTAATGTTCACAGCCTCCCACAACCCGCCAGAGTACCTCGGTATAAAATTTATCCCTGATTATGCAGGTCCTGCTACAGATGATATTACATCTGAAATAGTAAGTAATTTGGGGTTAAAACTTGAAAAATGCAATGGCGGAAATCTCACATATAAAGATTTTTCCGAAGATTATTTCCATGAAATCGAAAAATTTATTGATTTTGAAAAAATAAAAAGTTTTAACAAAAAATTTATATATAACGGATTTTATTCGGCAACAATTGGCTATTTTGATAAAATTCTCGAAAATCACGGGATAAAATTTGAAAAAATAAACATGTTCCATGATAAAAATTTCGGCAGTAAAATGCCCGATCCAAAACCCCGATATATGGAGGATTTGATTGAACTTATTAAAGAAAAAAACGACTATGTAGGATTTGCAAATGACGGTGACGGCGATAGATTCGGGGTTATAAACGAGAATGGCGAATATGTTTCAGCCAATGAAATCATCTCAATTTTACTGTTACATTTAACGAACAATAAAGGATTAAAAGGCTCTTTAGTAAAAACAGTCGGTTCAAGTCTTCTATTGAATAAAACTGCCGAAAAATCAGGAATTGAAGTTATTGAAACTGCCGTAGGGTTTAAGCATGTAGGAGAAGCTATGCGAAAATTTAATCCGATAATCGGAGGCGAAGAATCCGGCGGATTAAGCATTCAAGGCCATATTCCGGAAAAAGACGGAATTATTGCCAATCTCCTCATATTAGAAGCTATGGCATATTCGGGAAAATCCTTATTTGAACTTCAAAAAGAACTTTATAGCTTTGTCGGCTGTAAATTCTTTAATTCAAGAATTGATTTAAAAATGGAAGACAGAAAAGATATTAACAAAATTTTAGAAAAATACAAAAATAGCCATAATATCGGTGAATTTAATGTTTCAAAAATTGATTTAACTGATGGAGTAAAATTATTTTTTAATGACGGCAAAAGCTGGCTTCTCACAAGGCCAAGCGGAACAGAGCCGTTATTGAGAATTTATTTTGAAGCCGACAGCGTTGAAAACTTAAACAAATTAGAAACTGCAATTAATACGTTCAACGCCAACTAAAACAAACATATAAACAAAAGGCACGGATGATAAAATACCGTCCGCGCCTTTTTAAAGTTTAAATTAAACCTTATTTCTTAACCATTTCTTTGAATTTTTTACCTGCAACGAATGCCGGAACAGTCTTAGCAGCGATTTTCAAAGCAGCACCTGTTTGAGGGTTTCTGCCTGTTCTTGCAGCTCTCTTACGAGCTTCAAAAGAACCAAAACCTACCAAAGTAACTCTTTTACCTTTAGCAACTGTTTTTTCTACAACTTCAATTGCTGCGCTCAATACGTCAGAAGCAGTTTTCTTTGTAACTTTTGCGTTTTTTGCTAATTCTGCAACTAATTCTTCTCTGTTCATATTTTCTCCTTTTTCTTTTTGCCGCATATGGTCTAACCCCAAACAAAACGGCATGCTTTATTACATCGACAAAATAATTATGGCAGTTTTTCAGCATTTGTCAAGAGGTTTTTTAAAAAAATTTAAAAAATTTTCACTATACGTAATCTTTCAGCCTTGCAAATTGAACATCGTTATAGAAATATTGCAAAATTTGAAATGCGTTATACCCCTTTTTAGCCAAATTATTAGCACCATGCTGACTCATCCCGACGCCATGACCGTTTTTCTTAATCATCCCGTCATAAGACGGTACCGAGCGTATATAAGGTAAATTACTTCCCCAAGCGTCAGATGCTGTTACACTCTGTCCGCCTGCCGATGCAGAATAATACGCACAAATAATCTTGGAATCATAAGTTATGACTATTCCCTTTGTATCGTTTACGGCCTGATTTGTAGTCTCTCTTTCAGCAGATGCCCCGCCATAAACTTGATCTGCCGTTGTATCAACAAGGTCAAAACCTTGCGCGCCATGTTTACCTAAATTTGACATCGCATAACTTCTTGCAGCTATCGCCTGCGCTTTCAAAGCTTCTATATTCCAACTGCTGGGCATTTCCGAAGGAACTACCCCTTTTATGTAATCCTCAAGCCCCACGTCATTTATTACGGTTAATTTTCCGTTTACATTTTGGACTTTAATTATTCCTCTGTACCATTTATTTTTTACACTTGTATAACCGTTTTTACCGTCAAAAAATCTTATCACAATATTGTCGGTTTTCATTTTAAAATATGTACCGTCAATTTTTATAGCAATGTAATTTTTGTAAGGTCTAAGCTCATAAGCCTTCATTTTATCCATCTTATAGACGGTTTTATTAGTATTCGCATCCACGATACTACCTTCTTCGGATGTTCCTGCAACAATCTTTCCTGAATTTGTCGCAAGCCCGATTTTTATTGCAAAACTCGGATTTTGCAATAATACAAATGCAAACAAAAGTAGTAATATCTTATGCAACTTTCTCATACATTATTATAATATCACTACAAAAAATTTTTTGCTTAGGCTTTTTGGTCGATTTTTTTAGACATCATACTATTCGCACAAACCTGACCTGCCACATTTTTGCCCAAATTTTGTCCTATCGCATAAGAACTGATTGAAACAGTAACAAATATTAACCCTTTCAAAAGTTCTGCATATTTTCCCGCAAATTTTGAATTTAAAATTTTCCCTAAATATTTCTTTGCATTTGGATTAGCAGAAAGTTTTTCAATTGCGCTCCCTACTGTTTTTTCATTTATAAGGCTATGCTGAACACGTTTCCACAGGCCTTCACCTAAGAACATGCCCGATAAAGCACCTATTTCAGTTAAGGCAGTTTCTGCTTTATTATCGGAAGATATAACTTTCAATCCTGAAGATACACAAATCAAAGGATTGACATTTTTACTTGCGAAATCAAGAGCCTTACCGGTGTAATTCAAGATTTTGCTTCCCTTTGCCATATCCGAAAAAATTGATGTAGTAGAACGGATTGCATCACCTGCGGCATTATCCAGCTTTCCTATTTCACGGATAACATTTACTCCCTGTCCGGTCGCAACTGCGCTGCGGCCAAATTCTCCGTTTGCCGTCTTATCTATATTTCTTCCGCAAAATATCGCTGATGAAAATATGTTTGCCACAACTACAA
>ERZ842401.5574-NODE-5574-length-13883-cov-4.399262_pt1 | contig 13883 bp, 5 predicted proteins | sample MGYA00521270_ERZ842401 | MGnify/ENA primary metagenome ERZ842401 (study PRJEB31892, sample SAMEA3878208) | bioreactor metagenome | biome: Moose rumen | place: Sweden | collected 2011-10 | study: EMG produced TPA metagenomics assembly of the PRJEB12797 data set... | reverse complement strand
ACCATGGCCAGCAGACCGTTGGAGCGCGTCGGCGACAGGTGCTCCTTCAGCCCTATCTGCTCAATGAAATAAAGATCGGCATCCAGGATTTCCTGCGGTGTGCTGTCGTTCAGCACACGAATCAGCAGTGCCACGATGCCCTTCACGATCAGCGCATCACTCTCAGCCGAGAAGTGTATGCGCCCGTCGGCATAGTCGGCCTGCAGCCACACGCGGCTCTGGCAACCGTCGATCAGGTTGCTCTCCGTCTTGTATTTCTCGTCGAGCGGCTGTTGCTCGTTGCCCAGGTCTATCAGCAATTGGTATTTGTCCATCCAGTCGTCGAAGCCCTGAAACTCGTCGATAATCTCGTCTTGTCGTTCGTTGATAGTCATTCTGAATCAGCATTCATTGTTTTGTTCTGACTGCAAAAGTACGCAAAATCACGGACAGGACAAAACAAAATCAGCAGTTTTATTGTCGGAGGCGGTGCAAGAAGCCTTTGAATGGTGGGAACAAACAACGCTTATACTGGTGCAGAATGCCTCTGACCGTGGTAGCAAATGAGGCATTTCCCGGTACAGGAAAAGGCATTTACGCATAAGCAGCTATAGCGGATTATATAAGCAGCTGCAGCTGCTTATATAAGCGGCTACAGCTGCTTATAGAATTTTGAGGTAAACTGTACCGCGGTACGGCCTGTGTTGTACCGCGATTCAGCTGAAAGAGCACCACGAAATGGTGCTGACGGCATCGTTAGAAGCCAATCTTTCCGTTCCAGCGCAGATACCAGTTGTTGCGGTCGGTGAGGTCTTTCTTCAGCTCACCCTGCACCTCGGCACGTGCTGCCTCGCCGCGACGGCCGGTGACGAGCTTCTGCATCGCAGCACCAGGATTGGGCTGGCGCATGGCATAGCGCATCAGGTCGTAGTAACGGGTGCCCTCGAAAGCGCACTCCAGAGCACTCTCGTTCAGGATCAAGCTGTCTACGAAGGCCTGCTGCTCAGCCAGAGGCACAGGATCATATACGGTGGTATCACCGACGGTGCCGTCATAGAAGGTGTAGCCGGAAACGGTTCTGGGAACGGAGTCGACAAGCTGATAGTAGGCATTCAGCGGCGTATAGCCCGAGCCGCGCGTGTGGATGCCCATGGTGTTGGCACTCTCAGTGGTCGTTCCAGCCATGTGACGCGCGGTGAAGAGGCGGTAGTCAGTGGAGAACCTCAAGCCGAGGCTCAGCACCTGCAGCGAGTCTTCCTTGCTGATTTTGGGATAGACAGAATCTGTCATCACCTCGGCGTTCAGACCAGTCGACAGAATCTGGAAGGCCATGCGTGGGAAGCCACCCATATTGAGTGCCTCGGCCATGCGCAGATAGACCATCTGTCGGCGCAGCAAATGGATGTTGCGCGTCTGATACTTCGACATCAGCTGATAGTTGTCAATGCGTCGGGTATCGCCGTCGCTGTAGGTCACGGTGACGTTGCTGCTCCGCCTCCAGTTGGCAGACAAGCGCAGGTCACCAGAGCGATAGTCGCTGAGGTTCTCAGGCGCATAGGTCACGACGGTGCCATCGCGGTTGATGTTGCAGTACTTCTGGGCAGCCGACAGGTCGATCATGCCCTTCGAGGGGACGATGCTCACCTGCCAGTCGTTGGTCTGCATGGAGTTGAAGAAGCCGCGCAGCTTGCTGTAGTTGGGGTCTGAGGGCAGCGAGTCGCCGGGGATGACGGTGATGAGCTCGCTGTCGCGCTCGTAGCTTCCCTCTGAGGCGGATGACACATCCGACGTGATGCCCAGGTTGATCGTCATCAGATAGTTGCTGGTGCCGATGGGCCAGTAGCAACGGGAGGTGCCCGTAGGATAGGCAACGTTGGTGCCGTTGCGGCGGCTGATGTAGTTGTAGTACCACTGGGCTGCCTCACGATACTCGCTGGTGCTGCCCGTGGAGCAGGCCAGCCAGAGGTGCAGATCGCCGAGGAGCACGCTCATGGGATAGAAGAAGAAGCGTGTGTCGATACTCAGCATGCTACCGTAGCGAGGAAGGTCAGTGGTGATGTCGAAGGCCTCGCTGACATAGGTACCGGTCAGCGTCTGCAGGTCGTTGATGAAATAGCGGCACACATCGTCAAGCGTGTACTGCGGATAGTCGCCCTCGGCATCTTCCTGCGTCAGGATGGGCTCGGTGACGAAGGGCACGCGGCCGTAGTTGAGCACCAGCTGCAAGTAGGTCCACGCGCGGATGCTCTTCACTGCACCATACTCGCGCATGAAGACATAGTCGTTGCGGCTGTTGCGCAGGGCCGTGTCGGCATGGGCAATGTAGTAGTTGCAGTTGTTGATCACGGCATAGTAGTCGCGTGGCGAGTTATAGCTGTTGTTGTCGTCGATGTCGAAGACCGACAAGTTCTTCAGGTCGGCATCGGCATAGCTGGTCACGTCGACCAGATCGCCGCGCAGCTCGCCGAGGAGGACGGTGCGGTCGGCCAGTGCCTGCATCTTCGACAGGATGCCTGCAACAGAGTAGAGCGTATCTACGGCATTGTTCAGATGTTCGTCTCCAGAGTTGATCACATGCTCCGACTCCTGCTCGAAGAAGTCTTCACAGGAAATGAAGAATGAAGATTGAAGAATGAAGAATGCTGCGCCGAGCATTTTCACCATCATGTTCATACTTCGTTTCCCAATGTTATAAATAGTCGTTTCCATATTGTTTGTTCGTTTATGTAGCTCCGTTATAGAGGAAGCAAATTTTTCATTCTTCATTCTTCATTCTTCACTCTTCACTTTTGTTACAGGTTAATCTTCACACCGGCTACAACAGAGCGGCTCTGGGGCAACTGTCCGAGGTCGATGCCCTGACCGATGACGGCCGTCGTCATGGAGAACTCGGGATCGCTGCCCAGATAGCGCGAGAAGGTCAGCAGGTTGTTGCCCTGAACCCAGAACTGCAAGCCCTGGATGTACTCCGACCGGAGCGGCAGGGTGTAGGACAGCGTCACCGTCTTCAGACGCAGATAGGAACCGTCCTCAATCCAGCGGTCGCTGAAGCGGGCGTTCTCCATGGGGTCCTGGAAGGTGATGCGCGGCATGTCGGTGATCTGTCCCTCTACCTGCCAGCGGCGGTTCATGGCCTGCGTCTGGTTGAGGAAGCGGCTGCCGCCCTCGAGCTGTGAGCGCATGTAGTTGTAGACATCGTTGCCCAGTGAATAGTTGAAGTTCACGTCGAGCTTCAGACGCTTCCATGCCACAGAGGTAAAGATATTGCCATAGATGTCGGGATTGGGATCGCCGATCACCACACGGTCAGCATCGGAGATCATGCCGTCGCCATTCATATCGGTGAAGTGCATATCGCCGGCACCGAAATAGCTCTTCTCACGTCCGTTGGCCGACATCATGTAGAGGGCCTCGCCATTCTTTCCGGCAGCAACGGCATCGGCGGTGGTAGAGAACACACCCTCGGTGCGATAGCCATAGAACAGGTTGGCAGCCTGGCCCACCTGCGTACGGATGGTGGCACCATAGACATTGTTCTCAATATAGTCGAGACCGCCCAGATCGGTGATCTTGTTCTGATAGTGGCCGACGCTGGCACCAAGCTGCCACTGCCAGTCCTTATGGGCCACGAGCTTGGCGGTGGCCGTCACGTCGAAGCCGTCGTTCTGCAGCTTGCCACCGTTCACCCAGTTCTCGGCAATGCCCGAGAGGAAGCCCAGCGACTGCTTCATGAGCAGGTCGGACGTGGTGGAGCGGAAGTAGTTGAAACTGACGCCCAGACGGTTGCCAATGAAGTTAGACTCGAAGCCTACGTTGAAGCGACGGGTGGTCTCCCACTTGATCTTCTCACTGCCGATGCCCTCGAAAGCCAGGGCCGACACGGTGTGGAGGAACTGCTTGGCGCGGAAGAAGCTCTGCGTGGCAAAATAGTCGATGTCGTCGTTGCCGCTGACATCATAGCCGGCGGTCAGACGCAGGTAGTCAAGTCCCCTCACGCCGGAGAGCCACGGCTCGTTGGTCAGCACCCATGAGGCCTGTACGCCGGGGAACACGCCCCACGAAACGCCGCCCAGCTTCAGTCCGCCGGCATCCTTGCCGAAACGCGACGACGACTCGGCCGTCAGGTTGGCCTGCAGGAAGTAGCGGCCCAGATAGTTGTATTCAGCCTGTGCATACCAAGCCATCATGTTCCAGTTCTCGCTGATGCCCTCGTCGCTGGCATTCAGCAGACCGGCATGCATGAACGGGGTCTTGTCGTTGCCCGTGTTGTAGCCCAGCTGCGAGTTCATGGAATAGCTCTCCCAGTTGATGCGTGCACCACCGAAGAGGTGCAGATAATGGGCATTGAAACGCTGATGCCAGTCGAGACGGGTGTCGCTCATCACGGAGTTCTGCTTCGAGGCCAGCGAGCGCACCTCGTTCTGAACGAAGGTGTTGACGCTGTTGACGTAGTAGTCGGGCACACCGTTGACGGGCACATAGAACTTCTCGCTGGTGTTCACCAGGTTATAGCTGAAGTGCTCGCTCAGGAACAGATAGGGATTGAACTGATACTTCGGGGTGACCGTGAGGTTCAGCATGGAGTTCTCGAAGCGGTTCTTGATGTCGCCCTCACCATATTCATTAATGGCAGCGGGGTTGGCAAGCTTCCAGTTGTACTGCAGATAGCTGGCCAGCGCCTCCTTCAGGTAGGCCTCGTCCTCAACGTCGAGGTGCTCGTCGCTCAGCTTGCCGCGAGCGTAGGTATAGGGGCTGATGAAGGGGCTCTTCACGTAGGCCAGGAAGGCAGGCGACGTGGGCGTGCCTTCGTCGTAGCCCTCGGGAGCACCGTCGTTGCGGATGTTGCGCGTCTGGTTGGCAAACGATGCATCGAAGCGCACACCGAGGTTCTTGGTGAGCACGATGTCGGTGTTGAAGCGGATGTTCAGACGATCCATGTCGTTCTGCTTCAGCGTGCTCTGCGCCGAGGTGTAGCCTACTGACAGGTTGTAGTTGGCGGCATCGTCACCACCCTCGATATTGATACCGTAGTTCTGGGTGAAGGCGGTGCGATACACATGGTCCTTCCAGTCGGTGTTCTGGTGATACTGCGTATAGTAGTAGTTGGAAGGATCCTCGGTGAGGAAGCGGAAGCTGGTCAGACGCGTATTGGTGGTCTTCAGCAACTCTGAGACATAGCCGCGATACTGGTCGGCATCCATCATGGAGAGGTACTTCGGTTCAAAGGTGACACCTCCCGACAGGCTGGCCGTAATGCGCGTTGCCATCGACTTGTTGCGACGGGTCTGAATCTGAATGACACCATTGCCGCCACGGGCACCGTAGAGGGCCGTTCCGTTGCGCAGCACGGTGACACGCTCGATGTCGGCAGGGTTGATGTTCGACAGGATGTCGTTGAAGAAGCCCTCATGGAGCAGCTCACGGGAATACTGCTGATCGATGATCACACCGTCGATGACGATGAGCGGCTGGGCATTGAGGTTCAGCGAGTTCAGGCCTTGCATGAACATCACCGAGCCAACGCCGGGCGTGCCATTGCGGGTAATGGTGTGCACCTGTGCGCCCACCTGCTTCTGAATCTCGTCCTTGACGTTGACGGCGCTGGAATACTGGAAGCCCTGAGCATAGGCTTCGTTGCGCGTATTGGTCAGGAGCTGATAGTCACTGGCAAAGACAGTGGGAAAGAGCAGTGCCGTCTTCTGAAGCTCAGCCTTCTGCAAGCCTACACGCACGACATTATAGTCAGGAGAGGACACCACGATCTCAGTGCTGAACACGGGCACCTTCAGCTCGTAGGTTCCGTCGTCCTCGGTAAGCACACTGTAGCCGTCGACCTCAGCAGCGCGCACAATGGCACCGCTGATGGGCTGCTTCGTGGTAGCGTCAAGCACACATCCCTTGACAACACGTGTCTCATACTGCTTCTTCTTGACGACGAAAGTACGCACGGTGTTGTCGTCCTCTTCCTCTGTGTCCTCCTGTGCTGCCATGTTCAACGGAAAGGCCAGCAGCAGGGAAAGTCCGAATAAGATATATTGTTTCATATACATGATGATTCAAATTTCATAAAAACAAGGAATTACTCTTCACGTGGTTTCAGGATGATACAGTCTATGCGCATGGTGCGCTGATAGGTCTGAGCGGTGACCTCGGTTTCTGAGACTGCCGTCTCGATTTGCAGCGTCACCTGAGGATCGCTTTCCGTCACACCATAGGAGCAAACCGGGAACTTGAAACTTTCCTTCACAAGCAGTGTGTCTACCTGATCCTTATGTGTCTCAAAGGTCGTATAGATGACTTCGGGCTTCGACTTGCCGTCTGTTCCGAGATAGCCGATCGTGAAACGCATCTTGATGGGGGCACGGTCTACCTCAGCTGCCAGCGTGTCGCCTGCCAGAGCCGGCACTGTGCGGACATAGATGTCGTAAGGCAGGTTGGACAGCACTTCGGGAATGGAGAAGATGACCTTGTGATTGGTACCCTGACTTTGCTGGGTGAACTCTATATAGGAATGACCCGACACCTCATTGTAATAGGGGTTTTCAGACGAGACGTACACCGTCGTGGCAGTGACGGTCTCAATGGAGTCCTTTTCCACCTTGGCCTTCACCAGCTCCTTGATGGCGCGCTGGTTTTCTGCCTCAACGATAATGTCGTGCATGAAGGTCTGCTTGGCCTCAAACTTCCAGTCGGATGTCTTCATCACCTGACCATTGCTGCACTGCACGTTGGTGGTGTTGGCCATGATGCCTTCCAGAGGCTTCTTGAACTGATAGTAATCCAGCGAGTCGGCTCCCCATGCAAACTGACGAAGCTCGTATTCGTAGGCATTGGTCGAGATGGCGGAGTCGGCCAGCATCTTGTCGGTGTTGAGCGTGCGGCTGAAGACGGTACCGCGCATGATGGCCAGACGGGTGTTCGTGTAGGCCAGCGAGTCGGCAGTGCCCTCGGTCAGGTCTTTCTCGATGTTCTTGTGATAGTTGAAGTAAGGAGCATAGTCTGTCACCAGCTTATCCCATACATCATTCGTAGGAGCCACCACCCAGTAGGTGCTGTCCTCTGCGTTGAGTTCAGCATTGAGAGCTGCGTAGTCAAAGAGCGTGTTCTCCTGCACCTTTACCGAGTCGGAATAGACCGTCTGGCCGTCGCGGATGCTATCGGGCACGCTGCGGTCAGCATCGAACTTCAGACGGTAGTGCAGCTTGTTGTAGAAGAAAGCCTTGACGCTATCAAGCTCAGCGTCTTTCTCCATATACTCGAACACGTTGGGATAATAAGGCACCACATTGTCGATGGTGAAGAGCACACCGTTCTTATAAAGGGCATTACGCGAGGTCAGGTCTACGCCTGAGAACTGTTCGTTGTCCAGTGCATGGCGCTTGCCATTCATGGTGGTCAGCGTGTCCGTGCGTCCAGGGGCCACCGAATAGTTGTAAAGCGACAGGTGGTTCTTCACGAACTCCTTCACCACGGTGTTGTCCTCTTCACGCGTGGAGGCTGTCTTCTGCTGGTCGTAAAGACGGATCATGGCATCGGCATCACTCTGGCTGAACGTGGCGTTGGTGGGAGCGAACACGGTGAACATCTGGCTTCCCTTCAGCGAACGGTCGTAGCCAGTGGCCTCGACGACGCTGGCGAAATTGGTCAGCTCAGGATTGCCCTTGATAGCATCCCACAGCGTTCCCTCATTCACGTTCACGCCCGAGGCCGTGCCCTCATAGTGGTCGTCCCACTTGTCGGAACAGGCCGTGATGAATGCGCCAATGCCGCAGCTTACGGTAACAGCCATTACGATTTTCTTTATATTTGTTTTCATCATAATTATCTGTTTTGAATTATATGTTTTCTAATTCTCAATCTCAAATCTCAATCCTCAAATCTCAATTCTCAATTCTCAAATTTAAAGATCGTCCTCCATCTGTCCGGCACCGCTGATGTCATAGACATTCTTTGGCACCAGTTCCAGATAGTCGAGCATGAACTCATTGTTGTTACCCTGCTTACCGTCGCTGGCTACGCGAATGCGGATGTAGTAAGGCTTCGAGCAGTCCATGTAGTTTTGAGACAGAATGCGGCGATAGGTACGATAGTTGCCTGTCCAGCGCGTCATCTCGTCGCCGGCGGTATGATAGGTTCCGTAAGGACCACGAACGATACCCAGGTTACGGAAAGCCTTCATGCTCTCGGCCAAAGACTCGTTATCACTGCGGATCTTGGCGTAGGCAGTATTGTTCTTGCCCTCATCCGTACCAGGCATCAGCTCGGTCTCTCCCAACATCTCCGGATCGGTGATGAAAAGGGTCATGTCCATGGGGATGCCCTGCGGAGTCATGTGGTCAGGATCGTCACCGAAATAAATCTGAGCCACACCACGGGTGCGCAATGCGCAGAAGCCCAGGCGCACCTGCCACTCACCGCTGAACGGCACTGGCGGCAATCGCAAGATGAAGTCGTAGTCGCCGAAGATATTGAACTCATCACCCTCAAAGGACCAGAAGTTCACGTGCGGACGACGGTAGACGAAGTAGCTGTTACCCCTCAGCTGGATATGGTCAAGATAGCCATTGGGGAAATAGTAGTTCTTACCATTCTTGGGATTGGCCGACTCGTCGGCAGTACCAGAGGCATCGTCGCCTTCCACGGTGTAGTTGCCCTTCTGGCGCATGTCGTTGGTCATGATCTCCGGGAAGATGGTGGCAAAGTCCATACGGATGCGCATGTTCTGGATCTTCTCCTGCACGTCCTTGCTGAAGCAGACGATGTCGTCGACATAGAAGTAGTGGCCATTCAGGGCATCCTGCTCGTATTCAGCCTCTACGTTCTCTGTTATCATCTGTCCCTTGTTCCACTCTGCCTCGTCGGGATACTTGGCATCTACACGACGGTTGATATAACGCTCGCGTGCCTTGCTGCTACCGATATAGTTGGGCACGGTGAGCAGCTCAATCTTGGCCATGGTGTGAGGCAGCATGGTCTCATACCAGTCGATGGGGTTCAGCAGACTCTCGTCGTAGCCTAAGGTCGTACCGTCGAGTTTCTTACCCGGATAATTCAGGATCAGCGGAGTCAGCTTGTCACTGCCCGGCACATAGCGAGTCAGGATCTGATACTGGATGAAACGACGCAGGGGGTTCACGCTGTCGGTCAGGTTCTCAAACTTGTGACCATCAGCATTCACGTCGGCCGGATAGACGGGGTCGTAAATCTCACAGGCCTTGTCATAGAGCTGACGCAGCGTCTCAATGCCATATTTCTCCTTCAGCACCGAGTTGGGGGTCACGAAGAACGTAAAGGCGGTCTTCTTTGTGTCAGGCACCCAAGCCACCTCATGCCAGAAGTCGGACACGTAAGGATACTTCTCGTAAGCCTTCGGATCCCATGAGGTATCCTCCGGATCGGTATTGGCAATATCCTCACCCACGCCCGTAGCCATCAGTGCTTCGTAGAACAGACTGATGCGGTCGTTGTCCTTCAACACCTCGAGAATACTGCCACTTGAGGTCTCCAGCACCTGGTTGATGGGCTGCATGATGCCGTTCTCCACAGAGTCGTCACGCAACTCATAATAGATATGTGCACCACGGGTGTTCAGATAGACCACGGCATTATTGTTCTCATCGAGTCCGGGAATGGTGGGCAGGTAGCGACGCAGCATATTGGCATCGTGCAACTGCGTACCGTTCATATCCATCGTCGAATACGGATTGTTCACCAAGTGCGTACGGGCAATGGTGTCGCAGTCGGCATCGCTCAGATCAGCAATGCTGCTCTTGCCATGCTTCTGCAGATAGGCGGCAAAGGCATCGTTGTCGGGCACGAAACAAGTGTACTGGCCATAACTGGAGAGCAGGTCCATGAGCTGTGCACGCTCCACGACGGTGGCGAAGTCACTATACTGCGGACGGGTCTTCAGATAGTCGCTGGCCATCTCACCAGTGAACGTATAGAAGTTCTCACTGTCCGGCTCGTCAGAGCACGAGGACAGTCCCCATGTCAGTGCGGTAGCCATTGCTACCAGGGCGAATATTTTTCTTTTGATTATCATAGTCTTCTTCTATCTTCTGCGTTCAACAATTAGTTCTTGGTATAGCTTCCTTCCTCACCGCTGCCGAAGGCAGGATTCTGCTTCAGGTTCGGATTCACTTTCAGCTCATTGATATTATACGGCCAGAAGATGCCGTCCATCTTCGACAGGCGCATGCGAACAGCCTCGCCGCCGCTGGACAGTTTCTTCACGACGGTCGTTGCCAGCGTTTCACTGTTGCCGTCGCGCCAGGCCTGGCGCACCAGGTCGTAATAGCGCTTGCCTTCAAAGAGGAACTCACGCTGACGCTCTTTCATAATCAGATCAGACAGGATGGCCTTCGACTGATAGTTGTCGATGATCAGGGTGTCGGTGGCCGACAGGGTGCGCGACAGCACCGCACGCTTGTTCACGGCATTCACCAGGTTGAAAGCCCGTGTGATATAGCCTGCGTTCTGTGCCAGGGCGGCATTGTCGAGCTTCATGCCTTTCATCAGTTTGCCGAAGATGATGACTTCGTCACCCGACTTCGGTCTTTTGGCTGCTGCAGCCGTGATGCTCTGGTTCTTCAGACCCATCACTTCCGAAACCAGCAGGGTGTCGGTGCCTGCTTCATTCTTGATGCCGAACGTGGCCTTTCCATCCTCAATGATTGGTGCCCAGTCAGTGACGGTACCCTTGATGAAGTAGTACTTCTCAGAAGACTTTGTCACCTCCAGCTCCTCAATGACGCGGAGTGCACGTTCTACGGTCAGGGTGTCCTTGTCTTTCTCCAATGTGGCATTAGCCGAACCATTCTGATTGTTCAGTTTCCACAGATAGCAACCGGGGGCCGTCTTCGGCTCGGGAATATCCGTACCTTGCACCATCAGCTGTGCCAGTGCCTCAGCCTTCAGCAGCATGATGTCTGTCAGACGATAGATAATCCAGTTGCTCTTGTTCAAACCATCCGACCATTTCAGGCCATACGTGGCCTTCGGATCCTCAGATGCACTGGTGGCATCGATCGACAAAGCACGATAGACAAACTTTGAAACGGCCGAATTTGCCTCATGACATGCCTCGTAATAGCGGGCATCACGCTTGTTGTCGAAGACGGTGCTGTTGTCGCCCATCACGACAGAAGAGGGCGATACAAGGCCGCGATCCACGTTGCCATGACCGTACATCACACTGACGGCCGTGTTCGACAGGGTGGTTCTGCTCTCATTCGTCTTGCCTGAGAAGGTCAGCTCAAAGATGGCCTCCTGACTATTGCCAGTGATAAACAGACTGCTGTAGGCAGCTCCGAAACGGTTGCCGGAGAACTCCGCAAGAAGCGGATAGCCATTGGTACGCTCAGAGTCGGTCTGGGTCATACTGCCCATGCCACTGCCCGAAGTGCCGTTCTTGGCCTGCTCCTTCTTGGACTCAATCACCAGGTCGGCATAGTCGATACACTTCTGATAGTCCTTGTTCCACAGGCACATATCGCAAAGGATAGCATTGATGGCATCCTGCGTGATGCGTGCCGTCTGCGAAGTCTGCTCGGTCGAGGGATAAAGCTTCACGGCATCGTTGCGCACGCTTTCCAAATCTGCAATCAGCATGTTGAGTGCCTCGTTGAACGGCGTTGCAGGCAATGCCATTGCCTGGTCATCGTCCACGTATGCCTCGAATGAGACGGGCACGTCACGGAATGTGCGGATAAGATAGAAATAGCAGAGGTCGCGCAGGGCCGATGCCTCGGCAATCGTTGCGCGCAACTCGCTCTGGGTATAGGCAGGATCTTTCTCTGCCACCTCAGGGGCGTACTTGATGACGGTATTACAACGGTTGATCACGTTATAGAAGCCATCCCATGTGGTATAGGCATTAGAGGCCGTGAGGTTCTCCTTCAGCAGGTTTGTCAGACTGAGGTCCTGGTCGGCATTCAGACCATAGTAGACATTGTCGCTTCGGAACTCTCCCCAGATCATCATGCGGCGCACCACGTCGTCGCTCTGCATGCGCGAGTAGCAGCCCATCATGATAGCCTCCACATCGGCCTTCTCATTCCAGAACTGCTCCATCGTGATCTCGTTCTGAGGCTCAATCTCCAGAAAGTCGGAGCAGGAAGCCACGGAACCAGCCAAGCAGGCGACACCTATTATATTATAAATGATATTCTTCATAATTTCTCGTTATTGCGTTATTTCGTTATGACGTTTACGTTATTACGTTATATCGATTCGTTGTTAGAAGTCAACCGTCACACCCAGTGTGTAGGAACGTGAGCGTGGGGTCTGGGCATTATCCATGGCAGGGTCGTAGCCGCTCTGCGAAATATCGGGGTCAACGCCCGAATACTTCGTGATGACAAACGGGTTGTTCACACTGGCATAGACATTGATGCGGTTCAGACCTATCCACTTCAGATACTTCTTGTTGATGGCATACGACAGCTGGGCATAACCCATACGCAGATAGGAGCCGTCTTCCACGAAGCGGTCGCTGACCAGCGTGTTATACTGCGACGTATTGCCATACATGGCACGCGGAATGGTGGTCACGTCGCCATTCTTACGCCAGCGGTAGTTCACGGCCTGGCTCTGGTTGTCGTTGCCAGTCATGGCCTCGGCACGCAGGCGTGCCAGATTCAGGATCTTGTTGCCGAAACGATAGGTGAACTGGGTGTTCAGGCGCCAGTCGCCGTAAGTGAAGGTGAAGCCGAAGCCACCAGTCAGCTTAGGCAGCGAAGAACCGAGGTAGACAATATCGAGGGCATTGATCTGTCCGTCGTGGTTCACATCTTCGTACATAGCATCACCGCCTTCAAACTCGTGGTTCTTGCCCGTTCCGTCATAGGTGTAGTTATACATCATGCGCAAAGGCTTGCCGTCGGAGCCGTAGACAGGCTTGCCTTGCTCGTTGAGCACGATAGGAGCCGTCTTGCCGGAAGCCAGGAACTCGTTCTCCACCCAGTTGCGATACTCTGCTTCGGTGTTGAAATTACGAATCTTGTTGCCCACATAGTCATAGGTGTACTGGAACACGCCCTTCGAGCGGAAGCCGTAGATGGCACCCAAGGGATTGTTCAGCTGCACGCGGCGCAGCCACTCACCGTTATTATAGGCAAACGTGGAGTTCAGTCCGTTCAGGATGAAATCATCCATCTCCAGAATGCGGTTCTTGTTGTTACCGAAGTTAGCATTCATGTCGAAGATGAACTTTCCTGCCTTGACCAGTCGGTTGGTATTGATGTGGAACTCCCAACCCATGTTGCGCATCTTACCCGAGTTGCGATAGGGCAGCGTTGCGAAACCGGCATTTGAAGGAATGCGATAGTTCTCCATCAGCATGTCGGTGGTGGTAGAGGAGTATCCTTCCAGCGTGAGGCGCAGGCGGTCGTCGAAGAAGGCCAGGTCGACACCCAGGTTATAGGAAGAGCGTATTTCCCACTGCAAGTCGGTCAGACGGATGTTCAGGGGAGCCATGGCCGTCTTGTTCAGATAGGACGAGGTGGTACCATACTTCGAAGTGTACAGATAATCGTAGCGCGGCTGCAGACCTACGCGGCCCCAGCTGGGACGGATGGCCAGCATCGAGAGTGCCGGCTTCAGCTTCTCCATCCAGGGCTCGTCGCTGATGATCCACTTGGCCGATACCGAGGGGAAATAGCCCCAGCGGTTGTTCGGTCCGAACTTCGTCGTACCGTCAGCACGCACGTTGAAGTCGAAGATATAGCGCTCTTTGTAGGCATAGTGCAGAGAGCCCGTATAGTACATGGAGCGCCATTCGTTGAACCATGAGGCCAGACCGGTGATGATGCCGCCGGCATAATTGAAATGCTGAACCCTCTCATGTAGCCTGCCATAATTTCGTATATAAAACTGAATGCGTATGCGATAAAAATTATTAC
>ERZ842401.5573-NODE-5573-length-13883-cov-12.408447_pt1 | contig 13883 bp, 16 predicted proteins | sample MGYA00521270_ERZ842401 | MGnify/ENA primary metagenome ERZ842401 (study PRJEB31892, sample SAMEA3878208) | bioreactor metagenome | biome: Moose rumen | place: Sweden | collected 2011-10 | study: EMG produced TPA metagenomics assembly of the PRJEB12797 data set... | reverse complement strand
TTTCCGGGATAGGCAGACCCAGGTGTGCGGCGTTCTCCGTAAGGCTCACGCCCTCATTGGAGATATAGAAGAAGATCACCGCTGTACGAAGGACGCTGCCCGTGCCGATGACCTGCACATCGAGGATGTTTGCTATCCCCACGAGCAGGAAAATCAGCACCTTGCGGCAGATGCCTTTAAAGCCGACCTCGCTGGACAGCTTTTTGTCAGCAATGGCGCACATGACGCCTGTGATGTAGTCCACGGTGACAAAGACCACGAGCGCGATGAGCAGACCGTCACAGCCGCCGAGGAAGTAGCCGAGCCAGCCGCCGACCGCCGTGAAGATGAGTTGAATGGTGTTCCAGAATTCTTTCATGAGATTTGTCCTCCTTTGCGTTTTTGGTATGAAAAAAGCGACTGCCGTAAGCAATCGCTGATTCCCGAAAGATAGTGTTTTCAGTTGTGTTGTATTGTCAGACCTGTTTCGGCAGCCACTCCCACAGGCGCAAGTCCTCCTGCCCAAGGGACCACATACACATCCCCCGGAGTTTCCACCGATAAGCCGCCTCGTTCGCCCAATAGACGAGGGAGTCCACGTCCTGGTAGTAGAGGATGGAAAAGCCGTCCGCATCGCCGAGGAACAGGCGGGATATCCAGATGTTGATATCCGCGGGTATGACCGTTGCCTGATAGTCGTTGCCGCAGGAAAGCGAAGTCATGTCATCCGAGTGAAAAAAATCATAGTCCATCGAGATGTCCTCGCTCCGTGTGGATGTCTCCTCCACATCGGCAGTCAGCGTGAACACCTGGAACTCGCTGTCCCATGTGCAGTTGCTCCTGCTGATGCGACCGTAGGATTTCTGCGTCCCGTCCGGCATGACCACATCGAACCGTTCATACGGCTCGTATGTCCAGGCATCCCCAAGGCGCATCAGTTCGCAGACCGTCCGATTGTCGGAGCGGTATCCCGCATAGCCGTCGGAGAAGCCGCTGACCGTTGCCGTGAAGCGCAGCGTATAGGATGCGCCGGAATAAACGCGCACCTTGTTTCCTCGGATGCGCATCTCCACCGTGTACATGGACGGATCGTCACGAAGGTCGGCATCCGCCGTCCGTGTGATCTCCTGGCTGTAGCTGCCAAGGAGCGTGGAGCCGTTGTAAAGTTCCACCGCCTGACTGTCGTAATTCAGGCAGCAGAACAGACTGCCGCAGAATATCCCGGCACGACCGCTGCCGTTTGCCGGGAACGCCAGCCTTGCTCTAAGGTGGATATCGGAAAAGCCGTCATACTGCCATGCAAGCTGACCGCTGCCCTCAAGTTGGGAGTAGACTCGGCTTTCACTGTATTCATCTGACCGCCACACGGTAAAGGAGCCGGACAGCGTTTTCCAGTAATTCGTCTCCAGAACGCCGTAGTCCCGGAAGTCCTCGTACCAGATAAGAGCCGAGTCCGGCTTTCTGCGGAGCATTTCAAGCGTCAGACGAAATCCTCGGTCGGGACCGACCATGTTGCCCTCCACGTCCTTGAACTGCCGTGGGGAGAAGGAATAGGTCGCTTCTCCGGCAGACGGCTCTTCCGAGAAGGAATCGCAGACCCGGAATCCGTAAAACTGTACACCTTTGACATCGACTGAAATCCTGATCGTATGTGTTCCCGCCGAGAGGCTCACGCCGCTTGCCAGCGTTGTCCAGAAGGTGCTTCTCCAGTACGGCCACCACAGGCGGTTTTCCGTGAAATGCGTGGTCGCTCCGTCCAATGATACATAGATGCCGTTCTTATCCCAGAAGGGATAACAGAGCCGCACCGCCACATCGTAAGTTCCCGCCGTGCTGACAGTAAAGTTATAGGTGACCGCGCCTTCATCGCCGAGCGTGGCGATGCCGTTCTCAATGGACACGATGCCGGATGCGCTGGCGTAGTTGCCGCCGTCATGGTCGATGATGATGTTGTCGAAATCTGTCGATTGCTGTTTTCCGTAAGCGGTCAGATAGTGCCTGCCGTTGTATGTCCCCGACATCTGCGGGTACTCGTAGCTGTCTGCGTCCCGTCCTTCCATGTAGTCGTACACATGAGGGAGCGCCCACGGCACTTTGTTGTTATCGTCCCAGTAGCCCACGAACGGGATGAACGGCTGCGGCGGCTGATCGTCCGTGAAGTTATACACGCCCTTCAGCCAGTTCTGCGCGGCATAGTAGGTCTGCGAGGTGCCGCGATAGCTCTTGCCGATATTGGACGGCAGGTCGTATATCTGCCAGTTCCAGCCGTAGGCGGGCATACCGAGAAAGACCTTCTCCGTGTCCATTACCTCGGAGGCATAATTGTAAATGCCCTCCAGCCATGAACGAGGAGAAACCGGTCCCGGCGCGGAGCCTGCCCATGCCATGCCGTAGCTCATGATGGACGCCGTATCGCAGTAATCGTTCAGGTCGGCATATACGCACCAGTTCTCGCCGCCGACCGAGCCGTTGACGCTCGTCATACCCGGCAGACAGATGTTCATCAGCTTAGTGGAATCGTAGCTTTTGACCGTGTTGTAGATGTTGGCGAACATCTGCGTGGACGCCGCGTGAGTGGAATAGCCATCGCCTTTTTCCAGGTCGATGTCGATGCCGTCACACCACGGATATTTTTCCATAATGCGTACGATCTCCGAAAGGAAGGTATCCTGCGCACCGTTCGTGTTGTCACGCAGAGCAGCGAAGATACTGTTGTAGCCGTCATTGCTGATGGTCAAAAGCCACTTGATGTGCGGCCACATATTGATGTAGGTGAGCATATTGGAAATTGCCACGCCGCTCTCGTAAATCTCCCCGGTAGCCCTGACCTTAAAGGAAAACAGCCCAATCTGGCTGATGCGGTCGCCGTAGTTTCGGAGAGCCGTGTACATCCTGGCATTGCCCATGAACGTCCACACCATGATTTTCTTTCCCTTTAACATATCCAAGCCATCACCTCCCGAGGTGCATAAGAAAAGCGCCTCCGAAGAGACGCTTAAACGAATTTTGATATTTTGTTTTAGAAATAGAAAACATCCTCAAATTTTTTATCCAATGCAATGCACAGAACAAGTGCCAATTTTGCTGTTGGATTGAATTGACCTGTTTCTATTGAACTAATTGTGTTACGGGATACACCGACCATCTCTGCAAGCTGTGCTTGGGATAGGCCTTTATCGGCGCGTATTTCCTTTAGCTTGTTTTTAAGGATTAACTTATCATCCATAGCGTCACCTCACAAGCCGAATGATATACATTATTAAAAAGGTCGCAGCCAGGCAGAGTTGAAGCAAGCCAAATATCAATTCATGCTTCTTTTTCAACCGAACATATTTTACCAATAGCATGGTTCCGGTCATGGACAAATATACTGCCCAGGTACCCATATTCACGCCTTCTGCGAATATAGCTTCAAGAATGATAGTCACCATGCAGACAAGACCACCGACAGCGCAAGCCCTTTGTCCAGCCTTAGCAAGTGCATCACGCTCCATCTCGTCCTGATTCTTGTTTTCTTTTCTGCTTCTTTCCAAAATTTCATCTTTGTTCATAGGGACACCTCCGATTTCAGTATGACAAGTTTACTTGGCATGTCATTATTATATTCATGCCAAGTGTACTTGTCAATACTTTTTGCAAAGTTTTCTTGGCAAATCACAAAAGTGTTCCTGTCTCGTCCATCTCCTGCATCGAATATAAAAGCTGCGCGGATTTCCCCTGCGGCAGGGACACGATGTGCTTGGAATCCCACGCCGCGCTGTACTGGAAGAATCCGTACTTTGTTTCCGCACTGCCGTTCCTCGTGCATTCCCGCGTGGATGCCAAAAGAGCAATATCATCCCCAGCATACATTGCGTTTGGGAATATGGCTTTCTGACCGCCGACACCCTGCGCCAGCGTGACCGAGCCTCCGTCCATGTCCTGTTTCGGATAGAGGTGGATGTCCAGCCCCGTCGATGTGCCGCCGAGGTTCAAAAGGATCACTGTCTCATCCGAGCGGACGATGCCGTTGAACCACACGGGATCGTTCTCCGATTCTTTCAGGCAGATTTCCGTGTGGGGAGCGTAGCCCGTGAGGATTTTCCCTTCCTGTAATTGAAGGTCGGTGAACCAGATCGTGCCGGAGCAGTCGGTGATGGTAGGAACCACCGTTATGCTCGTTACGCGCTTTTCCTGTTTCTTGTTGATGACTTCCGCAAGGCCGATAAAAGAAACGTCAGCCATCGAGCGTCCACTTTATCTCGCAGGGATGTCCTACCCATCCCGTAGCGACCGCTCCCGCCTGCAGGAGGATGTCCGTGATATAAAATGTGCCTGTGCAGTTGGTCACACAGACACGGACAGTTATCGAGCGTACTCGCTCACCGTAGTTTTCCGGCGTGATCTTCGCCTGCGTCTTTGAAAGAAAAACCATAGCCCACCTCCGTCAGTACAAGTCGATGAAACGGCTCTCGGTCGTGCCGTCCTCGTATTCTATAATGACCTCGATGCCGACCTGCGAGGAATCAGACAGCTTTTCCAAATCCTCCGAGCCGATCTGCGCAGAGATAGTATAGCTGTCACGGTTGGCGGGATACACCGTCTGCGAGAGGCTCTTGGTCATGCCGGACACGCCCTCCGCCTTGAAGGACGCTGTGCCGGACGCGCCGTTTTCGCTGTCAGCCGTAAAGCCGGAACTCGTCCAGTAGGCAAGCCCGTCGTCCGCACGGGAGTTTCGCAGAAGGTTGAACGGCACCATTTCACGGATATCGTCATTGGATACCATGCTCGTGCCTTCCAAGGTGTCTGCGGCATTGTCCCATTGGCTTGCGGAGCTGCCGAGGTTCTTTAAGGTGGTCGATAGTTCAAGCACCGTGTTCCAAGGCTCCTGCAGGTTGTATTCCCGCCGCACGATGCGAGTCGTGACAGAGATGCCCAGCTCCTTATCCTCCACGCACACATAATCGCCGAGCGCCCACGCCTCATGCTCATAGCCTGTGAGAACAGATAAATCCATAGCGTTCAGCACATAGGAAATGGTCGGCTTTGCATACTGCGCCAGGCGCATCAGGGCATATTCCTTCATCTGGTACGGATTCGTAAAGGACGAGCAGTCCAGCGTTGAAATGCGGACTTCCTGCGTATAGGTGTAGTCCTCCACATAGGGCTTTCCGTTGTTGACATCAGCAAATGTCAGACCGTCCGCGCCGAATGCGTAAAGCCTCGTAACAAGACTCCTCGTATCGACCACGCGCTCAATGGACTTCATGTTCTTCCTGTATGCGAACAGCGCACCGCTGTCCTTGCCGTTGACCGTCAGCAGATGCACGAGCCTGTTGGCACAGTCAAATACCAGATCACCGCCGTGAAGGTCTGCCACGTTCCGAAGGATGGAGAGTGCGTTTTTCTCGCTGCTCGTCCATGTTCGTTTTGTCCTGACATTGACCGTACCGACCGCCCATTCCGTACCCTGCAGGGCATACGCCATAGCGACCTCCGGGTATTCTGCGTCAAAGGTCTTTTCTTCCTTCAGCACGGAGAAGGTCAGATCGTAAAACTCCGCCTCGGCATACACCTCCGTGACGGAATTGCCCTCGGAATCCTTGCTGTCCGTGACCGTGCGCACCTTGTAGATATCATCCACGATCTGTATTTTCTTCTCGCTGTCAATGTGGATTCGCTTGCTGTCTCGGTACGGAATCTTAAAGGTCAGTGTGTCCTCGCCGTTGATCTCGCCCGTGACGATGATATCGTAGGCGTTTTCCAGCACCGCCTCCCATGCGCCGTTGCTGTCGAGGACAACAGGACGGGAATAGCCGATCTTCTCATACGGGGAGCGTGGAATATCATAAAGCCGTATATCCACGATCTTCGGTGTCATGCTCGTATATGCCGTGGTGAGCGTCACCCGGAATCGGATGTACTCCCTGTTGGGAGACGCCAGCTTTCCGTCCGCGGGAACAGCGACCCAATCGCTCCAGGTGATAAGGTCATTGCTTGTGGAAGTCTCTACCAGGGAGACAGCGGTCGTGCCTGATACATACTCGCTGGTCACGGACACGCGACCCGTGCCGGAGAGATTGCACTCCGCAGCCGCCGTTGTAAGGATGCCCTCGGATGGATAGGTGCCGCTTGATGCGCGGAGCGTAACCGTTCCAGGCTCAGTGATGCCGTCAACCGTTCCCGTTGTATCTCCGGCATTGGCGCATATCGTGGAGCGGAAATAGTCCATCAGGTCATCGGCGGTCAGTTCCGAATCACAGTCCAAAAACCAGTCGTCAAAGCCGCCCGCGTACCAGTAGGAAGTATTCAGCATTCCCCAGATAAGGTCTGCCGTACAGGAGCGGTTCAGCGTACCGTTGATTGTCAGCGCAGAGGATTTCCACACCGCGCCGGAACTCTTATCGCCGACCACATACCACGCCTTGTTATTGTCCGGCTCGATTACCGCCGCAATGAAGTACCAGTTGCCGTTGGTGAGCGAAAAGGACGGCGTGACCGATGTATCAAGAATCAAAGAGCCGGAGGAGTTGTAGAGCATGATCCTCGGCTTGCCGCGGATGAGGGACAGATAAAAAATCGGATTGCCCGTGCCTCCTCTTGTGGAGAGGAGCGGCGTGTATGTGTTGCCTACGGAATAGGTGGTCGGCTTGATCCATCCGCCGACTATGATGCGTTCCCCGATGTCAGAAAAAATCGTGCCGTCATTCGTGACGCGCAGATAAGTCTGTTCCGAGGACGGATTGTTGATGTTCATGCGGAAATACGAGCCGAACACGCCGTCTGTCAGCGATGCGGTCGTTCCGCTCCAGTTATTGATGTATGCCTTGCGGTCATTCCCGGAGGAGTCGGCAAGGCAGGTGTCGGCATCGGGAGCGTCCTCGTTGAACCGCCACAGGCCGCCTTTGGCATATTCCGCAGGGAACTCGCCCGTGAAGTCTGTCTGCTTATTGAGTATCGTTTTTAAGGACATCCGCCGTCACCTCCATCTGCTCTTTGCCTGTATCTCAAGGCTCGTAAATGTGGCGTTATTCGCCGCCACAGCGACCGTGTTATTTCCGACAGCAAGTGTCGGAAAGTTCAGTTCCGAAAGATACGGCAGACCGTTGCGCAGGACATTTTCGTTTGCGTCCTCCACCCAGGCGGTCATCATATCCGTATCGACCACCAGCGTTTCCGCTACCGTAAGAGTGGCGTTCACGATCTTCAATTCCACTCCGTTTGTCGTGATCGTGATGTATCTGCTTGCAGCGGAGGATATCACGCCCCTGATGCGGTACACGGGATGAGAGTCAATATTGCCTTTCGTCCTTCTGACCGTGTGCGACCCGGTGGAGGAGATGGTATATTCTTCGTCCTCCACGGCATAGGCAAACGGATCGGGACAGAAGAACTTCAAATCGAAGCTGCCCGCCGAGCGGACAAGCAGCCTTTCACAGTCCACCTTCTCGTAGAGCCGTGCCATGAAGTACCTGTCCGGCACGTCATCGAACACAAGCTGTTTCAAGCCATCCGTTGGATCGAGCCACAGGGAGATATCGTCCAGAACGGCAACAAGCGACCGGAAGTTTTTCTTCGGAGCGATGCTGCAGGAGACGTTGATCTCCCTGTAGTCAAAATCCGCTCCGAAGTCCGCCACGCCGCTTTTGCCGGGAATGGACGCCGTATAGTTTCGGAGCCCTCCGCACACCTGCCAGGAAGTGAGCCGAGCCTTTATCCCCATGTCCGAGGAAGATATATCGTTATATGAAAAGCCCATCGGCGCACCTCCTTAAGCCGTTGAAAAGCGTCCCTGCGCGCGGGAGCCGGTCTGTATCAGGTCATAAAGTTCCTGTGAAATCCTGCGGATATCGTCCTCGCTGCGGACGATCATCTGTCCCACGGATACCAATGCGCCGTAGGAACTGCCGCCGCCCGTGCCTGACATACCGCTTGCCACGGAGCGCACCGTAGCGTCAGCGTCAAGGTTGAAATTGCTCGGAACAGCCGACTGCATATCGTCCGCCAGTCCGTCCATCACATCCATGATGCCCTTGTTCAAATCCTGCGCGGCGTTGATAGCGACCTTCGCCGAATCATCGATACCGCCCGCAAGACCCTGGGTAAGCATATCGCCGACCCACGCCATCTCCTTGGACGGAGACGAAATGCCGAAGAAGGACTTGATCTTGCTCATAAGGTTCGAGCAGAAGCCGCTGACCTTGCTCCACAGCCAGGACGCGGCATCCCCGATACCGTTCCAGATACCCTTGATGAGGTTCAGACCGATGGTTGCCATCTGGGACGCACCGCTTGCAAAGCCCTTCACGATGGCGGATATGATCTGCGGCACGGCTTTTACAATTGCCACGATGATCTGCGGAAGGTTCTTGATAAGTGCCACGAACAGCTGGACGCCCGCCATAATGATCTTGTCGATGTTCCCGATGAGCGCGTTTACAATGCTCGTGATGATCTGCGGTATCGCGTTCACAATCGTGGTGATGATGGTCGGCAGGTTCTGTATCAGCGCGACCAGCAGACGGACTCCCGCGTCAATCAGCTGCGGTATGCTGCCGAGGATGGCAGTAAGGATTCCGTCAATGATCTGCGGTATCGCCGCCACGATTGCCTGAATAATCTGCGGCAAGGCGGTAATCAGCGAAGTCAGAAGCTGTATCCCGGCATCGATGATCTGCGGGATAGCCCCGATGATAAAATCCACTATCGCCGTAATGATATCCGGCAGAGCCGCCACCAGGACGGGAATCGCGTCAAGAATGCCCTGCGCCAGACCTGTTATCAGCTGAAGCGCCGCATCCAGAATGAGCGGAAGGTTGTCAATGAGCGTCTTTACGATCTGCGTCACCACAAGTACGATCTGTGGAATAAGTGTCGGTATCGCCTGGGCAATGCCCTGGATGAGAGACACGATGATCTGCATCCCTGCGTCCACGATCTGAGGCAGGAGTGTTACCAGAGCGCCTATCAGTTCCGTGATGACCTGCAGCACCACGGGCATCAGTTCCGGTATCGCGCCGATGATGCCCTCCGCAAGAGCGGAAATGATGGACGGCGCACTTTCCAAAACAGCCGCCGCAATGGTAGAAATAAGCTGAACCGCCTGCGGTATCATGGAGGACACCGTTTCAATGACCGAAGTAACACCGTTCTTGATCTCTTCCCCGGCTTCCTCGTTCCCGGCAACAAGATCGGAAAGACCGTCCATGATCTGTGTGATGCCGGGGAGAAGTTCTCCGACCATGCGGTTCTTAAGACCGCTCATCGTTCCCTGGAGTTTCGTGAGGCTGTCCTCGAAAGCGGCGGACGCGGCCACGGCTTCATTGCTCATGACCATGCCGTAGTCCTGTGCCTCCTGTTTCAGCGCCTCCGTTTCTTCGGCGGTCATGTTGAGAACTGCCGCCATGTCCGTAGCGGATTTGCCGAGAAGGTCGGTCGCCGCGGATGTTCTTTCCGCGCCTGATTCCATGTCCTGCAGAGCGGCGATCACGATGGAAAGCTGCTCGTCCTGGCTCTTGCCGTTCAGGTCGTCAATGGAAAGACCGACCGCCGCCAGCTTTTCAGCCGCCGTGGACGAGCCGTTCGCCGCGTCCGTGATAACGCCGGAGAGCGTCTTCATGCCCGTCTGGAGGTTGTTGACGTCTGTGCCGCACCGCTGGAACACATAGTCCCATTCCTGGTAGGATTCCGCGCTGATGCCGATTTTCTGCGACATCTTGTCGATCTCGTCCCCGGCTTCAGCGACATCGTTCGCCATGTCCCACAGCTTTTTTCCGGCAGCGACCGCAGCCGCGCCGATGGCGGCAATAGCGGCGGCCATAGCCTTGCCGACCGTCTTTGCGATCTCGCCGAGCTTTTTGAACTTGCTCCCGGCGTCCTCGGTCTGGTCCCCGGCATCGTCCACTTCCTTTGCAAACTCGCCGGCTTCATCGCCGGCCTCGTCAAAGCCGTTCTCGGCGTCTTCGAGAGCCTTGTTGTTGTCCTCCAGTTCACGCTCCATGTCGTTCAGAGCGGCTTCTGCGTTATTCAGCTGAATCTGCCAGTTCTGTGTACGCTTGTCGTTCTCACCGAAGGAGGTGGCGGCATTATCGAGAGCCGCCTTTAAGGTCTCGATCTTCTGTTTCTGTGTTTCGATCTCCTTGTTCAGCACCTGGTTGCGGGAGGAGAGAGCCTGCACGGATTTATCGTTTTTGTCGAACTGCGAGGATACCAGCTTCATTTCCGAGCCGAGTACCTTGAACGACTGGTTGATGTCGGACAGGGCTTTCTTGAACTCCTTCTCGCCCTCCACGCCAATCTTCAGACCGAAATTGTCAGCCATGCGCACACACCTCCTTCCTAAATGCCGTAGGGAATAACATCGTCAATCGTCAGATTCTGTTTTGGCTTTGATATGCCGTTATACTGCTTATGGCATTCCCATAAATCCATAAACAGACCGAACGGCATCAGCCAGAACTCATCCTGTGAAAGATGAAGCTGACCGATGCCGTAATATAAGAGCCGGGTAAATAACTCCTCGTCACTTACCCGACCTGTGCGTTTTTTGATTCGTTCTCGCTTTCGATATTGCGTTTCGTGCCTCTGTACATGGCCTCCATGATGGCGTCCTTGTAGTCCGTCAGTTCCATCGGCGAGGTGAGAAGTTCGACCTCCTCCGTGGTCAGTTCCGGCTTTTTCTCATCGGGATGCTTGAGGTTATGCACCAGGATGGTCTGGTTGCAGAGCAGCGTGATGAGCCATACGATCTCATCAAGAGCCATCTCGAAGTTCTCCGACTTCATCAGCTTATCGCCCAGGTTCTCCAGACCGCCGTAGCGTCCGGCGATCTCCTTCGTTGCCTTGGTGGTGAGGAGCATCTCGTACTCCTGACCGCCGATCTTTACAATTGCGCTTCTCTCATCCATTGATTATGCCCCCTTCGTAACAGTGACCGTATAAGTCTTGGACACGGAACCCTCGATTACCACAATTACCACGGTATTGGTGCCGGTATGCCAGGTGACGGAATCGCCGCTTTCAATCCCAGTGCCGTTCGCAGTAATGGTTGCTGTCGCACCGGAAGACGCGGTCGCGGATACCGTATTGGTAGAGTTGCTCGTTTCAGCCGTGTATTCCGCCACTGCGGAGTTAAAGGTCGGCGAAAGCGTCAGCGATCCCAGGGACAGAGCCGTCAGAGTCGGCGTGGGATACACAGGCTCATATACGCTCGAATACCAGTTGCTGATGGTAGTCGCGGAAACGCCGGAATCGTCCTCGGACACCTCTGCTTTCCAGGGATGGTTGCCCAGCCCGTCCACCTTGTTCCGGCGGTAGACCGTACCCTCAATCGTAGGCGTGGAGAACTCAATGCTCTCGCCCTTGGTGGTAAGGTTGGTGGAAGGGATGCCGAACTTCACGCGGTAGAGCCAGAAGTAGCGGTACTTGCCGTTTGCCTTCTTCGCACGGAAACCGATAGCCACGGGATCGCCGCCGTCCTCCGATGCGGACACCAGGACGTTATTGTTGTCGATGGTCGCGCCCGTAAGGTCAGCCGCCACCGCAAGCCCGATATTGTCCACGCCGAGCGAGAGCGTCCCGCTCTGGAACTCCTTCACGACCTCCGCCGCACCGTCATCCGCATAGAGCGTAGCCTCGGCAAGCTCCACGGACAGTTCAGCGGTCATCGCTTTGGCAAGGGACACGGGAGTGCCGTATGTCTCGTTGCCGCTGGCGTCCTCCGTGATCTTGGAATAGAAAAGTTTATCAAGACCGATTGTTGCCATAATGTTCAATCCTCCGTTTCATAAAGTTTCGCCACATCGATGGCGTAGTGGTGGAAGCCGGTATCATCCTCATGTCCGATGTACCGCCTTTCCGTGATAACAAAATCAGCGGCAAGAAGAGCGTTTGATAGCTGCTTCTTCCGCTGCGTATAATTGCCCTTGGAGAACAGGGAGAGCCTCGCCTCCTGCGTCTCGTATCCGGGAGCATCGTCCGCATGAAGTTCGTAGGTGTCCGCAAGCGGAGTCACCACCACATATTCATCCGGCGGCTCATCGGAGAACACGCCGGTCTCCACAGGCAGACCGCAGCCCGTGACCGCAGTCTTTATTTCCGACAGCAGGCTCATATCCCGTTCACCTCCGATTCCAGTTTTGCTTTCATCGCTTCAATGCAGGCGTTCTTCGATGCCGATTTCGCAGGCTTCAGAAACGGCTTTGCAGGCTGTCCGCTTTTGCCGTATTCGAGAATAGTCGCGATCTTTGCGTTGCTCTCGCCGTCTGACCTCGGCTCGGCAAAGCCGACCTTCACATTGAAATCGCCGTTCTTGTCCTGCAGGGCAGGCGAAGTGCCGAGAGCGGACAAAAGCTGACCTGTGGAGCGTGACGGCTCCTTCGTGCCTTTGCCGATAACGGATGCCAGGTTGGAGCGCACCTTGCCCTCAACGACCTCCGCACCCGCCTCCAGCACCTTCGGCAGAATCTCGTCCGTCCTGTCCGCCAGTTTGGAAACCTTCATGAGGAACTCCTCCGGCATTTTGAATGTCGCTTTAGCCACTCTGTTTCACCTCCTGCACCAGTACTTCCAGATACATACCCCTGCCTTTGACGTCCTCCACCGAGAAGATCTCGAATGTATGCCCGCCGCAGAGGATGCGCATCTCGGTCGTGACCGTGACGCCTGGTATGACGCGGAATCGGAAAAGGTCGGTGGCGGTCGAGAACTGCGCCATGTTCGCCCATTTCTCGCTGCCGTGCCGACCCTCCCGGTAAGCGCGTACCTCGGCAACGGTCACATCCGTTTCCGTCTTAAAGCCCTCATCGTCCGTGGTGTGCTGTTTCTCCACGATGGTGATGAAGGCGTTCATCTTTCCGAAACTCATAGTCACACCTTCCAATCCCGGTCGAGCCGAAGGAGGAGGTTGACCGTGTTCCAAATCTGCTGCACTGCGTTCGTGTTATCCGCGAAGAAGCCGCCCGTGGAGCCGTCCCTCGATTCATAGAAGTGGCTTGCCAGCATAATGACCGCCTGCTGTGTGGTTGCGGGCATGGCGTTCTCGGAATAGTAGCCCTCCGCAATGTGCTGATAGCTCTCCGCATAAGAAACGGCGGCAGTGATGTACTGCGAGAGCAGCTCATCGTCCGCCGAATGCTCCAGTATCAGATTTGCCTTGACTTTCTCAAGCAGAGTATCCATCACCGCCGCCTCCTTCCCTTAAGACGATGCCGCAGCCGTGGTTTCCACGACCTGCATGGTAAAGGTCGTCTCGGCATAGCCGTCCGCCCACAGCGTGAACGACTTCTCAGCCGCCAGGTACTTCGCATCCTCCGCCTTGATATAAAGGACAAAATCACCGGCGGAAAGTCCAAGTGTCGTTGCTTCATCCGCGTCCCCGGACGCAAGCGTGGCAGAAGCGCCGGTATCATCCGTGAACTTCACGCCGACCACGCTGCCAAGTCCCGTTCGGACGCCAAAGCCCAACCACTTGTGCTTGCCCCAGGTCTCGCCGTGATCGGCAACAGCAAGGTCTTTGACCTCGCAGTCGAGCGTGATCTTGATCGCCGTGCCGTCAATGGTCACGGTCGCGTGGCCGCTGTTGGATGCCGTTTCGGAAGTCGGCATAGCCCCGGATGTCGGGCAGGCAAGCACGGACACGTTCCAGGCATCGGGAGTCATAAGACCGGCATTTTTCAGATTCACGATCAGGGCATTCAAGTCGCTGCGGATGTCTCCCGCAGTATTGGTGGTTTTGGGCTTCAGATTCTCGGCACCGGGAAAGCCGGAGAGGGACGCGACCTCCCCGAACTCCAAAACACCGCCGATATGGGTAACTTCTCCGCCCTGTTCGGTATAGTTCTTTGCGTTATATCCACTCATAGGTCAGCCCTCCTTACGCCTTCATCTGCAGGAGCTGGATGCCCTCCGGCAGGATGACCTTGCCG
>ERZ842401.5572-NODE-5572-length-13884-cov-5.217297_pt1 | contig 13884 bp, 13 predicted proteins | sample MGYA00521270_ERZ842401 | MGnify/ENA primary metagenome ERZ842401 (study PRJEB31892, sample SAMEA3878208) | bioreactor metagenome | biome: Moose rumen | place: Sweden | collected 2011-10 | study: EMG produced TPA metagenomics assembly of the PRJEB12797 data set... | reverse complement strand
CCCCCTCCCACTAGAGGCAAGATGTCAGAGGCAAGAGGCAAGAAATTTTCTAACCTCACAAAGTCTGTAAAGAGGACTCTTGCTTCTTGCCTCTTGCTTCTTGCTTCTAGAGGCATAGGTGGGGGAAATACCCCGTCCGGTGAGGACAATTATGAATTATCATTTTCCTCATTATTTACTAATTCTTTAAGCCTTTTGGTTATCTGTGCCGAGTGCTCTATGGAGTCATCGGCAATAAATTTAAGCTCGGGGCATTTTTTCAGCCCCATAACGTTTGATATCTCTCTTTTAAGGTATCCCGTTGCAGACTCAAAGCCCTTGACGGCTTTCTTTGCTTCGTCAAGCCCCTTAAAGCTCGATATATATACCTTGCAGTAAGAGCCGTCCTTTGCAACGTCGCACCTTACCACCGTAAGGAACTCTCCGCCGCCTATCCTGGGGTCTTTAAGGTCCTTCATCTTGCCCGAGATTATTCTTCTTATATCCTCGCTCATTCGTCCTGCCTTATGGCTTGCCATAAAAATGCTCCCTCCTTCTGGTCACGATCATGTTTACACTTTCAGAGACAAGAGCTTTGTGCGCCCTGCGGACAACTTTTTCTTATCCCTGTTTCTTATTCGGGCAGCGTCACCTCGCAGACCCTTTCGCCTGCCGTTGCCTTTACAGTGCCCCTTACCACGGTGCCGTCCTCTATGATTATGGTGTATTCAACGCTGTCCGCTTTATCCATATACTCCTTGGCGGTCTTGTCGCCGTAGCCGCTGTCGTCGCCGAAAAACGTCTCTGCTTCGCTTTCCACTGCTTCAATAAATTTGCTGCCGTCGCCGCTTTTATACTCGCCGTCGGGATAAAGCTCACCGTCGGCTAAAACATTGTACTCTTCCTGCGTTTTCATCTGAACAGACGCAGCTCCCATAAGCAGCATCAGCAGATAATGCTCGGCGTTTTCCTTGAGCTTTTCGTCAACAAATTTTTCTGCACTGCCGTCCTCGGTATAATATGCAATATCGTTTATCCTGTATTCGCCGTTTTCATATTTTACAGCCATGTAGCAGTCGGTGGGGCTTGCGTCCTCGTTCTGTATCGAGACTAGCCACACTGCCAGAGTACCGCCGTCAATATCGGTGACAACAGCTTTATCCTCCTCGGAAAACTCAACGCTCACCTGAGAAATATTCTCGCCGTCCTCCATCTCGTCATAGCCGTAATATTTCGCTAAGCTTTCGCTGCAAAGGGCGCTCATGTCCGAATACCTGCCCTCGCTCACGCAGGCATAAAACTCGCTTATTACCTGCCTTGCGGCTTCAAGGTGCACATCGTCCGCTATATCCTTATGGGAAGCTTCTTCACCTGCCGCAGCCGATGAAGTCCCACTGTCGGGTGCCGCCTTTGCCGAGCCCTTATCTTCATCGACCCTGCCGCAGCCTGCAGCCAGCATGACTGCCGCAGTAACTATCGACAGCACGACTCTGCGTGAATACATACTTCTTCCCCTTTCTTACAAGCCTGACCGATAATTATGGATTATTCCCTGTACTCCTCCATAACATAAGCCTCAAAGATGTCGCCCTCCTTGATATCCGAGAACTTCTCCAGAGTGATACCGCACTCGTAGCCCTCCGATACCTCCTTGGCATCGTCCTTGAACCTCTTCAGGCTGCTCATCTTGTCGTCTGCTATGATAATGCCGTCTCTTACTACTCTGATAAGATCGTTTCTGCCCACCTTGCCGTCAAGCACATATGAGCCTGCAACTGTGCCAACGTTTGATATCTTGTAGACCTGTCTTACCTCCACACGGGCAGTCTCCACCTCTCTGAACTTAGGCGCCAGCATACCCTTCATAGCGTCGGTTATCTCTTCTATAGCATCGTAGATTATCCTGTAAAGTCTGATATCCACACCGCTCTGCTCGGCATTTGCCTTTGCAACGGGGTCGGGTCTAACGTTAAAGCCGACTATGATAGCGTTAGATGCGTTAGCCAGCATAACATCGCTCTCGTTCACCGCACCGACTGCACCGTGTATTACCTTTACCCTTACTTCCTCGTTGGATATCTTCTCCAGCGACTGCTTTACAGCTTCAACTGAGCCCTGAACGTCTGCCTTTACTATGATAGGCAGCTCCTTCATCTCGCCCTCGGAGATATGTGCGAACAGGTTATCCAGAGTTACCTTCTGGTACTGCCTGAACTCGTCCTCCTTAGCCTCATGCTTTCTCTGCTCAACCAGCTCTCTTGCCAGCTTCTCGTCCTCAACTGCGTTGAAGGTCTCGCCTGCGGTGGGCACCTCGCCCAGACCTGTTATCTCAACAGGTGTAGAGGGTCCAGCCTTGGTTATGGGCTTGCCGTGGTAGTCGGTCATTGTCCTTATCCTGCCCACAGATGTGCCTGCAATGATAACATCGCCTGCTTTAAGGGTACCGTTCTGCACCAGAAGTGTAGCCACAGGTCCCTTACCCTTATCCAGCCTTGCTTCGATAACAGCGCCCTTTGCCAGCCTGTTGGGGTTGGCTTTCAGCTCTCTTACCTCAGACACCAGCAGCACGTTTTCAAGCAGCTCGTCGATACCCATGCCCGTTTTAGCAGACACAGGCACAGCGATAACGTCGCCGCCCCATTCCTCAACAACAAGCTCATGCTCGGTGAGCTGCTGCTTTACTCTGTCGGGGTCAGCGCCCTCTTTATCCATTTTATTTATGGCAACTATCACAGATACCCCTGCCGCCTTGGCATGGTTGATAGACTCAACAGTCTGGGGCATTATGCCGTCGTCTGCCGCAACTACCAGTATAGCGATATCGGTGATGTTAGCGCCTCTTGCTCTCATTGATGTAAATGCCTCGTGACCGGGGGTATCCAGAAATGTTATCTTCTGGTCGCCCACTCTTACCTGATAAGCGCCGATATGCTGTGTGATACCGCCTGCTTCGCCCTCGGCAACGTTTGCGTGTCTTATCCTGTCAAGTATAGATGTCTTACCGTGATCGACGTGACCCATAACAACAACTACAGGGCAGCGCTCCTCCAGTGCAGCGGGGTCGTCCTCCTCGTCCTCGATAAGTCTTTCCTCAATGGTTATGTGTACTTCCTTTTCTACCTTGGCACCCAGCTCCTCAGCCACCAGTGAAGCCGTGTCGAAGTCAACTACCTCGTTGATAGACGCAAAAACGCCCAGACCCATAAGCTTTTTGATGACCTCTGTAGCCGTAACTTTAAGCCTGCTTGCCAGCTCAGATACAACTATCTCGTCGGGTATCATTACCTTGAGCTGCTGCTTTCTTGCCTTTTCAAGAGCCAGTCTGTTCAGCTTATCCTGCTCGCTCTCCCTCTTGTGAGAGTGCTGCTGCTTTTTGTACTGCTGCGACTTCTGGTTGATCTTCTGCTTCTTGCGGAAGTTATCGTTTTTGTTGCCCTGCTTGCTGGTTGCAAGGTTATCATATCTCTCGTTATACTTATCCAGCTCGATATAGCTGCCTCTTGTATCAACAGTTCTTCTGGAGCTTGTGTCCTGATAGCTGTTTGAGTCATCGGAGATAGTATAGCCCTTGTCATCATCACCGAAGGAAGCGCCGCCGCCCAGCTGTGTTTTAACGCCGTGCTCCTTTTTCTTCTTGGCTTCCTTCTTCTCCTGCTTTTTGCTCTTTTCCTTTTTGGTAGCCTTTGCGTCGCCCTCGGGCTTTGCGGTCTCGGCAGGCTTTTCAGCCTTTACCTCGGTCTCCTTTGCAGGCTCGGTCTTTGCCTCTTCCTTAACGGGCTTTTCTTCCTTTGCAGCCTTTTCGGTCTTGTCAGCCTTTTCAGCTTTTTCAGCCTTGGCAGCTTTCTTCTCAGCCTTCGGCTCCTCCTGTGCAGGTCTTACGTTATTGGCAAAATACTCGTTAAAGCTCTCCACCTGATTATTCTGCGTAAAATACTCAAACACGTATGAAAGCTCCTCAGGAGTAAGGGCAGTCTGGGTCTTTCTGGTCTGACCGTCCAGACCCTCCAGGCAGGCTATTATATCATTGTTGGCAAGCTTAAGATCCTTTGCCAGCTCGTTAAGCTTGATCTTGGATTTTGTAGTCTTTGTACTCATAGGCTATATGATCCTCCTTTAAAAATTCTCAATTTCTCCTGTTTTCAAATCATATATCATATTTATCCGAAAAATTCATTTTCATCTATTTTTATCTCTTCAAGTCCCTTGGCGCAGGATCTCGCAAAGCCCGCGTCGGTAATGGCAACAGCGCCCGAGCGCTTGCCCACACCCTCAGCTATCTCGTCCATAGTGAGACCCAGTGCGTAAAGCTTTACGCCGTATCTGCAGCATACAAACCTTATCTCCTTTAAAGACTTGGGCGAAAAATCGCTGGCGGTGAACACAGCCTTAGCCGCACCTGTGCTGCAGGCGTCCTTCACCATATCCATGCCCATTACCATTCGCCCTGCTTTTCTGCACATGGAAAGCAGACCTGTTTTACTGCTCATCTGCAAGCTCCTCCTCCAGACGGTCATATATCTCATCGCTTATGCTGCATGAGAAGCTTTTTTCAAGCCGCCTTGCCTTTCTTGCTTTTTTAAGGCACTGTGCGTCCTTGCAGATATATGCTCCTCTGCCTGCCTTTTTGCCTGTAGGGTCAAGGGATATCTCCCCCTCCTTGGAACGGACCACCCTTACAAGCTCCTTTTTAGGCTTCATCTCATTGCAGCCAAGGCACATTCTCAAAGGTATTTTTTTAGTTTTCATATTATCACTCAGCGTCTTCCCGCGGCTCAGGGGCGTTCTCGGGAACAATGTCTATCTTATAGCCTGTGAGTCCCGCAGCCAGCTTAGCGTTCTGACCCTTATTGCCGATAGCAAGAGAGAACTGGTTGTTAGGCACAACAACTCTGCACTTTCTTATTACTTTCTTTATCTCCTGCTCCTCGCCCTTCTGCTCTACCCTGTATTCGGGCTCCAGTATCTCAACGTCAAGCACATCGGCAGGGGCAAGCGCCTTTGCTATGAACTCAGCCTCGTCCTCGCACCAGTTGATAACGTCTATCTTCTCGCCCTTAAGCTCGCTGACAACAGATGATATCCTGGACTTTCTGGGACCTATGCAGGCGCCCACGGCGTCAACGTTCTTATCCTTGCTCCACACAGCTATCTTGCTTCTTACGCCCTCTATCCTGGATATAGCCTTTATCTCCACAGTGCCGTCGGCTATCTCGGGCACTTCAAGCTCAAAAAGTCTCTTAACCATATCCTTGTGAGTTCTCGAAAGCTTAACAACAGGCTGCTTTCTCTCGGTACCGCCAAGGCTCACGATATACACCTTGATGATGTCGCCCTCTTTGAGCACCTCGCCGGGTATCTGCTCGTTGCGGTAGAAGTAATGCTCGTTCTTGTCGATAGTTATCACCGCATTGCCCGTAGCAGGCTCAACCTTCTGAACGGTAGCCGAAACTATCTCATGCTCCTTGTCCTTATACTGCTCGATAAGCTTGTTTCTCTCAAAATCCTTGATATCGTGCTTTATGGACTGCTTGGCGTTCTGCGCCGCAACTCTGCCTATCTTGGTGGGGTTTACAGGTATCTCCACCCAGTCGCCCACCTTTATATCGGGGTCATAGGTCTGCGCCTCGCCGATGTATATCTCGTTCTCGGGGTCATCAACGAACATTACCTCCATGACCTCTTTAAGTATACACATCTCCAGCTTGCCCGTATCGGGGTCGATATCCACCCTGATATGCTCGCACTCAGGGTTCTCCTTCTTTATCGCCTTAGTTATGCCGTCCTTTATCTTCTCGATAAGCACCTCTCTGTCGATGTCGTTCTCGCTCGACAGGTCCTCCAATGCCTTAAAAAACTGATCGTTCATTTTTCTTGACCATTCCTTCCCGTCTAGAGGCAAGAGACCGGAAGCAAGAGGCAAGATATGTGCTTACATACATTTGCGCATTTCTCTCACTTTGTGTCCTTACCGTCTATTGATTTTTGTTATTTTGATTTTTAAAAACTTACTTATATAAAACGCAAGCGAAGCGCAGCGTCCAAAAAGATATCATCGCCCTCGGGCGATACCATAATTATGAATTATGAATTATAAATTATGAATTAAATCTCAAAGCTCTGCCGCCTTTATCTCGTCCTCCAGATCGTAATCGTCATAGAGCTTTACAAAGGCGCAGTCGCTGAGCTTGAACTGAACGTTAGCCACACCGTCGCCGTTTTCATCCAGGGTCTGGCAGGCAATTATCTTCTCCTTGTCGTCATAGCCCACAAGCCCCACGATAAACTCTCTCTCGCCGTTTTCATCGGGGCGTATCAGCCTTACCCTTACCGTGTCGCCTATGCACACCTCAAAGTGTACGGGCTTTCTCAGCTCTCTGCCCAGCCCCGGGCTGCCGCACTCAAACACATAGCTCTCGGGTATGGGGTCCTCCTCGTCAAGTATCTTGTTGAAGGGTCTTGCAAAGGCTTCGCAGTCGTTCATGGTAACTCCGCCGTCCTTGTCTATCAGCACCCTGAGATACTTGGTAGCTCCCTCCTTTTCAAACCTGACGTCCCACAGAAAAAGCCCCAGCTCGTCAGCCAGCGGCTGTGCCAGCTTAGTGACCCTTTCCACCGTACTCATGCGGTCCTTTTTATTACCGCTCTTGCTTGCCATAATATGCCCCCTTTTAGATGTCAGAGGTAAGAGGTAAGAAGTAAGACTCCCCTTTACCCTCGTTTCCGTTTGGCTTTTCATGTCTGCACTCACTTCACACAGACGCAGCGTCCGCAGAGCTCACCATAATTATGAATTATAAAAGCGACTTCCCATACAAACACAAAAGACCGGAAGTCAAGTTCCAGTCTTTCGTAAAAGCCTATTGTAGTTATTATACCACAAGCGGCAGATTTTTTCAAGCAAAATCAAAGGTTTTTAAAGAAAGAAATGAAACATTTGCAGTACAAATTGTAAATATTCTGTAAACTCGCCTTTTATTTCTTCTTTTTATCCTTCTTATCCGCCTTGCCGCTGCTGTCCTCCTCGACTTTCTGCTCGTCCTTTTGTCCGCCGTATTCGGGCAGTCTCCGCTTGCGTCTGCCCTCCACAAAATCAAGGGGCACTGTGAACATTATACCCGTGTTTGGCTGAGAAAGATCTCCCACGGTATTGTAGACCACTCTGCGCACCGTGTCCAGCTGGTCATCGTTTATTACCGAAAGTATAGTGCGGTTGTCCTCCTCCTCGCCTGTGAGCATACTTCTTATCGAAGCGCTGAGAAAGCTGGAGTTCATCTTCTGCAGCGTCATTGCAAGTCCCGATGACTGTATGATAGTTGCTCCTCCGATGCCTGCCGCCGACAGACCCTCCAGAAGATATTCAAGTACCTCTGTTTTATTCAGTATTATCACCATTAGCTTCATATCACACACTCCACGGGAATTATAGTTTAAAAGCCTGTGTTCTCACAAGATCACTCCGCCGTCTCGGCAGGTGCTGCGGTCTCGGCAGCGGTCTCGGTCTGGGCTATCCTGTTGAGCTCGTCCTCGTCTGCAACAGTTTCGCCCTGGGCATTGTCAACGTCCTGGGATACCCTCTCTCTCAGCTGCGCCTTGAAGTCTGCCGATACCTCAAAGTTTCCGTCCTCGCCCCAGGTGCCCTGGGGGCAAAGCGCCTCCGCAGGTGTAAGTCCTGCCGAAAGCATCTGCTTTAAATAAGACTTCATCAGCTTGTAATTGTCGGTGGTTATATCCGTATCGCTGTTAGCGGTTATTATCTCATAGATATTATCAAGGTTGTCAAGGGTGATATTCGATACCTGAAAAGCGTTGTTCAGCAGCGACTCCAGCGCAACGCCCAGAAATTCATTATTGCCCTGCTTGCCGTTTGAAAACACAGGGTACTGTGTCAAAAGCCTTATCTGCCTGCCGCTGAGGTTAACAAGCTCGCCCTTTACTATAGATATATCGTTCTCGTCATTATCCTGCGACAGATAATAAAGCTCCTCAGGCGCCGTATAGGTTATGCCGCCGAAAACGTCCGCCACTCGCTCAAAGGCTTCGTTAGTCAGCGTAGCGTAGTTATCTATAGCAATGCCAAAGGTATCCTGCACCGCAGATTTTACACCCGGCATACCCGTCTCGCTGTAAACATCTCTCATGTTCTTGCCCGGCTCCTTGGTGCTCAGGGTCATTGAGGATATGGGTATTATCAGTATGTTCTGCTCGTCGGGAGATATTCTCATGACCGCCATATCCGAAAGCACGCCCTTGCTGTTCACCCTTGCAAAAAGCTCGGTGAACACGGGGGTGGTCACAGCCTCCTCCTTGTCCTTATCCTGCCCGATAACGTTGAACTGCTTTAACAGATACACCGCCAGCATAGCCAGCAATGCCATAAAAATTATTACCGTAACAAAATACACCAGCGCAACAGGCGCCTGTGATCTTCTTTTTTTCTTCTTTTTAGCTGCTGCCATAATCAGTGCTCCTTTTTATCCCTGTACAGACCAGGCTTGATGCTGCTCGCCGTCTGCCATATCCCCATATGCTTCGGCAGACTCGTCCAGTTTGATAGCTGTTATCATAAGACCTGCCTTGCGTGCCATATTAATGGTCATCAGTGAGCCCGACCCTTTTTCCTTGTGTTTTATGACCGCTATGAGCATAGAGGAATTATCCACCATGAACTTATTCCTCCTGCGGTATCTTTCCTTGTCGCTTTTGACACTCACGCATACCAGCTCATCGCAGCATTCCAGCATCATGGAATACATATAACGGTCCATTCCTTTTTTTATCTCTGTATAATGCTCTTTATAGGGCAGAGCACCCACCAGGCGCATATCCTCAAACCTGCCCGTTTTTTTCATTTCGTTGACTATCTGGGCGCACAAAAGGTCTATGCCTTCTGCCATACCGCATATAAAGGTCCTGTAGCCATCTTCATAGGCTTTACCGATATACATGGTCAGCACGCTCCACAGTCTTTTCATGCCTGCCTCGTACATATCGCCCTTAAACGGCAGGTCCTTGCGTCTGTGCCCTGTAAAACAGCAGGCGGTTTTTTTATCACATTTAAAATCTTTCTCTGCAACAAACTTGCTTTCAAAAATACTCATTTTATTCATATAACTACAAATTCAGCTCCTTAAAGCCGCAGGCGAAAAGCCTGCAAGCAGAGCTTTAGCTCTGCAGACCGTGCGTCAAGCACGGGCTATGGCTTTATTATACCACATATTTTTACGTTTTTCAATAGCCCCTGCTTTTATTTTACTAAAATCGGTCTGCCAGCATAGCCCATTCGTCCATTTTTTCCTCAAGCTGCGCCCTGCAAAGCTCCAGCTCACTGCATTTTTCGCTCATTATGCCGTAGTTTGCGACTACCTCGGGGTCGGCTATCTCCTGCTCCAGGTTAAAAATCTTCACCTCGGTGTCCTCTATCTCCTGCTCCAGCTCTCTCAGGCGGTTTCGCATTTTGGCTTCAAAAGCCCTCTGCTCCTTTGAGCGGTAGGTCGCCTCTTTTTTCTGCCTGAGCTCCTCAGCCTCCAGCGCCCTTTTCTCCCTGGCTTCACGCTCAGCCGCCGACTGCGCCTGCTCTCTCACCTTCTGCGAATAATCGTCAAAGCCGCCCTCATAGCAGTTCACCTCGTCGGGCTTCACCTCTATTATGCGGTCAGCCACCTTGTTTAGCAGATATCTGTCGTGGGATACCAGTATGATAGTACCCCCGAACTCCGCCAGTGCGTCCTCCAGCACCTCCTTGGTGTTAAGGTCAAGGTGGTTGGTGGGCTCGTCAAGTATCAGCACATTGCCCCTTGTGTTCGCCATTATCGCAAAGCAGAGCTTAGCCCTCTCACCGCCGCTGAGCACCGAAACGGGCTTGAAAACGTCCTCCCCCGTCATCAGCACCGACCCCAGCGACCGCCTTGCCTCCTCAGGGGTCATTCTCGGGAAACGGTCCAGCAGCTCGTCCAGCGCAGTGCTGCTGGGGTGCAGTATGCTGTGCTCCTGCTCAAAATACGCTGTCTTGACATTGCCGCCCCAGGTGATATTGCCCCCCTCGTGGGGTATCATGCCCTGTATAAGCCGCAGTATCGAGGTCTTGCCGATACCGTTGGCGCCGATAATTGCAGCGTGCTCACCCCTGCGAATGTGCAGATCAAGGCTTTTTATAAGGGTCTTTCTGTTCTCCCCCTCACCCACCGTCAGCGGGCAGTTAACCACCTTGACGATATCCTTGGTGGGCTCAATATCATATTCCAGCTTTATTTTAGGGGGTCTTGTGAACATAAGCGGCTTTTCCACACGCTCCATGCGGTCCAGCATATGCTGTCTCGACTTCGCCATTTTCGCCGTGGAAGCTCTGGTCTTGTTGCGCACAACATAGTCCTCCAGCTTGCGTATCTCCTCCTGCTGCGCCTCCCACTCCTTCAGCTGACGCTCGGCGTTCATCTTTTTCTGCACGGTAAAGGCGGTGTATCCCCCTTTGTATGAGGTCAGCCTGCCCAGCTCTATCTCGCAGATACGTGTGCATACCTTATTTAAAAAATACCTGTCGTGGCTGACCACCAGTATTGAGCCTTTATAACCCTTCAGGTAATCCTCCAGCCACATCAGGGTGTTCATATCCAGGTGGTTGGTGGGCTCGTCCAGTATGAGCAGGTCGGGCTCCTCCAGCAGCAGCTTTGCCAGCGCCAGCCTGGTTTTTTCTCCGCCCGAAAGTGTCGCTATGACCCTGTCAGCGGGAACATCGCCAAAACCCATGCCGTTTAGTATCTGTTTTATCTTAACGTCTATCCTGTAGCCGTCATTGGCTTCAAAAAACGCAGCCAGCTCAGAATACTCTGCGCTGACCACTTCAAGGTCTGCGCCGCTGAGCTTGGTCATCTCCTGCTCCAGCCTGTCCATCTTAGCTCTGGCTTCAAGCAGCTTTTCAAAAGCCTTGTGCAGCTCTTCGTCAATGGTAGCTGAGCTTTCAAGACCGCTGTTCTGCCTTAAAAAGCCTATCTTAGCGCCCGACGCTGTCTCCGCCGAGCCCAGCCCGTCAGGGGTCTTATCAAACCCCATATCCCCCGATATTATGTTAAGCAGCGTAGACTTGCCGCACCCATTGACCCCCACAAGCCCCACAGCTTCACGGTCCTCAATGGTAAGGTTTATATCCCTGAGCAGCGCCTCGCCGTTAAAATATTTATAAAGGTGTTCTATCTTAACTATCATATCTATTCCTCATCTGTCCTAAACGAACACGGTATTTCTCCCCCACTAAGCCTCTAGAAGCAAGAGGCAAGAAGCAAGAGATCCGTTTTACCAAATTATGCGGTAAGCCGCACAAAAACTCGTTTACAAGGTTAGCCTGCTAGTCGCTAGGTATCAGAGAACTAGCGGCTAGAAAACGGGTTTACACAATAATGTATTGAAACTCACAAATGCAAAATTCCTGAAAACCTCCACACGGTTTTAATGGGGCGAAATTAAATTTGATCAAATACAGTACAGCGCACAAAGTCAACATTTACCCTGCTAGCCGCTAGTCATTAGAGTGCTAGTGGCTTTTAGAAGTAAGATGTAAGAAGTAAGAGGTAAGAAAATGGTTTGCAAAATTATGCGGTAAGACGCACAAATACACTTTTTCCCAAGGTTGGCGCAGCCGTCAAAATACTAGCAGCCACAAAGGCTTTCCCTCCCCTCCGGGGAGGACTCGATATCTCGCCCACTCCACAATAGTGCGGCAGGTGGGGGAAACACCCCGTCCGGTGAGGACCAATAAAGCCGACAAGACTGTATTGCCTTGCCGGCTTTGAAAATATCGTTACTTGACTATCGCAAGCAGTACGCCTGCGGCTACCGCCGAGCCGATAACACCTGCAACGTTTGGTCCCATTGCGTGCATAAGCAGATAGTTGGTAGGTACTTCCTCCTGACCCACCTTCTGGGAAATTCTTGCAGCCATAGGCACAGCCGAAACTCCTGCCGAGCCGATAAGGGGATTGATCTTTTTGCCCGAAAGGATATACATGAGCTTGCCCAGCAGCACTCCGCAGGCAGTGCCCAGCGAGAATGCGATAACGCCCAGCAGCATTACCTTGCCGAAGTCAAGGCTTATAACCTTGTCAGCCTGTGTGGTAGCACCAACGGTTATGCCAAGAAAAATGGTGATTATGTTCATAAGCTCGTTCTGAGCTGTCTTTACAAGTCTGTCGCAGGCGCCGCTCTCTTTAAGCAGGTTGCCGAACATCAGCATACCTACCAGCGGTGCAGCAGAGGGTATCATCAGTGCGATGACCAGCGTTACCAGCACAGGGAATATCAGCTTTTCAAGCCTTGATACCTGCCTCAGCTGTCCCATTACTACCGAGCGCTCCTTCTTGGTTGTAAGAGCCCTCATTATAGGCGGCTGAATGATAGGCACCAGCGCCATGTAGGTGTACGCAGCCAGTGCGATAGTACCTACCGAGTTTGAGCTGTTGACTGTCAGCAGCCTTGATGATACGAAGATAGATGTAGGACCGTCCGCACCGCCTATGATAGCGATAGATGCGCAGTCGGCAGCACTCAGACCCAGCACCGCAGCGCCCACAAAGGTGAAGAATATTCCGCCCTGTGCAGCCGCACCCAGCAAAAAGCTCCTGGGGCTGGCTATCAGCGGACCAAAGTCGGTCATAGCGCCTATGCCTAAGAATATCAGTGGCGGGTAGACCTGCAGCTTAACGCCCAGATACAATATATCCAGCAGTCCGCCGTGCCGCAGTATGTAGCCGTAGTCTAAATAATGGTCGTTGAGTATCTCCTTGCCCGTGGCAGGGTCGATCTCGGTCCTTGTCAGATAATCCCAGAACTCAGGGTGATACATATCTGCAAAGGGCAGGTTGGTAAGCAGCATACCGAATGAGATAGGAAGAAGCAGCAGCGGCTCAAACCCCTTTGCCACCGCAAGATACATAAACACAAAGGATATAAGTATCATTATTATATTTTTCCAGCCGTCGCCCTGTATCAGACCTGCAAAGCCCGACTCAGAAGCCAGCGCAGCCAGAGTATCAAGAAACGAATTTATAATTGACATTTAACGATCACGGTCCTTTCAAGAAATGATGCCCTGCCCTTATGAGCCGACTTTAAACGCCTGCTTAAAAGGGTCTTGTGTTCTCTGCAATGCCTGCAGCAGCCCATGCCGACCTCTGCGGCTTGGCAGTTTTCACGCTTTTCAGCACCGCTTTCTTGCCTGTTGAGGCATACATAGCCGATATAGCCGCCATGATGACCGCCACCGTTTCCTCCTCGATGCCGTCCTCCACCGCAGGTGCGGCAGGCTCGGACTTTGTCTGCTTAGCGGTCTTTGCAGCCTCGGCAGCCTTCTGCCTTGCAGCCTCCTCGGCGGCAGCCTTAGCCTTTTCGTCCGCCTTTTTATTTATCGCCTCGAATATCTTGCCGTAAAGTGTTACCAGCAGTATCAATATTATAAGTCCGATAAACACCACGGAAATACCCGTGATGACCACCGATGCCACAGTGCCTGCTCCCAGGTCCTTTTCATCGGGCGGGATAGTGCTGGCAAGAGTCTGCGCTGCCAGAATATGTAGATCACTCATAAAAAAACTCCTTAAAAACAAAAAATATCACAACTATAATTTATTATACACTAATTCCGATAAAATTACAAGTCCTTTTACCATAATTTTTTAGAATTTTTTATTACCCCCACCTGTCCTCACCGGACGGGGTACCTCCCCCACCTATCGTACTTTTGTGTGAACAGCAGGATATCGAGTCCTCCACAAAAGTGCGGTAGGTGGGGGAAGAGAACATCTTTACATTTTTCGGCTTATGTGCTATAATATAACTCTAAACAAATTGCCCACAGGCATTTTAAACTAGGGTGTGTTGACACTAAACTGATACGCGGATTTTTGAGATATTTTTGTT
>ERZ842401.5571-NODE-5571-length-13890-cov-7.748825_pt1 | contig 13890 bp, 8 predicted proteins | sample MGYA00521270_ERZ842401 | MGnify/ENA primary metagenome ERZ842401 (study PRJEB31892, sample SAMEA3878208) | bioreactor metagenome | biome: Moose rumen | place: Sweden | collected 2011-10 | study: EMG produced TPA metagenomics assembly of the PRJEB12797 data set... | reverse complement strand
AACGACCTGTGGGACTATACGAAGAGTGCTACCAGCGAGGTCATCTTCACCAATACCTTCTCGTGTGCCCGTGGCTATGCCAATCAGGTGCAGTTCCAGATTGGTTCACGTGCTGTCCAGAACTGGTTCAGCGATGCCTGCTACTTTGCCGGCTATGACCATTCAGTTCCTACTGTACACGCTTACGAGACTGTAGAGAACGGTGGTATCTGGCAGGATGGCGATGCCCGCAAGGAGGCCAGCCTGCGCTACGACTTCTCTTATAATGGCGTACAACCTGACCTGAGCAGTCTGACTTGGGAAGGATTGAGCGAAGAGGATCACGATGAGTTGAAGCCCCACATCAAGAAGTACGAGGACTTCCGCACTGACGCCGCTTCAGGGCTCGAAGTCAATAATATGTGGCTCTCAGGCAAGAATATTCCCGTATTGCGCTATGCTGACGTGCTGCTGTGCTATGCAGAGTGCCTGAACGAACTGGGTCAGACCTCACAGGCAGAGACCTATGTCAACCAGGTGCGCGACCGCGCCTTCGGTGGCAGCCAGCCCTCAGAACTCCGCTGGAGTGGATTGAGCCAGATAGACTTCCGTGAGCAGATGCAGGACGAGCGTATCCGTGAACTCTTCGGTGAAAACTGGCGACGTTATGACCTCATCCGCACTGGTCAGTTCCTGCCCCGTCTGAAGAAGTACAACAAGTGGGCTGCACAGAGCGTAGCAAGAGGTGCCTTCAAAGATCACCTGCAACTCTGGCCCATCCCCCTGACAGAATTGAATCAGAATCTTGATATGCGCATCAACGGTCAGTTCGACCAGAATGAAGGATATTAATCATACGTTTAGGTATTAGTTAAAGTTAGGTAATTGTTAGTTTTCGGAGGATGTGGCCTCGGCTTTAGGCTGCGGTCGCATCCTCTTTTTTCAACAATGACTATTTAAGCGATTCATTCTGAGCGGTCCAACTCGTCAATATACTCCAGACAGAAATCTTCCAGTCCAATGTAGTAGATGCCATTCTCGTCAAACCATGGTACGAAATGGTCACGCACCACGACAATCTTGCGGTACGAGTCGCCCGTACGTCGCAGTGAATTGGTTTCTTGCCGTCTCTTCTCCTCGTCAGGGATGGCGAAGGCCGACTGAATGTAGCAGCGGCGATTACCTCGATTCACCACAAAGTCCACCTCCAGTTTAGAGCGCTTGCTCTTGCCTTGCTCGTCTTTATAGTTATACTCCACAACTCCCACATCGACATTAAAGCCTCTGGCGGACAACTCGTTGTAGATTACATTCTCCATCAGGTGTGTTTCCTCTTGCTGGCGGAAATTCAGTTGGGCATTGCGTAATCCCACATCGGTCAGGTAATACTTCTGTGGCGTATTGATATATTTCTTGCCCTTAATATCGTATTGTTCTACCCTACGCAGAATATAGGCTTCAGCAAAATAGCCCAGGTAAATGCTGATGGTAGAATCGTCTATCTTAGTATGCTTCACAGAGGCAAACGTATTCTCCAGTTTTTTCGGGTTGGTGAGCGACCCGATGCTACTGGCCACGATATTCAACAGGTCGTCCAACACCGATATATCCTTCTGTATATGATTTCGCTCAATCACATCAGTCAAGTAGGTCTTCTTAATTAGATCCTGTAAGTACTGGCTCTTCTCCCTGTCAGTCTTCAGCGCCATCACCCTTGGCAGTCCTCCGTATGTCACAAATTCCTGCCAGGCACGGTGTTTGTCGCCCTCATATGCCGCATAGAACTCCTTGTACATCAGCGGATTCACATGAATCTCGTCACCTCTGTCCTTGAATTCCGTCATCACGTCTGTTGAGAGCATCTTCGAATTACTGCCCGTCACATAGATATCTACATTTTTCATATCCAATAGGCCCAGGAGGATATCCACAAACCCTATTGTGGCATCCTTATCATCCAGCCAAGGATTCGGAATATTACTCACCTCCTGAATTTCATCGAGTAGCACATAGTATTGCTTTGTAGTATCAGCAATCTTGTCTCGCAGATATTTGTCCAGTTCCAGCGGATTTCGGTATCTGGCATTTCTCGCCACATCCAGTTTCAGCATAATTAGCTGCTCATCGGCCACCCCATCTGCTTTTAGGTAGTTCCCAAAGATATCGAAGAGCAGAACTGACTTGCCACACCTACGGATGCCGGTAACCACCTTCACCCGCCTGTTTTCACGTTTCTCAATGAGCTGTTTGAGATAATAATTCCTGTCAATCCTACCCATACTTCCGAATATTTTGCGTATTTACGCTTCTTTTTCGAATGCAAAGTTAAGCAAAACTATTGAATAACCATCATAATTCCCGAATTTTTTGCGTATTTACGCATCTTTTTCGGATTTCCTTTACTGAGAGGTCGATAAGGAGCAATCACCGTATCACAGTGCAGAGTTTCTGGATGTCAGGATTATTACCTTATTATGTTTAGGATGCCTGATGCTGGCGTTTCCTGCATTTTGATATAGGCGAACAATTTCTTACCCGCATCCTTCAGGCTGGCTCCGAACAGATAGACTGCATCATCGATTATCAGGAAGCGGTCGTGATTGTGCTGGCAGATGTTCACCGTTATGGGCTGATACTGCTGATTATGCCGTTGCACGTCTAACTGCTGCTGGGCTGATAGTTGTCGGGTATAGATTGAAGCCGACACTTGAACATCCCTTTTACTCAGCATTGTCAATGTTGTTTCGTCAATGTAGTTATCTACCAAAACCACAGACCGTTTAGCCTGCTTAATGAGACTGACTATTTGCACATAAGCATCAAATATCTGCCCATTATAGAAGATACCTTCGACAGGTGGCAAAGATGATCGCACGAAGAAATCGACCTTGTTTCTTAAGTCCTGTATCTGCATATCTTGTTTTGCCACATGTTCTTCCAATGCTATTATTCGGCTGTTCACCACATACCCCCTCAGCAGATATTCCTTTAATATGCGATTTGCCCATTGACGAAACTTGGTGCCCCGTTTGGATTTTACTCTGTAGCCAACAGATATGATCACGTCTAAATTATAGGCCGTGTATTCATAAGACTGGTCACCTTCAGAACCCATATGTGCAAATTTTGCACATGTGATATTCTCCTCAAGTTCTTCTTCTTTGTAGATGTTGCGAATATGGCGGCCAATCACAGTCCTGTCCTTGTCAAACAAATCTGCCATCTGTTGCTGTGTCAACCATACAGTTTCTTCACCCATTCTCACCTCCAGCCTGATAGTCTCATCCGGCTGATACATCACAATCTCACCTTTGTTTGATTCCATGTTTGTCATACCATTACAATGTTTAAGTTTAACTTCGATGGTGCAAAGGTAGTGATTTCTTTTGATTCAGCCAAATAATTCCACGACTTTCTTCAGGAGCCACACAGTGATTCCTGATGAACTCCAACTCCTTCTCATATTTCTTCTCGATGGCATCAGGAAGGACTATCATGAAGAAGTTTCTATCAGTGTATTTCCTCTTGAGGAAACCCTGTTCACACCCATACATGGCTTCAGCCAATTCACCTGCGATAGCTGCTGTCAGATGCGGATTGACGGGCGACTTCACGGCACTATGGATGGCAGAGGTGAAATTGTAGGTTGTTGACAATTTTCCGGGCCATCGTCTGTGCTTCGTCAGCAGAGTCTGAAAGCCATCCCGCCAAAGCATTCAGCATATTCACAGTGAGTCTCACGAGTCTTGGGCGTAGTGTGGAAAGAGTGATGGGTTCCCATTCTTGGATTACCTTTGCCATGGTGAGTGTGGTCATGCCGTATTCTGACAGAGGGGCATGCTCTGCCACGAGTTGTCTATAAAAGACATCTTTGTCATGCAGCCAGGTCCAGGCCGCCAAGTCGCCAATTATCGATCCGATCAAAGCCTTAGAATTTAGTCTGCCATCATGGCAATGTCAGTTTCCAGTTGCAAAGTTACAAATTATTTCTGAATATCCGCTATTCTTTTGCTAAATATTCCTCGCGCTTGATGGGTGTGTTAGGATCTACTATCCGGACTTCATCGTAGGTGAGGCCGTAGAGTCGATAGACCCTGAGGTCTATTTCCTGATCGGTCTTTGCTATCTGCCTGGCTATCTCGTTGCATGCTGAACGATACTGGTTGAAGTAGTCTTCCCATTCATCCTGCTGAACCAAGGTTAGCTTAATCTTCTGCTTCTTCAGCTCAGCGACAAAAGATCCAAAATCCATCTGGTCAAAGGTCTGCAAGGCTGTTGTTATCTTCACACCTTCAAGGTTCTCGCTCAGCCGACGAAGGAAGCGGTTCCGCTTTTCCTGAAGCTGAGAATTGAAACCAGTCATCAAGGTGGCAAGTTCTTCCAGCACCTTCTTTTCATCTCCCTCTAAGGGCGGTATGGGAATCTGCTCGAAATACTGAGGCTTCACCTCTATATATCCACCATTACGAACCACGCATATGGTTGTCAAGAAGAGCCAGACTATCTTTGAATTCAGAACTGCCAAAAGAGCATTGCTATTGGATGGCAACATGCACGCAGGAGCGGAAATCACAGTACCCCTTTCGTCCCAGCTGAACTTGTTGGCATTCTGCAAATTGCCCCAGATGATTTTCGGCTGAAAGAACAATGGCTGATAAGCGCAGTTACGGAGGTTATAAGGCGTGTTGCCTTTGTCATAACGCTTGCTCAATTGAGGCTCGAAACTATCAAGGTGTGCTTTAATGGCAGGATAATTGTCTACATCTATAGCAGGTACGCCCTCATAACCGTTGTGCGTACAAATCAGATACTTAGGCAATTGCTGATTACTCCATTTCTGAAGGTCTTTGCCTTCATAGATGGGCTTTATCAGTTCTTCAGATTTTGCATCCTGACGTATCAGGATGTCCTTGGTCTGTTCGCCAATGATAAAGGCATCATTTAATGCAGTCTTGACACCGTAGTAGCATTTCCCATACTGATCCTTGACAGATGCGAAGCTGCCGATCTTTGCAACAATCTTCGTCATGTCTGCACTTTGGAAGCTCCAGCTTTCTTTGTCCAGACTCTGTTGTTCTACCTCTTTAGTTGGGGCTGCGCTGATGATGACAGTTCCTTGCATCTCCTTTGGAATCTTCGTGTATTGGAAAGTCGTTGCAGTTTCGTTTCTATGGGATAGGAGTAATATGATGGGGTAAGTAGTAGCACCCTCAAATATTTGCACCTCGGTAAAGTCTACGTATCCCTCAATCCTTGTGTTTGTCTGTATGAAGTCTCGCAATGTCTTTCCTGCTTTCGTCTTGTCAAAAGTATTTGAGATAAAGCCAAACTGTCCGTTGCTTTTTAGCATGCTCATGCCTTTCTCATAAAAATACGAGAACAGGTCGCCATCAGGATTGAATACCTTATAATTGTTACGATAGTAGTCCATATCCTGTTCTGCCAACAGTTCAGCCCTCACATACGGCGGATTGCCGATGACGACATCGAAGCCGCCTCTTTCGAATACCTTGGGGAACTCCTTCTGCCAGTCGAAGGCTTTTTCGCCGGCAATGGCCGGATCGCTGACGAGCGAGTTGCCGCACTTGATATTCTCATTGAGTGAGTTCAGCTTGCGGTGTGGCTTTGCCGTTCGCAGCCATAGTGCCAGCTGGGCTATCTCAACGCTCTCCTCGTTGATGTCCACACCATAGAGGTTGTGCTCGAGGATGCTGTTCTCCACGTCTTGGAAAACGATGCTCGAACCTGTCACCTTGGCCTCCATCTCGTCTATCAGCTTGTGCTCTGCCATCAGGAACTGCAGGGCTGCATTCAGAAAGGCACCGCTGCCACAGGCAGGGTCGAGTATCGTAATCTGCAGCAGCCAGTCGCGGTATTGCTGCAGTTGGTCGAGCAGCCGTTTCTTGGTCTGCATCTGTCTCCGCTGGTCGGCAAAGTACTCTGCCTCGTCAATGTGCAGTTCCTGTTTCTTCTCAGCACAAAGACGGCCAACGGTATTCTCAACGATGTACTTTGTGATGTACTGCGGTGTATAGAACACACCGTCCTGCTTGCGCTTGGATGTCTGTGGAGCCCGTCCGCTGTTAATCTGCTGTGTAACCTCCTCTATCTCCGAGAGTGAGTTCTCAAAAATATGTCCCAGAATATTCACGTCAACATCGCTCTCGAAGTCGTACTCCGACAGGCGGCGGGTGTGTTTCACCAACAGGTCGTCGCTGATAGTGAGGCCATCCAGCACCTCGTCGGGTTTGAACAGGCCTCCATTGTAGGCGAACACCTCATAGCGCTTGCCCTTGAAGCCGGTGTTCATATAGCCGAAGTATTTCTTCACACGGTTGTAGAAAGGCTGGTACTCGTCTTCGTCCTTCAGCAGTTCCCACTGGTCGATGATCTGCACCATCGAGTTTGGAGGCAACAGCCCACTGTCCTCAGCAAAAAAGATAAACAGCAGGCGGTCGAGCAACTTCTGTGTTTTCTTGAACAGCAGCAATTGCCACTCCTTCTCGTCTCGACACTGGGACACTTGCGTACCATCATAGGGATTCTGTGCCAGGATGTCGGCAAAGAGCAGCCGTTTGAACTGCGAGAAGTCGCGATAGAGGGCTTTGGTGATCTGGTCTTCGCTCGACACCGACTCTTGCTTCATCCTTAGGGCCACTCCTTGCTCCACCTGCGTCCAAGCCAGACAGAGATATAACTCTCGGAAGTCATCCTCCGAGAGCGCAAAGAGGTTCCACTCACGGTGTTCCACCGCATTGTCTATATAAAGGCGCAGTTTCTCAAAATTGCTGATAACGACAAGCCTTGTGCCCACATGCTGGCTCTTATAGCCAAAAGCCTGGGTTTCCACCTTCGAGAGGTCAGTAGTCTTATGGTCTTTCAACTCTATCACGCCTATCACCTTGCCATCCAGCATGATGGCACCATCGGCCTTCTTGGCGTTTGTCTCGTTCTTCTTCTCCGTTATCAGGTTGAAGCCTGGCGACGGGTTGAGCGTATAGCCAAGAACCTTCACAAACAGTTCGCGAAGGAAACCCTCCTGAAACTGTTCCTCCTTCGACTGCCGGATGTTCTGCTGTATCTCTGTATTCAGGAAATACTGCCGGTACGCTGTCCATGCTTCAGCGGTGTCCTCCGCAGGCAGCAGGGCCAGATACTTCTTGACGATATTCTTCTGTAATAACATGGTTTTATTTACATTCTGAGTAGTTCATTGACATTCACTTCAAGACATCTGGCGATGTCCATCAGGTTCTCCAAGTTTGGCTGTGCAGAGTTTGTACACCACTTGGAAACCGTAGCAGGGTCTTTACCCAGTTGTTCTGCAAGCCATTTATTGGTGCGCTTCTTGTCTGCAAGTACCACCTTTATTCGGTTCAGGTCTTTAGTCTCCATATTTACACCTTATTATTAATATAGGGTACAAAGATAGTCATTTTTTAGCAAAAGAGAATGATTTTCACTGAAATTATAGTTGTTAGCAACAAAAAAATTGCTTTTCTGTCAATTTTCGACGAACAATGGCAAGAATGCGAAGAAAAATCACTAAATTTGTGCCAAGAAATGAAATTAAATGCTGATATAACAAATGAGGATACCCGCAAAGTTCAAAGAATATATATGGCTTGTGAACACGATTCGCACGGCACGAAGAATATCCTTTGCAGAGATCAACGAGAGGTGGCTGGAAACCGAAATGAGTGAAGGCATCGAATTGGCCCGTTCCACCTTTAACCGTCACAAGGATGCTATTGAGGACATCTTTGGCATCTACATCGACTGTGACCGTCAGAATGGCTACAAGTATTTCATTGGCAACGACTATGTGCTGCGTGAGGATAGCGTACAGAACTGGATGCTATCGACGCTTTCTGTTAGTAACATTATCAGTGAGAGTCTATCGCTACAGGAGCGAATCCTATTGGAGCAGATACCATCGGAGGGAGAAAATCATTGTCGATGTCCTTGTGCCGCCGTCTCACCCCTTTGTAAAGTTAAACAACATGGTTGGCTGTGAAGATATTAAGCATCGGTTGGAAGAGTTCAAAAGTCTTGCTGAGTATAATAAGGCTTGTCTTCGTCAATCAAGGGAGTATCCTGTCATGCAGATTTTCCTCCATTCTGTCTTCTATGGAAACCCAGGTACGGGTAAGACCACAATCTGCCGCCTATATGGTGCGCTCTTGAAGGAAGCGGGACTGCTGAGCAAAGGCCATGTGGTGGTTGCAGACAGGAATATATTCTGTGGAGATTGTTTCGGCGACACAGAGGCAATGATTCCGGAACTCATTGAAATGAGCAAAGGTGGCATCTTGATGTTTGATGAAGCATACCTGTTGGAGGGAGTACATAGTGAAGACCCTAACAAGATGGTGTTGCCACTTCTGTTATCTGCACTTGCTGATGAAAAGAACAAGGATTTCGCAGTTGTCCTTTGCGGCTATAAAGACAAACTCGATAAGATGATAGAACAGAATCCCGGCCTATACTCCAGATTTGTGAATCGCTTCGAGTTCAAAGATTACACTCTCGATGAGCTTACCGAGATAGGAATCCGTTACCTAAAGTCCTTTGGGCACACCTTTTCTTTAGACGGTTTGGCAGCTTTCCGCGAGGAACTATCAAAGGCAATGGCGAGCAGAACAAAGACATGGGCAAATGCACGTTCTGTAAAGAGTATGATAGAGAACTGTTACGTAAAACGAGCTATGCGATATGGCAAAGGCGGAAAGTTGGACAGGGAAATAACGGCTGAAGACATTGCTACCGCCCCAAGTGAAAAGAGAAATCGAATAGGATTTTTCACTTAGGCCAGAGGAATACTTTGGGCATACTTAGATTATCACGGGAATATCACGGGAAAACAGAAAAAGAAAAATCGCTAAGTCGTTGATTATTAACTTCTTAGCGATTCTTTCTGTCGGGATTACTGGACTCGAACCAGCGACCTCGCGCCCCCCAGACGTGTGCGCTACCAACTGCGCTAAATCCCGATCCTTAACAGGTGACTTCTCTTGAAATCGGTTGCAAAGGTACTGCTTTATTTCTGCATTTGCAAATTTTTAACTGACTTTTTTTGTAAATCAAGTAATTTGCACTACCTTTGTAACGTTATTAGATTAATAAGGTACACGAGAATATGCAATACACGATTACGGCTCCAAGCCGTCTCCATCATACCGCTAAACTACCAGCATCGAAGAGTATCTCCAACAGAGCACTGGTCATCCATGCCCTGTCGGGAGGAAACATACTCCCCGAGAACCTCTCCAACTGCGATGATACGGAAGTGATCATAGCGGCACTGAAAGACAATCCCTACGAGATCAATATCAAGGCGGCAGGTACTGCCATGCGCTTCATGACGGCATACCTCGCCGTGAAGGATGGAGAGGAGCATGTGCTCACAGGAACGGAGCGCATGAAGCACCGTCCTATCGGTATCCTGGTCGACGCACTGCGCTTCCTCGGTGCCGACATCGACTATGTGGGTGAGGAGGGATTCCCCCCACTCCGCATCCGAGGGAAGCAACTGGCGGGAGGACTGCTGGAGGTGCCTGGCAATATCAGTTCGCAATATATCTCGGCACTGCTGATGGTCGGTCCCGCCCTGCGTGACGGACTCACCCTCCGACTGACGGGCGACATCATCTCCCGTCCGTATATCGACCTGACGCTATGGACGATGCGTGAGTATGGCGCAGATGCGGAATGGAGCGACTTCGAGACGATAGAGGTGCGCCCCAAGCCTTACCAGGAACGCACCTACTATATCGAGAGCGACTGGAGCGGCGCCTCCTACTGGTATGAGATGGTGGCGTTGTCGAGAGACCCGGAGGCTACCGTGCGACTGGAGGGACTGATGGACGGCTCGAAGCAAGGCGACTCCTCGCTGCGCTACATCTTCAGTCTCCTGGGGGTGAAGAGCCAGTTTGCCTGCACCCAGCAGGGAGTGCCGACCACGGTCACCCTGCGCCGTTCAGGACGGTGTGTACCCCGACTGGAATACGATTTCGTCAACTCCCCCGACCTCGCACAGACCTTCGTTGTCACCTGCGCCCTATTGAATGTCCCCTTCTACTTCCGTGGGCTCTCCACGCTGAAGATCAAGGAGACCGACCGCATCGAGGCGCTCAAGACGGAGATGCGCCGACTCGGCTTCGTCGTCAGGGATGTCAATGACAGTGAACTGATCTGGGACGGTGAGCGATGCGAGCCAGACATGGAGCATGGCATCGACACCTATGAGGACCACCGCATGGCGCTTGCCTTCGCCCCTGCCGCCTGCCAGACTGGTAGTCTGCGTATCAACAACCCGCAAGTCGTCACGAAGTCATATCCCAACTACTGGGACGACCTGACGAGTGCGGCGTTCACCATTCAACAATCATAGACATGAGTTTCGCCCTGATAGTCATCGGATCACTCATCGCCCTCGGCATCATCGCCGCCCTGCTCTCAAGGGGTGGTGACGACGAGCCTATCGTACAGCAGGAGGGCGACTGTGGTTCCTGCGGCAGCAGGGCAGAATGTAAACTTGCCGACCTGGTGGAGAAAGGCAAGAAAACGTGCGGAATACTGTTGTTGTTACTGGTGATGGTATCGTGCTCCACGAAGAAGAACACGGCGAACACCCGCTGGTGGCATTCGTTCAATGCCCGTTACAACACCTACTTCAACGGCTCACAGGCTTTCATAGAAGGCAGTCTGGAGAAAGAGACAGGCAACCACGACGACCATACCCAGTTGATACCCCTCTATACCGTCGCCAACAAGAACAGCAAGACGCTTGGAAGCGGACAGTTCGACCGTGCCATCGAGAAATCGGAGAAGACCATCCGCCGCCATAGCATCAAGGTACGTCCTGAGTGGAACAAGAAGAGGAGGAAGACACAGAAGGACATCGAGTGGCTGAACCGCAGGGAATACAACCCGTTCCTCTGGCACGCATGGCTGTTGCTGGGCAAATCGCAATTCCAGAAAGGCGAGTTCGAGGAGGCTGCCGCCACCTTCGGCTATATGGCACGACTCTATCAGACACAGCCCGTCATCCTGGCAAGGGCTCGCGCCTGGCAGGCAAAATGCTACGTGGAGATGGACTGGCTCTACGAGGCGGAGGACCTCATCACGAAACAGCGACGTGACTCCATCCCCTATCGTGCCAATGCCGACTGGGACTACACCCTTGCCGACTACCATATCCGCAGTGAGCACTGGGCGGAGGCTACCACCTACCTGCGTAAGGCGATCCACCATGAGCGACGGAAGAAGCAACGGGCACGTATGTGGTTCCTCATGGGACAGATAGAGAACCTGCAAGAGCACCGCCAGCAGGCTTACGATGCCTATCGGCATGTCATCAGGCTCAGTCCTCCCTACGAACTGGAGTTCAACGCCCGCATCGCCCAAAGCGAGGTGATGGCGACGATGGATGCCAAGAAGACCATCAGCAAACTCAGGCGCATGGCTGCCTCCGATAATAACAAGGACTATCTCGACCAAGTGTACTATGCCATTGGTAATGTCTATCTCGCACAACGGGACACCGTCCGTGCCATCGATGCCTATGAGAAGGGCAACAGGAAAGCGACACGAAGCGGTACGGAGAAGGGTGTGCTGTTGCTACAACTGGGCAACCTCTACTGGCAGCAAGAGAAATACAGCGATGCCCGCAGGTGCTATGGCGAGGCTATCGGACTGCTCGACCAAGACCGTCCCGGGTACAAGGAACTCTCCACACGCTCTAAGGTGCTCGACGAACTGGTGCCCTATACGGACGCCATCCATCTGCAGGACTCCCTCCAGCAACTCGCCAACATGCCTGAGGCGGAGCGTAACAAGGCTATCGACCGTGTGATCGAGGAACTCATCAAGAAAGAGAAGGAGGAGAGACGTGCCCAGCAGGAGGCGGAGGCGGAGCAACAACTGCAACAGAACGGAGGCAATAACGCCACGCAACAGCAGACACCCCAACAGCCCACGACAACGAATCCGCAGAATGCCTTATGGTATTTCTATAACCCACAGGCTGTCAGTCAGGGCAAGCAACGCTTTGAGCAGCAGTGGGGACGTCGACCCAATGCCGATAACTGGCAACGCTCCAACCTCACCGTTCTGAAAATGGACTCGGAGAACTCAGAGGACTCGGAGAACTCTGAGGGCTATGAGAATGCGGAGAACCCTGACCAAAATACCGTGACTGGCGATTCCATTGCCAGCACCCCCGACAGTCTCTCCTCTGACCCCCATACCCGTGAGTACTACCTCGCGCAGATACCCTTCACGGAGGAGCAGAAACAAGCCAGTGACGCCATCATCATGGAGTCGCTGCTGAAGGCGGGCATCATCCTGAAAGACAAACTCGACAACCTCACCCTCAGTCACCGCATGCTCCACCGACTGGTATACCAGTATCCCGAATACGAGCATAACGACGAGGCATGGTATCATCTATACCTCATCTATGCCCGCCAAAGCAGGTGGGACGAGGCGGAGGCGGCTCTCGCCCAGATGCGACAGCAGTATACGGAGAGCCAGTGGACCATCTTGCTGACAGACCCCTACTATGCGGAGAACCAACGCTTCGGGCAACATATCGAGGACTCGCTATATGCCGCCACATACAACGCCTTCCGGGAGGAGCGCTACCAAGAGGTGACGACGAATGTCATGCTCTCCGCACAACGCTTCCCCACAGGACAGAACCGTGCCAAGTTCCTGTTTATCGAGGGACTGAGTTACCTCAACAACCAAAGGGCTGACAGTTGTGTGGCACGGATGCGACAGATCGTGGAGCAATATCCTGAGAGCGAGGTCAGCGACATGGCAGGACAGATTGTCAAGGGAGTGCAGCAAGGCAGACGACTGCAGGGCAGCAGGATGACGGCAGACGACATCTGGCGGCAGCGTCAGAACCTGGAGCACCCTGGCGACTCCACCGCTATCGACACGCTGAGCACGGTCAGGGACACCCGCTACACCTTCATCCTCGCCTACTCGCCCGATAGTGTCGACCAGAACCAACTGCTTTACGACATCGCGAGATACAACTTCACCAGTTACCTCGTGCGTAACTTTGACATCAGTGTCGACACGGACGGACCTATCAACAGGATGATGGTCAGCGGATTCCGCAGTTATGACGAGGCACTGCAGTATGTCCACCAACTCACCGCTAACCTGCAGATGAGTCAGCGACTGGCAGGATGCCGCCGTATCATCATCAGCGACGAGAACCTGCCCCTGCTGGGCACCGTCTTCAGTTACGACGACTACGACATCTTCTTCCAGGAGGAACTGGCACCAGTACCCCTACCCCAACAGCAACTGCTGACACAGCCAGACACCATCGTGGAGGAGCCTGACGAAGAGGAGGAGGAAAGTCCCTCGCAGAACCAGCAGAACGATGACGACGACCTGTTCCCTGGCGAGGCGCCACAGAATACGGAGACCATCGACTTCGATGACGATTTCTATTATTAAGATTAAACATTAAAATAACATAGATGACGAACGGACTATTACTTTGGGCAGATGATGAGATGGAACTGCTCCGCCCGCATCTTCTCTTCCTCGAGAAGAAAGGATATGAGGTGGTGACAGTCACCAATGGCATTGACGCTATAGAGGAATGCCGACAGCACACCTTCGACCTGGTATTGCTTGACGAGATGATGCCTGGACTGACGGGTATCGAGACCCTGCAGCGCATCAAGGAACTGCAACCCACCGTTCCTATCGTCATGGTGACGAAGAGCGAGGAAGAGGACATCATGAACCAGGCGGTGGGACAGAATATCGCCGACTACCTCATCAAACCTGTCAACCCCAACCAGATCCTGTTGACACTCAAGAAATTCATCCATAAACGCGAGATTGTCGCAGAAGTAACTCAGACAGCATATCAACAAC
>ERZ842401.5570-NODE-5570-length-13891-cov-6.944059_pt1 | contig 13891 bp, 12 predicted proteins | sample MGYA00521270_ERZ842401 | MGnify/ENA primary metagenome ERZ842401 (study PRJEB31892, sample SAMEA3878208) | bioreactor metagenome | biome: Moose rumen | place: Sweden | collected 2011-10 | study: EMG produced TPA metagenomics assembly of the PRJEB12797 data set... | reverse complement strand
TTAGATTCCCTCTGGTTATTTGACTGTTTGGCGAGTTAATTGGACAGCAATGATATGTTTTATCACTATAAAAATTGAGCGTGTAAATAAGCGTGTAGGTTTCACCATCTTCCGTGATTTCGTTCGTAGTCGCATAAGATGCACTCACTGAAGGACCGTCATCATCATCGTCATCACTAGAACACGCAATGAAGCCAAAAGAAAATGCCGACAATGCAAGCAATAAACCCAAAATTTTGTAGAACTTTTTCATAGTAAGTTCCTCCGAAAATAGAATCTTCCCCAAGTGTACACTCGGGAAAACGCAAAATGCGTCTTTTAAGTTTGACATCTAGTGAATGTCAAATATACCTCATTTATAACATACAATTCTGATATTGACAAGCACTAAATGTCAAATTTATATGTTTAAGAATAAAAATGGCGATTCTAACAATATTTCTGGCAAAAATATTGCGAGAGTCCGAAAAGCAGCAAAACCTAAGCTCTCGCAACGCGCATTGGCGGACAAATTACAGCTCTCCGGTGTAGATGTGGACAAAAATGCGATTCAACGCATTGAAAGCGGGCAGCGTTTTGTCACAGACATAGAACTGTTAGCAATCGCAAAAGTCTTGAATGTTTCTATTTTAGATTTAGTGCACCTTGACACTCCTGAAATCTTGAGTTGACCAAACCAGGTTTTCCGAATGTAGATTTGAGGACACTTCAAACCAAAAAGAGCTTTTTTCTCCGCGTTTTTATGCTATACTATTTTTATGACTTATCTTTTTTTTGACCTTGAATGTGCGAATAATTTTGGCGGAATCGGGAAAATCTGCTCGTTCGGCTATGTGCTGTGCAATCAGGATTTTTCGGTTATTGAAAGCGACGATTTATTGGTGAACCCGGACACTGTTTTTGACTGGTATTTGTTTTCAAAAAACGCAAAGTGCAAGCTCGCCTACCGCCGCGAGGACTATCAGGCGAATCCGAAATTTTCCCATTATTACTCAAAAATCAAGTCGTTGCTCGAAGCAAAAGACCGGCTCGTGTTCGGCTTCGGGTGCTTGAACGATGTAGCGACGATTGCCTGTGAGTGCATCCGCTACGGAACGAAGCTCATTGACTTTGAGTGCCACGACATTCACAACGCACTTGAACAGTTCTACGGAACAAAAGGCTCGCTCGGTGCATTCATCGAGAAATTTGAAATCGACACGCACGGAATGGAATTCCACGACAGCAAGGCGGACGCGATTTTTACAATGCAAGTGACCGAACGGCTTTTAAAAGACTCTGAAAAGCCCATTAAAGAACTGCTCGCCCCCTTCCGTCCGCTCGACAGCCGCAGTCTCAAACACGCGAAAATCAAAAAACTCTACGCGAATTACTTGGAGCGAAAAGACGCCGCAAAAGCAAACCCCACAAACGGAAAGCCCCCGCGCCCGCTCAAAAAAGTGACCGTGCCAAAAGATTTCGACGCGCAACGAGAATTGCTGTTTGAATTGGAACAGCAAGCAAAGGAAAACAAATAGAGATTAGACGCGGATGAACGCGGATATTTTATAATCTGTGAAATCAGTGGTTTCTAAAATTCTCTGAATAAAACCGAATACTCTTCTTCGAGCCAAAGGGAGATTTTTTCGGCGATGGAGCGGATTTTTTCTCGCCTGAGCCGCCCCGTTATCGAGCATTCCCACACCACGCCAACGCGCCAGCCTTCGGCGAGCAAAGTTTCGATGTCGCGTAAGTCGCGCGCACGGTTTCGCGTGAACTTTGCGTGCCAAAATTCGGGATTCGTGGTGGGCATACGGAATTTTTCGCATTTGAGAGAATACAAGACCGACTCATCGAGCAGGGCGGATTGTATCAGCGATTCTTCGCTTTTCCACCCGTGAGAATGCCAAAAGCAGCCGTTCACAAAAATCACGGCTTTGTAGTGCGGAAACACGATGTCGGGCTTTCCGACAAGCCGCTTGTCATTTTTGCGGAAACGAAAGCCGAATTTGAACAATTGCGAGCGAAGCGAAGTTTCAAGCGAGCCGCCCGTGCTTCGGATATGCGCCATGTTGTTGTGCCGTTGCATGGGTGAAAGCGTGTCCGTGAGCGAATGGCGGGCAAGCTCTTCATACGGATTGCATTTTGCAAGCGACACGGCGATGATTTTTGCGGAAAGCGGAACATTTAAATGCGCCCACTGCATTCCCTTTTCAAACTGCTCTTTCGTTAGCTTCACGGCGAGGGCGACATGGGGAAAAAAGGTTTCGGGAAGATAGTTGCGGTTCGCGCCCGGCTCAAACTGCGGCAAAAAGATTTCGTGCAGACGCGCATTCATGGCTTTGAGCTTTTCAAATGAATCAGAGGCATTTTTAACAGAAAGAAAAATCACTTTTTGCTGAAAAGAATCGATACCGCCAAAATCAAGCGTGAGCCCACGCTCCACGCTCGCGGCAAAATCCTCAAAGGCGGCTTGCAGGTCGCTCAGTTTTTCAGAAGGAACATGAAACATGCCGAGCGTAAGATGGACGAGCGCATGTTTTTCAAGGAGCGTTTGGTTTTCGGTTACGCGGGCGAGATTTTCTGCGAGCGAGGCGATGGCCTCTGAAAACGGCGCGTCAAACGAGAGGGAAACTGCGTAGGTGGAAAACGGGGGCTGCGGCATGAGAACATTCTAGCACAAATCGGCGGCTTAAAACAGTTGGGCATCTCGAAAACTCGCTTTCAGCGATTTTTCGAGATTTCGACAAGTTTTAATTCTTGGAAATAGCAAGAATTAAAACTTGCATTTTCAAAGTTATCTCTAAAAATTGCAATTTTTAGAGATTCCCAATTTTTTCTTTTCGTGCATTCTGCTATAGTGTGCGAAGTATGCTCGTTGATTTTCACACGCACCTTGACCAGTACAGTCCTTCCGCCCTACGCGCCGCCATTGACTGCATTCGCGAAAACAAGATTCTCACGGTGGCGGCGAGCTGCGACATCGCTTCATGGAAGAAAAATCTTAAAATCGCGCAAAGTGCGAGCGACCTTATCATTCCGACTTTCGGCGTTCATCCCTCGTATTGCGCCGAGTTTCCCGAAAACGCGGGTGAAATCATCACGCTTTTAGAGCCGTACCTTGCGCAAAGCCCCGTGATTGGCGAAATCGGGCTGGATTTTTTCTGGGAAACGAAAATTCCGCACAAAAAGCAGGAACTTGTTTTCCGTGCCTGCCTTGATCACTGCGAGCGGAACGGAAAAACGGCGGTGATTCACACGAAGGGCGCGGAAGAGCGGATTTGCGACATTTTGAGGGATTTTCCCCACGCGAAAATCGTGATTCACTGGTACGATGGGAGCGAAGAGACTTTCAAGACATATCTTGACCGCGGCTACTTTCAGACTTTCGGCTATGAAACGCGCTATTCCGAGCATATCCGCCACTTGCTCGCGCTCACACCGAACGAACTTTTGCTGAGCGAGACCGACAATCCTACGGGCGAGCCGTGGCTGTGCGAAAAACAAGGAATCGCGGGCGCGGACAATTCACCGCTTTTGATTCGGCGAGTCGTGAAAGACATTGCAAGCGCGAAACAGATGAGCGAAGCAGAAACCGAGTCGATTTTGGAAAGGAACGCGAGGAAGATTCTGGACGAGTTAGTGAAAGCGTGAGCGCGTCAGTCATCGTAGGCACGGTCGTACGATTCGCGCCAGTCTTTTTTGCTCTTCCAGTTTACCGATTTTTCTTGCAGCATGTCCGCGTCTTCCCTGCCTTGAAAAGTGCGCCACTCGTCGTATTTGGCGGGATTTTGCTTTTGAAGCGGAGTGTCCGTGTTTTTTTCGTGCAAGTCTTCGATTCCGTTTGCCATAGTAAAATTATAGCGAAACTCGCAGTTGCCCTTCAATCGCGGGCAAAATCAATTCGTCGGCGGGAAGCCATTTGACCGAGCGCAGCGTTTCCGCCGTGAGCCATGCGGCGTTTTCGTGTTCGATAAGTTCCAACCGCCCCGAAATAATTTCACAGGCAAAGCAGTGCATCGTTAGGTGGAAATTCGGGTAGTTGTATTCAACTGTGCCGAGCGATTCGCCCACACGGATTTCAGTTGCAAGTTCTTCACGGATTTCACGGACGAGTGCGGATTCGGGCGTTTCGCCCTGCTCGATTTTTCCGCCGGGGAATTCCCACCAATCACGCCATTCGCCGTACCCGCGCTGGGTGGCGAAAACGGAACGCTCGCCTGCGGGAGAAGTGCGAAAGATGACGGCGGCGGAGACTTCTATATGCTTCATTGCTGTAAGACTTCCCAGTAGCCGTTTTTGTCTGCGCCGACACGCTTTAAAAGCCCCGCTTCCTGCAATTTCTTCATATTGTTAAAGATATTCTTTTTTGCAATTCCCACAACCTTTGAAAGTTCATCCATCGTGATATGCGGATTTTTTCGCAATTCTTCAAGTATTTTCTGCTGATTTACATTCACCTTTACATTCACCTTTACATTCACCTTTACAGTAACCTTTGGAGTCACCTTTACAGTGTCGTTTGCAGTCACGCTTTCATCTTGGTTAAGATTTTTCTGTTTTTGGATTCTTGCTTTCAGCGCATGCAGAATCACTTCGAGCATAAAATCAACAAAAATGCCCGAGTCATTTGCATCGGTCGAATCTTCAATCGCCTTGTAATACGCCGCCTGATTTTCCCAAATCATATTCTCAATTGGAAGATGCGCAAAAACAGGATTCCATTCCGCCAAAATCCGAGACTGCCAGAACCGCCCCATGCGACCGTTCCCATCATCGAAAGGATGAATAAACTCAAATTCATAATGAAAGACCGAAGACTTTATGAGCGCGTGGTCTTGGGAATTTTTTAGCCATTCAAACAAGTCGCCAATCAAAAAGGGCACTCTGTCCGCTGGGGGCGCGATATGAGAAACGCCCTTCTTACCCGCGACACAGACCGAACCATGCCTGAAATGCCCCGGATTATCCACAAGCCCCAGAGCCATCATGCCGTGCGCCTTGAGCAAATCCTTCTGATTGTACGGATTAAAATCCATAAACGAATCGTACGCCGTAATCGCGTTGCGGACTTCCTGCACTTCTTTTACCGGCGCGACCACATGCTTTCCGTCAATCAGTGCCGTCACCTGCTCTTCGCTCAGCGTATTTCCTTCGATTGCGAGCGTGCCGCGGATTGTCTGCATACGGTTGACCTTCCGAAGCATGAGCGAGTCCTCCTGCTCCATTCGGATTACATAGCGCTCCACCTGCGCGGAGATTTCAGCGATGAGATTGATTGCCTTTGCGGTGATGGTAAACGGCGGGGTGTACATTTCTGCTTCTCCTTACACATCAATCACCTTTGGTGAAGTTCTGAATAAGACATCATTCAATCCATTTTCTTTTATTTTTGATTCAAGGGTTTGAAAATCAGCAATATTTTCATACGGATTATTCGAGTATACAGCATTTTCAACGGTCATTACATAATAAGTTTTTGCTTTTGGTTCCCAATCATTCATTTTTAAAGGAGAATTATCAATCATTCGCTTTAAGTTTTCCGCAGTTATCTCGTCAATTTTACATCGGTGAGTTTTTGTAAAGGTCAGTTTTCCTCTTATGAACTGAGTTTTACCTTCAGTATACAAAATTATTTCCGTGCAAGAATCAATATACGGATGCATTGGGTAACGAATAAATTTGTGACTATCTCGTTCAATTCCCGTTGCATAAAAAAAGAAAGGAAAGTTATTTATTCCCGAAGCAATGCAATTTTTCACAACATAAAAATACTCCTTCCTCAAAAATCCCACAAGAATATGTTTCTTGCCGTCAGTAATCTGAATGATTGAATCATCGTTCTCGTTGTGATAGAGATAATTTGCAGTCGGAGATTTCTGAATCAAGTCAAACACTTGCTCGGTGTCATTCGCTTTTCCAAGATAAGTCGCCCACACATCGGAAGGCTTTAGCTTTATCACTTGCAATGTCGGAAGTTCCTTGAATCCCTGATGCTGGGCAGTCCAATACGGAACATCGGCATAATTCTGATTTACCGCAGTCTCGCTTTCCAAAGCGGGAATCAAAAACGCATTCGCAATCTCGCCAATATGAAATTCATCGATGAACGATTTTAAGGCAGTATTATACGCATACTGTTTTAGCACATCCTCAATGCCGGGATTTCCGCGCAGTTTTTTGTTCTGAACCGAAAGCAGATAATATTTTCCGTCAAGAATGTACAAAGCGGTGTTTCCCGATTTTTCTTTTCGCAACGAAACAATATCGGGAATCAACCTGCCGTCATACTCGATGCTTTCTCCGTCAATCCGCCATTCAGGTCGCTCGACATAATCCGCTATGCACCGATTTTTATTTTCTGAAGTTACAAAATCTTTTTCAAGCAGATTCTCATCCGCCATTTTCTGAACAGTCCAAGAATCGGCATAGATATTTTTGAACATCGCGCCGCAAGCCGTTTCCCACACAAGGTTGAACGCATTCGTTCCGTACAAACTGAACGAAACATCGCTCTGATTTGACGAAAGTTCCGCAATGTACGTGTACAGTGTTTTCAAAAGGTTCTGCTTTCGCGTCACAAACTGATTTTTAATTTCACGCTCAAGGCGGTACTTGATATAGTCGGTGTCGCCAAAATCATCCAAAATCTGATTGGTCAGTTGCGCCCCTTCCAAATCGAACAGGGCAAGCAGATTCTCACCATTCAAATCGTGCGTGCATTTTGTAACGATTGCGGCATGAAGCCTACGGATATAGTCAAAGTCATTTTCGGTGTTGTCGTGCGTGTAGACATCAAGATAATACGGCGTATTGTTTTTGATAAACGCAAAGGTCTCGTTGATTGTCTTGTCCCACAGAATCTCACCGTCACCGTTCTGCTCGATAATCTCCTCTTGATTTGCATACAAGCCGTTGTCAAAATAATCATGCAGAATGTGAAGCGAAATCGCCATGCGGTTGAACACCTTGCTTTCTGCTTCTCCATTGTAAAGGTGAACAAGCTGCTCCTTCTGATTATATTTTTCGATAACCTTTATGACGGTCTTAAGTTTCTCAAACAGTTCCTGCTCGTTCGCATACTTGTCAATATACTTCGGATAGCATTTCAGCACAAAATCATCAAGCAGAATCACGCCAACAAAAGTAAACTGATACGCAAAATCCGAAGAATCGTCTGGAATCTCGCCCACAATGATGTCTTGGTCAGAAAGGTCGGAATATTCGGGCTTTTCGCGGCGGACAGTTTTTAGCACATTGTAGCGTTTTAAAGTGTGTATGCTGGAGCGCGTTTTTTCCGCATCAAGAGAAAACGCATTTTGCAGACCTGAGAAATTATAATGCTGACCTTCGCGGAAATAAGCGGATTTCACTCCCCAACGCTCCATAGTGTTAAACTGAATTGTCGCAACAGTGATACGACAATTTTAAATTGAAAATCTGATATGTTAAGAAATTTGAATTTTTTAAACATATCGCGAGTCTTATGTATAAAAATTCCGATTTTTTATACATGTTATTTTTTTCGTGTATAAAAATTTCAAATTTCTATACATGTTCTTTATATAAATCCGCTTGACTGATGAACAAGTCGACAAGTTGCTGATTTATATAATAATTGCTTTTTCCTATCTTAATTTTTTCCACAAAGCCAGAAGCAACCATTTCTTCCAAATACTTAGATGCTGTCAAGCGAGATACTTCCAAATCCCGCATAATGTATTCAATCTTCGTGTACGGATGACGAAATAGATTGTTCAAAAGTTCATGATTATATTTCGTTCCGAACAATGGGCGAATTCTCATTTTATAATCTTGCATAAGATTTTTTATTTCGTGAATCAAAATTACCGTTTCGTTTGCCGTAATTTCTATGCCTTTAAGCATAAACACAATCCAATTTACCCAATCAGTTTCATTGTTTGGCGCATTATCCCTAATACGCTGAATCAATCGGTAGTAATCTGCCTTATTGTGATTGATATAGCGGCTCAAATATAGAATCGGCAAGTCCAACAAATCGTTTGCCACGAGGTAGAGAATATTGATTATCCTTCCAGTTCTGCCGTTTCCGTCATAAAAAGGATGGATGCTTTCAAACTGATGATGAATAATCGGAAGTTTTACAAGCGGGTCAAGGTCACAGACAGAATTGTCATTTATAAAACGCTCCAAGTTGCCCATAAGACGCTCAATCTCGTCCTTAGTCTGAGGCGGAGTGTAAACCGTTTCATTGCTTGTGTTTTTCAGCTCTGTTCCCGGTACAGCACGGAATCCAGCCGTATTTTCTTCAAGTTCTTGCTGAATTTGCTTTATAACTGCATTTGTAAGCAGTTTGTTCTTTCGCACAAGGTCAAAGCCCGTATGCATTGCCTGCCGATACCTCAAGACCTCCTTTTGCGCCGTCTTTGTCACGGTCTCAACCATGTCCAAATCTGCCTGATAGACTTCATCTTGCGTTGTAACGATATTCTCAACTTCGGAACTGTCCTTCGCCTCTTGCAGAACAAGCGTATTGAGCAAAATGCTTTCGTTCGGAATCGTCTTTGCCACACCTTTCAGTTCTGCGAGTGCGCGTGAAGCAAGAGTCAGCTGCTTGTAGATTGCAAGAGATTCAAAATTGAATTGAAGGGGAAGTTCTGGGATTTGGTAGGGATTATTCATTCGAAGACTCTTTACATAATGTGGCTGGATTGTCGTAGCAGTGATATGACAATTTACCTTCATATACTTTCATTTTCAATTATCTCCACAAGCCGTTTTCGTAATTCACCATTACTTTTATTAAAGTTTTCCATCATAAATCGGGTATCAATCGTTATGGCATTATTATGCAACCTTCCCCTTTAGAAAAACAACATCCCGATGATATTCCATATTTCTTAATAATTCCACTGTATATTTCAAAGGATAAACTTTGTGTGTCTTTAGTTGTATCAGACTTTGATTAGATAATTTTAATTCGTTTGAGACAACAATCATTGAATTTTCTGTAAAAGTAATAAGTCCTAAATCAAACATTTTGTCATACAAGGCGTTTAATAATAAACCATTATCAGCAGAAGTTCTATTCGTATTATCACTGACAGCCCAAGGTTTTACATGACTTGCAACTAATAAACGACTATCAGACACTCCCGAAACAATACATTTGCCTTCATATTTCTGGATTATTTTCTTTCTGAAACTTCCTTGACCTATACGAGATTTTACAATTGATTCTTTTTCTGTAACAGACAAGTTTTCATCATTCTCAATTCTGTTTATTTCCTCATCAAAAATCTGTATGTTTCCACAAGTATCTTTTATAAAAGACAAAAAATGCTTCAAAGAATTGCTGTACATTCCTTTTCCAACAGAGTCTTTTTTTATGAAGTCCTCATCAAGAAAAATATTGAATATTGCAATTTCCATTTGAGTTGGCGACATATTTTCCAAGGGAACTGATATTATTTTTTTCATTAGCATTTCTTTTGAAACAACCCTGACACCACTTTCATAGCGCTTTATTGAACGCTCTGAAAGGTTTGTATTGTCGGAAAGCCAATCGATAAAATCATTTAGCATATATTTCTTTTTCTCCTTGTAATTTCACGCAATTATTGTCCGTGAAGGCAAATCCCACCACTGAACTACATAAGAATTGCCGAAAACTCGTGGTGGTGTATGCCGCAAATCAGGGGGCTTCTCAAGCAGTTCTTGAAAACTCCAATGATTTTTCGCCATCTCGGTATATCGTTTAACATCAGTGTCGTTATGATGTCGGCAAACATGGTCTTTCAATTTGTCAAAACCAATCGGAACTATGGATTTCAAAAAATCATTATCACGATTAGATTTAAAATCAATTACTTTTTCTCCTTCACCTTCTCTTAAGAAAGGAAGCTCGCCAATCGCATCTTTTACGGTTACGAATTTTTTTAGATTCTCTCGTTCGCTCTCAGCCATTTCAGGGTCATAATGCGTTTTTAAAATAGAAGAGTACATTTCTTCGGGTGCAAAAGGCAAATCTTTTCTCACGCCGATAATTATTACTCTATGCCGAATCTGCGGAACACCATAATTGCATGAATTCAAAATATTAAGTTCCGGGTCAAACTTTACTTTATAGTTTTCACTCAATGCTGTAAAAACTTTGTCAATGATTTTCTCTCCGTTCACTTCCGCAGAAAGAATTCCCGTTACATTTTCAAACACAAAGAAATCGGGTCGATAGTGATTTAAAATTTTCACATAACTTTCAAAAAGAAAGTTTCGCGGGTCATTTTTCATTCCGTTTGGGTCTCGTGCCCTGCCCGCACTAGAATACGCTTGACATGGCGGGCCACCAATAATCAAATGGACCGTTTCTCCAGCAACAATTTCATCTATTTTTTCGATAATATCATCTCTTGTTATATCAATGTTTAAAACGGCTTTTTCATAATCTTCATAGCTATAGTATTTCATTCTGGTACGAAGAGACATGCAAGCCTTCGGTTCAATTTCGACATGAGCAAGTGCAGTAAATCCCTCTTTGTAAAAGCCTTCACTTAAGCCGCCACACCCAGCAAAAAGGTCGATGAAATTCAGTTTTTCCGACATCTTATACTAGTCCATATCTAATTCAAGTTGCTGGAACAATTCAATCAAAGGTTGGGCTTTAGAATTTTCCCTTAAATATGCGTCGTAAGATTTACAAGAATTTTCTATTAGTTCAGTATAATATACAACACGCGCATTCCAAGGTTTTAAGGAATCTGCAACTCTTTGACGATGAGCTTCAGAAGAATTGTTGTCAACATAACGACCAAGCACACATACAATCTCATAAGAAAATTTGTCTTTTTCTGATTGCGAGAGAACTTTCGTTAAAGCATCGCTGTATTTTGACACTTGCTGCATCAATTCACCCAAAGACACAATGCGATCGACCCTTTTTAATTCCACGACAACATGTTTCCCTGCAGTTTTTTTATAACCAATATCCAAGCGAGCATCTTTTTCAGCTTGCGACAGTCCAGCAAATTCAGAATTCAAGGCTTTTAATACCGTCTTCTCCATATACTCTGTTCCCTCAACCCGTTCCCATGAAGGATCCAAAAGCCAAAGATGATTAAACAAGTAACCTTGTATTATTTTTTCCCTCGCATTATCTTCAGTAATTTCTTGGAATTTTTTTATAACTTCAATCCGTTCTTTTACAATTTGGTAATACATTGTTGCTTCAAGTTCATCTAATCCCAAAAATACATTTTTAATAGAGTCAAATGATTCAATATTTATATTATCGATAGCAGAAAGTTTATTTGTATATCTTAACTTCTCAAAAGCAAGAATGCTATATTTTATTATTTCTTTTTTCTTTATATCATCCGCTTCAATTTGATTAATTTTTCCAAACATTTTTTTTGCATAATTTCTATCGTCACCTTTTAAAGTAGTAACCCAATTATTAATAATAGGTATTAATTCCACAGCTTTTTTTTCACCAGATTCATTTCGTAAATCTGTCCATTTGCCCTGTATGTCTTTTAATTCATTTTTTATAAATTTTTGCAAGGAAATGTAACGCTCATCATCCCTTTTATACTCTTGCCGGCTACTAGTAGCCATATCATCTAAATCATCAGAATCAAAAAAATCTGCATTAATTTCACCAATAAGATATTTAGAATACAATCCGCCTTCTGAATAATCTGCAAGGATGTCTTCTTGTCCGACTTTCCCACGAACTAAAATAGTTATCTTATTTAAATTTTCTTCACCGTCATTCAAATCACCAGAAGATTCTACAGTTCCTATCCAACCAGAAATAGAGTATTTTTTATCAGCAAACAAAAGTATATTATTCTGTTCTTTTTTATAAGTTGCATTTTTTGCGAAATCAGCATACTTTTTACTTTCAGCACCATAATACCAAATATAATTCAATTTATGATAATAATCTCGATCAGAGACCGAAACTTCTGTTCCACATACTTTTACAGAAAAATTATATTCTTTTCCTATAATTCCGAATCGTCTTGCAATTCTTTTTCTGATATATTCAGCGGTAAGAGCTGATGTATTTTTCTTTAATTGTCTAAGAATTATTTTCGTTCCTTCATTTTGAATCGCATTTGCAGATACATCAAGTTCTTCAGGATGGTAATCGTTATCACCATTACTAATAACTTTGGTGATTTCATCAATATTCATGCGTAAAGCACAGTTCTTTAATTCTCCATTTATTTTTTTTGCAGAAATAACATCCACTTCGTTTGCAATAGAAAACATAGAAAGTTTGCCTATACCTTTTCGCCCCATAAAGGCTCTGTGATATTTAGGAGAACTTTTCAAATCATTTCGTTTCTGATATCCAACTTTAAGAAAATGATTGTTAATATCCTCCTCGGTCATACCACAACCGTTGTCTTCAATTATTATTTCTGAATCTTTTATATCAATAATTACATAATCAGCATCTGCATCCCATGAGTTTGCGACAATCTCTGAAAGCACAGCAGGAATATTGCTATACAAATTAATTCCGAGGTGATTTAAAACATTCAGACTTAAAGACATCGTATATTTCATGCCACATCCTCCAATTCTATATTATGCTCATTCAAATGCTCTCGGATAGAAATACCAATTACTTCTCCAAGTCGTACAGGAACAGCATTGCCTATATGACGGGCAACATCTCGTATTGAAAACTGTATATTAGGATTTATGAAATCATAATCGGGAGGAAAGGTTTGAAGCAAAGCTCCCTCTCTTAATGAAAGAGCCCTATCTTGTTCAGGATGACCATATCTTCCAGTTCCATAACAGTGAAATTCCGTGGTTATTGTCGGACCTATCTGATTCCAACTCATTCGCCCATAAACTGATGAATATGTTTTTCCAGAGTCTTTCCTATGGCATTCGCATCTAAGATTTTCTGGCCAATCACGCCATGAACCACCAGGTTTAGAGACCCTAATTCGTTGTAAATTTACTTCCGATAAATTTGCAGATTGATGAAGTCTATCGGTTTTGCAGACTTCACCCGCTTTTATGCTTGGTAAATTTCCTATGAAATCTCGAACAAACACTTTCTTTCGATTATGTGTTGGAGAAATCAGTTTTATATCACCAAGCAATGAAGCAAGCAATACAAACCTACGCCTGCCTTGCGAAATTCCATAATCAGGGCAAAAAACAACGTGCATATCATATTTGTAGCCATTTCTCTTTAGTAAAGAAACAAAGTCGGTGAAAACATTTGATTTTTGAAGCTGAGGAACATTTTCCATAGAAACAATTGCCGGACGAACCTCTTCAATTAGGCGACCAAACTCTGACAAAAGATTATACTTTTTATCTAGCAAATTCGCATTACCATATTTAAACCGCATCTGTGAAAAAGGCTGACACGGAGCGCACCCAACAAGAATCTTAAATGCATCTTGATTATAAATTGAATTTATTTCTGAGCCTTTTACATCACGAATATCTTTTTTATGAAATGCGGCATTATTATTATGTGTATATGCATACTCACATGTAGAATCATTATCAAAGCCCGCAATTACCTTAAAGCCAGCCTTCTCCAAACCTTTTGTGAGTCCGCCTACACCACAGAACAAATCAATAACTTGGACTGACATTCTACGACCTCTTCAAAAGAAAAATTCTCCTTAATCATTATAATTTATACATAAAAATAATGCAATGAGAATTAACACCATTCAAAAATATAGAAAAAAAAATAATTAGTTTTTTAAATTTCAATTTTTTCACCCCCCCATCATCTCCCCCAGACGCTTCGCATTCCGCGCTCCGCTTCCATCGGGGTGGTTGTTAAAAAACACCGCCGTCCGCCTTCCCGCGCCAATCGCACTTTGTATTACCGGCACAAACTCGCGCAATTCGTCATCGCTGTAATCATAGCGATACCGCGCAC
>ERZ842401.5569-NODE-5569-length-13894-cov-4.933015_pt1 | contig 13894 bp, 11 predicted proteins | sample MGYA00521270_ERZ842401 | MGnify/ENA primary metagenome ERZ842401 (study PRJEB31892, sample SAMEA3878208) | bioreactor metagenome | biome: Moose rumen | place: Sweden | collected 2011-10 | study: EMG produced TPA metagenomics assembly of the PRJEB12797 data set... | reverse complement strand
ACCGCTTGTAGAAGCCTGCCATGGCCTCGCGCAGCTCCGGCGTGCCCTGTGTGGGCTGATAGCCGTGAGCATTGGGCTGACGAGCCACCTCGCACAACTTTTCTATGGTCTGCTCCGAGGGGGGCATGTCAGGGCTGCCAATGGCCAGCGAGATAATGTCTCTGCCCTCAGCATTCAACTGGGCCACCTCCTTCAACTTCCTACTGAAATAGTACTCCTGTACTAAACTTAACCTGTCAGCTGCTTGTATCATAATTTCTCTATTCCTTTTATCTTTTTGTCTAAGGATTTTAAGGATTTAAAGAATTTTTCGCCAGCGAAAACATATTCCTTTATAAAACATATTCCTTTATTAATAATCCTTTTAATCCTTTAAATCCTTAGACTACATATTAATCCTTAGTTCGTCTGCCTCCCGTCTTTATATTCTCCTAAGATTTTGAAGTCCTTGGTCAATGGAATAATCGCATCTATCGACTGGCGATAGCGCGTCAGGTCGTCGTACATCAAGTCAACGTAGAATAGGTACTCCCACTCCCTGCCGATGATGGGCAGCGACTGAATCTTCGTCAGGTTAATCCTGTAGAACGACAGGATGGCCAGCACATGGCTCAGCGAACCCTCCTCATGGGGCAGCGAGAACACGATGCTCGACTTGTTGGTCTCCATCAGCGGGCGCAGCAGGTCGGCCTTGTTGGGATTGGACACCACGAGGAAGCGGGTGAAGTTGTGCTTGTTGTCCTCGATGTGGTCCTCGAGCACCTTCAGCCCATACAGACGGGCCGCCTCGGCATGGCAGATGGCAGCCCATCCGCGCTTCTGCCCCTCGGCAATCATCTTGGCAGAGCCTGCCGTGTCCTCAGCCTCCACATTCTTCATCGTGGGATGCTGGGCCAGGAACTCGCGGCACTGCATCAGCGCCACGGGGTGAGAATGCACCTCAGTGATGCTGTCCCAGTCGTCGTCGGGCAGACAGCAGATGCAGTGCGAGATGTGCAGCTTGTGCTCGCCCACTATGGTCGTGCCACTCTCGCGCAGCAGTTCATAGTTGTGCAGCAGACTCCCCGCTATGGTATTCTCAATGGCCGTCATGCCAATCACTGTCGGGTCCTGCCTGATGGCATCGAACACCTGTTCGAACGTAGCACAGCAGATGAGCTGTATCTGCTCCCCCTCGAAAAACAGGTGTGCCGCCATGTCGTGGAACGACCCTACCAGACCTTGTATCGCTATTCGTTTCATAACCTTTTTATTACTTTAAAGCCCCACTCTCACAGGTGTGTGAAGCGGGGCCGTTTTCTTTTTCTTATTCTCTTTTCTTTCGCTGAACTCTATACGCAACGACCCGCTTCACAGAAGCCTGCAAAGTAAAAATAAAAGCCGTAAAAGTAAGCATTCATCGCTGTCATATTTCTCTTAGTTTTTGTTTTTCGTCTGCAAAAGTATAACATTTTCCGCAATTACACAAACATTTTGAAAGAAAAATTCATGAGTAAGTGCAAATTCTGTCTTTTGTCGGCTATCCAGTCTTTGAATTTTGGATATTTTTGATGTATGGATAGAGTGTAATGTGAGCCTCCAAGAGATAGGGATTGGCGCGCTCAATGATGAAGCTTGGATATGCAAATCAAGTTGATTTGCTCAGGAAATCAAATTGATTTGTTCAGCAAAGTAAATTGATTTGGTCAGCAAATCAAATTGATTTAGTCAGCAAATCAAATTGATTTGTTTTGAGAATCAATATAGTTTGCTGGCTCAATCATGATGTTTGAGATAGCAAAGAGCCATTGTTCGACGATACGAACAATGGCTCTTTGCAACTTTAACGCGTATGGGTGGCCTATTATATGAATGAATCAATTCATGCTCTTTGGCTTACGTGACACGGAGTGTCCTAACTGCTCTTGCGACTCGACTATCACTTGGTAGAGTTTGCCAAGATAGGGATAGTCTTCTTTTAATTGCTGCATCTCATGTCTCACCAAATCTACATCCTTTTGTGCCAAGGGTCGGAAATGATCTACGATCTGACGAGGCACGCCATTCTGTATCATGGCATTGCAATAGTTCCGATAGCTCATAATAGAACGTCCCAGATTAGCATGCTGGTCAACCAGAAAATCCATTAAATCACAGATAGCATCTATCTGTACCTCATAGTCTTGTGAGTTGCCAGAGTGGGTTCTGGCCTTGCTGGGCGGTTCACTTCCCTCGAAAGGCTGGGGAGTCTGAAAATTCCAGTCACTCACAGGATAGCCAGCGGCTTGTATCTGCCGACTAATCTGGTTCATATACATCTTGATAGCTTGCAAGTCTGTTTGGACTACGTGTTCATAGATGGCCTTGAGCAGTTGAGCATCCTTTACATAATAGTCGTCCTTGAATCTTTCGCATGCCTGCTTCAACACACCTGTCTCTATCATAATTCTGATATATCCCCTAAAGTAACTGTCCACCTTACGGATTTCATTACAGTATGTTTTCACCAGAAATTGATTCAAACCCTTCAGTGCCCGTTGCTCTCTCAGCAGGTCTTGTATCATTCCATTGTTAACATTAGCTTCCATTTGTTGATTATTTTTATAATATTACTTATTTTGACGTTTCTTTTCTTTAATTCCCTTTTGCACGTAATATGCAGTGACAGCTATCATAATGATAACGAAAAGACTTATTGGGAAAGTTGAGACGATGAGAGTTACAAGGCCGACAATCAGTGCAACAATAGCCGCTATCAGCAGGCCTATGCCCACGTACTTGGCTATCTTCATATAGTGCTGCCTGCGCTGTTTGTCAGCCTCGCGGTCTGCATTAAACCCTTTCTGGACATCATTTATGGCTTGCAACAACTTTGGAACGATCTCATCCTCCGCCTTGTGCAGCGAAGCCAACCGTATGGAGGGAGCTTGCTGCAAGAAACGCTCCACCTTGTCAGTCACAGCTTTGCGGTTATGGCGGTCGGGCAACCGCAGCAACTTCTGTTGGCTCTCCTCTATGATTTTCAGACTATTGTCAAAGCGGCGTGTCCAGTATAAGACGTCATCCTCCAATTTCTCCTGCAACTGCTGCAAAGGGACTGTTGCGTCCCACTGGGCAATGAGTGTATTAATGTCTTGCTGCAATGCTGGGAAGGAATGGCTAAACTGCCACCTCTCTAAACTGGTCCCCAACTCCTGAATGTCTGTCATAAAGCCAGCTTGGACCTGTTTAAAATTGCTGATGCGGCCATACAACTGGCGTATCTCCGCCACCAGACTCTCATAACTTACAAAATTTACTGTATTGTTGATGTCTTCCATTGCTTAATCCTCCTTGTTTGGTAAGTTACTGAACAGCGTCTGCCAATCGGTATTCTTTGACCGCACATTGCCCAATGTGTTGTACACAAGGAACGGGTCGCCAGGACAATCCCCTCCCACATATTTCAGACCCATCTCCTCCGGCATGCGGATAAAGGCTTCGCCCGACTCGTCCACAGGCGTAGGCAGATTATAGGCACTAAACAACTTGTAGGAGTCGCCGCCACGCACGGCAATCTGAACTTCAAAGCGGTTCTGCAGACTCCTGTAATCGTTGAGCACGGCCGACATATTGGCATGGTTGTAGTGATAGAGCAGCAGGTGGATACCTAAGTCGGGCCCCTGTATCAACAGTTCCTGCAACATGTCGATAGGTGCGATAGATGGCTCTTGCTCCGGTCCGTTGAAACCAAAGTTAAACTCCTGACTACCGGCTGTAGTGCCATTGCCCATCAGAGCCGTGTCGGGTCTCACATCCAACAGGGCACAAAGCACTTCTGGTTGGTTCACGCTGTCAGCGGCATGCTGCCGACGGTCGTACAACAACTGATAGACCTCGGTCAACATCGGTTGCAGCCCGTGCGCATCGGTGTGCGTCACCTCATCATTGTGTGAAAGGAAGCTCAGTTTGCCAAAGGTGGGCTCCAGCTGTTTCTGCATGTCGGCTATATAGACCTGCGCTCCTCTCTGCCGATAGGCCCGCAGGAACTGAATGGCAACGAGTCCCGTCAGTCGCAGGGCTGTCGGACGGTCGCTACCCACGATAAGCACGTTGCTATTGGCATCGCGATGGAAACAGAACTTAACATGTTCCTTTCTGTAGAATCCGGGCTGGCCTATATATAAATAAGGTGTAATGGTATCAGTGCGCTGGCTGGGGTGTATCAGTTCGTCGCAGTCCGACAGACGGGCCTCACGATCATTGTCATCGTATACCAAACGTGTCAGCAGGTCCTGGCCCTGATGCTGTTGCAAATATATCTGCTGAATGCGCTTAATATAAGCAGGCAGGTCCTTTTCTTCGTCAATAAAAGCCACCTGAAACTCCTCATTATACTTCTCCTCACCTGTCTTCGACGTGTTGAGGATGGAGCGACCCTTGACGTGCAACTTGGCGGCACCACCATTGCCTATAATCTTGATGCTGGTGTTCTCGTCACAGGTCATGGTCAGCTTGACACCCACCTGCTTATAGCTGACATTTCCTGGCGGGTCTTGGGCACACAGGGCAATAAACACACCCTGCGAACGACCTTTATCGAGAATAAAGGCAATGTGTTCCTGAGCCTGATTGGCCAACGAATCGGTCTTTTTGACCAGCTCTTGAAACTCATCAATAATGCAGAACAGATAGGGCAAAGGGGCTTGGCCACTGGCCAACATCCGCGCATTGTAACCCGACAGCCCCGTTACATGTTCGCGCTTAAACAATGCTGTCCGCTTCAGAATCTCTTGACTGAAAATGTCGAGCAGACTGGCAGCATAATGGCGGCTGGCCGAAGCACTTAGCGCTGCTACGTGAGGCAGGTCCCGATAGCTGGCAAAGCTGACACCACCTTTCATGTCCACCAGATAGTAACGCAGCTGTTCTGGCGAATAACGCAGGGCACCATTAAGTATGATGTTTTGCAGCAGGATAGACTTGCCGCTTCCCGTTTCACCACCCACCATCAAATGGGGTGAATTGTTGAAAGCGATGTCCAGTTCTTTCTTGGTCACGGCATTCTGGAAGCCAACGGGGAAGTACAGATGGTCGTCCTCGCTGTGAAATGGTGGCTGCCACAAGCGGCCAGCGGTAAGTTTCTGCACAATTTCGTCCTTGAACGACATCAACGTCACAGGTGGTTTCTGCTTCCGCACGTATTTAATTACTTGGTCCACAATCTCGTAGTTGGCCTTCGGCTCCAAACGCAGCTCACCTGACGGGAAGATGCGTGGCGACTGCTCCAGTACGCACGACAAACTGAGCAGATGCCGCAGTGCACTATAGGTATCGGCGAAGTAGGAGTTGTCTGAACTGGCCAGTTTCTGCTTATCGTAAGTAAAGAACAGATAGACACCAGCCTTGGCCGCATTGCCTAATGCAACGAGCTTGGCCAGCCGATCAATCTGCTGGCGGTCGGAATAAACGCCTGCTATGTCGCGGATGAACACAAAACGATACGGCTCACGCATGGAGGAATTGTGTCGATTATAGTCCATTAGACTGGGGAAACGCGACACATAGCTGAGAATGTTGTGGTCTACCACCTGCCCAAGTTCCGTCAGCAGACGCGTTTGGTCTTCGTAAGTAGTAACATAATGGAACTGGCTGTGTGCAGATACATTGCTATCTAACGGGGTGGAAAGAGGCGACAGCATGTTGAAGTCGCCGCTAATATTGGAGTCGAGCAGATAGACAATGCTGTTGCCCAACGGATAGGAAATCATGGAGCGCAGCGCAAAATTAAACAGAAAGTGGGCACACTCGCTATGTTCCTCAATGGCCGTGGCATTCTCTTTTTGGAAGTTATAGAGCAACGGAAAACTGATGTGCTCGCCATACTTCATGGTGGGGATGAGCTCATAACCACAGAAGAAGCCCTCTGGCTCATAATTGAGATCAAGTTGGGGGAGTGAAGCATTGTCTCTGAACATAGAGGCAAATGGCTGGGAAGCCCCTGTCAATAACTGCACATAATGCGAAATGTGGTTTTGCACCTGCCCAAAGGCATTATTCAAGCCAACATTCTCCTGTTGTAGATACTTCTCTATCTGTTCTTTCAGCTGTTTAAGACCGTTGGAGAAATCCATTTCTTTAGTTTTTATTTTGGTAGGATAAGGATGTCTGCACTAATAGTCTGCAAAGTTAACAATTTTTTCTTGGAAAAAGGGTGTGTTTCCTGATATTTTTTCGCTACCTTTGCAAAAAAGTAGCGATGGAAAAGAAAACTTTTGCCGTGCTGGGCATGATGTGTGCCGGATGTGCGGCCAGTGTGGAAAGGAGGCTGAAAGCGACGGAGGGCGTCAGCAGTGCTGCAGTCAACCTGCCGGCAAGGACGGCGCTCGTGGAGTATGACGAGCGCGTGACCTCGCCTGAAAAGATGCGGCAGCGGCTCAGCGAGATAGGCTACGACATGGTGACGGAGCAGGACCGCAACGTGGAAGCCATAGAGCGCAGGGCCTATGGGCAGCTGCGGCTGAGGGTAGCGGTGTCGTGGGGCTTTGCGCTGCTGGTGATGGGCATCGCTATGGGCTATATCAACATGGGTACGCACGAGGCGGCGCACCAGACCATGCTCATCCTGTCGCTGCTGAATATCGTGTACTGCGGCAGGCAGTTCTATGTCAGCGCTTGGCGACAGTTGGTACACGGCACGGCGGGCATGGACACGCTGGTAGCCCTGTCAACGGGCGTCTCGTTTCTCTATAGTGCCCTGTCAACGGGTGTCACCTTCTTTGATGCCTCGGTCATGATCATCACCTTTGTGCTGACAGGCCGACTGGCTGAGCAGCGGGCTAAGCAGGGCACGGCCTCGGCCATTCGCGCGCTGATGGGGCTGACACCCAAGACGGCTCACCTCGTGGACAACGGCACGGTGGTGGAGGTGCCCGTCGCTGCCCTGCAAAGGGGCGACACCATCGAGGTGCGCCCCGGTGAGAAGATACCGGTTGACGGCACCGTGGTAGGCGATGGCGTCGCCTACACTGACGAAAGCATGATTACCGGCGAAGCCGTACCCGCAGAGAAGAAGGGGGGCGACAGGGTGCTGGCGGGCACCATCGTGGTAGCCCCCGCCAAGGGGAAGGGTCATGGCGCTGTCCTCCGCTTCAGGGCTGAGGAGGTAGGCCAGAAGACGGTGCTGGCCAACATCATCCGCATGGTGCAGGAGGCTCAAGGCTCCAAAGCTCCCGTACAGCGCACGGTTGACAGGATAGCCCTCGTCTTCGTGCCCACGGTGACGGTACTGGCCGTGCTGACTTTCTGCGGCTGGTACTTCTGGGCTGGCGCTGAGCTCTCGCAGGCCGTCCTGTCGGCTGTCTCGGTGCTGGTGATAGCCTGTCCGTGCGCCATGGGGTTGGCCACGCCGACTGCCCTCATGGTGGGCATTGGCAAGGCTGCGGAGCGCAACATTCTGGTGAAGGATGCCACTGCCCTCGAGGAGCTTCGCAAAGTAGATGCCATGGTCGTTGACAAGACTGGCACACTGACCGTGCCCGCTGACCTGCCGCAAGGGGAGGAGACACTGAAGCCGCACGCCCGCGAGGCTGTCGGGCAACTGCAACAGATGGGCATTGAGGTCTACATGATGAGCGGCGACAGGGAGGAGCGCGTGACCCGCATCGCCAAGGAGGCCCACATAGGCCATTACCGCTCACAGGTGTTGCCGCAAGACAAGGAGGAGCTTGTAAAAGAGCTGCAGGCACAGGGGCACCATGTAGCCATGGTGGGCGATGGCATCAACGACTCGCAGGCGCTGGCCCGCGCCAATGTCAGCATCGCCATGGGCAAGGGCACTGACGTGGCCATGGACGTGGCACAGGTGACGCTAATGGGCGACGACCTGCGCCGCATTCCCGAGGCTGTGCTGCTGTCGAAGAAAACGGTTGGCATGATTCACCAGAACCTGTTCTGGGCTTTCATCTATAACTTGGTCTGCATCCCCTTGGCTGCAGGCATATTAAAAGGCGTCACCTCGTTCCAGATAACGCCTATGTGGGCTTCGGCCCTGATGGCTTTCTCCAGCGTGAGCGTGGTGCTCAACTCGCTGCGCCTGAAACTACTCGTCAGGTAAGAACAGCGGGTCTTCGGGCATCACCATGACAGGTTTCTGCTCGTAGTCTTTCAACAGTTTCTCGCTGACGTACTGCTTGTCAACCACCAGACGGAACATGTATTCGCGGAACCAGCGGGCCGTCATGATGAGACAGCCCTGCTGCCCCCATGAGGCACCCCATGAGTTCTCCACCTTCCACTTCAACGGCTCGCCATTGGCATCCAAGTCAACGGCTGTCAGCGTCATGGCATGTGTGGAACCGCTGTCAAAGGTGGAAATGCGCTCAGCCTTGTTCATGCCAAACGTGGTGTTGAACAACGAGGCATAGTCGAAGTTCTCAGTGTCGGCATAGCCACGCTTGCGGTCAAGCTGCTTGCCCACATCGTAGCTGCTATACAGCTTGCGACCGTCCTTCAGCGAGGCAATGGCCAGCGTCTCGATGTCCTCCATGGGCAGGTTCAGATACTTCCAGTTGTGTCCGTCATAGGTGTGACGGTCGTACTCCACCTCGTAGGTCTTGTAGTACTCGCGGCGCGGGTCGTTCATCACCATGATAAACGTGCCATTCAGCGGACCGCCGACAATCTCCTGATAGAACTCCTTCGGCGTATAGCGCTTGGCTGCGGTCAGCGCCTTGCCACTCTTGTCGCGGAACGCGTAGGTGAACTCCTTCACCGGCTCACCTAACGTGATGGTCAGCATGTGGTAAATCTCCGACAGCATCTCCGTCTTGCGCTTCTCAATGTCCTTGGCTTTCTTGCCGTCGGCCACCAGCTTGCGCAACTCCAGTCCCTGCTCGCGCAGTTTCGACTTGATGATGCTGGCCATCTTCGACGTGCTCTCAGCTGAATAAGTCTCTGGCTGTATGGCAGACGGCACCAGTCCGTACTTCTCGGCCAAGTCGGCCACACCACAAAACGTGCCGCCATCACTGATGGGATGATGGAAGAAGAACTGTACACGCTGGTCGTCAATGGGCTTCTTGCCCGTATCTATCACCCCCTGCAACATCAGGTTAGCCTTCTCCAACTGGTCCCAGAAGAACAGGTAGTCCTGCGACAGTTCCACGGTCAGTGAGTCGGTACGCTTGGCAAAGTTTGAACGCAACACGTTCATGCCGCTGAACATCCAGCACCGGCCACTCGACTTCTGGTCGGTAATCGACTGTTTCTTCGTCTCCACACTGAAATAGGTGTCTAATGCCCCGGCGTTCTGCTGATTCTTGGCCAGCAGGTCAATGGCATTGGCTGCCAAGGCATTGCGCAGAGCACGGTCTGAGGCCGTCGGTGCGTTTTGCTGCTCTATCTGCTCCAGCATCTTCGCCGAGATGCCTCCATTTCCAGTCTGTGCCGTTGCCGTCATGGCCGTCACGACTGTCATAGCTAATAACAATTTTTTCATAGCAATTATTTGATGGTAAGTTTTCTGCCTACTTCTTTGTAGAGATGTGTATGGTCTTGGCAGAAGATGCGCTCTTGGTGCTCTTACTGCTCTTGACACCCGTCTTCGCGGTTCCCTTGGCTGCATTATAATATTGCAGGGCTTCAGGCAGCCATCCTTGGATTTGCCTGATACGGGTTGCATCGGTGGGGTGCGTGCTTAGCCACGATGCCGAACCGCCACCCGTGGCAGCAGACATGCGCTGCCAGAAACTGATGGCGGCGTTAGGGTCATAGCCAGCCATGGCGGCAAAGATGATGCCTAAATGGTCTGCCTCGCTCTCATGGTCGCGTGAATACTTGGCACTGGCACCCTGTGCGCCCAGTCCGAAGACCGTGTTGGCAATGCTTTGCAGACCAGTGTTAATGCCTGCACCCGACATAAGGATGCTTAGTGCCTGAGCACCATACTGCTGCTTGATGGCCGTTGACATCTGTTCTGCTGAGTGCTTGGCCACGGCGTGGGCCACCTCATGACCCAGCACGATGGCCAGCGAAGTCTCGTCTTGGGTGACCGGCAGCAGCCCTTCATAGACCACTATCTTGCCACCTGGCATGCAGAAAGCATTCACCTGATTGTCCTGCACCAGATTGAACTCCCAAGAGTAGTTCTTCACCTCAGCCGACAGCCCGTTCGAATTCAAATAGTTCTCAACGGCTGTGGCCAACCGCTGCCCCACCCGCTTCACCATTGCCGTATTGGTGGCATTGGTAGAAGCTTTGGCGGTCTTCATATACTCGCTATACTGCTGATTGGAGAGGCTGAGCACTTTCTCGTCAGACACCATCAGGCTCTGCTTGCGTCCCGTAATGGGTACCGTCGATGTGGTGCCGCAACTGACCAGGATAGCAGCAGCCATCGTCAGAAATAAAGTCTTAACTGCTTTCATCATCGCTATCTTTTTTGTCTATCCATAAAATTCCTTATACCACTCGGCAAAGGCACGAAGACCTTCGCGCAGCGTAATCTTCGGCGTAAACCCGAAATCGCGCTCCAAGGCGGTAGCATCCGCATACGTGGTGGGTACATCGCCCGGCTGCATGGGTACCAACTGTTTATGACTCTCAAAGTCGAAGTCGGCAGGCAGCACACCGGCTCTCACCAATTCTTCCTGCAAAATCTGCACGAAGTCCAACAGATTCTCTGGCTGACCACCGCCAATGTTATAGACTGCATAGGGAGGAACGGGCAGCCCGTCCTCGCCCTGCTTACGCTCCGGAGCACCAGCCATAATACGGACGATGCCCTCGACGATGTCGTCAACATAGGTGAAGTCACGCCGACAGTTGCCATAGTTGAAAATCTGGATGGTATCACCTTTCAGCAACTTGTTGGTGAATCCGAAATAAGCCATGTCAGGACGCCCCGCAGGACCATAGACCGTGAAGAAGCGCAGGCCAGTCGATGGAATATCATAGAGCTTTGAATAGCAGTGAGCCATCAGTTCGTTGCTTTTCTTCGTGGCAGCATAGAGCGACACGGGATTATCCACGCGGTCATCGGTGCTGAACGGCACTTTCTTGTTACCGCCATAGACTGACGATGACGAGGCATAGACCAGATGCTCAACAGGATAGTTGCGGCAGGCCTCCAAGATGTTGTAAAAGCCAATGAGGTTTGACTGGATATAAGCATCGGGGTTGGTGATAGAGTAACGCACACCTGCCTGGGCAGCCAGATTGACCACCACGGCAGGATGGTACTGGCTGAAAATGCCGTCGATGGTGGCCTTGTCGGCAATGTCACCCTTGATAAACTGCCATGTCGTACCCTCAGGAACCGTAGTGTCCAGCTCGTTCAAGCGGAAGTCTTTGAGTCTGACATCGTAATAGTCATTCATGTTGTCTATGCCCACGATGGTGGCACCCTTCACGTCCTTGAACAGGCGCTTGACGAGATTGGAGCCGATGAATCCAGCGGCACCTGTCACGAAGATTGTCTTGTTATTTAAATCAATTCTTTCCATATTTCTCTACTGCTTCATAATAAGTATCTAATGAACCAATGTCAAACCGCCCGGCTGACATAGGCCAAGCATGCATCACGGTATGCTCCACCATATAGTGGGCCAAGTTGCCCGGTGCATCCTTACCACAGCCATTTTCTACAGAATGGCGTACCAACGGCAAGTCCTCCTTCTTATAGATATAGAAAGGCGGAACGGCCCAGTGACTCTTGGGCTGCTGGGGTTTCTCCTCCATGTTAAGCACACGCATCTGGTCATCCACCACGATGACCCCCGTACGCTGCAGCTTCTCAATGGAAGGCTGCTCATGACACATGATGCACGATGTCTGCTTAGCCTTGGCAAAGTCCACAAACTCCTGAAACGAGAAGAACAGCAGGTTGTCGGCAGCCACTACCAACAAGTCGTCATCAACAGACAGACGCTCCAGAGCCATCAACAGGTCACAAACGGCACCGAGGCGCGTTTCGTTGGTTTCTGTTCCGTCATCAATGATGGTCACGGGCTTCTGGTAGTGCAGCCCCTGCCTCCATTCCTCAAAGATGGGGGCAAACCTATGGTTAGTCACGATGATGTGTTCGTCAATTTCAGGAATGCGGTCGATGTCATCCAACATCCGGCCAAGAATGGTGTTCTCCCCTATCTTCAACAGCGGTTTCGGGAAGTTTTTGGTCAGCTCACCCAAACGAGTGGCATAGCCTGCTGCAATCACTATGTTTTTCAAATCTTCAGTCTTTTTAGTCTTTCAAACTACAGTTGCTTACACAAACCTCGCCCCATCATCAGGCTTCACCCAGAACACTTGGAAAGTCTTCTCATACTCCGGGAACTGCTCTAAATAACGGGCTGTCAGGTCTTTCTCTATCTGCTCTTTGTGAGCAGGGTCTACCAAAGCAATGCAAGCCCCCTTGAAGCCTGCGCCAGAGAAACGGCCACCCCAGACACCTGGCAGCGAACGCATAATCTCATAGATAGCTATCAGCTCAGGAGAACCGCACTCATAGTTATGAATAGACGACTCACAAGAGTCAAAGCTGAGCTTGCCGAACAACTTCATATTGCCCGTTTCCCAAGCCGTCACTCCCTGACGTACACGACGGTACTCTGAATAAAAATGCTCCGCACGGCGGGCAAAACGTGCAGGCATAGCAATTCTCGTCTTGTCAAAAGTGGCCTTGGGTATGTCACGCAGGAAAGTCTTGTCAAAAGTCTTCAGCGGCTGTTCCGTATAGGCCAGCATATTCCACGCTGCCGTTTTACACTCATAGACGCGCAAGTTATAGTCGGAATTGACCAGAGAGCGCGTCAGCCCGGAGAAGAAAATGCCGATTTCAAATTCGGGCATGTCGGGATTGCGCTTGATGATGCGCCACTCGTTGGAGTCGCAGTCCAGAAACAGCAGTCCGTCCTTGCGGCCCAAGGCTATGCAGGCCTGATCCAGCAAACCATTGTTCAGCCCAATGTACTCACGCTCAGCCTCCGACGCTATCTTCACCACCTCAAACGGCTGCAGCGTAATGTCATTTGCCTTGGCAAAAGCCATCACATAGGCTATCAGCACTGCAGCGCTCGAAGACAGACCACCCACGGGCAGCGAACCCTGAATGACACCATCAATGCCATAAGTCAGCTCAAAGCGCTTGCGCAAAGCATACTTGGCACCTCGCGCATAGTCGCCCCAATGGTGTTCCCTCACCTGCGAAGGCTTTCCGATTTCAAAACTCACGTCACCCTCAAAGGTACGCGATGAAAGATTCACCAGTCCATCCTCACGCACATTAAACCACAGGTCAACGCCCTTATTAATAGCAAATCCCGTAACAAGACCATGCTGATGGTCTACATGCGCACCTAATGGGCACACACGATAGGGGGAAAAAATGTGATACATGTATTCCATATAGGGTGCAAAGATACAACTTTATTCGCTTTTCTCCAAATATTCCCCCATTTTTTTACTGTTCTACACTGTGCCAAAATAATTTGCGAAGTTACAGCCATAACATGCGAAGTTATCGGAATACTATGCGAAGTTATTGGAATACTATGCGAAGTTATTCCGATAACTTGCGATGCTATGGTAACGCAACCCATTCCGACAAAAAATATTACACGCGAACTCGCACGCGCGCACAATAGATACTCAACAAAAAAACACCTGACACCTCTGACACCTCTAACACCCACCAGTGTCAGAGGTGTCAGAGGTGCGAGCAATTTTTCCCATAGCCCTCTATACGCGCGCATGCGCGAGAGACCGATACCAAGAATGGGGGCCGCACGTTTTACTGGCCATGTGGCAGAGTACAAGAAATGCCACCGCCCTTATAGAAAGAGACGGTGGCATAACAGACTAAACCTATTAATAATTCCTAAGTAGGTATAGGCGTTTAGACCGCACTATCTAATTTCCTGATTTCAAGCGGATAGGC
>ERZ842401.5568-NODE-5568-length-13895-cov-5.097905_pt1 | contig 13895 bp, 25 predicted proteins | sample MGYA00521270_ERZ842401 | MGnify/ENA primary metagenome ERZ842401 (study PRJEB31892, sample SAMEA3878208) | bioreactor metagenome | biome: Moose rumen | place: Sweden | collected 2011-10 | study: EMG produced TPA metagenomics assembly of the PRJEB12797 data set... | reverse complement strand
CTCGATGGCAGCGGCAGCCTGCGCCAGGTGGGCTTCCGGCAGCAGGGTCTCCGGGGCGTCCAGCCGGCGAAGGACCTCCCCGCACCAGCGGACGCCCTCCTCGAAGCACCCGGCTCCCACAGGCGCCAGGTACCCCTGCCAGCCTCCGCAGGGAAAGGGGAACCAGGGTACCGGCAGCCGCCCGGCGGCCTCGCCCCCCAGGAAGCGGCAGAGCTCCATGCCGTAGTGGACGGCCAGGGCCTTCCCACAGGCCAGGGAGACCCCCAGCAGGGTATTGGCTCCCAGGCGGGAGCAGTCCGGGGTGCTGTCCAGGGTGCGCAGCAGGTGGTCCGCCTCCCGGAGGGTGACCGGGCTGCTGCCCGCCAGGGCCGGGGCGATGATGGCGTGAACGTTCCGCACGGCCTTGGTCACTCCCCGGCCTCCGTACCGCCGGGGATCGTGATCCCGGAGGTCCTTGGTCTCCCGGGGCTCCTCCGGCTCTCCCCCGGGCACCCGGGCGGTCCCGGTGCTGCCATCGGCCAGCCGGGCGGTGACCTCCAGGGCAGGGTCTCCCCGCCCGTCGAAGATCTCCCGGGCCGTCAGGGCTTCCAGCTTGATCGTGCTCATTTTCCCGCCTGCCTTCCTTTTTCTTTTAGTATGGTCATTGCGGCGGGGAATAATCTGTGCTATGCTACCGATAGAAAAGAAACAGGGAGGGTCATCAATGGAATTTCAACGCGTTTCCCCGGAAAGTGTGGGCGTCCGGTCCCGGGCGATCCTGGACATGCTGGACCAGCTGTACCGGGACGGCATCGAGATGCACGGCTTCATGCTCCTGCGGCACGGGAAGGTCTGTGCCGAGGGCACCTGGGCCCCGTACCGGCCGGGGGTGCCCCACACCATGTTCTCCTTCACCAAGAGCCTGACCTCTACGGCCATCGGCTTTGCGGTGCAGGAGGGGCTACTCTCCCTGGAGGAGCGGCTGATCGACCTCTTCCCGGAGAAGGCCCCCCGGGAGCCCAGCGAAAACCTGCGGAAGGCCACGGTGCGCCACCTGCTCATGATGGGCTGCGGCCACGACACGGAGGTGGAGTGGATCGACAGCGAAATGGACTGGATCGCCCAGTTCCTGCACCATGAGTTCAAGCATGAGCCGGGCACCCACTTCCTCTATAACACCGCCGGTACCAATCTGCTCTCGGCCATCCTCACCCGGAAGACCGGCCTGACCCTGACCCAGTTCCTGCAGCCCCGGCTGTTCCGGCCCCTGGGCATGAGCGACGTGCAGTGCTATGCCCTGCCCGACGGCACCGAGGCCGGGGGCTTTGGCTCCTGGCTGACCCTGGAGGACATGGCCCGGTTCGTGCAGTTCGTGGCCAACAAGGGCCAGTGGGAGGGCCGCCAGCTGCTGGACGCCGCCTGGTTTGAAGAGGCCACCCGGAAGCAGATCGAGAACCGGGGGGCCGGCTGGGGCGGCGACCCGGACTGGCAGCAGGGCTACTGCTTCCAGTTCTGGCGGTGCGAGCCGGACGGCGTTTTCCGGGGCGACGGCGCCTTCGGCCAGTACGGCATCGTCATGACCCACCAGGACGCGGTGCTGGTGATCCAGTCGGCCTCCTGCCGGCTGCAGGCGGTGCTCACCGCCGTGTGGGAGAAGCTGCTCCCCGCCATGGCTGCGGCCCCCCTGCCGGAAAACCCGGCGGACTTCACGGAGCTGACCTATCGCCTGGCCCACCTGGAGCTCAACCCTATTTTCGGCATGCGCAACCCCGGGGCGGAGACCTCTCTCAATGGGGCAGTGTATACCCCGGTGGGGAACGCCCCCAGCCTCACGGACCTTATCGGGGGCATCGGGCGCTTCACCCCGGACGGGAACAAGCTGCTGTCCCTCACCTTCCGCTTTGAGGGGGACGACGTGGCGCTGCAGGTCCGGGAGGACCGGGCGGAATATACTTTGAAGCTGGGCATGAACGGGCACTTTGTGCTCAACGACCTGGCGGGCGTGCCCTATGGGGCCTGCGGCGGCTGGCGTGCCCGGAACAAGCTGGAGGCCGAGGTGCGCTGCACCCGCTGCTGCAGCGGCAAGCGCTTCGTGTTCACCTTTGACGGGAAGGACCTTGTCCTCACGGCGGACTCCACCATCCCCGAGGTGGGCGGGCTGGCGGACCCCCTGACCCCGGAGGTGCGCTTCACCCTGGCACAGGGAGACGTGAACCTGAAGACCAAGATGTACTGGGAAGCAACGTGACGTTGCATCCACGACGCGCACCGCTCGGAGCCTCGCTTCCCCTCACCGCAGGGTGTTAGCTCAGTGTCCGCGTGGCCAACGACTCGCTGGACCACGGCTGCCAAAGCAAAAAGCTGAGAACGAAGCTCCAAGGTATTCAGGGGATGTAGTTAGGCAATAAAAGCTGCGGTGGCGGAAAACCGGTCAACACGAAGCGCCGAGGTATTCAGGGCTTGGAGCCAGGCGCCAACGAAGGAGCAGGCGTGCTGATCTGGAAAACGAGAAAAGCCTTCCCAAAAAAGGGAAGGCTTTTGGTTTGCTGTTCGGGAGCATCTGTCGGAAGAAAGTCAGGGGTCCAGGCGTTTGGAAAACTCCTAACTCCTCATTCCTCATTCCAAATTCCTTACAGCAGCTCCAGCAGGGCCATCTCGGCGGCGTCGGCGCGGGCAGGCCCTCGCCTCATCTCGCCGAATAACGATACCTTTCGAGTCTTACAGCAGCTCCAGCAGGGCCATCTCGGCGGCGTCGCCCCGGCGAGGACCTAACTTGGTCACCCGGGTGTAGCCGCCCTTGCGGTCGGCGTACTTGGGGGCGATCTCGCTGAACAGCTTGTGGCTGACGCTCTCCTTGGTGATAAAGCTCATCACCAGGCGCTTGTTGGCCAGGCTGTCCTCTTTGGCGATGGTGATCATCTTCTCAGCCAGGGCCTGCACCTCTTTGGCGCGGGTGGCCGTGGTCTCGATCTTGCCGTTCTCAAAGAAGAAAGTCACCAGGCCGCGCAGCATGGCGTTGCGGTGGGCAGTCTCTCTTCCCAGCTTTCTGGTTCCCGGCATGGTATTCACTCCTATCTATCAGGGTATAGTTTACTCTTCGTCCTTGCGCAGGCTGAAGCCCAGGGAAGCCAGCTTCCACACGACCTCTTCCAGCGACTTGCGGCCCAGGTTGCGAACCTTCATCATGTCCTCCTCGGACTTGCTGATCAGGTCCTCCACCGTGTTGATGCCGGCCCTCTTCAGGCAGTTGAAGGAGCGCACGGACAGGTCCAGCTCTTCGATGGTCATCTCCAGAGCCTTCTCCTTGCCGTCCTCGTCCTTCTCCACCATGATCTCCGTGCTCTTGCCCTTATCGGACAGATCCACGAACAGGTTCAGGTGGTCCGTCAGCACCTTGGCTGCCAGGGAGACCGCCTCCTGGGCGTTGATCACCCCGTTGGTCCACACCTCCAGGGTCAGCTTATCGTAGTCGATGCTCTGGCCCACACGGGTGCTCTCCACGCTGAAGTTCACCTTGCGCACCGGCGTGTAGATGGAGTCCACCGCGATCTCGCCGATGACCTCCTCCGCCATGTTCTGCTTGTTGCGCTCGTTGGAGATATAGCCCCGGCCCTTGTCCAGGGTCAGCTCCATGTTCAGCTTGGCGCCATCGCCCAGGGTGGCGATGTGCAGCTCGGGGTTGAGGATCTCCACCTCGCTGTCGGTCTTGATGGTCTCCGCCGTAACGACGCAGGGACCCTCGGCCGCGATCTCTATGGTCTTGGGGCCGTCGCAGTGGAGCTTGGCCACCAGGCCCTTGATGTTGAGAATGATCTCGGTGACGTCTTCCTTGACGCCGGGAATGGTGGAGAACTCATGCACCACGCCGTCGATCTTCACGGACTTGACAGCCACGCCCGGCAGGCTGGAAAGCAGGACCCGCCGCAGACTGTTGCCCAGGGTGGTGCCGAAGCCTCTCTCCAGCGGCTCCACGACGAACTTGCCGTAGGTGCCGTTCTCAGAGATCTCCTCGATCTTGATTTTGGGTCTCTCGATCTCGATCATCCGCGATCCTCCTTTACCACAGTGCAAAAATGTGCTTACAGCCCGATGAATTACTTGGAGTACAACTCCACGATCAGAGTCTCGTTGACCTCGAAATCGATGTCCTCACGGGCAGGCATGGCAACGACCTTTGCCTGGGCGTTGGCGGTATCCACGTCCAGCCACTTGGGGACCAGACGGCCGGAGGTAGCCTCCAGCACGGCCTTGAACTTCTCGCTGGAGCGGCTGCTCTCCTTGATGGCGATGACCTCACCGGGCTTCACCAGGTAGGAGGGGATATCCACCCGCTTGCCGTTGACGGTGAAGTGCCCATGGGTCACCAGCTGCCGGGCCTCCCGGCGGGTGCTGGCAAAGCCCAGCCGGAACACCACGTTATCCAGGCGGCGCTCCACCAGGATCAGCAGATTCTCACCGGTCTTGCCGGGCATCTTGTTGGCCTTCTCATAGTACATGCGGAACTGCTTCTCCAGCACGCCGTAGATGAACTTCACCTTCTGCTTCTCGTTGAGCTGGGTGGCATATTCAGACTTCTTGGGCCGACGCTGGGCGCCGGGGTTGCGGTTGGAGCTCTTGGCGTAGCCCATCACCGCCGGGGAGATGCCCAGGGTGCGGCAGCGCTTGAGGATGGGTTGGGTATTTCTAGCCATGTTTCGTTTCCTCCTTTTGCATCAGACGCGGCGACGCTTGGGCGGGCGGCATCCGTTGTGGGGGATGGGCGTCACGTCCTTGATCATGCTCACGTCCAGGCCGGCGGCCTGCAGGGCACGGATGGCGGCCTCACGGCCGGCGCCGGGGCCCTTCACGTACACCTCCACGGACTTCATCCCGTGCTCCATCGCCAGCTTGGCGGCGGTCTCAGCGGCCGTCTGGGCGGCGAAGGGAGTGGACTTCCGGGAGCCCCGGAAACCCAGCTCACCGGCGCTGGCCCAGGAAATGGCGTTGCCGGCGGTATCGGTGATGGTCACGATGGTATTGTTAAAGGTGGACTGGATATGGGCGGCGCCGCGCTCGATATTCTTGCGCTCGCGGCGGCGACGGGTGGTCGCGCCCTTCTTCTGTGCTGCCATTGACGATTTCCCTCCTTACTTCTTCTTGTTCGCCATGGTCTTGCGAGGACCTTTACGGGTACGGGCGTTGGTCTTGGTACGCTGGCCCCGGACGGGCAGGCCCTTCCGATGGCGAACGCCGCGGTAGCAGCCGATCTCGATCAGCCGCTTGATGTCGAAGGCCAGGTCCCGACGGAGATCGCCTTCCACGTGGCAGTTCTTGTCGATATAGTCTCTCAGCTTGGAGGTATCGTCCTCGCTCAGGTCCCGGACCCGGATGTCGGGGTCCACTCCGGTCTCGGCGCAGATGGTGGAAGCCGTCTTGCGGCCGATGCCGAAGATATAGGTCAGCGCGATCTCGATACGCTTGTCTCTGGGCAAGTCAATGCCGGAAATACGTGCCATATTCTTTCTTCCTTTCTTGGTGTAGTGGGAACGCCCTCACGCAGGCGCTGTCCCTTTGCCGGGGATCAGCCCTGGCGCTGCTTGTGCTTGGGGTTCTCACAGATGACCATGACTTTCCCCTTGCGCTTGATGATCTTGCACTTCTCGCACATCTTCTTTACAGAAGGTCTGACTTTCATAGGTTTATCCTCCTTCTGGCGGAATCGTTATTTCGTTCTCCAGGTGATGCGGCCCTTGGTCAGGTCATAGGGAGACATCTCCATGGTGACCTTGTCTCCGGGGAGGATGCGAATGTAGTTCATCCGCAGCTTGCCGGAGATATGAGCCGTCACGGTGTGCCCGTTGGGCAGTTCGACCTTGAACGTGGCGTTGGGCAGCGCCTCTTTCACCACGCCCTGTACCTCAATAACGTCCTGCTTTGACATGATCGTCCCTCCTTAGCCCTTGGGGCCGTCCCCGTAGTTGAAGGGGTGCAGCCCTGCTCGGATCAGCTTGTTGGTCTCCAGGGAGCTTTCCTCCAGCACCGCCCGGGTGGGGGCCAGGTGGAAGAGCTTCTTCCGCTTGGGCCGCTCCAGCGGGCGGCGTTTCCCGTCGCAGAGCACCGCGTAGGGCGCCTCTACCTGCAGCACGGTGAAAAATCCTCCCTGATCATGGCCGGCGATGGATCGCACCACCTGGCCCCGCTTCAGCTCCATACCGGTCTCCTCAGTCCAGTCCGGTCAAGAGGACCGGTCCGCTGGGGGTGATGGCCACCGTGTGCTCAAAGTGAGCGGAAAGGCTTCCGTCCTTGGTCACCGTGGTCCACCCATCCGGCAGGATCCTGACGCCGGCGCCGCCCATGTTGATCATGGGCTCGATGGCGATCACCATCCCGGGCATCAGCCGCACGCCGCGGCCTGCAGTGCCGAAATTGGGTACGCTTGGGTCTTCATGCAGCTTCGCGCCTACGCCGTGGCCCACAAACTCTCGGACCACCGAGTAACCGCGCGCTTCGACATACGCCTGCACCGCGTGGCCGATATCTCCCACACGGTTCCCGGGCCTTGCCTGCTCAATGCCCTTGAACAGAGCCTCCCGGGTGGTATCCAGCAGGTCCTGGGCTTCTTTGCTGATCTCCCCGCAGGGGAAGGTCCAGGCGTTGTCGCCGTTGAAGCCTTCGTAGAGGGCGCCGGTATCGATGCCGACGATATCCCCCTTCTTCAGGATCTGATCCTTGGAGGGTATGCCGTGGATCACCACGTCGTTTACAGAAATGCACGCGCTTCCCGGGTACCCATCGTACCCGAGAAAGTTGGGGGTGGCCCCTTCTTTCTCGATGTACTGACGGATGATCCGGTCGATCTCCCAGGTGGAGACGCCGGGTTCTACGGCCTCTCCGCCCAGGCGAAGCGCTCGTTGTGAAATCTCTCCGGCCTTGCGCATGATGGCAAGCTCCCGGTTCGTTTTCAACACGATCATGAGAGATCCTCCAGAGCTTCCAGGACCAGGCGGGTCGTATCGGCGATCTCCTCCTGGCCGTGGACCACAAGCAGCTTGCCCTGCTTGCTGTAGAACTCCTTGAGGGGCTCGGTCTGGCTGTGGTACACTTCCAGACGCTCTTTGACTGTATCCGGGTGGTCGTCCTTGCGCTGAACGAGGGTGCCGCCGCAGGCATCGCACTTGCCCTCTACCTTGGGCTGCTTGTAAGCCATGTGGTAGGAGGCGCCGCACTGCTCGCAGACACGGCGTCCGGACATCCGGGCGATGATGGCCTCGTCCGCGACCTCGATATCGAGGACCGCGTCGATGCCGGCGCCCATGGCGTCCAGAGCCTCGGCCTGGGGAATGGTCCGGGGGAAGCCGTCCAGGATATAGCCGTTCTTGCAGTCGGGCTCCTGGATGCGGTCCTTGATGATGCCGATGAGGATCTCATCGGGCACCAGCTGGCCGCTCTCCATATAGGACTTGGCCTTCAGGCCCATTTCCGTGCCGTTCTTCAGCGCTTCACGGAGAATGTTCCCCGTGGAAATGGTGGGGATGTTCTTCTCCCGGCAGACGATCTCTGCCTGGGTTCCTTTTCCTGCGCCGGGGGCGCCTAAGAGGATCAGTTTCATCTCGTCAACTCTCCTTTCCTCAGTCGAGGAAGCCCTTGTAGTGGCGCATCATCATCTGGGATTCCATCTGCTTCACGGTCTCCAGCGCCACACCCACGATAATGATCACGGAGGTGCCGCCCAGGGACAGGCCGCGCATCCCGGTGATGTTGGTGTACAGGATCGGGACCAGGGCCACGAAGGCCAGGAACAGGGCGCCGATCAGGGTCACCTTGGAGAGGATCTTGCCGATGAAGTCCGCGGTGGGCTTGCCGGGACGGATGCCCGGGATGGTCCCGTTGGACTGGCGAAGATTGTTGGCCATCTCCAGAGGATTGTACTGGATGGACATATAGAAGTAGGCAAAAATGATGATCAGCAGGAAATACAGGAGCATATACACCCAGCCCGTCTGCTCGAAGGCGGCGAAGAAGCCCGCCCAGAAGGTGCCTTCCTCAGGCTTGACGAAGAAGTTGATGAACTGGGGGATGGACAGGATGGAGCTGGCGAAGATCACGGGCATGACGCCGCTCATAGCCACCTTGACAGGCAGGAAGGAGCTCTGGCCGCCGTACATCTTGCGGCCCACCACCTTCTTGGCGTACTGCACGGGGATCCGGCGCTCGGCCTCGTTCATGAACACGATGACCCAGATGACCACCAGGAACAGGATGATGAACAGGGGGGCCAGGATCAGGAACGCACCGTTGGTGGAGGGGCTCTGCAGGCCCAGGGAGAAGTACTGCCACACCTGACCGAAGGTGACGGGGAGGCGGGCCACGATGCCGGCAAACAGGATGATGGAGATGCCGTTGCCGATGCCCTTCTCGTTGATCTGCTCGCCCATCCACATGATCAGCGCCGTACCGGCGGTGAAGCACAGGACGATGACGATGGCCACGAAGACCCCGGCGAAGCCGTCGGTGTACTTCACGATGCTGTTGTTGCGCAGCCAGAAGTAGTAGGCCACGCCCTGGATCAGGCCCAGGATCACCGTGACGTACCGGGTGATGGTGGCGATCTTCTTACGGCCCTCCTCGCCTTCCTTGGAGAGACGCTCCAGGGCGGGGATGGCGATGGTCAGCAGCTGCATGATAATGGAGCTGTTGATATAAGGGGTGATACCCATGGCGAACAGGGACGCGTAAGAGAAGGCGCCGCCGGTCAGCATATTGATATACCCCAGGGCGGTGTTCTGCCCGGCCTCGGCCATCAGGTCGGAGAGGGCGGAAGCATCCAGGAAGGGCACGGGCACCACCGAGCCGAAGCGGAACACGATGATGATCAGCAGCGTGTAGAGCATCTTTTTCCGCAGGTCCGGGATGCGCCACGCGTTTTTGATGGTGTTAAACAACTCAGATCACCTCGGCCTTTCCGCCGGCGGCTTCGATCTTCTCCTTCGCCGCCTGGGAAAAAGCGTTGGCCTTCACGGTCAGCTTCTTTTCCAGCTTGCCGTTGGAGAGGATCTTCACGCCGTCACAGCTCTTATTGATGATGCCGGCCTCGATCAGCGCGGCAGCGTCAATGGAGGCGCCGTCCTCAAAGCGGGCATTCAGGGTGCCCACGTTCACCGCGGCGATCTCCTGGGCGAAGATGTTGTTGAATCCACGCTTGGGGATCCGGCGCTGCAGGGGCATCTGGCCGCCTTCAAAGCCGGGCCGCATGCCGTGGCCCGCACGGGCCTTCTGGCCCTTATGGCCCTTGCCGGCGGTCTTGCCGTTGCCGGAACCGGCCCCACGGCCGATGCGCTTGCGCTCTTTCACGGAACCGGGCGCAGCAGAAAGCTCATTCAGCTTCATTGTCTTGCACCTCCTTATTCCTTGGTCACGTCGACCAGGTGGCAGATCTTCTTGATCTTCCCCTGAGTCTGGGCGTTATCGGGCTGCTCGGTGGTGTCGCCCACCTTCTTGAGCCCCAGGGAGAGCGCCGTCGCGATCTGGTCCTTCTTGGCGCCGATCAGGCTCTTCTTCAACGTAATCGTCACAGTCTTGCCCCTCCCTTACAGAATTTCCTGGACAGATTTGCCCCGGATGGCGGCCACCTGCTCGGCGGTGCGCAGCTGGGTCAGGCCCTCCATGGTGGCGCGCACCACGTTCACGGGGTTCTTGGACCGCAGCGCCTTGGCGCGGATATCCTTGATGCCGCTGCACTCCACCACGGCGCGGACAGCGCCGCCGGCGATAACGCCGGTACCGGGAGCGGCAGGCTTCAGGATGACCTTGCCGGCGCCGAACTCGCCCACGATCTCATGGGGGATGGTGTCGCCCCGCAGCGCGATGCTCGTCAGGTTCTTCTTGGCGTCCTCAATGCCCTTGCGGATGGCGTCCGGCACTTCAGCGGCCTTGCCGATGCCGAAGCCCACGGTGCCGTTGCCGTCGCCTACGACCACCAGCGCGGAGAACTTCATGACGCGGCCGCCCTTGACGGTCTTGGACACGCGGTTGATGGAGACCACGCGCTCCAGCATCTCTACGCCGTTGGGATCAAACTCTCTATCTCTAGGCACGATGTTTACCCTCCTTCTTAGAAGTTCAGGCCGCCCTCACGGGCGCCCTCAGCCAGCTCTTTCACCCGGCCGTGGAAGATATATCCGCCGCGGTCGAAGACCACGTCCTTGATACCCTTCTCCGCAGCGCGCTGGGCGATCATCTTGCCCACCTCGCGGGCTGCTTCCTTGTTGCCGCCGTTTCCGGTGAACGCCTTCTCCACGGTGCTGGCAGCCACCAGGGTCTTGCCGGCCACGTCGTCGATGATCTGGGCGTAGATGTTGGCGGAAGAGCGGAACACGTTCAGGCGGGGGCACTCAGCCGTGCCTGAGATCTTGCCGCGCACTCTCTTGTGCCGGCGAAGACGGGCTTTGTTCGTATCGGGTTTCTTTACCATGTTATCTCACTCCTTTTAGCCTTTCGCGCCCTTACCGGCCTTGCCTTCCTTATGGCGCACATACTCGCCCTGATAGCGGATGCCCTTGCCCTTATAAGGCTCCGGCGGCCGCTTCTCGCGGACTTCTGCTGCGAACTGGCCGACCTTCTGCTTGTCGATGCCGGTGATCACGATGGTGTTGGCGTTGGGAGCCTCGATCTTGATCTCGTCGGTGTCCGAAACCGTCACCTGATGGGAGTAGCCCAGGTTCATCACCAGGTCCTTGCCCTGCTTCTGCACACGGTAGCCCACGCCCTGGACCTCCAGCGTCTTGCTGAAGCCCTCGGTAACGCCCACCACCATGTTGTGCACCAGCGTGCGGGTCAGGCCATGGAGAGAGCGGCTCTCCTTCTCGTCGTCGGGGCGGGTCACCAGGATCTCGGCGCCCTCCACGGCGATGTTCATCTTCGGGTTGAACTTCTGGGTCAGGGTCCCCTTGGGGCCCTTGACGGTCACTTCACTGCCGTTGATCTGAACATCCACGCCAGCGGGAATATTTATGGGTTTTCTTCCAATTCTCGACATGTCGTCGCACCCCCCTTTCTTACCAAATGAACGCCAGCACTTCGCCGCCGACGTTTTCTTTTCTGGCCGCCTTGTCGGTCATGATGCCCTTGGACGTGGAAATGATGGCCACGCCCAGGCCCTTCATCACCTTGGGCAGCTCGCCGGCATTGGAGTAGATCCGCAGGCCGGGCTTGCTCACCCGCTTGAGGCCCTTGATCACGGGGGTCTTGCCCTCGCCGTACTTCAGGGTCACGGTGATCATGCCCTGCTTGCCGTCCTCGGCCACGGCGAAGCTCTTGATATAGCCCTCGTCCGCCAGGATCTGGCAGATGGCCTTCTTCACATTGGAAGCAGGGATCTCCACCGTATCGTGCTTGGCGGCCTGGGCATTGCGGATGCGTGTGAGCAGATCCGCGATGGTATCGGTTACTTGCATGCTCTGTTCCTCCTTCTATTACCAGCTGGCCTTCTTCACTCCGGGGATCTCGCCCTTATAGGCCAGGTTCCTGAAGCAGATGCGGCAGATGCCGAACTTGCGAAGGTAGGCATGGGGCCGGCCGCAGATCTTGCAGCGGTTGTACGCGCGGGTGGAGAACTTCTGCGGGCGAGCCTGCTTGATCTTCATTGACGTCTTTGCCATTTTCGGTTCTCCCTCCTTTATCTGGTGAACGGAGCGCCCATGAGAGACAGGAACTCCCGGGCCTCTTCGTCGGTCTTGGCCGTGGTGACGAAGCAGATGTCCATGCCCCGGACCTTATCGACCTTATCGTAGTCGATCTCGGGGAAGATCAGCTGCTCGCGGATACCCATGTTGTAGTTGCCGCGGCCGTCAAAGCTGTTGGGGTTGATGCCCCGGAAGTCACGGACGCGGGGCAGGGCCACGTTGAAGAGCCGATCCAGGAACTCGTACATCCGGTCTCCCCGCAGGGTGACCTTCACGCCGATGGGCATGCCCTCACGCAGCTTGAAGTTGGCCACGCTCTTCTTGGCCTTGCACACCAGGGGCTTCTGGCCCGTGATGGCGGCGATGTCGCCGCTGATGGCGTCGATGGCCTTGGGGTTCTCCTTGGCCTCGCCGGCGCCCACGTTGATGACGATCTTGTCCAGCTTCGGGATCTGCATGACGCTCTTATAGCCGAACTTCTTCATCAGGGCGGGGGCCACTTCTTCCTTGTAGAAATCTTTCATTCTTGCCATGTTCGTTTCCCCTCCCTTACAGTGCTTCGCCGCACTTCTTGCAGATGCGCTCTTTGGTGCCGTCCTGCAGGACCTTGTGGCCGACCCGGGTGGGCTTGCCGCAGCGGGGACAGACGACCTGCACCTTGCAGGCGTAGATGGCGCCCTCGGCCTTGATGATGCCGCCGGGCTCCCCCATCCTGCGGGGCTTGACGTGCTTCTGCACGAAGTTGGCGTTCTCCACGATCACTTTGCCTTCCTTGGGGCTGACCTGCATGATCTTCCCCTTCTTGCCGCGGTCCTTGCCGCTGAGGATGACCACGGTGTCGCCGGTCTTCACATGAAGTTTATTGCTCATTACCGTTTCCCTCCATCACAGCACTTCCGGAGCCAGGGACAGGATCTTCAGATACTCCTTGTCGCGCAGCTCGCGGGCCACGGGCCCAAAGATACGGGTGCCCCGAGGGTTCTTGTCGTCGCGGATGATGACCGCCGCGTTCTCATCGAAGCGGATGTAGGTCCCATCGTCCCGGCGCACGCCGGACGCGCTGCGGACCACCACAGCCTTGACCACATCGCCCTTCTTTACCTGGCCGCCGGGCGCTGCTTTCTTTACGGAAGCAACGATCACGTCGCCAATATTCGCATACCTCCGGCCGGTACCGCCCAGCACCCGGATGCACATGATCTCCTTGGCTCCGGTGTTGTCGGCAACCTTGAGGTAAGTCTGCTGTTGAATCACAGATAATTCCTCCTTTGTCTAGGCGGGGACGTTTCCGTGCGTCCTCTTACTTCGCCTTCTCGATGATCTCCACCAGGCGCCATCTCTTGTCCTTGGACAGCGGGCGGGTCTCCATGATGCGGACCCGATCGCCCACGCTGCACTCGTTGTTCTCATCGTGGGCCTTGCGCTTCACGGTACGCTTGATGACCTTCCCGTACAGGGGATGCTTGACGCTGTCCTGGATGGCGACGACCACGGTCTTGTCCATCTTGTTGCTGACAACCGTGCCGACAGCGGTCTTTCTCATGTTTCTCTCTTCGCTCATGTTGAAATCCTCCCTTCGCCTTATGCGTTGTCGGCCAGCTCGTTCTCACGGATCACCGTTTTGACGCGAGCGATGTCTTTTTTCACGGCCGAGATGCGGGTGGGATTGTCGAGCTGATTGATGGCCAGCTGGAAGCGCAGGTTGAAAAGCTCCGCCTTGAGCTCGCTGAGCTTGCTGTTGAGCTCGTCAGCCGTCATCTCTCTGATCTCAGATGCTTTCATCTCTTACGCCTCCTTCTTGACCACTTTGCACTTGATGGGGAGCTTGGTGGACGCCAGACGCAGAGCCTCACGGGCAGTGGCCTCCGGCACGCCGGCCAGCTCAAACATGACCCGGCCGGGCTTGACCACGGCCACCCAGTACTCGGGAGAGCCCTTACCGGAACCCATGCGGGTCTCGGCAGGCTTCTGGGTCACGGGCTTGTCGGGGAAGATCTTGATCCAGACCTTACCGAAACGTTTGCAGTAACGGGTCATGGCCACACGGGCGGCCTCGATCTGGTTGGAGGTGATCCAGGCGGGCTCCAGGGCCTGCAGACCGTAATCACCGTAAGTGACAGTATTGCCGCGGGTGGCTTTGCCCTTCATGCGGCCTCTCTGTACACGGCGGTACTTCACGCGCTTAGGCAGTAACATTATCTGCGGCCTCCTTCCTGGGTGTTCTCTCTCCGCTCACGGGGGCGGCGGTCACCGCTG
>ERZ842401.5567-NODE-5567-length-13895-cov-5.157298_pt1 | contig 13895 bp, 9 predicted proteins | sample MGYA00521270_ERZ842401 | MGnify/ENA primary metagenome ERZ842401 (study PRJEB31892, sample SAMEA3878208) | bioreactor metagenome | biome: Moose rumen | place: Sweden | collected 2011-10 | study: EMG produced TPA metagenomics assembly of the PRJEB12797 data set... | reverse complement strand
AATCGCATCCAGATTATACAGCAGAACGCCCTGTTCATCGCAATTGTCCGACGGAATTCGAATTTTTCGAATTGCTGTGGACAATTGCACTTCACCACTCTCGTCAATCTGAGTCAGATGATAGTTAATCGTTGAAAGTGCAACGTTGAACAACTCAGACATTCGCTTCTGCGACAGCCAAAAGGTTTCCTGGCAGAAAAGCACGTTCACATTCACCTTACCTGTGCTCGAACGATATATTAACACATTACCTTCAACGCTTGTAGCCAGCTCCTGAGCGTTCATCTTACTGGTGAAATATTCCTTGGCAGCCTTCACAATAGGCTTCTTCTGGTCTGCATTCAGGGCTATAGCAACGCAGGCAGTTCTTGACAGTCTGATGGATTTCACTTGTCGATAGCCACCGTTATTCAGTTGCGCCATCTCCTCTATCTCCACCATGTGCTCTTTCAGGTCCAAGCCCTTCTCTTGCTGCAAGAAAGTGGCAACCTTGTCCATCAGTCGCTCAAAGTTCCAGTACTTCTGGTAACCCATGAGTCGAGCCAGTTTGCGCGAGTTCCACCACTCACGACCTTCACCATCCGTCTCTTTGATAGCCTCAAAGGGCGACTGCATCTCTTCAGGTGAGAACATCTCTATTTCGTTTGTATTGTCCATATCGTTTGCAAAGTTAATCTCATTATTTAGAGAGAGGTTCACAATATGTTTTATTTACTACCCGATCCCTCATTAGTTTCATATCAGTGAAGTTTCGGCTAATGTTCTGCACAAGATCAAGATAATTATCCGTTCCATCATCTTTCTTGTAAAAATATGGTTTTACTGATACACAAAACCTATGCTCAAAGAGAGTATTGAGCAATGTCCTGTCTGAATTACCGCAAGAATGTCCCATAATGCAAACCTGAAAAGGACCTGATTCAATAAACTCAAGCATTTTTCGATAATTGTCCGTTTCTAGATACCTAATAGACTTTATATTGCGCAGACATTCATTGTCATTCAGATTCTTAAGCTTTTCAAAATCACAATCTAATTCATCCCCATATCCAAATATTACGCTATTTGCATCATCCAAACATCCATGAATATGGTTGACCTGTACTTTTGATGTGGAATCTACGTATTGTTGTTCTGTTTTAGTATAATTGAAACTCAATAACATTATATTATTCGGTGCAAAATCTTTAGAATATCTGCTGCCTGAATAATTAAAATTTGCCACAGCTAATTCCTTTATTTTAATCGGTCTATATATTTTATCTTTGATAGAGGGGATGACATCAACTACCTTTTTCGCTTCCGATTTAAGGTAATCAATGAGCATAGTCTTTAGATAGTCCAATTGAAAATTGAGAACCTTTGGATCTGTTCTCTGCAAATTACCTATTTGAGGAAGAGTCTGTTGAGCGAGTAGTAAATAATACTCATTTTCAATATCAACCCAGCCCTTTGTCTCAATACTTTTAATAATCTTATCAAAGAAAGTGTAAAACTTTGAATTAAATCTTTCTGTGTCTTTGATTATAGACTGAACAACATCTTTTCCTGGTATTCTTTGGAAGACTCGAGGCAATTGAAATGCAAATATATTCCAACAATTACTAGGATCTATAATCTCAAATTTACACAAAGGGTCTTGGGAAATACCAGTAGTATTGCCGACAAAACCATCAACTCTCCTTTCCCAATACCAGTTTATAAAATCTTCATATCTGGTATTGAGACCGTGAGCTAAGTCGAAGCCGTTGCCTATAAGTACTATCCTATTCATTACTCGTCTTTATTTGCTTCTTCAAGAGATTCGGCAGCCATACTTAACTGTTCAGTTTGTATCGACACTTCTTTAGCCTTTGAGAGAACAGCCTCCCTAACCATCGGAGTATATGCTTCAATGATGTGGCGCCAATCGTTAAGTCCCATATCTGGATAACGACTGCCATACAGTTCTATCACTTCTCGCAGCAACTCCATATCGCTTATGTTAGCATCCATTTGTAGACGATTGAAGATGAGATTACGTACATCTCTGTCATCTTCTACGTTAGCTAGCTTTGTAAACTTAAGTTTAGAAGTGCCGTTCTTCTTATAGTTCTCTACCTGATCAAGAACTTTCTTAAACACTTCTTCGTCCCACTCTGGGGGATAGCCCTCCTTATATATAAGTACCGTGAGCTGTGAAGCCAACTTGTTTCTCAGGTTAGTATTGTTAAGCCAGTCAGCATAAACGGCAGTGTCATCTATAAGCAGCTTTATCTTCTTGGCAAGTTCAATGCATCGCTCGTCTGCATATTCAAACTTGTGGTTATCTCTAACCTCTGTCAACACATCAAAGAAAGCCTTTTCTTCAAAGGTGATACCCAGTTCCTTGAACTTTTCGCTATCTACCTTCAAGTCTTTCAGTATCTGCTTTAATTTGTCGGTAAGCGTACTAATCTTATCTTCTACGATGTTCACGACACCAGTTACTACACCTTCTGTCACCTCGTTGGTGAAGGTCAGCTTATCGCGAGTATTGTATTCGTCAATAACCTTCTCAAGCATTATCTGGAATTTCTCTGCCTGAATCTTATTGGTCCCTCTATATACTTTGATAGCTTTAGCCACCAATTTACAAAGCAGTTGGAACTTGGTATATGGCATCTTCACATCTTCCAACTCCTGAACAAAGGCATCTCCATATATATTTTCTTCCTCTCCCTCTTCAAAAAGTCGCTCTACACCACTTGCCAATATAGCTTCTTTCACCATCTGCTCCACGTGACGATTCATGCTTTCTGTATCATGTTCTGTTGTTGTCATCTTCATGACATACGAACATATACCCATCATACATTGACACCACATTACCTCTTCTTCCGTAAGTATGCCAGCAGGGCTACAGATGTTAAAAGCAGAACGAAGACGTTTCACATGCTCTTTGAAACGTTTCAGGAATGATACTTCGCCTTTCCTCTCCACACTATTAGCCAGAATGTATTCAGCAGCCTCCTGTAAGAATTGCAGGCGTACCAAGTCGTTATTACCAAAGAAAGGTGTGAAGTCGAGTTTTGCGAGCATCTCTTTCAATAGCTGCAACTGATTTCCCAAGATACCATAAGCTATATCCAAGTCTTCTGCTGGTGGCACTTCACCACCATACTTCTTCATGGCTTTCTTCATTTCCTCACGGATTCCGATATAGTCTATTACAAAGCCATATTCTTTATCCTTGAACCTACGATTCACACGCGATATGGTTTGTATCAGTGTATGTTTCGACAGAGGCTTGTCGTTATAAAGCAATGTCAGACTTGGCACATCAAAACCAGTCACCCACATATCCACTACGATAGCAATGCGGAAGTTTGATTTTTCTGACTTGAATTCTGTATCTAAAAACTTTCTGTATTCCTTGCTGGCACCACCTCCCAACAATTGATAGAGTTCCTTTTCATCGTCTTTGTCGGTAGTCATCACCATGTTTACGAAAGCCACATCATTCAGTTTCTCTTTTTCATCTGCTGTCAGAGTGAGTTCATTCAGGGCTTTTTTCTTCTCAAACCACAAGGGCATCTGCTCACGCATTTTCTTATATAGCTTGAATGCCGTTGGTCTGTCAATACAAGTTATCATAGCCTTCTGCAAGCGGTCAATGCCTTCAGTACGCTTTATATAGTCAGCAATAATATCCTTTGCCACTCTCTCCAACACATCATCATCACCAATGATGACCTGCATACTCGACATAGCAGCCTTGCTCTTGGCTATATCCTCTGGAGTAGCTCCTTCGTCTGCGCACATACGATAGTAGGCTTCTACCTTCTCTGCCTGTTCCCTGTTCATAAACACACGAGCCAAGCGAGGGTCATACTTGATTGGTACAGTAATACCATCTGCTTCTGACTCCTGCATGGTATATTGGTCAACCACCTGACCAAACACATGAACCGTTTCGTCAATAGGTGTACCAGTAAATCCTACATAAGTAGCATTGGGCAGCGCATCACGAAGATATTTTGCGAAGCCATAAGTCACCTTTGCCCCTATCTTCTCATCATTGACAAGCGTCTCGCTATTCTTGCTCTTTGTGCCATCATTGATAACCAAGTGAGTGCCAAGATTGTTCTGAGTCCTATGGGCTTCGTCACTCATACAGATGACGTTGCTACGTTCTGTCATCAGTCCTGTTGACTCAGCAAATTTTTGTATGGTGGTGATATAGATGCCTCCTGACTTTCTCAGGGTCATTTCGTTTGCCAGTTCCTGACGACTCTCAAACACCTTGACTGCTTCATCTTCCAAGAATCGCTTTGAACGTCCAAACAACTTGCCGCTTTGAGTCTCCAAATCCTCACGATCGACAATAATCAATATCGTAGGACTACCCAGTTGCGACTTGCAGCGAAGAGCCAACTGACGAGCCAAAAACAGCATGGTGTATGTCTTACCGCATCCAGTAGCACCAAAGTATGTACCACCTTTACCATCACCACCAACACTACGCAGATGTTGCAGTATGTGGTCTCTCAGTTTTCTGGTAGCAAAGAATTGCGGATAGCGACAAACAATCTCTGTCGTATCATCTTCTTTCGACGGGTCAGGGAAATATACATAGTCCCGAAGCACCTCCAACAGTCTTGTTGGCGAAAGCGCACCTTTGACGAGTGTCCTGAGTGTATCAAGCCCCTTGCCTGCCTTGTCCTCATTCTCCACCTTCTTCCATTCGTAGAAGAATTCAAATGGAGTGAAAGGAGTGCCAAGAGCGTTCTTTGCGCCATCACTTATGACAGCAAGCGCACAATAGCGGAGCAGTGATGGGATATCCCTCATATATCGAGTGCATATCTGGGTATGGGCATCCCTAACTGTAGCATTGGCTTTTGTGGGATTCTTCAGTTCTATGATGCAGACAGGAATACCATTCACGAAGAGCAGAATGTCAGGACGGCGATTCTCCTGACCTTGCTCCATCACGAATTGGTTTACACAACGGAAGATATTACGATTAGGATGTTCAAAGTCGATATACTCCATACGGAAAGGTGTACCGCGATTATCGCTATACGTAAAGTCGTAGCCGTCACGATACAGCAGGAAGGCATTCTGACAGGCATAGTAGTCGTTCTGGCCACCAACATTCCTGAGGTTTGCCACCACGTTATCCATCTCAGCCTCTGTCAGTCCTTTCTTGGCATACTGAGCATTGAGGAATGTTCGCAAATCCTCTTCTATCAGAGGGTCTGTAAACTTACGATGCAGCTCATCGCCAAAGGTATACTGCCATTGAGCATCTTGTAACAACTCTATGGTAGCTTCCTCAAACTGACTTTCATAATATTTCCCTTTATTCGCCATAATCTTTAATATCTTTTATTCATTCCTCCAAAAGGGGTAGAAATCGCATGAACAGATTTTTCAGTCTTAATTGGCCTAGATTTCTTTTTTCCATTACTTTGACCACGCCTCATACTTGCTCTCATTTCTTTAGCTTCTTCCTTAAATTTATATGAAGAGCCAAATACCCTCATTATGCTTGAGCCGCGAACGAGTTTTTTACGAAGCCTTCTTTTATAATTGCCCATAGTCTTAGCTATTAATTACATGTTGTAACAATGCTGGGCAGACTTCTCGTGAGAGTCTATCTGCTTCTGCTGCTATTTGCTTGGCTTCATTGGCGCACTTGTAGATGTTTACAATTGCACACTGAACGTCGAGAGGGGGAATTGGCATTTTTACTCTACACATTTCCCTATGGCTAAAGTCATCTTTTATTGTTCCAAATGCAAAGAATAAAGTAGCCCTCAGGAATTCTGCTCTTCTAAACCATATTGCTAAATATTCATTCAACAATTTATCTCTACATTCGTTTTTAATTCTAAATACAGCATAAGACGGAGAGATAATACAATCATCATCGTATCTCAAAGCAATTGAGCCTACATTTATACGATTACTATACGCAAAGTCTCCTCTATGAACAATTTTATAATTATTAAAGACCAAGCTTGATGTATTTGCAATTGACTTAATAAAAGTTCCTTCACTACACACCCCCATTAAAGCATCTGCTCCAAAATATCCATTTTTGTTTCTCTCATTCGATTCCTCAATATACGGCCCAATCTCTTGTGCAGGATATTTATGTTTTAACTCCTGGATATAGCTTTGGCAGAGTTGCATCAATGGAGCTGCTTTCGCTTCATTCTGCTCCTTGATTTCCCTAAATGCCTTCCATGCATTCACCACCTTCTGCTGTTCGGAAAGAGAAGGAAGAGGAATTATCAACTCCCCCAATTTCTTCAAATTGAATTCAGCCCTTTGACTTCCGTAATTATAGTAATCAACTATGCGTGAAAATTCATCGCGTTTAAACCAAATAAGAAGAAATTCTGGCAATAGTTCATTTTTGAACTCTTCCTTTACATGAAACACTTGATAGAGATGCGAAACAATACACATCCCACTTTCTCTGTATGCAAGAGAACCAATATTGAGTCGTGAAGGATTATAGACTATATCTCCTGGCCATACTGCCTTATACGGCTTAAGGTCGATTCCGTCAGTAATAGCTTTGGTAGGTTGAAACTCCCCATCACTATTAACACCTTCGATAAGTTCAACGCCATATCGAAAATCTGAATTCCTTTCATTTCGTGGAGAGATGTAGTCCCCCAATCTTACCCACTTCACCTTACTCTCCATACCCCAACACTTTAAAAGCATTTACAAGTGTAGCTTCATTCTCGTCCCAACGCTTTTTGAGAGCATCAAACTGCTGACTCATCTGCGTGAGGGCTGACTTGTAATCTATCTCTGTATCTCTATCTACAAACTCTATATAGCGGCTTGGAACAAGAGAGAAACCCTTTTCACGAATTTCATCAAGATGGGCTGCATAATAGAGTTCTGGCTTGGCATAGTTCTCAGAAGCAGTTGTCGCCCAATCGAAGTATATCTTGCAGACTTCTGCTATCTGCTCTTCAGACAGCTTCACATACTTTTTCTCGTAGATGTTCTGATTCCATGTACGGAGGTCAACAAACAACACTTCTCCTTCACGATTGCGAAGCATGCGCCCATGACGAGGCCCACCCTTCTTGTTGTTGTTCAGAATCCAAAGTGTTACGCTAATGTCAGTAGAATAGAACATATTGCGAGGTAAGACAATAATTGCCTCCACCTTGTCATTCTCTATCAGCTTCTGACGAATTGCCTTGCTGTCATCATCATCAAGGGCTCCATTGGCAAGCAGGAATCCTGCCACACCATTCTGCACATTCAACTTATTGAGCATGTGCAGAATCCAAGCATAGTTGGCATTACTCGTTGGAGGAACGCCATAGCCTTTCCATCGTGGGTCGTTCTCGAAGTCGCCATAATCAGCATAACGTTTGAGATTGAAAGGAGGATTGGCCATGATGTAATCCACCTTGATATCCTTATGCTGGTCGTTGGAGAAGGTAGAAACGGCCCTGTCACCTAAATGATAACTGATACCACGAATGGCAAGGTTCATCTTTGCTAGACGATAGGTTGCCGGTTCAGACTCCTGTCCATACACATTCACTGCCTGGGTATTACCACCATGTGCCTCGATGAACTTAGTAGCCTGAACAAACATACCACCAGAACCGCAACAAGGGTCATAGACAGTACCATCGAAAGGCTCAATGAGGGATGCTATCAGCTCTACGATGCTATGAGGGGTATAGAACTCGCCTTCTTCCTTGTCAGCATTGATAGAGAAAGCCTGCAGGAAGTATTCATACACACGACCTATCAAGTCGTGTTCTACGAAGCGTTTAGGGTCTATCTTCTCTATCTCGTCAACTACACTTTTCAGCACACCAGACTCCAGTTGTGTCTTGGTGAAAATCTGTTGTGGCAAAGCATTCTTCAGTTTTGGTTCATTATCGTCAAGCATCTTGATAGCAGTATCGAAAGCAACTGCCATACCTGTTGCCGGAGTCAGAATCAAGTTGTCCCAGAAAGTCTCTTCACTCAGGAAGAATACACCATCTTGCAGATAGTGCTGAGGACGCTTCAGCTGCATCTCGATGAAACCCTCATCATCAATGCCCTGCTCCTTGAATCCTTCGCGAATCTTCTCCTGCTGCTCCTTGAATCGCTCACCAATAAATTTCAAGAATACCAATGTCAGCAACAAGTCACGCTTATCCGTCATAGCAGCACGACCACGTAGACTGTTACGACAGTTAAAGAGTATAGTCTCTAATGTCTCTTCCTTTTGAACCTTATTTTGTTTCTTAGCCATATATATTTTCGTTATCTTACCACAAATAGTTTATTCAAATCCTCATTCAGAACAACATGTTCTCTGAACGAAATACTAGCACCATCATAGACGGCAGAGACATCAACACCTCTGTCAACAAGTGTATCAATCAAAGCAGCATCATGAGCAGCACGAGCAGAAGTCCAGCATCGTTTACCAACCAAAGCATTGAACTGCTCAACCAAAGCCTCAGTGCTCTGTTGCTTTACGCTGTTCTTAATCTTCTGATATTTATATGTTCTTGCCATATCAACTTTATTTTATTGTTTTCGTCTGCAAAGTTAATGCTTAACTGTGCAAGTTTTCTGCATTATTCTGAATAATTATTAAAGTCTATAGTTTCAGCTTCCCAGTGACCGCATCGAAAATCAGTGCATCTCGGAATTCTTTCAATGACGGAAGAACAACTCCCAAATTATCGTGGATACTATCAATTTCATACACAACAGGTCTGAGGAATTTTACAATAAGTTGCTGCTGTTCCAAAGAAGGTAAGTAGCATATAGCTGAATTGATAGCTTTAGCTGAAAGATTGGGGATACTCATTCCCTGTGAGAGTGAAACTAAGTACTTGGACATTGCTTGAAGCATATAAGACGAGAAGGCTTTGTCTACAAAATAATTTGTGGATTCAAGTACTCGCATCCTATAAATCATATTGCCCAGTATGCCCTCTCTGCCTTTGAATACTTCTCCTGCATTCTGTCCAGTACGGACAATGAGCATATCGTCATCAGTAACTATTACTGACTTATCTGTAGGCGCTACGAACTCAGTAGATTCTTCATTTCGTAAAGACTTTACGGTTAAGAGTGCTTTAGTTCCTGGTTCAAAAGATTGTCGAGGAGCCATTTTGCACTCAAAAATATTTTGGAGCGCAATATTCTTCCAGTTAGCGGGAATATTACCAGCCCATTGTGATTTTTGGGATGCAAATTTATCATCGAGATTAACTCTATCAGGCATTTGCAATGCTTCAATCTCTCTTATGTATTTAGAAACATAATAGAGCGTATCTTTCAAATCGCTGTGAAGTTCGTTAGAAGAAACTTTACTTTCAAAATTCTGAGAAAAATATGCGTTAAAATTTACCGTGTAATCAACAGTGGTCTTTTCATAAAGCACACTCCACGGGCCATTATCAGAAATGTCATAACCTTGGTTCAACAATTCATCAAGACCTTTGGCACTATTGGAAATGGTTGTTTTAATTGTACCACCATAACGACGGTTTTGCAAAGTCACATTATATGTAGCAAAATCCGAAGTCAGGATAAGTTTTGAGAAAAGATTTTTTTTCTCATTCCCTTCAAGTTCAAGAATAAGTTCATCGGGTATGATAGTATGAGAAGGTACATACTTCTCCATGAGTTGAAGATCTATCAGTTGTACCATTTGTTTCTTCTTTTGAGCCTTATTCTTATTCAGTATCCATACGAACTTGTCTATTCCTGTAAAAGCTGATTTTACCTTTGGAATACGAACAATCGCTTCTACGTAGTCCATGCTGAATAGCCAAGAACGGACATCTACACTCTGCATATTGAATAGGGGGCCTCCTGCTGTAATAACTGCGGCTTTTCCGCTGTCCGTGAGACGATTAATAATCACCTGAATGAAGTACATCTCGGGACTTACCTTAGAAGATATACTATTTACATATGCATCATTGACAGCCATGTCTTTAATATCATGCTCCGACAAGCGGCCACCGAGAGGAAGGTCTGCTACAACGAAGTCGAATTTCATGCCTTCAAAACTCTCTTTCACGAGAGAGTTTGCGACTTCCACATGAAGATTATCAAGGCCAAGTACAAGTTTAAAAGCCTTAGACAAAGCAACTGCACCCATATACAGGTCAGTACCGAAACATTTATAGTGTTCAAAGATATTTTTCTTTATTCCTGCTTGTGCTACTGCATTAAGCATTAGTGATGACCCACATACAGGATCAAATATGTTAGCATTTACACGTCTATCACCCTCTTGAAACAAAAGGGCTGCTATTATTTCACCATATTCTTTAGGCGAGAGATATTGACCTGCGCTTCTTGAAAGACATGACATAAACAATTCTTGAACAAGATTTGCATCTAAGGGTTCTGTTAGATTAATTTGACAGACACCCTGAAGCAACTTGTAAAATACTCTTGACTGCTTCATAATTGACAAATCCCGATCGAACCCCAATCCGTTGAGAGTCTTTTTTGTTTCTATGTCAAAACCATTAAGCCATTGATCAAAACGGTCAATATAATTCCTCTCACTAATAAGCAATTCGTCAAGAGATACTCCACTATTATTATAGAAAGTCAAACCATTTGTTAGTTGAAACAAGTAAAGGTCATCAACCTTAGAATGGGCAAATGCATTACGTACCTGCTTATAGTAAGGCAGTAATAAACAATCCATTCTTCGTAGGAAAAGTAAGACGATAAATGCCTGTCCAATGTCATTTATTGGAAACATACGCAATTCTGAAGCGAGTTTCCAAAGAAGCTTAGACTGTTCTTCCACTTTTATACTGTTCTTTATCATTCTGAGTGCAAAATTATTTTGTTGTTGTGCAACTTTTTTGCGCAGTTTACGAAAAAATCACGAGACGGTTTTCTAATTCCCTCGGTGATATTTTTGTCGGATTACATCTGTCGTTTTTACCATATCTGAACTGTGGGCGTTTATTTCCTTTATCAAATTTTTCTTGTGCATATTTGACGATAGTGCCAACCTTCTTAAGAATGATTTGTCGTTTCTTGTCAGGGGTTACAGAAGAGTTGGATAGACCATCAGAATATAATGCTTCAACAGAAAACTCTTGGTCCCATTTCATACGATTATGACCATCATACATACCGAAACCATGCTCTGCAGAAATCAGAGTGTAGTTGGTGACGATTTTACGATTGTGTAAGTCCTCGAACATTTTTGGTGGTGCAAAATCACCGGCAAGGAATTCAACAGTAATATCAAGCCCGTTAATTTTTTTAAGCACAGGGTACATTATTTCAGAGATGTTTTTAAATGCTAACTTATGCATCTCCTCTGTAGCTCCTGCTTTGCTGTTATCGTAGATGATAAGTAAATGACAGGGGCATTGTGCATTCAAAGTTCTTGGAAGTAGACGAGCCAGAAGGCCTGCAATGCACGTTCCTTCTTTATCGTCATCAAAGAGATATTTATCAATAACTACAACCGAATTGCACGGTAGAATCATATCATCGGGAATAAGGTCATTAGCTGTGACATGCTTTGGCTTAGGTGATAGGTCGTAGTCAACCGCATTATCTTTTATTTCTCTTTCACAGAATTCCACATGTCTGCGCGTGAGAATAGAAAAATCAATATGTTCCTCAGACATACAGATTACCCCAAACTGTTTCTTTATTTTTTCAGCAGTAGGTTGATCTACATTTAAAACGAAGATTCCATCAGGAATTTTAGTGAGTGAGGAGTAATTGTTATTCTTAACCTGCTCAAATAGTTCTTTTCCTGTCAGGAAAGAGACATTGGTATGTTCTTGCTGGAAGTCAAAAAGCGTATTGGTTCCATTACCAATCTCATCATCTTCTGGTATCAAGAGCTTATTCAGTTCTTCATCAGAAAGGTCAAGATACACTTTTGTCTGCTTGGAGATAATTCCATATTCTAGAGAGCTATCATCCAAACCATCAAAAGCCTTTTTGGTCATGAATACTTTTGCCATATTATTGTCGCTCCAGTTTATTAAGTTCACGATTCCACTTACCAGCTTCATCAAAGAATCCAGGGCCGAAAGAGTTTTCAAAACGACCATTGCTTAAGAATGTCATCAAATACGGATGTGCATCCTCTGGGAAGAAGTAAACCTTAATCCATTGGTTGATTTCATCTTCATTAGCTTCCATCTTCTTCATTTCCGATGCAAAGATGACCTGCATCTTTCTTACAAGGTATTCAGAATGCGTCTCAACTAGTATTTGAAACTTAAATTCATGTGATATCTCAAAGAAAAAGTCAGCTAGCAGACTTTGCATTTTGGGATGAAGGTTTTGTTCTGGTTCCTCAACCAGAACCATAGGTTTCTTAGATGTATACTCGTAATTCTTTATCAGTGTAGCTACTCTTAGCAGTAGAATCATTAACTGTATTGACCCCATACCCTTATCTGCAAGTGCCATCCACTTTCCTGAGGTGTCCATAATATCCACAGAATAAGATTCGTTGTCGTAACTGCAGATGTGTACTCCAGACCCTATTCCGAATAACTCCATATATTTGAGAATAAAACTCTCTGGTAAAGGCAATTCACTACCTTGCTGTTTTAAAATTTCGATTGAGCCATTAACATCTTCTTTTCCTATGCCGGCCTTAAAAAACGCATGAATTGTTTGCGCAGTATAATCAGACTTGTCGTAGGTCGTATAGAATGCTCTTTGAGAAGCAGCATGAGCGGACATGTACTCAAATTGATAATTACTTATAGCAGTTGACAGCGATAATATAGATGCCGCTATGTCTGCTTCTCGTGAAAGCAAATATTTTCTCGCATCTTTTATTTCTTTGCTGTCTTCCTTGCTGTCTTTCTGGTGAGCTATTCCGATAAAGCCATCCATTAGATGGATTATATAGAATGGCGCGGTATCATCAGAGAAGGAAATGATTGGGAAAGTGAAAGATCTGTTGTCTAATGATTTTTCCAAGCGTGTAAGACGACTTTTGAGTGACTGTATTTCACTATTAATCTTAGAAATCTCCATAAAGTCTGTCATATCCTTAAGTTGCAGCTCCAATTTTTGAATGGACTCTTTCATATTGTCAACATCCATTTCGTCGCTACTATCCTCATTAGAATCGCCAAACTTTATATACATTGAGTGCGTTTTCTCGAATTCAAACTCAAATATTATGTTTTGGTTTATGTCTTTAATATTGGCAAAAGATAAAAGACCAAATGAGTTGGCGGTTGATTCTGATGATGTTACACCCAATGTAATATCAAACTCATTCAACGATATGGAAAAAGATATCGCATCCTTTAATGGATGACAATTATAATTTAGCGCACGTACAAAGGAAGATACATGAGCGTTATCAATATCAAAGAAGAATTTTCTATTTTCCCTATCATTTAACAGCGTTTGTGTAGTGTTAACTCGTGGAGTTTTTAGAAAATTCATAGCAAGCATAGCTGCTTTCACGATTGTCGATTTTCCAGAGTTGTTTCCTCCAGATAGTAGCGTGAGGTTACCCATATCAAGTGGATCAAAGTCCACAAATCGACGAAAATTCCTAAATCCTATTTTTTTCATTATTCTTATTTTTGCTGCAAAGTTATATTTTAGGCACGCAAGTTTTCTGCATTGTTCAATTTTTTATTTCTTCTAACTCGCTTAGAGATTCTTGAATCTCATGAAGTTTTCTCTGTAGTAGGGCTTTATCTGGTAAGCATAGCTGATACTCGGCTACCATTGTAGGAGATAGGCTACGACTCAAAGCATATTCTACGACGGCATCATCCTTGTCTTTGCAGAGCAGAATACCTATGCTGGGATTTTCCTTGGGCTTCTTTACATCCCGATCAAGTGCCTCCAAGTAGAAGTTTAACTGTCCCAGATGCTCAGGTTTGAATTTTTCCATC
>ERZ842401.5566-NODE-5566-length-13896-cov-8.501553_pt1 | contig 13896 bp, 10 predicted proteins | sample MGYA00521270_ERZ842401 | MGnify/ENA primary metagenome ERZ842401 (study PRJEB31892, sample SAMEA3878208) | bioreactor metagenome | biome: Moose rumen | place: Sweden | collected 2011-10 | study: EMG produced TPA metagenomics assembly of the PRJEB12797 data set... | reverse complement strand
CAAGGCTACGGACGCGGCAACCAAGGACAAGGCTCGCAAGGACGCGGACAAGGAAGCGTAGGCAGCCAAGAACAAGGCTCGCAAGGCCAAGGCTACGGACGCGGCAACCAAGGACAAGGCTCGCAAGGACGCGGACAAGGAAGCGTCGGCAGCCAAAGTCAAGGCTCGCAAGGTCAAGGCTCGCAAGGGCGCGGACAAGGAAGCGTCGGCAGCCAAAGTCAAGGCTCGCAAGGACAAGGCTCGCAAGGACGCGGACAAGGAAGCGTAGGCAGCCAAAGCAGTAGTCGCCAGCAAAACCAAGCCTCACCCAGCAGCCGCAGCAACTCGCGCGGAAGAAGTAACTCAACAGGCAGAACCGCAGGACGCTCCTACGGACGCTAAACAAAACAATCGAAAAAGCACAAATTATGCACGTTACGCGGGTGTGTCTTACTGCAAGGCATACCCGCGATTTATGATGTGTCCGGATTTTTTCCAGACGGTTTGAATTTTTTTTCAAGGCCTTAGAAATTTTTTACGGACGGCTCTGAAATTTTTTTTCAAGTGCTTAGAAAATTTTTTCAAGTGCTTAGAAATTTTTTTCGAGTGCTTTGAAATTTTTTTCCGGACGGCTTGAAAAAAAATTCCGGACGGCTCTGAAATTTTTTTTCAAGTGCTTTGAAATTTTTTTCGAGTGCTTTGAAATTTTTTTCGAGTGCTTTGAAATTTTTCTGCAACTAAAGATGGTTGCTGTCTATTCGCCTTATTATCATCATTAGCATAGCCATTAAAAATCATCAGGCGCATAGCATACTGTCTGATTTGTTATTTGTCGCAGAAATTGCTGGTAAACAGACATAAAACCAGAAATTCTTTGCCACCTCGGGAAAATAACCTATTTTCGCCGCGTTAAGAATAATTACTAACCCTTTCTTCTAAAAACCAAACAGATCTTATGAGAAAGAAACTACTCCTACTGGCCATCGCCGTCTGGGGCCTCGCCTTCACCGCTCAGGCGCAGTATCTTCGCGAGCACTACATCACATGGGGCCCAGGCAGCGAATCCTTCGGTTCAACGCTACAAGACTGGACACCCGGCACACAATTGACCGACGACGATAACTTCTTTATCTCGCGTGTGAAGCCAAAAGCGCGCTTCCGCAACGCCGCCACACAGGTGAGAGACACCCTGCAAGTGCAAAACGACAAGAAACTCATCTGCTGGATACCTATCAACAGCATCAACGAGACAGGATGGAACCGCAACGCACTGCCCGACGGACTTTTCGACAGCGAGGTATTCTCTATGTGGAGTTATGTCACCCACTGGGGCGACTGGACAGCACCGCTCGGACGAGTACCCGGCGCACTGCTTGACGTAGCCCACAAAAACGGCGTGGCCGTGAGCGGCGTAGCCTCCGTGCCCAATGCCACACTATCGAGCGGATGGGCTTCGTGCTTCCAAAACATGATAGCCGCCGGTGCCGACAAGACCGCACAGTATATGACCTACTACGGACTGGACGGCCTGGGCTACAACTCCGAGTGGAGCGAGAGCAGCTACGCCGCAAGCGAGAACCTGCGACCCTACCACGCCGCCCTCGTGAAGAAGATGCGACAGACAAACCCCATCTTTGAAAACATTTGGTACACCGGCACCAATGACTACGGCAGCATCAACTTCGCCGGCCAACTCGGCTCCTGGAATCAAGAAACCTTTGGCGACAGCGAGAACATACGCACCTCGCTCTTCCTTAACTACAACTGGAATCTCTCCTATCGTATCGCCACCTCGCAAAACATTGCCAAACAACTGGGACGCGACCCGCTCGACCTCTACGCCGGTTTCAATATGCAAGGTGCCAATCCCACCTCCTGGCCGCTGCTGAGCACCACACGCTATAGCATAGGCCTCTGGGGAGCGCATAGTGCCAATATGTTTTTTGAGAGCCGCCACGAAAAAGGCTCCGACCCGCTCGTAAAACAAGCCACCTACCTTATGCGCACCGAACGCTGGTTCACAGGCGGCACACGCAACCCGCTCACCTGCCCCGACTTCGTCGAGACAGGCAACTACAACGCCGACAACTACTCCTTCCACGGTATGGCAAAGATGATGTCGGCACGCAGCCCACTTTGCTGGGACCTCAACGAAGAACCCTTTATCACATACTTCAACCTCGGCAACGGACAATACTTCAACTGGCAAGGCGAACGCCAACACGACAGACAGTGGTATAACATCGGTGTGCAAGACTACCTGCCCACCTGGCGCTACTACTTCTCCTCCAAGATATTAGGCCACCAAGCCAGCAACGTACCCACCAACACATTAGATGCCGAGTTTAACTGGGACGAGGCCTACGTAGGCGGTAGCGCAATGCGCATCTTCGGCTCCACCACAACAGAGTATCTCCACCTCTTCAAGACCCAGTTTGCCCTCCAAGCCGGCGACGTTATCACGCTGCGCTATAAACTCAAGAGCGGCAGAACACGTGCCAACCTCGTACTCACCGTAGAAGGTGCAGAAGGAAGTGCCGTGTCGCTGAGCAATTTCGGACTGCTTACCCTTACCGATGAAGCCGATGAAGAAGACTGGCGCACCTCGCAGTTTATCGTAGGCGACGAACTCGACGGCAAGACGCTTGCCCTCGTAGCCCTACAGTTCCGCCAAGCAAGCAACCTCGACCTCTACCTCGGCGAGTTCTCTATCATTCGCGGCGAGATGCCCATACCCGAGAAACCCGTGGTGACAAAAGCCGAAGTACTCGCCTCACACTATCAAGGCGTAGATGGTAAAATCATCTGGAATATGCCCAACTACAAAGCCGCCGGAGAACCCTGCTACAACCTCGACGTAAGAACAGCCTTCTTCAAACTCTATTCACAGCAAGAAGGCCAAGAGCCCGTATTTATGGGAATTACCACCAGCTGGGCAGGCCTTATGTTCAGTGCACCCATCGACTTCACGGCAGGCTCCGCCAATCGCGTCCGCTTCGGTGTGGCAGCAGTAAGCCTCGACCATAAGACGCAGTCGGACATCGCTTGGAGCGACTATCTCAATACCGGCACTTACACCTACAACGACAACATTCAACTCAGCAAATATGTTATCACGCCCGACGAGCCGTTCGTGATGTCATACGTTGACCCCAACCACGAGAGCGGACACTGGAAACTCACCCACGAGAGCGGTTCAGTGGATTATGAAGGCGACGGCGTAAGCGTCACCGTACCAAGCCTCACAAAACTGGGACGCTATACCCTGGAGCTCACCGGTATGATACACAGCGGCGAAGAAGCCGTAGAAGACCTACGCACCTTTGACAGTTATATCACTATAACCGACGCACGCTTCGGACGCCTGCCCGAAATCACCAGCCTCACCGCCAACGGGCAAGAAGCCAACATCACCGTAGAAAAGAACGAAGCCGTAGAGATGGCCTACACCGGACGCTACTCCGACGGCGGCACCTCGCAGGCCATAGATCTTCAAGAAAAGAACTTCGGCTTCAACGTAAAAGATGCCGGACTGACAGGCTCCACCTCCTTCAGCCTCGCCTTCTGGCTCAAAGTGAACAAACTCAATGGCTCCACACAGTTCTTCTCCGTAGCAAACAAAGCCGGCACCTGGCCGCTCACCGACTGGGGATGGAACTGGAGTACACTAAGCACCTCGGGCGCCCTGACCTTCACCTATCGCAACAGCCAAGCCGCAGAGCGTCCCGCCACATCGCAGTATGTTTACCCCGACGGCACAATGCCCGTCGGCCTGTGGACACACGTTGCCATCGTGTTCGACCGCAAGAGCGACGGCACCGCCCGACAGTTGCTTTACATCAATGGTAAGTTTGTAGAACCCATCGTAAACATCAACTACACCACAGGCGGCAGCACCACAGCCGATCAGGATGACACCTATTACAGCCTCCTCGGAATGGAAGACGAACAGTACGTGTCAATCGGCGGACCGGCCAGCGGACGAGGTGGCATCGACGGCGTAATAGACAATATGGTACTCTACCGCCGCGCCATCACCGAGGCCGAGGTGCAGAAAACAATGCAAACGCTCACCGCCTCCAATCTCCCCTCAGACCTCTATGCCCTCTGGACATACGAAAGCGAAGCAGCCACCGACTATTCCTTTGCCGCCCTCGGCACAGGCGCAGGCTTGAAATGTGGCACCTATTCCCTCGTAAAACTGGAAGGAGAAGGTCGCGCACAGCCCCACTTCGTTGAACCCACCTACACCGCAGGGTGCCCACAGCTCGACGACTCAGGCTATCCCGTCTTCACCGAGGCCACGTGGAAAGCCATAAAAGGAACACTCACCAATGTCACCGGCAATGGCGAGGCAGGTAGTGCCACCGTCACCTATCAGCAAGACGGTGTACGCAACGTCACCCTCACCCTCTCTAATCCTCTCGGCAGCGACAGCCGCACGTTTAGCACCATCACCGTGGGCGAACCCACAGGCATCGGGAACGTCAGCAGCGACAAGCTCCGTGCCTATACCGTAGGCGATGTCGTTTACGTTGACTTCACCACGCCCGGCACATACGAAGCACGCCTCTACACCGTCAGCGGACAACTGGTATGCTCCAAGGCAGCCACCGTCACCAACACCGACCGTATGCGCCTCAGCCTGCCACAACCGGGCATCTATGTGCTACGCGTCACAAACAATGGTAAACCCGTTGCCGCAGTGAAACTGCTGCGCTAATCACAAGACAATAACAATATATATGGTGTAGCCCACCCGCTATTATATCATTGTCAGCACTCAAAGACTGCATGCCACCAAACGCATGCAGTCTTTATTATTGCTGTCCGCTAATGTCAAACAAAACCGTGGGAATAAAGAGAACACTCCCTAAAAAACAGAAAAAAGAAAAAAAACTAAACCACAAGGCACATAGTTTGTGAAAAAAGTATAACTTTGCACGCAAAGCAAAAACACAAAACTAATTCATGAGCCAAACAACCCTTCAGACCGGGCGTATTTCACAGATTATTGGCCCGGTGATTGACGTGGCGTTTGAGGTGGCAGGCGACACCGCCAGCCACGTATTGCCACGTATCCACGATGCCTTGGAAGTGACACATCCCGACGGTCGGCGCATTGTGATAGAAGTACAACAACACATCGGCGAAGACACCGTGCGCACCGTAGCAATGGACAACACCGATGGTCTCAAACGAGGCCTCCCCGTGACAGTGACCGGCAGGCAGATAGCTATGCCCGTGGGCGACCAAATTAAAGGCCGTATGCTCAACGTCATCGGCGAGAGCATCGATGGCCTAAAAGCGTTCGACACCGAGGGCGGCTACGAAATCCACCGTAAGGCCCCCAGTTTTGAGGAACTCACCACCAGCCGTGAGGTACTCTACACCGGCATCAAGGTAATCGACCTATTAGAGCCTTATGTGAAAGGCGGAAAGATAGGTCTTTTCGGCGGAGCCGGTGTGGGAAAGACGGTGCTTATTATGGAGCTCATCAACAACATCGCCAAAGGACACGACGGCTACTCTGTATTCGCCGGTGTGGGCGAGCGCACGCGCGAAGGCAATGACTTACTGCGTGAAATGATAGAGAGCGGTGTAATCAAGTACGGCAAGGCATTTGTTGAAGCAATGGAGAAAGGCGAGTGGGACCTCTCAAAAGTGGACTATGAAGAGATGGCAAAGAGCCAAGCCACACTCGTTTATGGTCAGATGAACGAGCCACCGGGAGCACGCTCGAGTGTAGCACTGAGCGGACTCTCTATCGCCGAAAGTTTCCGCGACGGCGGCAGCAAAGACGGCAAAGCCACCGACATCCTCTTCTTCATCGACAACATCTTCCGCTTCACACAGGCCGGCAGCGAGGTATCTGCCCTGCTCGGACGTATGCCCAGTGCCGTAGGCTATCAACCCACGTTGGCCAGCGATATGGGTGCTATGCAAGAGCGTATCACCAGTACGAAGAACGGTTCTATCACCTCTATTCAGGCCGTCTATGTACCCGCCGACGACCTCACCGACCCTGCCCCCGCTACCACGTTTACCCATCTCGACGCTACGACAGTACTCTCGCGTAAAATTACTGAACTGGGTATCTACCCCGCTGTTGACCCCCTTGACAGTACCTCACGCATTATGGATCCCAACGTCATCGGAAAGGAACACTACGAGTGTGCGCAGAATGTAGTGAAAATACTTCAGAAGTATAAAGAACTGCAGGACATCATCGCTATCCTCGGTATGGACGAGCTCTCCGACGACGACAAACTCACCGTAAACCGCGCCCGTCGAGTACAGCGTTTCCTAAGCCAGCCGTTCACCGTGGCGGAGAAATTCACCGGCGTACCCGGCGTGATGGTACCCATTGAAGAAGTAATACGCGGCTTCAATATGATACTTGCAGGCGAGGTGGACTATTTGCCCGAGCAAGCCTTTATGAACGTTGGCACTATCGACGATGCCATAGCCAAAGGAAAGAAACTCCTTGAGAACGCGCAGTAGCAATCCCTGACATCAACTCGTATGCTTCAAACAACGATAGTATCTCCCGAGCGCACACTATTTAGCGGTGAGGCCGCCAAGGTATTTGTGCCAGGTGCTGCGGGGCGCTTTGAAATCCTCTCGGGACACGCGCCGATAGTTTCCATCCTGAGTCCCGGCGTAGTGCGTTGCGAGGGCGGCGGCGAGGATTTCGAGGTAGCAATCACCAGTGGTTTCGTAGAGGTAGCACACGACGAGGTATCAGTATGCGTAGCGTGCGCTGCCGCAGATGCTGAAAGCGAATGAAAGCCGCTACGACCTCCCTGCTGTTAGCCCTGACGCTACTCATTGCTGCACCGCTACTGATGTTCCTTGAAATACGCCTTGTCGGAAACGAGCCAATAGGACAGACCTTACCTCTCATCGGGACAGCCGTGATACTATGGCTAAGCGGTGTTGCCGAGGCGTTCGTTCTGCAAGCCATAGGACGCGAGAAAGTATCCCTGCAACTCAAGGCGTTGATGCTATGCAAAGTCCTACGCTTCCTCCTATCTGCATTACTACTCATAGCCTACGCCATTCTCGCCACAGGTGATACACGTCTCTTTGCCGTAAACCTCATCGTGTTTTATTTCGTAGTCACCGCAGTTCTCACAGCAAGCCACGTGAGCAAAAGGAAGAAAGACACCACAGCCTCTCCAGAAACAAAGAATTAACACCCACGCTCCCTACACTTTTCCACACACTGTATTATATATATAATATATGTACATCAACCCCATAAGAAAGACCCCCGCGCTTAGTGCCGCCTTGCTTGGTTTACTGCTCTTGATGATAAGTACACCATTGCACGCTGCCGACGAAAAAGAGCCCGTAGATGTAAAAGAAGCCGTTCTCGGCCACATGAGCGATGCCTACGACTGGCACATCACCACTTGGGGTGGCCACCACGTTAGTATTCCCCTCCCCGTCATCGTAAAGAGCCAGAAGGACGGTACTTGGCACGTATTTAGCTCCGCCCGTTTCGGCCACGACGGGAAAGAAGTATTTGAGGGTTTCTACCTTGACGAGAGCCGCAAAGGTAAAGTCTATGAACAAGGCTACGATGCGCGACCGTGGGACATAAGCATCACAAAGGATGTCGTTCAGATATGGATCAACATATTGATACTCGTTGTCGTGTTTCTCTGTTGCGCACGTTGGTACAAACGTCGTAAGGTGCAGGATGGAGCCCCGGGCGGCTTTGTCGGAATGATGGAAGTACTTGTGCTGGCCATCAACGACGATGTAATAAAAGCCTCTATCGGCGAGCGTCACTATCGCCGCTACGCTCCCTATCTGCTCACGGTGTTCTTCTTTCTGTTAGTGACCAACCTGATGGGGTTAATTCCCATATTCCCCGGCGGTGCCAATGTCACCGGCAACATCACCATCACATTCCTCTTTGCTACAATAACGTTCCTCTTTATCAACCTCTTTGGCAACCGCGAATACTGGAAAGAAATCTTCTGGCCCGATGTGCCTACGTGGATGAAATGCCCCGTACCACTGATGCCCGTAATAGAACTTTTTGGTATCTTCACAAAGCCTTTTGCCTTGATGGTGCGTCTGTTTGCCAATATGCTGGCAGGCCACGCCATCATCCTTAGCCTCACGTGTATCATCTTTATCACGTTCCAAGTAAACGTGTTGGTAGGTACCTCGCTCTCCGCCGTGAGTTTCGTGATGATACTCTTTATGGATATGCTTGAACTCTTAGTAGCCTTTATCCAGGCCTACGTCTTCACGATGCTCTCCGCAGTGTTTATCGGAATGAGCCTGCCAGAGCACCATCACGAATAAACGAAAATCAATAAACAAAAAACAATAACCAATAAAAACAAAAGAATTATGGCAATTTTAGAAGCAGCTGCCGCAGCAGCAGGAATCGCAAAGTTAGGTATCGGCCTTGGAGCCGGCATCGCCGCTATCGGCGCAGGTCTTGGCATCGGCAAGATAGGTAGTTCCGCAATGGAAGCCATTGCACGCCAGCCCGAAGCCACGAACGACATTCGTTCCAATATGATCGTGATTGCAGCGCTGATTGAAGGTGTAGCCCTCTTCGCCGTCATCGTCTGCCTCTTGATGCTTTTCCTCTAATACCGACGCACAAACCACAGACCCATGGAGAACATGCCTTCCATACTGACACCGGACTTCGGTTTGCTCTTTTGGATGCTGTTAGCATTCCTTGTGGTGCTGTTCGTCTTGGCCAAGTTTGCCTTTCCCGCCATTACCGGCGCGGTGGAGGAGCGCAAGAAATTTATTGACGAATCGCTGAAAAACGCGCGCGAGGCCAACGAGAAGCTCGCCGGCATAAAAGCCGAGAGCGAGGCAATCCTCAAAGCAGCGCGCGAGCAACAAGCGGAAATCCTGCGCGAAGCCAAGCGCACAGGCGAGAACATCATAGCCGAGGCGCGTAGCAAGGCACAAGCCGAGGGTGCTAAGGACTTAGAGGCCGCCAAGACACAGATTGCCGCCGAAAAAGAACTGGCACTACGCGATATACGCAGCCAGGTAGCAGAACTCTCGCTGCAGATTGCAGAGAAAGTGGTACGCACCCAATTAGGCGAAGACCCAGCGCAACAACGCTATATAGAGCGTCTGCTTGAAGAACAAGGCGTAAAGGCGTAAACCCTATTGTGACCACGTTTTAACACTACGAAAAAGAAAGAAAAGACGTATGAACACGGGTATCACCTCCGCACGCTATGCCAAAGCACTATTGCGCTTCGCCACAGAAAACGGCGAGGAAGAACGGGTGTATGGCGAGATGAGACAGTTGTTGCAGGCTTTTCAAGCTGCGCCACGCCTTCGTGTCCTGCTACAAAACCCCGCGCTGCCTGCCACACAGCAAGCCTCGCTATTAGTAGCCGCCGCCACCACCGAGAAAGGCATTTCCACAAGTAGCGAGCGCTTTATGGCCGTACTCTGCCAGGCACGTCGCGCCGACTTGGCGCAATACGTGGCCGTATCGTTCCAAACGCAATACCGCGAGGCGAAAGGCCTCATTGAGGCACGCCTCACCACCGCAGTGCCTGCCACAGAGGACATCACCAAACAGATGCAAAAGTTGGTAGAGCAACGCACGGGGCGCAAGGTGAGTTTTGAAACACACCACGATGCCGACCTCGGTGCTGGATTTGTGCTTGAATACGACACGTACCGTATGGATGCCAGCCTGCGCCGTCAGTTCAACGATCTAAGACGCACCCTCGCCAGCTAACCAAGCAACAACCCACATACCAAGAGATTATCAAAAAACAAGAGGCCTCCCCGCACGGATTGAACACCTGCACGGCCTCATCCCCACAACACTTAGTACACAATCACCATTATGCCCAATAACATCAAGCCCGCCGAGGTTTCCGAGGTGCTTTTGCAGAAACTACGCAGTGTAGAACACCAGCTGCGCTTTGAAGAAATAGGCACGGTGCTTACCATCGGCGACGGCGTAGCCCGCGTTTATGGTCTAACGAACGTCACCGAGAACGAGCTCGTAGAGTTCGAAAACGGCACACGTGGCGTAGCGATGAACTTAGAGCAGGACAACGTCGGCGTGGTACTCTTTGGCTCATCGGAAGGCATCAAAGAAGGCCAGAGTGTAAGACGCACAGGCCGTGTAGCCTCTATCGAAGTAAGCGAAGAGATGCTCGGTCGTGTCATAAACCCCATCGGTCAGCCGCTTGACGGCGGTGCAGAGATCGGCGGTGAGAAGTTTGTGATGCCACTCGACCGCAAAGCCCCCGGCGTAATCTATCGCCAACCCGTGGACCACGCGTTGCAGACAGGTCTGAAAGCCGTAGACTCTATGATACCTATCGGACGCGGCCAGCGCGAACTTATCATCGGCGACCGCCAAACGGGTAAGACAGCTATTGCCATCGATACCATTATCAATCAGAAAGAAAACTACGAGCAAGGCGACCCCGTCTATTGTATCTATGTAGCGATAGGCCAAAAGGCGAGTACGGTGGCCAACATCGTCAACTCGCTAAAAGAGCATGGCGCAATGCCCTACACCATCGTTATTGCCGCCACAGCCAGCAGCCCTGCAGCATTACAGTACTACGCGCCGTTTGCAGGTGCCGCTATCGGCGAGTTCTTCCGCGACAGGGGCTTAAATGCCTTGGTGGTTTACGACGACCTCTCAAAACAAGCCGTGGCTTACCGTGAGGTGTCGCTCATCCTGCGTCGTCCGTCCGGCCGCGAGGCATATCCCGGCGATATCTTCTACCTGCACAGCCGCCTCCTCGAGCGTGCGGCGCGTATCAACAACCAGCAGGAAGTGGCCGAACAGATGAACGACCTGCCCGAGTGTCTGAAAGGCAAGGTGCGGGGTGGCGGCTCGCTCACCGCATTGCCTATCATTGAGACACAAGCCGGCGACGTGTCTGCCTATATCCCCACAAACGTCATCTCTATTACCGACGGACAGATATACCTCGACACCAACCTCTTCAACAGCGGCACACGCCCGGCTATCGATGTAGGTATCAGCGTGTCGCGTGTAGGCGGTGCTGCTCAAATTAAGAGTATGAAGAAAGTGGCTGGCACGCTGAAGATAGACCAGGCACAATACCGTGAGTTGGAGGCTTTCTCAAAGTTTGCCAGCGATATGGATGCTGTCACAGCAATGACCATCGACCGCGGACGCAAGAACAACGAGCTGCTCATACAGCCGCAGTATTCACCAATGCCCGTTGCCGAACAAGTGGCTATACTCTATTGCGGCACGAAAGGTCTGATGCGAGAAGTACCCCTTAACAAAGTACGTGAGTTCCAAGACAACTTCTTGCAGATTATGCGTGCCTCGTATGCCGACACCGTACTCAAAGGCATTGCTGAAGGCAAACTTGACGAGAACGTCACCGGCACGCTTGAGAAAGTAGCCGCCGACATCGCAGCACAATACAAGTAACACTCCCCTCCCCCACTATCTACTCTTTTTCGTTGTATGGCATCGTTAAAAGAAGTAAAGACACGCATCGCCTCTGTCAACAACACGCGCAAAATCACCAGCGCGATGAAGATGGTGGCATCGTCAAAACTCCACCGCGCGCAACAAGCCATTGAGAATATGCGTCCGTACGAACAGCGTTTGACGCGTATGATGACAGCTTTCGTGGGCAGTCAGGAGGGCGACCTCAACACGCCCTACGCCGCCGTGCGCCCCGTGAAGCGTGTAGCCATTGTAATCTACACGTCGAACAGCAGCCTCTGCGGAGGTTTCAACGCCAACGCCATTCGTGTTCTGCGCCACAAAGTGGCAGCCTATAAAGAAGACGGCGTGGAGGTGGCGCGTGTGGTGGCACTCGGAAGAAAAGGTGCCGATGCCGCCCGAAAACTCGGTTTTGCCGACACAGGCGACTATACCCGCCTGATGGATCACCCCGTCTTCCAGCCCGCCGCAGAGATAGCCGAGGAACTTATGCAGCAGTTCGTCAGCGGTGAGATAGACAAAGTCGATATAGTTTACCACCACTTCAAGAGTTCTGCCTCGCAAATACTCACCGAGGAAACGTTCCTCCCCGTCCAACTACCCAAGACAGAGAAACCCGATGGTGTGGCCGCCGACTATATCGTAGAACCGTCGCGCCAAGCCGTGGTGGAACAACTCATTCCCAGCGTATTGCGCCTACAACTCTTCACCGCCCTGCTCGACAGCCTGGCCAGCGAACACGCCGCACGCGTCATCGCTATGCAAATAGCAACCGACAACGCCGACGAACTACTCCAAGAACTCACGCTGACCTACAACAAAACGCGCCAGCAAGCCATCACTACCGAACTGCTTGACATCGTTGGCGGATCAATGCAATAACTTAAGTTATAACACACAGTTATTCTTAAGTACACACGAGTGGCCACGAACAGACGTAGATTGTTCCTTAATATGAAGACGAACTTTTGCGTTAAGCCAGGAGAGCAAAGCGAAACATGTTTCAGCTTTGCCTTGGCGAGCAAAAGTCTGTCGAAGACGAACCATTCATAACAACCTTTCAGGAAAAACGCTCAAAACCCTATCAAACTATGGAAAACACCCCCAAATCGGGACTGCGCCGCGAAGACTTTCAGAAAGAAGTACAAGGCAAGCCCGTTGACCTCTATTTTCTGACTAACGCCAACGGCGTAGAAGTGGCCGTGACAAACTACGGCGGCTCGTTGGTAGCCATTATGGTACCCGACCGTGAAGGCAACTTCGCCAACGTAATCCAAGGGCACGACAACATTGACGACTGCATCGCCTCGCCCGAGCCATTCCTCTCCACCCTCGTCGGTCGCTACGGCAACCGCATCGCACGTGGTAAGTTTACGCTCAACGGCAAAGAATATAGCCTCGCCGTGAACAACGGCCCCAACCACCTGCACGGCGGACCTACGGGATTTCACGCACGTGTGTGGGAGGCCGAACAAGTGAACGAACGCACACTGGTACTGCGCTTCGTATCGGCATACTATCAGGAGGGCTTCCCCGGCGAACTCACAATGACCGTGCGCTACACACTTACCGACGACGATGAACTCGTTATTGACTACCACGGCACTACAAACAAGAAGACTGTGGTAAATATGACATCGCACGGCTTCTTCTCGCTCGCCGGCATCAACAACCCCACGCCGAGTGCAATGGATGTCATCTGTCAAATCAACGCCGATTTCTATGTGCCTATCGACGACACGAGCATTCCCACCGGCGAAATTCTCAAGGTAGAAGGCACGCCTTTCGACTTCCGCACGCCGAAACCCGTAGGACAAGACATCGATGCCGACGACGAACAGATAAAAAACGGCGCAGGCTACGACCATTGCTTCGTACTCAACAAGCACGAAGTAGGTGAACTCTCTTTCGCCGCCAAAATAGTAGAGCCCAAGAGCGGACGCACAATGGAGGTATATACCACCGAACCCGGCGTGCAGTTCTACAGCGACAACTGGGCCGATGGCTATCGCGGACAACACGGAGCCACCTTCGGACGCCGCAGTGCCCTATGCTTCGAAGCACAACACTTCCCCGACAGCCCCAACAAAGCCCACTTCCCAAGCGTGGTGCTGCGTCCCGGCGAGGTTTACACACAGAAAACCATCTATAAATTCGGCGTAGAATAAAGGTGGGTTCTATTCATTTGCTTTGTCAGATTTCTGAGCTATTTTTGCTTTCAGTCTGTCAGTTGAAGAGAGAGTGTAGCGGGCTACACGACCGATGAAACTTACAGAACGGAAGCAAAACGAGCCATAAAGATGACAAAAGGTTAAAGCCCCATCTATGTAAAGCTTAACCGTGGAAATTATTAGAACCCACCGAAAGTAACTCCAAGGAAAACAAACCGATAAAACACGGCTTATAGGTCAAATTGCAGGCTGAAAATAGACCGACGTTACTCTATAGGTCAA
>ERZ842401.5565-NODE-5565-length-13898-cov-4.678971_pt1 | contig 13898 bp, 15 predicted proteins | sample MGYA00521270_ERZ842401 | MGnify/ENA primary metagenome ERZ842401 (study PRJEB31892, sample SAMEA3878208) | bioreactor metagenome | biome: Moose rumen | place: Sweden | collected 2011-10 | study: EMG produced TPA metagenomics assembly of the PRJEB12797 data set... | reverse complement strand
CCTCCCGGATATTTTGTATGGTGATAATAAATTTTATCTGTTTCTTTTTTACCCGTTACTCTAACTTTGTCAGAATTGATTACAATTACGAAATCACCTGTATCAACGTTAGGAGTATATTCAGGTTTGTTTTTTCCTCTTAAAATATTTGCAACACGTACTGCCAATCTGCCCAGAACTTCATCTGCAGCATCAATTACATACCATTTTCTTTCAACTTCAAGAGGTTTTGCTGAATATGTTTTATTCATCATTTTCTTATTCCTTCTTGTGTTAATTAATATTCTACATCAACTAATGTAAGTCCGAAAGGACTCACACACTGCCCTGCCTTACGCCTATCAAGACTCTTTAAAACCTTTTGCATATGTTCAGGTTCTAAATTATGTCCCTCAATGTTAAGCAGGGTTCCGACAATGGTTCTTACCATATTATAAAGAAATCTGTTTCCTTTAATTTCAATAACAACCTTATCTCCAACTCTTTTACAAGTTGCAGACTTTATAAGACATATTTTGCTCGGGTTTAGCGTTCCGGAACTCTTAAAAGCCGAAAAATCATGTTCTCCCTCAAGATATGACAGCGATTTTTTCATTCTGTCAATATTAAGCGGGAATTTCACTCTCATTAAATCTCCGTCAAACGCATTTTTACAACGTCTGTTTATAAATTCAAACCTGTAACTGCGCCACTTTGCAGATTTTTGAGCATGAAATGTTTTTTCTACTTCTCTTAAGTCGCTGACTGATATATCATCAGGTAAAACTTCATTTAAACTATACTCAAACTTTGAAGCAACAATCGTTTTGGGTAAGTCAAAATGAACGGTTTGACCAAGTGAATTTACACCTCTGTCAGTTCTTCCGGAAAATATTGTCTTTACTTGTCGGTTATATTCACTGGCGGATTTCCCGCCTATCAATGTCCAAATTGCTTTTTCAAGTTCTTCCTGTATTGTCGGTATATCAGTAAGCTTTCCGTCTTTTAGTTGAATTTGACTTCCTGCATAATTTTTACCTATATATTGAACTTTCAAAGCGTAACGCATCAGAAATTACACCAATTGAATAAGTGCCATTTCTGCAGCATCACCACGTCTTGGCGGTAATCTGTAAATTCTTGTATATCCGCCTTGGCGATCTGAATATTTCTTTGAAATTACTGCAAAAAGTTTTCTCAAAACAGTTTGCGGTGCTAATTTTTTGTCTGCCTGAGGTGCATCAAAAATCTCGCCTGTTTTTAAATCCATAAACTTACCGGTTTCGCGGTTGTAAATGTGTCTTGCAACTTGGCGAATTGAGCTTAAGTCAGACTTCTTAGCTTTTGTAATCAGTGCTTCCGCAAAAGGTTTTAAAGCTTTTGCGCGAGTCATTGTTGTTTTAATTTCTCCGTGCATAAAAAGCTCGGTCGCTAACGAACGCAAAAGAGCATCTCTCTGGTCTTTTGCCTTTCCAAGCGTATGTTTTTTACACATATGTCTCATTTTTCTTTATCCTTTACTTTGTATTTCTTGTTGTCTTATACAATTTCATCTTCTTCAGGATTTGGAGCTAAGTCTAAACCGAAGTGATGTAGTCTTTCTATAACTTCGTCAGATGACTTCTTTCCGAAGTTTTTAATGTTTAAAAGGTCGTGTTCTGACTTTTTCAACAACTCAGACATAGAATTGATACTTGCTCTTTTTAAGCAATTGTATGCTCTTACAGACAATTCCAATTCTTCAATTGTCATAGTAGGTGCTGAAGCGTCATCCTCAACTTCTTCAGAATCAACAGCTTGTTGAACTGAAACAGGTTGACCCGTTATTGATGAAATCTGCATAAAGTGTTCAATCAAAAGGTTTGAAGCATAACTTAATGCGTTTACAACATCAACAGAACCGTTTGACCAAATTTCCAATGTCAACTTATCAAAATCAATTGAATCGCCAACACGAGTGTTTTCAACGTTATAACTTACTTTTTTGATAGGCATAAATGTTGCATCAATAGGTAACACGTCAATTGCAACACCTTTTGAATCTCTGGGTACATCGTGCGGAACGTAACCTTTCCCTGTTTCTACTATTATATCAGCGTGGAATGAACCGCCGTCTGCAACTGTACAAATTAACCAGTCAGGGTTAACAACCTTTACTCCTGCCGGAAGTTGTATGTCGCCTGCCAACACAGGTCCAGGACGATCTACGTCTATTCTTAAATGTTGAGGCTCTTTATCATCAGTCTTTACAACCAAGCCCTTTAAATTAAGGATAACGTCAATAACATCCTCTAATACGCCAGGAATAGCAGTGTATTCGTGAGTTATACCTTCAATTCTTACTGAAGTTACTGCAGTTCCTTCTAAGCTTGATAACAATACTCTTCTTAATGAATTACCTATTGTTGTTCCAAAACCCTTTTCTAAAGGTTCAATTACAAACTTTCCGTATTGAGAACCGTCTGAACTTGTTGTTGTATCAACGTTTTTAATTTTCAATTCCATTTTTTATTCTCCTGGTTTTTTAAAATAACTATTTTTTGGATTTCTCCTGAATTTACTTAAATTTTATTACTTAGAATAATACTCGATTACCAGTTGTTCCTTCATCTCAAGATCAAGCTCTTCTCTTTCAGGAACTCTGTCAAATGTAATTTTCAAAGCATCTTTATCAATTGTCATCCAAGCAGGTGCACATGCCATATCTATCATTTCAACAACAGATTTCATAAATGCTGCACTGCCCGACTTGAAAGTAATTACATCGCCTGCTTTTACTAAATACGAAGGGATGTCAACTTTTTTACCGTTTACAAGCACATGACCATGGTTTACAATTTGTCTTGTTTGACGTCTTGTAATGCCTAAGCCTGCTTTGAATAATACGTTATCTAATCTCGATTCTAATATTTGCAATAAGATGGTGCCCGTTACACCTTTTCTTCTTGCCGCTTCTTTATAATACTTTGCGAATTGTTTTTCGCTTACCAAATATGTTAATCTGATTTTTTGCTTTTCATTCAAGTGAATAGCATATTCAGAAAGTTTTTTTCTAACAGCACCGTGTTGACCTGAAGCGTTTTGGCGCATTGATGAAGTTAACTTTCTGTTTGATAATTCCTTAACTCCATAGTTACGGAATAATTTGTTGGTTGGTCCTGTGTATTTTGACATTGTTTCTCCTTTTCTGTTTGTGCGGGGCATCTATGGTCTGCGATTGGACTATTATCGCAAGCCCCCGCTTGTACGTTATTTTAACTATACTCTGCGTTTTTTAGGCGGTCTGCATCCGTTATGAGGTATAGGAGTTACATCTTTAATCAATGTAATTTCCAATCCTGCAGCCTGAATTGCTCTGATTGCAGTTTCTCTGCCTGAGCCAGGTCCCTTGATATGAACTTCAACTTTTTTCATACCTTGGTCAATTGATTTTTTCGCAACTAATTCTGCTGCAGATTGCGCAGCAAACGGAGTACCTTTTCTTGCACCCTTAAATCCGCTGGCACCTGCTGTTGCCCAAGCAATAGCATTACCTTGCGTGTCAGTAGAAGTTACGATTGTATTATTGAAGGTTGATTGTATGTGCACAATTCCTTGTAATACATTCTTTTTTTCTTTTTTCTTTGTTGTTCTTGGTCTTGCCATTTTCTTTTATCCTTTATGTTAATGTTTTTGTTACTTTAGCTGTTTAATTACGCTGTCTTTTTCTTAGTGATAGCTAAACCTTTTTTACCACGACGGGTTCTTGCATTTGTCTTTGTTCTTTGTCCTCTGCAAGGAAGATTTCTTTTGTGTCTTAAGCCTCTGTATGAACCGATTTCTTGTAAACGTTTGATGTGTAGCGAAACTTCACGTCTTAAATCACCTTCAATTTTGTAGTTTGCAAGTTCGTTTCTTAAAACTTTAATATCTTCATCGGTTAAATCGTCTGTTCTTAAATCAGGTGATATACCTGTTGCAGCAAGAATTTTTTTGCTTCTTACAGGCCCGATTCCGTAAATGTAGGTTAATGCTACTTCTATTCTTTTGTTACGAGGTAAATCTACCCCTGATAATCTTGCCATTTTGTTTTCTCCTTTTCTTGGCTTTTTAGTGCAATTCGCACCTCTTGTGTTAGATTTTTTTGGGTATGAGGGATAAATACTTCCTCACCACCGCTTTTTTATGTGTGCGGTTCACCGACTGGTAATTAGCCTTGGCGTTGCTTATGCTTAGGGTTTTCGCAAATAACAGCAACTCTGCCTTTTCTTTTGATTACCTTGCACTTGTCGCACATAGGTTTTACTGATGATCTTGTTTTCATTGTTTTGTTTCCTTTATATTTAATATTTCGTGAGATTTTATTTTAATCTGAAGGTTATTCTGCCTTTTGTTAAGTCATATGGAGTCATTTCAACCCTTACGCGATCGCCCGGAAGTATTCTGATGAAATTTTTCCTAATCTTACCTGATATGTGTGCAAGAATTTCATGATCATTCTCAAGCTTCACGCGAAACATTGCATTTGGCATTGATTCAATGATTGTACCTTCTAATTCTATTACGTCTTTTGCCATTATTTTCCTCTTTTTCGGCTGATTTTTTGCACAATTATCCCTTGTGCTTTTTTTATAATACTTGGAAAATATTTATATGCAAGTGTTTTCAAGACAATTTATAACAAAAAATTAATAAAAAATTTGATTATATTTGTAAAAATATGTCATATTCAATATTTCAGAATGTATTATAAACGCTTAATCTGTGCAGGTTTTAACTTTAAATGTAAATTTTTCTTAATATTTTTATTATGTTACAGTTTTATTTATTTGCAACATAAATATATAAAAATGAGGCAAATTGGAACTGAAACCCTAAAACTTTTTTTCGTTGTCTAGTTTTTAGGGTCAGTTCAATTTGCCGCTTCATTTTTTATAAAAAATTATAGACTTTGTCTTTCAATTTCTTCTACAGTTGAAACTTGGATAATATCGCCGATTTCAATATCATTCCATTTGTTAAATGAAATACCGCATTCAAAACCTTGTGCAACTTCTTTTACGTCATCTTTGAAACGTTTAAGCTGGTCAATTTCACCTTTAAATATTTCTTCACCGTTGCGGATTAAGACAGCATCTTTGCTTCTTACAATTTTACCTTCTGTTACATAGCATCCTGCAATTCTGTTTGTTTTGCCGACAGTAAATATTTGACGAACCTCAGCGATACCGAGTTGAACCTCTTTTGTTTCAGGCTCAAGCAGTGAAAGCATTTTCTTTTCAATATCTTCAAGAATTTGGTATATAATATCATATTTCTTGATAATTACTCCTTCTCTTTCGGCAGCTGCAAGGGCATTGTTATCTTCTTTTACGGTAAACCCTAAGATAATTGCGCCTGATGCAGATGCAAGCATAACATCAGCTTCTGAAATATCGCCGACACCAACGTGAATAATTTTAGTAATGATTTCTTTTGATTCCAGTCCTGCTATGGCCTGAGAAACAGCTTCAGCCGAACCGTTAGTGTTTGCTTTAATAATCAAATTCAACTGAGGAATATCGCCTTCTCCTGCAGCAGACTCTTTTCTTATATGTGCAGGGAGCATGCTCTCTAATCGTCTATCGCGTTCCTTTTCACGGCGTTTTTCAACGATTGCTTTCATTTCTTTTTCATTTTGAACTACTTCAAATCTGTCACCTGCTTGCGGAACTTCAGTTAAACCTAAAATTTCAACAGGAGTAGAAGGTTCTGCCTTTTGTATTCTTTCTCCGCTATCGGAAATTAGGGCTCTCACTCTGCCGCAAGCAGTTCCCACTACTACACAATTACCTGTTCTAAGGGTTCCGTTTTGTACAAGAAGTGTGGCTACAGGACCTTTTCCCTTATCAAGATTTGCCTCAATCACAACTCCTGAAGCCTCTGCTTTAGGGTTTGCTTTTAAATCTTGAATATCAGCTACAAGCAATATGTATTCCAAAAGTTCATCAATGCCTGTACCTTGCAGTGCCGAAACATTGACTGTGATTGTATCCCCGCCCCATGCTTCAGACACTAATCCATGCTCTGTTAATTGTTGAAGAACTCTGTCAGGATTTGCACCGGGCTTATCACATTTGTTTACAGCTACGATAATCGGCACATCAGCAGCCTTTGCGTGATTTATAGCTTCAATAGTCTGCGGCATGATACCATCATCAGCAGCGACCACAAGAATTGCGATATCTGTTGCTTTTGCACCACGCGCTCTCATTTCGGTAAAAGCTTCATGCCCAGGTGTATCTACAAATACAATCTTCTTTTCTTGCTTTTTATCAAGATAAACAGTATATGCACCGATTGACTGGGTAATACCTCCGACTTCAGTAGCTACAATTTTGTGTTTTGATGCACGAATACTGTCTAAAAGCGTTGTTTTACCATGATCAACGTGTCCCATTATGCTGACAACAGGAGCCCTGCGCTTTAACAACTTTGAATCAACCTGCAAAAGTTTTTTTGCCTGTTCTTCTTTTTCCATTTCTTCTTCAATAAATGCTTCAATATCTTCATCCAAAACTTCGATTTCAAATTCTTCGCATATTTGCTTAATTATTTCAATATCAATCAATTGGTTTACAGTAGCCATTGTCCCTTTTAGCATAAGAAATTTAACCAATTCGGCAGGAGTTTTTTGGATTTTTTCGGAAAGTTCGCTTATAGTCATTGGCTTGTTTACAACAAGTTGTTTAACATCTTCAACAGCTTCTTCTTTTTGAACTTTCTTTTTATGTTTTTGAGCTGCAGCCTTTTCTAAAGATATCCATTCCTGCTCCTCTTTTTTATTTTTTGCAAAATCTTTACCTGATTTTTTCTTGCTGTCAGGACGGCGTTTAGCACCTTGACGACCTTCATAAATATCTTGAGATATTATATGACGTTGAATTGGTTTTCTTTCACCTTGAGGGCCTACTCCTTGCGGACGATTATATTTGTCCCCCTGCGGACGTTCAGGTCTTTCACCGCGTTCCGGACGAGGTGCTTTATCTCTGTCAAATTTTGGGCGAGGTTGTCCGTCTCTTAAAGGACGGTCTTTTCTGAACGGCCTGTCAGTTAATTCTCCTGCAGGTCTTTGTGGTGCCCGTCTGACAATTTCCAACCTGTTTTTTGGTAATTGTTTTACAACTTCAACCTTAGGTCTGGTAACATCAGCTTTATTCTCAATTTTTTTTTCTACTTTGAGTTCTTTTTGCTTTTCTTCTTTTGCAGGTTCAGGTTTTTTGTCTGTTTCTGCAATTTTTGATTTTTTAACTACAAAAACTTTTGGTTTTTTGACAACCTTGATTTCACCGTTATTTATAAATTCTTTAAGTCTTTCAACCTGATCAAGAGTGACCGAGCTTGAATGTGTCTTGCCGGTTATGGAAATTTGTGAGAACTTCTCTATTACTTCTTTGCTGGTAAGTCCAAGTTCCTTTGCAAGTTCATTTATTCTTATTGTGTCAAAGCTCATTTATTAAATTTCCTTTCAATTCATCAGGTATGTTACATCTTAATGCTTTTTCAAGTTTATTTTTTTTTATTGCCGATTTAATACAAGATTCATTATAGCAAATATATGCCGATCTGCCAAATTCTTTAGAATTCTTATTAACAGTTATATTGCCCGTCAAAAAATTTTTTGTTAACTTAATCATATTATCACGATTTTGAATTTTTCCGCAAGCAATACATTTTCTGTCAGGCATTTTATCCTCAATTCATTTGAGCAAGCTTCTCGAGTTTAAGCTTTTGGTCATATTCGATTAAAAGTTTAATCAATTCATCCAAATCTCCGTCAATAACAGTCCAGACATTAAGGTTGTGGTTTATTCTGTGATCAGTAAGTCTTCCTTGAGGGAAGTTATAGGTACGAATTCTTTCCGATCTGTCACCTGTACCAACTTGTGAACGTCTTAAGTCAGTTATTTCCTTCATTTGTTTTTGAACTTCCAAATCATACAATTTAGCTTTCAAAATCTGCATGGCACGCTCTTTATTCTGTAATTGAGAACGCTCTTCAGTACAAAAAATCATTATACCTGTAGGTTTGTGAAATAATCTTGCCGCAGTTTCAACTTTATTTACATTTTGACCGCCTGCACCGCCTGAACGAGCAGTTGACATTTCAATATCTTCAGGACGAATTTCAATTTCAACATCATCAACTTCAGGCATAACAGCAACGGTTGCAGTTGAGGTGTGAACTCTTCCCTGTGATTCAGTTACAGGAACACGCTGAACTCTATGAACGCCCGATTCATACTTTAGCATTGAATAGATACTGTCACCTTTCATAGATATTATGATTTCAGAGTATCCGCCGGCTTCGCACTCTGTTTTACTTAAAATTTGAGTTTTCCATCCTTGCTTATCTGCAAAACGCATATACATTCTTGCTAAATCGCCGGCAAAAATGTTTGCTTCGTCACCGCCTGCACCGCCCCTGATTTCCAACATAATGTCTTTATCATCCATTGGATCTCTAGGTAAAAGAAGCACCTTCATCTTTTCTTCTATTACCGGAATTTTTGCTTCATTTTCTTCCATTTCAGCCTTTAAAAATTCTTTCATTTCCTCATCTGATTCTGCGTGAATCATTTCTTTTGCATCTTCTATGGCCTTTGTGACTGATTGCCATTCGTGATAAAGCGCAACCGTTTCTTCCATTGATTTATGCTGTTTTGATAATTCTTTAAATCTGTTATAGTCCTGAATCACATCAGGATCAGAAAGTGTTTTCCCAAGTTCTGTATATCTTTCTTCGATCTGTTTAATCTGTTCTACTATGTCATTCATATGTCGATTGTAACAAGAAAAAAAATAATATCAAGTTTGTGGATTTTGTATATAGCATGTTTTACCTATTTATGGTAAATTTAAGTCTATGGAAAATATGAATTTACGAAATTGCGCCTATCTTGGCGATGCCTTATGGGAACTGCATGTCAGGAATAAAACCATATTTATCACTGAAAATTCAAAAAAACTTCACGAATTAACTACAAGTCTTGTAAAAACGGATTTTCAAGTAAAATTATTAAATGCTATAAATAATTTGCTGACTGATGAAGAATTAGAACTTGTCCGTCGCGCAAGAAATCTTCCAATTCCCGTTGCAAGACGTGCAATACAAAATGATTACAGACTTTCTACTGCATTTGAGGCATTAATAGGTTATTGGTACTTATATGACAAGGACAGACTTGCTTTTATTCTTGAAAAACTTGAAAATGAACTTAATTTATAGATTTTAACACCTGACTTAATTTTTTTAATTTATTTTCGCTTGTTCCAAATCCGCATAAAAGGAGTGTAGATTTTTCGTTTGTGCGTTCATCCTCAATATTGTACTTATCGTAAAGTAATTCGGATAATTCAAATCCTGTTAAAAATTTACTTTTAATATTTATTTTTGTAATATCAGGGTTAAATATTTCACAATTAGATTTTGATTTAACATCATTTATTTGCAAAATAAGCTTTTTAAATAATTTTTTAGCTCTTGAACTTTTTAAAAATTTTATATTTGCCTCAATAGAGGCTAACAACGGATAAGAAGGGGAAGTCGTATTAATAAGCTTAAAAGCATTTTGTGCATCAATATCGGTATTATTATGCAAAAGTGCAGTAGGATTAAGTCCGCCGGCAGTTTTATGAAGTGATTGAATAGTAAAATCAGCTATATTAACTGCTGATTGAGGTAATTCATCAAAAAAAGGATATAAGGCGCCATGAGCTTCATCGACTATTAATTTAGCGCCAAATTTGTGGCAAATATCTTTTAAAACAGTAATATCAGATGTAATTCCTTCGTAAGTGGGAGAAGTCACAATTAATGCCGAAAATTTCTCTTTTTTCAGATGGTTTTCAATAATTTCGGGATTTACCGATTTTGGTATTCCCCAGTTATCATCTGTTTCGATTTTATATTCTACGGCAATTCCTCCCGCAAGTTTTACGGCATTCTTGTGCGAAGGATGTGAATTCTCCCAAACCAACACCTTATCGCCTGATTTTACGCAAGATAAAACCGCCGTAATTATCCCCGAAGTTGAGCCGTTTGTTAAATATATTGTCTGTTTAACCCCGTAAATTTGTGCTGATTTTTTTTGGGATTTTTTAAGTGCATCTTCAGGAGCAAAGCAATCAGTTTCCGAAATATCAAGTTTATATAAATTTCTTAATTTCGGCAATATAAAAAGCTGTCCTGAGTGACTTGGCGTTGTAAACAACTGTTTATCACGCTTCTTTTTTAAAAGACTTACTAAGCTCATTATTTATTCTTTATTTCTATACTTCTTTTCGTGCAATATTGAATTAAAACCATTCTGTCACGGTTTGATTTATAGATAAATCTTCCTGAAACCGCATAATCACCTTCTGCACGCTTTTCAATTCGTACAGGTGAAAATTTGCATTCAATATTTAAGTTTTCAGATAATGGAAGTGTTAATTCATAATCTTTATCAATTTTAACTGATGAGTTTGTTACAAACTTCATACCACCTGCCGATATATCCAGTGTCATTATTGGTAATACTAAATTATCAGATTTTATTTCTATATTTTCAATAAATTTTATACGTCTGTATTGACGCCTTTGTAAAAACTTGTGTTTTGCAGGAGTCGCAACTACTATGGTATTCCCGTCAATTGTTTCGGGATAAGCATTAAATGAAAGGGTTCCGTGTGAAGTCGTTGTAAAAAATTCGCAATAATTATGTTTTAAAAAGCCCTTTGCTTCATTTTTCAGCTTGACCGTAAAATTTGACGGTTTCACATCCGTAATAATTCCTTTGTTTGCAAATTTGAAATCTGCAGGAATTACTGTTACTTCTTTATCCTTTTCAATTAATTCTCTCATGTTTTAGTCCTCATATTTTTTTATATTATAAACGTATTTCGTAATTTTGTCATTATGTTTACAATTGGATAATAAAAGTTTATTATGATAATATAAAAACATTACGGAGATATTATGAAAAGAATTTTAGTAACTGGCGGAGCCGGATTTATAGGCAGTCATCTGTGTGAAAGATTGTTGAATGACGGAAATGACGTTATTTGTCTCGATAACTTTTTTACAGGTACAAAAGATAATATCAGACATTTAATAGGTAATAATCACTTTGAACTTGTCAGACATGACGTTACAAAAGAATTTTTTGCAGAGGTTGATCAGATTTATAATCTTGCGTGTCCTGCAAGTCCACTGCATTATCAATATAACCCAATTAAAACAATTAAAACCTCAGTGTTAGGTACATTAAATATGTTAGGGCTTGCAAAAAGATGTCATGCCAAATTTTTACAGGCATCAACAAGCGAAATATACGGTGAGCCTATGGTGCATCCGCAGGTTGAATCCTATTGGGGAAATGTTAATCCGATTGGCATAAGAAGTTGTTACGATGAAGGTAAACGTTGCGCCGAAACCTTTGTAACTGATTATCACAGACAAAATAACCTTGACACAAGGATTATAAGAATATTTAATACATATGGACCAAATATGGCAGAAAATGACGGCAGGGTTATTTCAAACTTTATTGTTCAAGCTTTAAAGGGCGAAGATATTACTATATACGGTGACGGAAGTCAAACCCGTTCTTTCTGCTATGTTTCCGATTTGGTGGAAGGTATGATAAGGATGATGAATAATACTAAAGGTTTTATAGGTCCTGTAAATTTGGGTAATCCTTCAGAACGTACGATTAAAAATCTTGCCGAATTAATATTAGAGCTTACTAATTCAAATTCAAAAATAATTTATAAACCATTGCCGTCTGATGATCCTACTCAAAGAAAACCTGATATTTCTTTGGCTAAGGAAACGTTGAATTGGGAACCTAAAGTGGATATAAACGAAGGCTTAAAAAATACAATTAAATATTTTGAAGACAGATTAAGAAAGGAATATAAATAGATGAAGGTAGCAGTTGTCGGAACCGGATATGTTGGACTTGTTGTGGGAACTTGTCTTTCCGAAATGGGAAATGACGTAATTTGTGTTGATAATGATAAAAGTAAACTTAAGTTGCTGGAACAGGGAATTATTCCGATATATGAACCCGGGCTTGATGAATTAATCAAAAATAATACGGAAAATAACAGGTTAAATTTTACTGATGATTTAAAAAGTGCAGTTGAAGTATCGCAAATTATTTATATAGCTGTTGGAACACCTCAAGGTGAGGATGGTTCCGCTGATATGAAATATGTTTATCAAGTTGCGGAGCAGATTGCCTATTTTATGAATGATTACAAGGTAATTGTTGATAAATCTACCGTTCCTGTAGGTACTGCAGAGGCACTTACTAATTTTATAAAATCAAAGACTGATATAGAATTTGATATTGTATCAAATCCGGAATTTTTAAAACAAGGTGCTGCTGTTGAAGATTTTCTAAGGCCTGACAGAATTATCTTGGGTACTGATTCAGATAAGGCTAGAGATATTATGATGAATTTGTACGCACCATTTGTGAGAAATCAAAATCCGATAATTACTATGGATGCAAAGTCCGCAGAAATGGTTAAATATGCTTCTAATTCTTTTTTGGCGGTAAAAATATCTTATGCGAATGAAATCGCAAATCTTTGCGAAAAAGTAGGCGCAAATGCCGATATGGTCAGACTTGGAATGTGTGCCGATACAAGAATAGGTACAAAATTTTTGTATCCGGGGCTTGGCTATGGCGGAAGCTGCTTTCCAAAAGATGTGAAAGCACTTTTAAAAACTGCTTCAGAATATGGAACTGAATGTCCGATAATAAAATCTGCTGATGAAACAAATAAACGCCAGCGTATGCTTTTTGTTGAAAAAATTACTAAATATTTCGGTGAAAATCTTGATGGAAAAATTTTTGCTGTTTGGGGACTTGCCTTTAAGCCTAAAACAAATGATATGCGGGAAGCACCATCTATTACCATCATTAATGAATTATTGAAGCGTGGTGCTAAAATTCAAGCGTATGATCCAAAAGCTTTCGATTTGGCGCGAACAATTTTTGGAGATAGAATAGAATATTCAAATTTCGCGTATGATGCGTTAGAAAATGCAGATTGCATGCTACTTTTGACCGAATGGAATGAATTTAGAAAACCCGATTTTGAAAAAATTAAATCGCTCTTAAAATCACCTGTTATATTTGACGGAAGAAATCAATATAACCGTGATATCCTTAAAAATATGGGCTTTAAATATTTTTCAATAGGTAAAAATTAATTTTTGCTGTTTTGTAATAAAAAGGCTTCAAATCTTACGGAAATTGCAAGCTTCATAAGCTTTTCCGCAAAATCTCTGTATCTTTGACGGGAAGTTTTACCGTTTAAAACGATGTCGGCGTTTTCAATGCAAGGTTTTACATAAGTTTCGGCCTTATCAGAGGCATTTTTGAAAATTTCATCAGCCGAATCTCCAAGGTTTCTTTGCATTGCACGCTCGTAAAATCTTTTCTTTTGAATCTCTTTTTCTATATCTACATAAATCTTAAAATCAAATACGTCAGCAACTTCTTCGTTAAGCGCAAATAATCCTTCTGAAATTATCAAAGGTGCAAAGCTTGCGAGATATGCTTTATCATTACGTTTTGCTGTTCCTGACATGTCATATTGAGGAAGATATACGGATTTGTGTGCTAAAAGTGACAAAATATGCTTCTTCATTAATGAAAGCTCTATGGCTTTCGGACTGTCTAAATCATAATTTTTAGCAAATGCAGCAAATGAACCCGCCTTTTCAACTTCTTTTGACCTGTCATAATAATAATCATCAGTGTTAATTCTTGTTATTAATCTTTTGTTAATAACACCTTTGGTCATGTTTTTTATAACATCAATTGAATCTTGAACAATGGTAGATTTTCCGCTTGCAGTTTCTCCGCAAACGCCTATTGCTACCGGCCTTGCTATAGCTT
>ERZ842401.5564-NODE-5564-length-13898-cov-7.186809_pt1 | contig 13898 bp, 12 predicted proteins | sample MGYA00521270_ERZ842401 | MGnify/ENA primary metagenome ERZ842401 (study PRJEB31892, sample SAMEA3878208) | bioreactor metagenome | biome: Moose rumen | place: Sweden | collected 2011-10 | study: EMG produced TPA metagenomics assembly of the PRJEB12797 data set... | reverse complement strand
TCCTTCGGTTCGAATCGTTTTTGCAAGCGATTATCTATAAGTCAACGGGATATTTCCCTTTTCTGACATCTGGCGGAGAGAGTGGGATTCGACAGCTCGCTCGCTACGCTCTCGTGCTGACGGCTCGGCGACTATGCTTCGCACAGTAACCGCTCTCGCCGATTTCGTCTGAAAACGCTTCACTGAAGCGTTTTCTTAACGCCGAAATCCTTCGGTTCGAATCGTTTTTGCAAGCGATTATCTATAAGTCAACGGGATATTTCCCTTTTCTGACATCTGGCGGAGAGAGTGGGATTCGAACCCACGGTGCCCGTAAAGACACGACGGTTTTCAAGACCGTTCCGTTATGACCACTTCGGTATCTCTCCGTGAGCAAAAAGTATAATACCACAAGGCACTTGTATTTGTCAATAATTATTTGTTTTTTGTAAGTAAAAATATTGTCCCGTATTTTGTTGGTTTTATCCCGTTTAAAAACGTGTTTTTGTTTGACATTTATAAGGTATTTTGATACAATTTTATGTGACTAATTATCGGAGGTAAAACAATGCTTTCACTTAATTCCGACAAGAAAAATATAAATATATTTTTTGACTCTGAAAACGTCCTTTCTTTTTCGAAGAAAGAGCCTGTTATGTGGCTCGGCTCGGGCGAGGACGGTTTTTCTATGTCAAGAGGCTCTTTTAAATTCAAAGAAAAGGTGATTTCAAAAACCGCCCTTTATTATGAGAGCCATGAGGTGCAGAACGGACTGATAATTCTTCACCTTTCTTCCAAAAAAGGTGATTTGAAGGCGAGCGTGTCGGCTCTTACGCAGGGCGACGTGCTAAAGCTTACGCCCAATATTGAAACTGCAGGTGAATATAACCGCATGTGGATAAGAATCCCTGCCGATGAAACGGAGCATGTCTACGGCTGCGGTGAAATCTTCACAAAATTTGACTTAAGAGGCGAAAAGGTGCGCATCTGGGTTGCGGAGCATCAGAACGCTGTGAGAATCGCAAAGAAAACCGTGCGCGACGTTTTCCGCAAGCATCCGCACCGCATAGGTAAGTTCGGTAATTATGAAAGCTATTATGCCCAGCCGACCTTTATGTCGTCCAGAAAGTATTTTGTCCACGTTGACAGCAACGCCTATATGGATTTTAATTTCAACCAGACCGAGTATCACGAGCTTGTTGTACGCGATATTGCGCCCGTTTATTTCGGCTTTGCAAATACGTTTGAAGCGTTGAGCGGAGTGCTTTCTTCACTTTTAGGCAGGCAGCCGCTTCTTCCCGAATGGGCTTATGACGGAACAATTCTCGGAGTCCAGGGCGGAACCGAGACTATGCTTAAGAAAATCGAGACTGCCGAAAAAGCAGGCGTCAAGGTTACCGGCGTCTGGTGTCAGGACTGGGAGGGCGAAAGAATTACAGCCTTCGGCAAGCAGCTTATGTGGAACTGGGTGTGGGATAAAGAGCTTTATCCCGACCTTGACAAGGCTATTGTCGATTTACATTCAAGGGGAATTAAATTTCTCGGCTATATAAATCCGTTCCTCGCGGTTGAAAAGGAACTGTATAAGGAAGCTACGGAAAAGGGCTACTGCGTAAAGGACGCCAACGGTGAGGACTATCTTGTTAAGATTACAACCTTCCCTGCGGCGATGATAGACCTTACAAATCCCGACGCTTACGAATGGATTAAGAATATTATAAAGACAAATATGATAGGTCTCGGTCTTGACGGCTGGATGGCTGACTTTTCGGAGTATCTGCCGACCGACTGCGTGCTTTCAAACGGTATGGACGCAAAGGAAATCCACAACACCTGGCCTGCTCTCTGGGCAAAGGCGAACCGTGAAGCTCTTGAAGAGACAGGAAAGCTTGGCGAAATTCTTTTCTTTACCCGTGCCGGTCATACAAATACTGTTAAGTATTCAACCCTTATGTGGAACGGCGACCAGCATGTTGACTTTTCGTTTGACGACGGTCTGCCGTCTGTTATCCCTGCAACGCTTTCACTTGCGGTCAGCGGCTTCGGACTTTGTCACAGCGACATAGGCGGCTATACAACCTTCGGAAAAATGAGAAGAAGCGAAGAGCTGTTTATGCGCTGGGCGGAGCTTAACGTATTTACTCCTCTTTTCAGAGGTCATGAGGGTAATCAGCCCGACAATAACACGCAGTTTGATAAGAACGAAACGGTGCTTAATCACTACGCAAAAATGTCAAGGCTTCATTACGGACTTAAAAACTATCTTTTACAGCTTGACAGGGAGAATAACCAATACGGCGTGCCCGTCAACAGACCTCTTTTCTATTATTACGAAAAGGAAAAGGATTTTTCGGAAAGCTACGAATTTCTTTTAGGCAGAGATTTGCTTGTCGCTCCCGTGCTTGAAGAGGGTGAAGAAAAGAGAAGCGTTTATCTTCCCGATGACGAATGGGTAAATCTCTGGAACGGTTATGAGCTTATCGGCGGAACGTATGAGGTTGACGCGCCTTTGGGACAGCCTCCCGTATTCTGCAGAAAGTCAAGCCCGTATCTTGAGCAGTTCAAGGCGCTGTTTGCGGCTGAAAAGTAAAAAGTATATTATTCCAAGGAGGATTTTTCATAAATGAAAAAGGTAAAAATCGGCGTAGTATGTCTTGCAAGAAAGACCTACGATTTTGAGGCTGCGGCTGAAATTTACGCCGAAACTCAAAAAAGATTAAAGACAAGAGAGGACGTCGACTGGGTATTTGTTGACGGACTTGTAATTGAGGTAAATGAGGCGCAGGAAGCTGCGGCTTTCCTTGCAGGTAAAGAGCTTGACGGCGTTGCAATTATAAGCGGAACCTTCCATCTCGGTCACCTTGCTCCAACGATTAAAAAGGCGCTTAAATGCCCCGTTCTTCTCTGGGCGTTCAACGAGCTTCCCTATAACGGCGGAAAAATCAGACTCAATTCCGTTTGCGGACTTAACCTTAACGCTTCCGTATTCTATAAATCGGGAATTGACGACTATTCCTGCCATGTCGGCGACGATATCGACGAGGTCTGGCTCAACGTTATCAAGATGAAGGCGGCAATTTCTCACGCTCATATCGGTCTTGCAGGCTACAGGGCGGACGGCTTCTTCAATTTAAGCGTAGAGGATACATATCTGTTTAACCGCACGGGCGTTCTTGTTGACCACTATGAGTTGAGTGAACTTATGAACGAATATAAGATGGCTGAAAGCGGCTTTACGGTTGACGAGGTCAAAAATATTTTTGACTGCTCGGATATAAATGACGCCCAGCTTGACAAGGTCAGCGTGCTTTCGCGTTCAATGGAAAACTTTATCAATAAAAACAAGCTTGACGCTCTTGCTATCCGTTGCTGGCCCGAGTTTGCAAACACCTTCGGCGTTGCTCCCTGCGCGGCGATGAGCTTGCTTCAGGGAAAGGGCTATACGCTCGGCTGTGAGGGTGACGTTGAGGGCACTCTTTCGCTTCTCGCGTGTAACGCTATCGCAAAGGACCCGGCTTTCCTTGCTGATTTGTCCCAGGTTAATTTTGAAGAAAACTATGCTCTTCTCTGGCACTGCGGCGTTGCGGCATATCCCTTGTGGGACGGCAAATCGCTTTGTTCTCTTGACACTTATTTTGCAGGCGGCAGAGGAGTTACCGCAGGCTTTGTAATGAAAACGGGACCTGTTACGGTTATGAGAATTGACACTGCGCGCGGTAAGACAAGGCTCTTTATCGGTAAGGGCGAAGCAGTACCTATGGAAAGAGAGCTTTCGGGTACATACGCAAAGGTTATTTTTGATCAGCCCATTTCACAGCTTATTGACACGGTTACCGAAACAGGCGTTGCTCACCATATTTCAATGATTTACGGCGACTACACAAAGGAAATGAAGCTGTTTGCGCGCCTTATGGGCTTTGAGGTGATTGAATAATGCTCAGTGCATTGCAAAACAAAAATTCTCATCTAAAAATACTTGATATTTCTTCAAGTGAATTTAAAAAGTACGGCGAGGTCTTTTCGCCGGAGCCTTTCTGTGAGCTTTTTGAAAAAATGGAAAGCACTCCTCTTCCAAGCGAGGGGAATGTCTATGTAGCGTCTGACGGGGAGCTTGAAAAATTAAGTATTTTTGAAAAGCTTGAAAAGAATTATTACGGCTCAATGCCGGTTGAAATCGGCTACTGTAACGGTCAGAATACAAAAATAAACGCCCTTGAATACCATAAGGGTGAGGAGATAAATCTTGCGGTTACGGATTTGGTTTTATTCCTCGGCCAGGTTCAGCGGTTAAAGGACAACACTCTTTCAACTGATGAGCTTGAGTGTTTCTTCGTACCGAAGGGAACAGCTTACTCAATGTATTCCACCACGCTTCATTTTTCACCGTGCAAGGTTCACGAAAGCGGATTTCGTTGCGCCGTAATTCTTCCGAGGGGTACAAATTCGCCCCTGACGGGAGAAAGAGAGCAGATTTTTGAACATGATAAGACGCTTTGGATGACAAATAAGTGGCTCATAGGTCACCGCGAGAGCAAACCCGTTTCAAACGGCGCTTTCTGCGGACTGACGGGTGAGAATTATGAACTCAACCCATTGGAGGATTAAAGATGAATTGGGATTTTCTTTTGCCGGTAAAGCTTTATTTCGGCTCGGGCAGAATAAATGAACTGTCGGATATTATTGAACAAAGAGGCTTTAAAAGAGGCGTGCTTGTCTGCGACGGTATTTTCAGAGAAAACGGACTTGCAGACGAGATAATCAAAAAAAGCGGCGGAAAGCTGACGGCAGTTTTTTCCGATATTACGCCGAATCCCACGACCGAAAATGTGAATAATTGCGTAAAGGTCTTAAGAGAAGAAAACGCAGAATTTGCGGTAGCGCTCGGCGGCGGCAGTTCAATGGACTGCGCAAAGGCGGCTTGCGCAATTAAGAATTCAACTGACCTTATTGACGATTATCACGCAGGACTTAAAAAGCTCAATTCTGCTGATAAAATTCCGCTTATTGCGGTTCCCACTACGGCAGGCACGGGCAGCGAGGTCACATTTGTTTCGGTACTCACAAATGAACAAAAGGGACTTAAGGCGCCTTTAGGCAACCCCTTGCTTTACGCAGAGGCGGCGATAATTGACCCTGTTTTAACTCTTTCGGTTCCGCCGCGCGTTACCGCTTCAACGGGACTTGACGTGCTTTCTCACGCGCTTGAGGGTTACTGGAGCATTTTCCACCAGCCGATTTGCGACGCGGTTTCGCTTTCTGCGGCGAGAACGGTGTTTGAGTATCTTCCCGTTGTATATGAAAACCCGTCTGACCTTAACGCAAGGGAAAAGATGTGTGAGGCTTCGCTTCTTGCAGGAATCGGCTTTTCTTATCCGAAAACGACCGGCTCTCACGCCTGCTCATTTCCGCTTACGAATATCTATCACGTCCCTCACGGCGAGGCGTGCGCGTTTACTCTTGATTATTTTCTTCGCCTTAATGCAAGGGAGGAAAAGGACGGAAGAATTGACCGCTTTGTAAAGGACTGTGGCTTTGAAAATGCCGAAAGGGCGGCTGACAGAATTTATGAAATGAAAAAAGCCTTCGGTATGCGTTGCACCCTTTCACAAATCGGGGTAAAGGATGAGGATATCAGGGAACTGAGCGAAAAGAGTATGCACCCGAATATGCTCAATAATCCCGTTAAAATGACGGTTGACTCGGTTGAAGAAATGTATAGGTCACTCAAATGAGCGATATTTTAAAGTACTTTTTAATCGGCATTATCGTCCTTTTTGCAAATATCCTTGAATCCATAACGGGCTTTGGCGCAACCGTTGCGGAGCTGCCGTTTGTGTCGGCTCTTGTAGGTATTAAAACCGCGGTTGTATCCCTTTGTATGGTAAGTCTTACGCTTGCTTTTTTTGTGGTGATAAGATTTTCTAAGCAAATTGACAAAAAGGCTTATCTTAATATAGTCGGCTTTGCGCTTTTGGGTATGCCTATAGGAATGCTCGCGTTTTCGTTTTTGCCCGAAAGGTATCTTAAAATCGGACTCGGAGTATTTATTATTCTTGCGGCTGCGCGTGGATTTTTTGTGATTTTCTCAAAGAAAAAGGACAGGAAGCCGATAAATGATACCGTTTTGAAAATCCTCCTTTTTATCGGCGGAACAGTTCACGGCGCGTTTGCTTCGGGCGGACCGTTTCTTGTAATTTACGCCGGCGAAAAGGTTAAGGAAAAGGGCTCCTTCAGGGCGACGATGTGCTCGGTATGGGCAACGCTCAATTCCGTTCTTCTTATAAAATATATTATTGAGTATTTTGTTGCGCGTGATTTTCTTATAAAACCCGTTGCAACCGTTTACCTTCTTGCAATTCCGTTTCTGGCTATGGGAGTTGCCGTAGGAATGTTTTTACATAAAAAAGTCAGCCAGAAGGTTTTTTCGGTTATCGTTTACTGTATTCTGCTTGCGGCAGGTATAACAATGCTTGCGCTTGCGGTTGCAGGTTAAATAATAAACAGGCAGTTTTTAACTGCAAAAAATAAAAAGAGGTGTTTTTATGGCAGAACAGTCTTTAACTCACGGTATTAAGTTCAAAGACAAGGTCGGCTATGCGCTCGGTGACGCAGGCGGTCTTTTGACCTTTTCGCTTATCGGCGCATTCCAGAATAAGTTTTATACCGATTCTCTCGGCATTGACCCGAAAAGCATTATTTTGCTTATTCTCATTGCGAGAATCTGGGACGCAATCAATGACCCGCTCTGGGGCGCTTTTGTCCAGTCGAGAAAGCCGAGAAAGAGCGGTCAGTTCAGACCGTGGATTATCGGTTTTTCGGTTCCGCTTGCAATTTCAGCGGCTCTGATGTTCCTTAAAATTCCGGGACTTTCGGAGATGCAGTATCTTGTTTATGCTTACGTTACCTACATTATGTACGGTATGATGTATACGGCGGTAAACATTCCCTACGGTTCTCTCGCTTCCGTTGTAACGGACGATGAATTGGAGCGTTCCTCGCTTTCAATGTGGCGTTCCATCGGCGCAGGCGTAGGCGGACTTCCCGGAACAATTATTCTTCCTATGATCGTTTACACCGTTACCGGTAAATATGCTAACGGTCAGGACATAAAGGCTCTTGACGACAAAAAGCTTTTCTTCTGCGTTCTGATTCTTTCAATTGTATCTGTAGGCGTTTATTTCCTTCATTATAAGATGACAAAGGAACGTATTGCTCCCCAGCCGAAGAAGAAGGATGAGCACTACAATGCTGTTTCAACCGTAAAAGAGCTGTTTAAGAACAGGGCGTTTGTTACTCTTTCGCTCGCTTCAATGCTTCTTATCGCATTCCAGTTCTATTATCAGTCAACTTATACATATCTGTTTACCGATTATTACGGAAAACCCGGTCTTTACGCATTTGTTACCATCTGCACATACGGACCTATGGCAATTTTCATTCCCGTTATGAACAAGCTCATAAGAAAATTCGGCAAAAAGGAGCTTTGCGCAGTCGGTATGGCTTTTGCCGCGGTTGCGAATATCGGACTGTTTGCGCTTCGCTGGACTGAACTTTCGCATAATCCGTTTGTATTCCTCGGCTTTACATTCCTTTCGGGACTCGGTCAGACCTTCCTTGTCCTTGAGGTATGGGCGCTTGTTATGGACGTTATCGATTATCACGAGGTCAGAACCGGCAAACGTGAAGAGGGTATGGCTTATGCTGTTTTCTCGTTTACAAGAAAACTCGGTCAGACTCTTGCAGGCGTTGGACTTAACGCATTACTTGCATATATCAAGTACGACGGGGAGGCTTCGAAGCTCGGCAAGCCTCTTGGTGATGATGTGCTTGCAAAATTATACGATATTTCAACCTTTGTTCCTGCAATAATGCTCGCTCTTATGGCTGTTATTCTGTTCTGCGGATACAACCTTTCAAAGAAAAAGCTTGAAGAGGTTCACGAGGAATTAGTTGAGGTAAGAAAACAGGAGGAAGCATAATGAAAATAGCAATTGGCTCGGATAAATCGGGCTATCCGCTCCGTAAAGAGCTTGAAAAACACCTTAACGAAAAGGGCATTGAAATTACCGTTTACGGTCCCTCTAATGAAGAAGATGCGGTTCCGTTTTATAAGGTTGCGCCTTTGGTTTCAAAGGACATTCAAAATAAGGACGCAGACCTTGGCATTCTTATTTGCGGTACAGGTATGGGTATGTCCCAGGTTGCAAATAAATTCAAGGGCGTCCGCGCAGCGTGCGTTGAAACAACCTACGGCGCAAAGATGTGCAGAGTTATAAACGACTCGAATATTCTTTGTATGGGCGGCTGGATGATAGCTCCCACACTCGGTATTGCAATGGTTGACGCCTTCCTTGAAGCGCAGTTTGTAACAGGCGTTGAGGAATGGCGCAAGGAGTGGCTGCAGAATGCAAAAAAGGAATTTGCAGCGCTCGAAGAGGAAATATATAAATAATTACTTTTTCGGCGCAGGGGAAACCCCCTGCGCCGAGGGTGGTTTTCTTTTTTGAGCAGGTAAAAATATCTGTTGAAAAAAACAAATCACATTCCTACGGGAGGAAATTATGTATAAAAAAGGACTTGTAAAAATTATATCGTTGCTTTTTGCGGCGTTTTTTGCGCTTTCGCTTTCTCTTACGGCTTTTGCCGAGGGTGAGAACGTTAAAGCTTCGGTGGCTCAACCGGAAAAGACCGCGGCGCAGGAAACAATGGAGCTTTTCAGAAATTTCGATGGAAGAATTCTTTCCGTTGCAAAGCAGGGCGACGTTTCGCTCTATCCCGAAAATTCATGGGAGGGCATTAAATCCGCAATTAAAAAGGGCGCGGACATTATTGAAATTGACGTCAACAAGACCTCTGATAATTATCTTGTGCTCATTAAGGATGACGACTTTTCAAGAATGTGCGTTGACCCGTCAGGGAAAACAATAACCTCGAAGGTCAGCCAGACCGAGGCATGGGAGGTTATCGCCATGTGTCTTCGTCAGGGACGCGGAGGCGAGGCAAAGGAGCCTACGGACTGCCATCCCCAGACGCTTGAAGCGGTTGTCAGGGCGGTCGGTACAAAGGCGGTGCTTATGCTCAATTTTGACTCCGATATCAGGGACGACGTTTATAACGAAATCTATTCGCTCGGCGCTCTTGACAGGGTTATTTTTAAAATCAAGGGTCAGGCAGGCGCTATTAAAAAATTTATTTCCTCTCACAGTGAAGAAAACCTTGCCGTTATGGGCGAATACAGCGGAAACGTTGTATTTTCCGCAACGGGATATATTAAAAAGATGAAAAAAGCAGGGGTTGCGGCTTCAATGCTTTCGGTAAAAAATCCCAACGGCGTTATCTTTGATAAGAGCGTCACGAAGACCTTTTCTTCCATTCGTGCGGCGGCTGATATGACGGACAAAAAACGTTGCGGCGAGCGTGAGGATAACGAAAGCGGCTGGAACGATTTACTCAGTCGCGGTTACAGCATAATAGAAACCGATTATCCCGGAAAGCTTGTTGATTATATTGCGCAGTACGAAAAGGAAAAAGCTGTTCTTGAACGCCTTACGGAAAAAACCGGCGCGCTTGACTTGACAAAATACGGTTACAAGAGCGCAAAGGCGCTTGAAAAGGAGCTTGAAAAAAGCAGGGTTCTGCTTTCAACTCACACGTCAAAGCAGGCGCTTAACGAGCAGTATTCGGCGCTCAATTCCGCTTATATGTCGCTTGACGCGGCTGACGGTTCGACTAACGGCAGAACCGTTACCGCAGGAAGAGTTATTGCCGCTTTGCTTATAACCGCGCTGTTCGTCTTTTCCCAGGTTATCGTTTACAGGCACAGCAGAAAAGAAAGATAAAAAAACATTTAAAAAATGAAAAGGGGTGCAGAAAAATGGTAGGAATTATTGATGTCGGCGGCGGACTTCGCGACATTTACGGAGCAGGCGTCTTTGACTGGTGTCTTGACAATAATATTACATTTGATTACGGTATCGGCGTCTCCGCAGGAAGCGGCAATATGATTACCTATCTTGCAGGGCAAAGGGGAAGAACCTTCGGCTTTTACCATTTCTTCGCTTTTCGCAAGGAGTATATGAGCGCAGGTAATTTTATCAAAAACCGCTCGTATATTGACCTTAATTATATTTACGGCACTCTTTCAAATTCCGACGGCGAATTTCCGCTTGACTATCAGACGTTTTATGAAAACCCGATGCAGTTCAAGGTTGTTGCAACCGACGCCGAAACGTGCGAGCCGAGGTATTTTGATAAAAGTGAAATCAAAAAGGACAGCTACGATATCATAAAGGCCTCGTGCGCAATACCTTTTGTATGTAAGCCCATTACAATTGACGGCAGGGAGTACTATGACGGCGGAGTTGCCGACCCCGTTCCGATTAAAAAGGCGTATGAGGATGGGTGCGATTTCGTGGTTGTCGTGCTTACTCTTCCGCGTGAATACCGTATGGAGGGCGGCGGTAAGGACGCCTTTGCGGCGCGGATGCTCAGCGACAAATACCCGAATATGTCATACGGACTTTACGCAAGATTTGATAAATATAACCAGCAGATAAATTACCTTGAAAAAATGGAGCGGGAGGGCAGAGCGCTCATAATCGCTCCCGACGACCTTTGCGGTATGACTACGCTTTCAAAGGACCGTTCGAAAATGCGCAAGCTTTACGAAAAGGGATATGAGGACGCAAAAATACTTAAGGACTGCGTGTTCCTTAAAACCGACAAATAATGCTTGTTGACAATGTAAAATTCATTTGCTATAATTTAATGTGAATTATTACCTTAATAAAAGAGGGGTATTATTATGAAAAAGACAGTAAAATACGTTATATCTGTTCTTGCGGTTGTTTCGCTTATTATGACAAGCCTTGTTCTTGTTTCATTTGCGGCTTCTCCCAAAATCACTATGAAGACGGGTGAAACCTCAAACGGTCAGACAGAGGTTATCATTTCCGTTTCAAAGGGAAGCGACCTTGCCACCTTCCAGGCGGCGGTTAAATATGACACCGAAAAGCTTAAGCTTATGAGCGTTGAATACCTTGCAGGCGACAAAAACGTTTCAAATACCGAAACCGAAGGCGTTGCGCTTGTCAACGATATATGGCTTGAGAGCCTTAATGACGAGGCTGATATTATAAGACTTGTTTTCTCCGCTCCGACGGATTCGAAAACAAAGGTTTCAGTTGAAGATATTGTTGCTACGGACAGTAATGACAACCCTATCGAGTTTAAAACCGTATCGACTACAATTAAAGTGAAGGCTTCCACTCCCGAGCCGCAGACTGACCCGGGCGCAACTACAACTACAGCTCCGGCTGCAGGCGGCTCAGGCTCAACCGACAGCGGTATTTCCGGAAGCACAAACGGCACATCGCCGAATACAGGACGTATGATAGCCTCGGCTGCAGGTATTTGCGGCGCGGCGGCAGCGGCAGCGGCGGTTGTAATTGTTCTTAAAAGGAAGAACGATAAGGCTGAATAAAATAAAAAAATAAGGACGGAAGAGTTAGTAACTCTTCCGTTTTTTATTGACCTGAAAGCAGATTTATTATATAATAAATTGTTAAATGATAAGTTATATAATTTATATATTTTTTTGGAGGTGCTTTACATTGGTTAAAGCTATTGTCGGCGCAAACTGGGGCGACGAGGGAAAAGGTAAAATTACCGATATGTTTTCCGCCGAGGCGGATATAGTTATCCGTTTTCAGGGCGGCGCAAACGCAGGGCATACCATTATTAACGAGCACGGACGTTTTGCGTTTCACCTTATGCCGTCCGGTGTGTGCTATAATCACACAACCTGCATTATCGGCAACGGAGTTGCGCTTGACATAAACAAGTTTATAAACGAGCTTAATGACGTTAAGGCTGCAGGACTTAACCCGAAGCTTCTTGTTTCCGACAGGGCGCAGATTTTAATGCCCTATCACATTCTTCTTGATACATACGAGGAGGAAAGACTCGGCAAGAACGCCTTCGGCTCAACAAAAAGCGGTATCGCTCCGTTCTTCAGCGACAAGTACGCGAAAATCGGAATTCAGGTAAACGAGCTTTTTGATGACGAAACCTTAAAAGCAAAGCTTAAAAATATCTGCACGCTTAAAAATCTCACTCTTAAATATGTATATAACAAGCCGCTTCTTGACGAAGAGGAGCTTTACAAAACCTGCGTTGAATACAGAGAAAAAATCAAGCCTTATGTCTGCGACACGCATTCGTTTATCCGCGACGCGCTTAAAGAGGGGAAGAACATTCTTCTTGAAGGACAGCTCGGTACGCTTAAGGACCCCGATTTCGGCATTTACCCGATGGTTACCTCTTCCTCAACGCTTGCAGGCTACGGCGCAGTCGGCGCAGGCATTCCGCCTCACGAAATAAAAGAGGTTATTGCGGTTACGAAGGCGTATTCCTCCGCTGTCGGAGCCGGCGAATTCGTTTCGGAAATACTTGACGAGGACGAGGCTCAGGAGCTTCGTATTCACGGCGGCGACAAGGGTGAATTCGGCGCAACAACGGGCAGACCGAGAAGAGTCGGCTGGTTTGACTGCGTGGCTACGCGTTACGGCGTTGAAATGCAGGGCGCGACCCAGGTGGTGCTGACTGCGCTTGACTGCCTTTCATATCTTGAAGAAATAAAAATCTGCGTCGGCTATGAGGTTGACGGAAAGGTTATAAGAGATTTTCCGACTACACCCACGCTTAAAAAGTGCAATCCCGTTTTAAAGACAATGAAGGGTTGGCACTGCGATATAAGGGGAATTCGCGAGTTTGAAAAGCTTCCGAAGGAAACAAGGGAATACGTTGAATTCATTGAAAAAGAGCTTGGCTATCCGATAACAATGGTTTCCAACGGCCCCGAAAGAGAAGCCATTATTCACAGATGAAAAAAGAAGGAACAAAAGACAGAGAAATGCTTTTTGAGGTTAAAAAAAGAATAGAGAGTGTTTCGCTGCCTGACGTTTCGAGGTGTGAAAATGGCGGCGATAAAATCCATTTTCTCAACACCGGCAGCTCTGACGCAATTCTTCTTGAAAGCGACGGAAGATTTGCTATGATAGATTCGGGAGAGGATACGGATAATCCGCGCGGCTTTAAACACCTTGAGCTTGACGGATATGAGCAGATGGTGCTCGAATATTTAAAGAGTCACGCTTCAGGCGCCGACGGTAAGGTTCACCTTGACTTTATACTCGGCACGCACAGCCATTCGGACCATATCGGCGGCTTTGACACGATTATTGCGGATGATGATATAATAATCGAAAAGGCGTTTTTAAAGGTTTATGACAGCAGTAAGATAAGACTGCTCGAAATAAAAATGTGGGATAATACCGAGGTTTATAACCAGATGATAAATGCGCTGAACGCAAAAAATATTCCCATTATTTCGGATATGGACGGTACTCCGTTTAAGTTCGGAAATCTGACGCTGACGTTTTTTAATACAAAGGACCCCGTTACAAAAAGAAAGGTCGGTGAAAACGACCAGTCCTACGGAGTGCTTGTTGAAAAGAACGGAACGAGGGTTTTTCTTTCGGGCGATATTGACAATTTCACGGGCGACGAAAGCAGGCTTGCTCCCGAAATCGGAAAGGTGGATTTGTTGAAGGTCGGTCATCATTTCTACGCAATGTCGAGCACAAAAAAGTTTATTCAGACTCTTTGCCCGTCGGTTTGTGTAGTGACGAATAAGTATAAGAGCGTTGATATGATAACGCTTTCGAGGATAAACCGTATCTGCCGTCCGGATATTTATATTACGGGAAGAGAGGACGGAGTCCTCGCCCTCCTCGGTGACAACGGGGAAATCAAATATTATAATAAATTACATTGATAAAAGATTAAACACCACCCCCGACCGTTAGGGCGTGCGGATAAGGGATTTAATAGCCTCAAAAACCATCCTTTAGCGTAAT
>ERZ842401.5563-NODE-5563-length-13899-cov-5.656313_pt1 | contig 13899 bp, 18 predicted proteins | sample MGYA00521270_ERZ842401 | MGnify/ENA primary metagenome ERZ842401 (study PRJEB31892, sample SAMEA3878208) | bioreactor metagenome | biome: Moose rumen | place: Sweden | collected 2011-10 | study: EMG produced TPA metagenomics assembly of the PRJEB12797 data set... | reverse complement strand
GCGGGACTCGAACCCGCGGCCTTTTGGTCCCGAAGCTAAAACGACGCCTGCATAGAACCCCGAATAGATTGAATAAACCAACAAGAAGCAGCCTGTTTCTACCCCATTTTATGAATAAACAGTCAATTTCCAGCGTTGCGCCTCCAGATTTACCACAGTTTTACCACAGCCGATCATTTTGATCGGCTTTTTTTCGTTATCGGAGGCGCTGAAACAATCTCATAATTCAGCTCGATTGGCTCCTGCTCTGGAGGCAGCAGCCGATCATCCACCCAGGAATCAAAATACTGCATCAGCTGCTGGCGGGAAGCCGCATCACGTTCTTTCGACAGGTGCGTATACAATTCGAGAGTAACGCGGATATCCTTATGGCCCAGGAAATATTGAGCAGCTTTCACGGGCACACCCGCATCATAAAGGGCCGTCGCAAAGGTGTGGCGCAGATCGTGACAGGTGAAGTGAAACGTGATGTATTCATCAGAGGCGTGGAAAGCGTCACGGGCGGCCTGTGCCTCTTTGGAGAGCCGGACAGGATTTTCAGCAGATTCACCATTGAGGATCCTTGTCAGGACGCGGCAAAACTGCTCTACGCTTTCGCTCGACGTATGGCCGGAAAGCTGATTCCCTTTTGATGAACGGCAGACGAAACCTTGACGCTGCTCCTGGGGAACCGTTGAGAGGGCATTGAACAGGGCTGTGCAGATCGGGATGATACGAAGCCCGTCTTCCGTCTTGGCCCTCTTTTCGATTTCCACACGGTTTTTATGGATAACGGCGACCTGACGTACTTCCAAAGTTCTTTTTGCCAGATCAACAGCATCCCATTCCAAGGCCATCACTTCACCACGACGCAGACCGCACAGCAGCATAATCATAACTTCCAGGCCAGCGACAGCATACGGATTGCTCCAGTTGGCGAAGATATGTTCCACCTCCCAGCGCTCCAGGGCGCGGTGCGTCCCTTTCACATACGGAGGCAAGACAAGATCAGAAGCGGGGTTATCGTCGATGATTTTATTTTTCACAGCACGGTTGAAAACGCGCCGGATTGCCTTGCGGTACTTATCGACGGTAGAGTAGGACATACCAGACACCGCATTGAGGGCGACTTGCAGATCGGATTCGCGCACATCGGCAACGTGCATTTTCCCGACAGCATTCACGAGGCGGGCATATGGCACATCATCAATTCCAAGGTACGCGGAATTGATATTCACCCGGTAGGCTCCTTTGAAGATTTCGACCCATTCGGCGACGGTGATATTCGGCGGATAAGCAGACCCGCGCTGCAACGTCTTTTTGTATTCGTCCCGCTTTTCTTCGGCTTCCTTCGCCGTGTGACCGTAAAAGTATTTTCGGTCAGGGGAGCCGTCAGGCTTATAGCCGATTTGCAAAGAACGCTGGATTAAACCGTCCGGGCGCTCCCCCTTGCGCTTCTTATGTGGCATTTTCCACCTCGACGACATAGGTATCACCGAAAGGAACGAGGCGAAGACCGGCATAGTCCTGCAGCAGCCAATCCACGACGAAATTATCATAATCACGAAGCAGCGATGAGCGCAGCTCCGCAACCGTCAAGGCGACAGGAGAATCGTCTATCATGGAACGGGCGGAGCAAACGCACTCTCTGCGCCACGCGAGATTGTGAATTGATAAGGCACAATCAGCAGCGGAGATATACCCACGTTCAGCACAACGTCGGATGGCCTTTTCAGCAACCTCCCAACGGCCAACGCGCTGCATCCTTTCGGAAAGCGAGAGCAGCGCATCCTGTTCGGCGGAGCCGGTCACGACGAAATAATCACTACCACCACATGAAGGGCAAGGAAGCTCTGCGATTGCGTGTTCAATTGAAACCGTGCGAGAGCAGGAACGGCACCAAACGAAGCTCTCCATAGGACACCTCATTCAAGAAAACTATTTACAGTACAGGAAAATTCAGGGTAGAGCCTGTTCGCGTAATCTTTATCAATGGTTATTTCGAGCTTGAAGCGAATTGTTTTTATTTCTGTGATGCGGTTCTTTTCTAACATTTCTGAATCTATGCGAAACCTGCTTTCGTCTGCTCCAGTAAAAACGCTTACGCCATCATCAAGATAAATATCGGAATTATAATCCATTTTGACCTTGAAGCCATTAATTTCAAATGTGTCAAAGCAAACCCCAATCTGCTTTCCCGTTTTGTTCACAATCAGAACGTCTGGGAAAAAATAATATTTTGTTTTTCGCAATCCATACCAGGAAATATAAAGATCAGGTGTATCGAGTACTACCGCAGCTTCCCCAGCTGGCACAGGGGCGTTTAATAACTCAAGCAGCTGCGTTTCAGGGATATCGAAATGCAACGGCTCGGAGTCATCACTTCCTGGAATCCCATCGGAGAAATCAACCTTTTTCAACGAAAAGCCAGGTTCAAGATAAACGATCATTATGCCGGATTTACCATCGCCAGGAGAAACAATGTACCACCCTTCCGGGATATCCTTACCAACTTCAACAGAAACGGATTCTTCAGCAACCGCGAAAGAACCGGTGAAAACCATCAAAACAACCAGGATCACAGCAAGAACTTTCTTCATTTTGACCTCCGAATAACCACATACAACCTATTTGTTACGGTAACGTCACCGCATCGTAACCAGGTTACGCAACGGTGACGCAACCGGTTTTTTGAGGGTTTTTGGGAGGGTAGAAACCGGGGAGAAACCCCCTCGTTACCAACCGTACCGTAACCTATGTAGTAGTGGTAGTATATCAATAATAAACATCAAGATTCTGGAGAAATAGGATATTCAACACCCCATCTTCTTTTAGCCTCATCAAGCGCCCTTTGACGGGACAGCTTCGCTCCCCTGGATAGTGCGGACGCGGCGCATTTCTTCAATGGCTTTATTGCACACCACAACAGCACCTTCCTTATCAAGCATCCGAAAGGTATTGAGCAGGAACATTTCGTCATCTGTCAAAACGACCTGATTTTCAGGGGCTGCAGGGGTAAATTCTTCCTGCCCGGTCAGCAGATACAGCGGAGAAACTCCCACGGCCTCCGCCAATGGAATCAAATAGCTTACAGGGAAATCACCACCGCGATTCACCCAGGAACCAAGGGTAGTGTTCGGAACGCCAATCGCCTGTGCTACCAGCTTTTTCTGGAGCTTCTTTTCGTAAATCACGTTTGCCAACCGTTGCGAAATTGAGGAACCTTCCATAGCTTTCTACCTCCTGAATAAAATATTTTTGCATTTTTGCAAAATTTAATATTGACAAATACGCAAAAGCGGCTATAATTAGGCTTAATCAGTGCAGAATATTGCAATTATGCTGTATGCTGCATTGATAGAGAGGGCTTCCCGCAAGGAAAATAGCCGGTGAACGACGCGCAGCGGCATCAAAGACCCCGATACGGTCATCAGCATTGTATCACACTTTTTGCGAATAAGCAAAACATTATTGCGTCGAGAAAGGAGAGTAACCATGCGAGGTGGAGTTGTTTTCGACCGTTCCTGGATGGAGATTGCCAGGAAAGAGCAGGAAATGACGCAAACGCAGGTCGCCCAGGCTTGCGGAATCGCCATCAGCAACTACAGCCGTATCGAAAAGGGCCTCTATACCCCTGACGTAAAATCGGCGCTTCGCATCTGCGATTTCCTGCGGGTGAACCCCAGGAGATTTCTGAGCGAGAAGCCGGTCAAATAACGACAACGGGATAGGAGGCGCAGCGGCATGGTTGATAACCAGATCAAGGTCATGCTTGCCAAGAGAGGACTTAGCGCTGCGGCACTTTCCAGGGACATTCCCGAAATGAACAAGGTCTGCATGAGCTTTATCGTAAACGGGATCACCATGCCGACGCGGGAAGGAATGCGGGAAATTTGCAGCATCCTTCACTGCACGCCGATTGAGCTTTACGAAGAAGCGGAGCTTGACCTCAACATTGCCAGAAAGCCCCAAGAAAGCCCGCAGCCTGTCGTGGAATTGAAGAATGCAACGGTAACGATGGAAGAAATCAAAGAAGCCATGAAGGATACGCTTCCAGTGCCGCAGCCCTGGCAGAATCACGTCGGGCAAAAGCAGCTTCGCGTTTGGCTGACAGAGGAAGAAAGGGCGGCACTCGAAAAGGCCACGAAGGGCCTCGGATATCGTAGCATTGCCGAATGGCTGCGAGAAATGTACCGTCAAACGCTCAAGCAGTACGCAGCGCTGCAACTCGACGGGAAAACGATTCACGATCTCATACCACCTTTCGTCAGCAAGGATCCATCCGGGACGAATACATGATAACAAAACCGGGGGATGCGTAAAATGGCGACGTTTACAGGAAATGATATGCGGATATGGCGGGAAACGCAGAAAATGACAGCGCCAGACCTCGCGGAACGCATTTCGTGTGATGTGACGACGATTTACCGCTATGAAAGCGGAAAATTGAAACCAAACGTAGACACCATGTACGCGATTTGCGAAGCCCTCGGCGACCCGGACAAGTGGACTGTGTGGATGCGGACGGAGTACCCTGCCAGCTATGGGAAGGTACACCCGGAAACCACAGACTACGAGCTGCCAGGCGCGATCATGAGCATGTACGCGGAAATCGGCGATATGCTCACTCTTGAAAAAGAGGCCCTGCGGGATGGCGCAGATGGAAGAATCGACAATCAGGAATTGAGAAATCGAATCCTGAAAGAAGTCACCGAAGTGATTCAAAGCGCCCAGCGAGTGAGAACCTTGACGAGAGGATAGAACCGTATGGAGGTACAGCAGCAGTATTACAGCACGAAAGAGGTAGCGCGGCTTCTTTCGGTCAGCAAAACAACAGCGAATCAGATCATGCACATGTTTGAATACCGTGGGCAACTCTTCCGCTACGGGAACACCTTGCGCGTGGAAATCAAGGTTTTCAATGAATGGGTAGATCATCAAAAGAAAATCGGAGGGAATCAGAATGGCCAATGAGAGGGCAACCGTCGTCATGCTCCACGGGGGCAGCGACGAAAGGCTCCGGCAAGCGCTCAGCCAGGGCCTTGTCAGAAAAGAAGTCCAAGCCGACATTGAGAATGCGCTCGCTGGAGCGCAGCAGGCCCAGGAATGGGCGGACACGCTCGCCCAGCAGAATTGGGAGCTTCAAAATCAGCTCTACAACGAGCAGAGCGTAAACAGACAGCTCCATCAAGAAAACCAACGGCTCGCTGCGGAAATGAGGAAGAACATGAGGAACTACGAGAAAGCACTCAAAGAAGCACAGGAAGAAAAAGAACGCCGGAAAAACAGACGGGAAATGAGGGATTTTTTCTTAGCCTTCGCAATGGTTTTTCTCGGAACAGTTGCTGCCATTTTCGCAGGTATCACCCTGTTTTATGTCACCTGGATTCGGTAAGGAGGGCGGAGCTATGAGAATGTCGATCGAGCGAATGATTATCGAAAATTTCAAAGGTACCCGCCATCTGTCCATTGACTTCGCGGACACCACCACAAAGATTTTCGGCATGAATGGTACTGGAAAGACGACAATCCCGGATGCGTTCTGCTGGGTGCTTTTTAATAAAGATTCTCACGGCAACGCGCCGGGAACCTCAAATTTCCGGGAAAAGCCGCTGGACGAAAACGGCCAGGAAATCCACAACCTTGACACCACCGTTGAATTGATTTGCAAGCTCGACGGGCTGGCCTTTAACCTGAAACGCACACAGCGCGAAAGCTGGGTCAAAAAGCGCGGCAGCGTCCAGGCAACCTACACGGGCAACAGCAGCACCTATTGGATTAACGATGTGGAAACTGCCCTGAAAGATTTCAAAGCCCGCATTTCTGAAATCGCATCCGAAGAAATCTTCCGGTTGATTGGCAGCCTTTCAGCATTCAATGGTCAGGATTGGAAGAAGCGCCGTGAACAACTATTGGCCCTGGCCGGGTCGGACGTTGACGGACAGCTCCTGTCCTCCGACCAGTACCGTCCACTGGCTGACGAATGCCAGCAGCGCAATATCAGCATTGACGATTTACGGAAGGTGCTGGCAGATCAGAAACGGCGGGCAAACACCGAATTGAGCATGATCCCCATCCGTATCGACGAAGCGAAAAAAGCTCTCCCTGTATTCGGGCCTGATGAAGTGTCCACGGCGGAATACATCATTAAGGAAAACCAGCAGAGCATTGCTACCGTTGACGGAATGATTGCAGAAGAAAGGGCGCGGTCAGGACAAGCTTCCAATGCCGGGCAGATTGCGGCTTTAGAGCAGGAAGCGGCCAGCCTTACCAGGCAGATCACAAATGACTGGGCGGAAGGCAAACGGCAGCTCGATAGGAGGCGGGAGGAAGCCTCTGCGGACTTCCAACGGGCATCCGAATTGTACACGGCGGCGGAGAATCGCAAAAACATCATCAAGGGCCAGATCGAAACAGCAACAAAGCTCCGCGATTCGCTTCGGGAAGAATACAACGCTGTCCGCTCCGCCGTATACCAGGACAACGTCACGACAGTATGCCCGACGTGCGGGCAGCCCATCCCGGAAGAACGGGTGGAAGCGGCGCGAGTGAACGCGCAGCAGGCTTTTTCTGCTGAACGCAAGATGAAGCTGACGGGCATTAAGGAGCGCGGCACCGACGCGGCAAAAGAGGTAGAGGATGCGGAAGCGGCCCTCGGAAAAGTTGAAGCTGAAATCAAAGACCTCATGCTCAAAGTTTCGGCTGCAGCTGAGTGCAGGGATGAGGTCAGCGAACTTATCAAGGCTTACCCCAAAGAACCTGATTACAGCACAAACCCCAGGATTGAGGAAATCAGGAATCAGGTTGCAGAGCTCCGGAAGAATCAGGAAAAGACTCCGGAAGAAAAAATCGCTCTGCTCGAAAAGCGGAAGCGGGAACTGGAAGAAAACCAACGGAGGCACAGGGAAGTCATTGCAAAGAGGGATGCAGCCGTCCAGACGCAGATGCGCATTACAGCACTTGAAGCCCAGCAAAAAGAGTATGGGCAGCGCGTCGCAGAGCTGGAGCAGCTGATAGTCCTGGCGGAGAGATTTATTACAGACAGATGCGCGGCTTTGGAAGAAAGCATCAACGATTGTTTCAAAACGGTTCGTTGGAAGCTCTTTGATATCCAGGTCAACGGCGGAATTACGGATGTATGCACATGCATGATTCCCTGTGATACGGGCCTCGTGGATTACGAGAGCGCGAACACAGCAGCCCAGGTAAATGCCGATCTGGAGATCATCAATGTCCTTTCCGAGCATTACGGCGTCCGGCTTCCTCTTTTCGTTGACAACAGCGAGCGCGTAAACATACTGCGAGGAACCGATAGCCAGCTCATTACGCTTTCGGTCAGCACCGACAGCGAGCTTACAGTCAAGGAGGCGTAACCCATGACGGAAAACCAAACCATCCAGGCCAAGCAGCAGACGCAGGCCAGCGCGAGTGAACGCTTTACGGACATGATTATGAGGCAGGGCATCGGCGGCCCCGCGTACACATTCACGGAAAAGGAAAAAAAGCTGATCAATGGCTATTTCATCTGCATCGACCAGATGCTGAAGAAGACGGAAGCTGACCGCCTCCGCAAGAACGCAAGCAACCGCGATCACGAGCGCTACGACAACACCCTCCCATACAGCTGGAATACCATCGACCTTCCGCAGCTGGCCCAGGATTTGGCCCATTACGCGCATGTCGGCCTTGACATGACGGAAGATAACGTGCTGTTCCCCATCCCCTACAAGAACAACAAAGGAAACGCGTACACTATCACGCTCATGGAGGGTTACAACGGCATCCGATACCAGGCAGAAAAGTACGCGCTCGACCCGTTCCGCTCCGTGACGGTTGAGGTAGTATTCGCCAATGATCATTTCAAGGCGCTCAAAAAGAACGCCAATCGCCCGGTTGAGGGGTACGAATTCGATATCACCAACCCTTTCGATAGAGGGGAGCCAATCGGCGTATTCGGCTACATTGCCTTTGAGGACAGCTCGAAAAACGAGCTGGTCGTATTCTCCAAGGCGGACGTGATGAAACGCAAGCCCAAATACGCCTCCCCTGAATTCTGGGGCGGGAAAAAGACTGCTTACGAAAACGGCCAGAAGATCGAAACGGAAATGGAAGGTTGGCTGCCGGAAATGTTCGCAAAAACCATGAAGCGGGAAATTTACGGCAGCAAGCACATCATTCGTGACCCGGCAAAGGTCGATGAATCCTACGAGTACATCCGGAAGCGGGAGCAGCAATTTGTCGATATTGCCGTCGAAGCGGAAGTGATGGAAAACGGAAACGGGGAGCCGGTCATGCTGCCGGATACGCAGAAAGCGATTGAACCCCCGCAGCAGGAAGAACAACCCACCGTGAAACCTGCAGAAATTCAGCAAGAGGCCGATGTGCTGAACGATGACCTTTCAGACCTGGAAGAACCCGGCTTTTGATGAAGCTGAAGGTTTTGGGAACAGGCTCATCCGGAAACTGCTACGCGCTCCAAGAAGAAACGCGATACGGCCAAACGCTTCTGCTGGACGCGGGCCTCCCTCTTCACAAAATCATATTTCCGCTCGCGAAGGAATGGAAGATGATTTCCGGGTGTCTGATAACCCACGAACACGAAGACCATTACATGAGCGCCTACAAGCTCGCAAGTTGGGGCATTCCAACGTATGCAACACCTGGAACGATAGCAGCTGCGAAAGAGGGGCGTTTAACGCAAATAAACGCAGCTCCTATGCTCCAGAGCATCGAGGTCGGGAATTTCACCGTACTGCCTTTCCCAACAGAGCATGACGCGCAGGAACCCTGCGGATGGCTTATCCGCAGCAACACGACAGGGGAAACCGCGATATATGCGACAGACACTTATTATCTGCGGCACACATTTCCAGGGGTGAATTACTGGATTGTGGAGTGCAACTACACGGAAGGTCTTCTGGAGCAGCAGACGGTCGAAGGACGATTGACGCAACAGCTTCGGAACAGGCTGATAAAAAGCCACATGAGTCTGAGGCGGCTGTGCGACGTATTCAAGGCGAATGACCTTTCCGCTACCAGGGCAATCATCCTCGTACACCTTTCTGACGAGCGCAGTGACGAAAAGTTCATGGAAGATACGATCAAAGAAGTGACCGGAATTGAAGAAGTATATGCGGCTGAGGCCGGAAAAACGTACAGCCTGAACCTTACGCCATTTTGAAAGGAGGCGAACGCAGTTGGAAAGACCGATCAAAAACCTTGACGAGCTGATGGACGGCGCTATGACAGAACGCTTTCAGCAGCATTGGGACAAGGTTATGCAGAACGTGTTCGACCCGAATACAGACCCCAAGGCCAAACGGCAAATTACCGTCGTCATCGACATCACTCCAAACGAGCGCAGGGATGCGGCGGAATCCTCCATCGACTTCAAAACGAAGATGGCCCCGATGCGGAAACTGGCGCAGACCATCTTCCTCCACATGGACGACCACGGTAAGGTGACGGCAACGGAGGTCACGCAGCAGATACCGGGCCAGATCAGCATGGACGGCTCGGAGCAGGCCATCCCGAAAGTCATCGAATTCGGACAGGTAAGCAAAGCGTAAAGAAAGGACGGAAACGCCATGAGCGCAAAGGAAATTTTTTCTCAAAACATAACCCCGGAAGCTGCCAGAGCGGAAATGCAATATCTTTTTGAGCAGGGCCGGAATCTGCAAAAAAGAATTGACGACGCGGAAGCAGCGGCAAATACGCCGGAAGAAAAAGTATTCGGCGGAGAAACCTACATCGTCACCGGCAATCGCTATGAACGCCATGAACCGAAAAAGCCGGACAAAGAAGTCCGCCCGGAAGTGTTCAGAACTTTCTCCCTTGACGGCCTGATCGAATTTATCCAGAAAGACGTTGACGGCTACTTCAAGAACGAAAGCAAAAAGTGCATCGTTCAGGTAAGCAGCCCGACAACGGTAAAGGTGATCACGCCCATAACCGGCTATTGGATGGAGAGGATCCCTCTCGCTGTATGCGAAGCTACGGTACCGACCATCCATTTCGACTGCTACATCGAGCAGGATGAATTCCAAACGATGATCCAAGCGAACTTCAAGCAGACCGAAGAAAGCGCCACTCTCTTGAAGGTTGTAGGAAGCCTACGGAAAGTCAGCAACGTGGAAAAAGCGGATGACGGAGTGAGCCAACGGCTCACGATCAACACGGGAGTTTCCACGGCAGAAAACGTAACCTGGAAGAATCCTATTCCCCTCACGCCTATTCGCACTTTCCAGGAGGTCGAACAGCCTGAAAGCCCGTTCGTCCTTCGGGCCAATGAAGACGCGGAAGCGGCGCTGTTTGAAGGCGACGGAGGGAAATGGAAGCTTACAGCAGTGTCCCGCGTGACGGAATACCTCCGCAGCAACTTAGCGGGATATAACGTGGTAGTCATCGGCTAAAAGTGGCCGGGGGGGGGTAGTGGTTCACTACCTCCCCTTCGGGGAATGGAGCGCAGAAATGGCATGGATAGAGCTGCATCAATCGCTGACGACGCACAAAAAAACGCGGAGGTTGGCGAGGGCGCTTGGCCTGGGCGTACCAGACGGAATACCACAAACCATAGGCCACCTGTGCTTATTCTGGCTCTGGTGCGTTGACGGGGCAGAGGATGGAAACCTCAATGACCTTGACGCGCAGGATATAGCGGATGCAGCCGGGTGGACTGGTGACCCTGATGTTTTCACGGAAGCCATGATAGCGGCAGGATTCATTGACAAAAACGAAGACGGAATCTGTGTCCATGGATGGGATGATTATATCGGGAGATTGCTTGCGTACAGAGCGAAAGAAAAAGAAAGAAATCGGCAGAAATCGCAACGACATCGAGATAGGATGAAAGCAGCGAAGGAAGCAGAAACGCAAGGGCCGACTTTTGAAAGCGCAATCGACCCGGAATGGCGGAAAGTAGTTCAGAGCTACGAAAGCAACATTGGGATTCTCCCGATAGGAACAGTTGGAGATCTTCTTGTCAGTTATTACGAAGACCTGGGAGCAGACGTCGTCTGCAAGGCAATTGAAGTCACCAACAAAGCCCAGCCGAATGTCCCGTGGAGATACCTTCATTCCGTGCTGCAAAAGTGGCTTGAAAACGGAATCAACACACCAGAGAAAGCGGATGCCTATACCAAAGACCTTGAAAGGCGGCTGGCCGATGCGAAACGCAGGAAGCAGCCAGCAGAGGCAAACGAACCGCCAGCCATAAGCGGCGACTTCTATTGAGCGGAGGGAACCCATGGCAATTACGGACGGAGAACAGGTAATCATCAACGAAGCAGCGCAGACAGGATTCTCATCCGAAAGGGTGGAGCGAAGTTTGATCGGAAGCATCGTAAACAGCTATGACCGATGCGCCCATCTCATAAATGAACTTCGGGACGATGATTTCTTTTTCGGCAACAACAGGATGGCATTCAAGGCCATCAAACGGGCGATTGACGAAGACCTCGCCGTAGACCTTATAACCGTGAATCAGGAATTACAGAAAATCGACCCGATAAACGGCGAAAAGGTCACGCTTTACCTTGTTGATTCTCTTACGGAGGCACAGAGCTGGAACGCAGAAAGCTACTGCCAGATCGTCAAGGAACTCGCAGCGCGGCGACGGGCAATCGCTCTGATTGGAGAAATCGAGAAGGAATTGAAAGACCCGGCAAACACTGTCAATAGCGTTGTGGACAAGCTGAGAGGAAGCACAGGCGATCTGATGGTCGGAGGGCATGAATGGGTGAGCATGAGAGACGTTCTCATGAATACCTACGCCTACGTCGAGAAGCGCGTCAAGGGCGAAATCTCCAGCATTGGCACAGGGATATTCAATCTCGACAACGTCATCGGCGGATTCTTCGGCGGAGAGCTTACCGTCGTCGGAGCGCGGCCAGGTGTAGGAAAGAGCATATTCGGAATGAACGCGGCCATCGCAGCAGCAAAAAAAGGATTCCGCGTCGGGATATGCAGCCGGGAAATGATTGATATCCAATACGGCCAGCGCGTCTTATCCTACGCCTCCGGGGTGAACGGCACGAAGATCAGAAAGGCGCAGCTCAAGGATGAAGATTGGGTGAAGCTCGCCGGATGCCTGAGCGAAACCTCCGCACTGCCGATTGAATTCCTGTTCGACGTCCGTACCGTTGGCGACCTGAGAGCAGAGGTACAGCGGAAACACAACAAAGGCGAAATCGACATGCTCGTTGTGGACTACTTGCAGCTGATGGACGCGGGCCAGAAATTCAAGGAAGACAGGCTCCGCGTCGGGTACATCAGCGCGGCATTGAAGGAAATCTCAAAGGACTTCAACATCCCAGTTATCGCATTGGCCCAGGTCAAGCGATTCGCAGGCGGAGCGCGGGCCAAGATGCCGACGCTGGAAGATTTGAAGGACAGCGGAAGCATTGAGCAAGACGCAGATAACGTGATTTTTCTTCATACGCCATACGACCAGGAAGACGAATTCGTAGACCCCAGGGACAAAGAATATTTCCAAACCTATGTCCGGCAGGGATACACATATCTCAGCCTGGGGGTAGCGAAGCAGCGAAACGGCGAAACAGGCGTTTGCTGCATCCTCCTGGACAAGAAAAAGATGCGGTACCTGGCAATCGACCGGGAACCTGGAGAGAGGGACGCATGAGCAAAGTAACGGTAAATATCCCGGAAGGGGATTCCTGCATGGTAGGGACGAAGCCTTGCATTTTCGCCCGGTACACAAAGAGAATGTGCGGCTATAACTGCCAGATACACAACAAAATCCTGAAAGGCGGAGAATCGCCGCGAAAGTGCGACGAGTGCAAAGAGCGGTGCAGAGCGCAGGCGGAGGGGCAGAATGGCGACGAGATATAGAGAGCCAGTCCCGACAGAATCGACAGAACAAATTTGGCTGTTCGAGTGGGCGGCGCAGATGGCACAGCTCAGATGGCCCGTCCTGGATATGATGTACCACATTCCGAACGAAGGAAAGCGCAGCAGGGCGACGGGGGGACGCATGAAAGCGGAGGGTCTAAAAAAAGGAATCCCGGATGTATGCCTGCCCGCTCCGAGATTCGGATACCATGGGCTATATATCGAAATGAAGCGGCAGCGCGGTGGAAAGCTGACGGATGAGCAGCGGAACAGGATAAGACAGCTCCGGGAATACGGCTACCGAGTCGAGGTCTGCAAAGGATTTCAGGCAGCAGCAAACGCGGTTGAGGCTTACATGATGGGTCACATGAAGCCGCAGGGATTGGACGACGACCTGTAAATTTAGGAGGAAACATGAACGACAGATTCTTAACCGTAGCGGACAAGCTGAACGCGAACTTTCAAAAACACATCGCATCTCGCGGCGACTTGCTGGAAGTTGAGGTAGACAAGGACATTCTCTGGAACAAATACCTGGAGAGCTTCCCGGAAGGAGCCAACCCTCTCTATCTGGTAAACAGGGAACACGATTGCTCCTGCTGCCGCCATTTCATCAAAGCCATTGGCGGAACGGTTTACATTGACAGCGGGCTGAACGTACACAGCATCTTTGAATTTGACGCAGGCGATGAAGATTACCAGCCCTCCCTGGACGCGCTGGATGCATACGTCAAGAGCTGCAAAATCAGGGGCCTTTTCCTTTACCGTGAAGATGAAGTTGGCTACGCTCTGACAAGAGATCGTGTTGGCCTCACGGTAAAAACTTTCCACCATTTCCACGTTACATTGCCGGATGGCCTTTTCTGTGACAAGGGCAAGATTGAAACAGAAAAGGCGAAGTTCCGGGACACGAGAAACGTCTTCAAGCGCAGCCTGGACGAAATCAGCATGGAGGCCATCGACACCGTGCGAGAGCTGATTCTCTCCAACACTCTTTACCGGGGCACGGAATGGCTAACGGCGATTGAGAAATTCAGAGAGAACAAGCAGTTTTACGACACCCTGACCGAC